>Ga0308157_10008017_pt1 | contig 12115 bp, 8 predicted proteins | sample PhyBR1_FD_201035 | JGI IMG/M metagenome (GOLD analysis project Ga0308157, IMG submission 201035) | Phyllosphere microbial communities from UC Gill Tract Community Farm, Albany, California, United States - DLSLB.R1 | ecosystem: Host-associated > Plants > Phyllosphere > Unclassified | place: USA...
TCAGCGCCACCATGAAGGCGGTGAACATCACGCTCCAGCACAGGCCCGACAGCCACAGCGCCCGGCCGCCATGGCGGATCTTGGCGAACACCGCCCGCCCCTGAAAGAACGGCAGGATCACCAGCAGTGCGGCCACGGTGAACAGGCTGCGCCAGAACGTCACCTCGAAACTGCGCGCCGCCTCCAGCTGGCGCGTCACCACGCCGGCGATCGACCACATCAGCGTGACCAGCACCATCAACACCACGGCGCGCGAATGCGTCAACTTCATCGGAGCCCCCTGTACGAGCAGAAAAAAGGCCACTGCGTGCAGTGGCCCTGGCCAAGGTTCGCAGGCCTTTTGTGCCTGGCGCGGTGGGCGGCCGAAGCCGCCCAAGGCTTTAGCGGCCGGCGCGCTTGCGCTCGCTTTCCTTGAGGTAGCGCTTGCGCAGGCGGATCGACTTCGGGGTGATCTCGACCAGCTCGTCGTCCTCGATGAACTCCACGCCGTATTCCAGCGTGCACTCGATCGGCGGCGTGATCTTGATGGCGTCTTCCTTGCCGGAGACGCGGAAGTTGGTCAGCTGCTTGGTGCGCGTGGCGTTGACCACCAGATCGTTGTCGCGGCTGTGGATGCCAACGATCATGCCTTCGTACACCGGGTCGTTGGCCTTGACGAACATGCGGCCACGGTCGTCCAGCTTGCCCAGCGCGTAGGTGAAAATTTCGCCGTCGTCCATCGAGATCAGCACGCCGTTCTTGCGGCCGCCGATGTCGCCCTTGTGCGGCTCGTAGCTGTCGAAGATGTTGGCGATCAGGCCCGAGCCGCGCGTCAGGTTCAGGAATTCATTCGTGAAGCCGATCAGGCCGCGCGCCGGAATGCGGTACTCCAGGCGCACGCGGCCGCGGCCGTCGGATTCCATGTTCACCAGCTCGCCCTTGCGCTCGCCCAGGGCCTGCATCACGCCGCCCTGGTGGGTTTCCTCGATGTCGGCGGTCACGAGTTCGATCGGCTCGTGGCGCACACCGTCGACGTCCTTGAACACCACGCGCGGCTTGGAGACGGCCAGCTCGTAGCCTTCGCGGCGCATGTTTTCCAAGAGGATGGTCAGGTGCAGCTCGCCCCGGCCCATGACCTCGAAGATGCCTTCCTCGTCGGTTTCCTTCACGCGCAGGGCGACGTTGTGCTGCAGCTCCTTTTGCAGGCGGTCCCAGATCTGGCGGCTGGTCACGAACTTGCCTTCGCGGCCGGCCAGGGGGCTGGTGTTGACGCAGAAATTCATCGTCAGCGTCGGCTCGTCGACCTTGAGCATCGGCAGCGGCGCCGGGTTGATCGGGTCGGTGATGGTCACACCGATGCCGATGTCGCCAATGCCGTTGATCAGCACGATCTCGCCGGGGCCGGCCTCGGTGGCCTGCACGCGCTCCAGGCCCTGGAAGGTCAGCACCTGGTTGATGCGGCCCTTGACCGGCTTGCCGTCCGGGCCTTCCATCACGACCACGTCCATCATCGGCTTGATCGTGCCCTGGCTGATGCGGCCCACGCCGATGCGGCCCACGAACGTCGAAAAGTCCAGTGCGGAAATCTGCAGCTGCAGCGGCGCCGCCGGGTCGCCCTGCTGGGCCGGCACGTGCTTGAGCACCGTGTTGAACAGGGCCGACATGTCCGGGCCCCACTGCTCGCCGGGCGCGCCCTCTTCGAGCGAGGACCAACCGTTGATGCCCGAGGCGTAGACCACCGGGAAGTCGAGCTGCTCGTCGTTGGCGCCGAGCTTGTCGAACAGGTCAAAGGCGGCGTTGACCACCTTGTCCGGGTTGGCGCCGGGCTTGTCGACCTTGTTCACGACGACGATGGGCTTGAGGCCCAGGGCCAGCGCCTTCTTGGTCACGAAGCGCGTCTGAGGCATCGGGCCTTCCTGCGCGTCGATCAGCAGCACCACGCCATCGACCATGGACAGGGCGCGCTCGACCTCGCCGCCGAAGTCGGCGTGGCCCGGGGTGTCGACGATGTTGATGTGCGTGCCTTCCCAGCTCACGGCGCAGTTCTTGGCCAGGATGGTGATGCCGCGCTCTTTTTCGATGGCGTTGTTGTCCATCACGGTGTCGACGACTTTTTCGTGGTCGGCAAAGGTGCCGGACTGGCGCAGCAACTGGTCGACCATGGTGGTCTTGCCATGGTCAACGTGGGCGATGATGGCGATGTTACGGATCTGTTTTTGACTCATGGTTGACTTTCTGGGAACTTGGAAACGGTCGTTGATTGATGTTGAAAGGAGCCGGCTTCCGTTGAAAGGGAAGCTGCGGCCATGGAAAGGGGGCTGAAAACCTCTGGACTGCGCCCAGCCGACTGGAGGGCGATGTCTGCAATTTCCACCGGGCTCAGCAGGCGCTGGGGAACCAGCTCGTCGGCCTCGATGCGGGCCGAGCCCAAGAACGCCGCCGGCGCGCGGCCATGGACCTGCACCAGCGGCGCGTCCGGGCCCCAGTTGCCGCGGCGGCGCACGCCGCTTGAAAAGCGTGCCGCATTGTCGGCGTCCAGTGTGACAGCCGGGTAAGCGGCCACCAGCGACTGCGGCGTCAGCAGGCAGGCCTCGCGCTCGGCCTCGGTCATCGCTTCGAGCGCGGCCAGCGTCACGCACTGCCCGACCGTGAAGCCGCCCGTCTCGATGCGGCGCAGCAAGCCCAGGTGCGCGCCGCAGCCCAGCGCCTCGCCGATGTCCTCGCCCAGCGTGCGGATGTAGGTGCCTTTGCTGCAGCTTGCTATTATTTTAATAGCTACCGGCGCACGCGGATCCTGAGCCAGGGCCATTTCGAGCTTGAAAATCGTGATGTGGCGCGCCTCGCGCTCGACCTCGATGCCCTTGCGGGCGTATTCGTACAGCGCCTTGCCGTCCTTCTTGAGCGCCGAGTACATCGGCGGCACCTGGGCGAGCGGGCCGGTAAAGCGCTGCGCGACGGCCGCCAGCAATTCGGGCGTGATCTCGGGGATGGGGCGGGTGTCGATCACCTCCCCTTCCGCATCGCCGGTGCTGGTTTTCTGGCCCAGCAGCAGCACGGCCTCGTAGGTCTTGTCGGCGTCGAGCTGCAGCTGGCTGAACTTGGTGGCCGCGCCAAAGCACAGCGGCAGCACGCCGGTGGCCAGCGGGTCGAGCGTGCCGGTGTGGCCGGCCTTGTCGGCGCGCAGCAGCCACTTGGCCTTTTGCAGCGCCTGGTTGCTCGACAGGCCCAGCGGCTTGTCGAGCAGCAGCACGCCGTGCACGGGACGTCGCTGGATTTTCTGGCGAGGAGGATTGGTTTGCGTCATAAGGCTCCGACAGGCTGCGCGTCGGGCCTGCCCGAACGCTGGTTGGCACCGTTGTCCCCGAACCTGTCAGAGGGAAACGGCGCGAACTCAGTCGTCCTGGGCGCGCGAGGAAACCGCCTTGGCAATCAAGGCGTTGAGGTCGGCCGCACGTTCGGTCGTCTGGTCGAAATGAAAATGCAGCGTCGGCACGGTGTGCGTCATCAGGCGCTTGAAGAGCCCGTTGCGCAGAAAGCCGGCGGCCTGGTTGAGCGCTGTCTCGCACTCTTTCGGGTCGCCGACCAGCACGCTGAAAAACACCTTGGCATGGGCATAGTCGGGCGTGACCTCGACGGACTGCACCGTCACCATGCCCACGCGCGGGTCTTTCACCTCGCGCGCGATGAGCTCGGTCAGGTCACGCTGGATCTGATCGGCCACGCGAAAGCTGCGGTTGGGTGTGGAAGATTTTTTACGCATGAATTTGAGGCAATCTGAAATTGCAGTCCTGCATCGAAAAGGCCTGCCTGCCCGCCAGCGATGGCGGGCAGGCAGACGATTTCATCACAGGGTGCGCGCCACTTCCTTGATCTCGAAGAATTCCAGGATGTCGCCCACTTCGATGTCGTTGTAGTTGCGGATGTTCAGACCGCAATCGAAGCCTTCCTTGACCTCGCGCGCATCGTCCTTGAAGCGCTTGAGCGAGTCGAGTTCACCGGTGAAGATGACCACGTTCTGGCGCAGCAGGCGCACCTTGGCGTTGCGGCGAACCACACCGGCCGTGACCATGCAACCGGCGATCGAGCCGATCTTGCTGACCTTGAACACCTGGCGGATCTCGGCATTGCCGATGACCTCTTCGCGCTTGTCGGGCGTGAGCATGCCGGACATGGCGGCCTTGAGCTCGTCCACAGCGTCATAGATGATGTTGTAGTAGCGAATGTCGATGCCGTTGGCTTCGGCCTGCTTGCGCGCCTGGGCATCGGCCCGGGTGTTGAAGCCGATCAGCACTGCCTTGGAGGCAATCGCCAGGTTCACGTCCGACTCGGAAATGCCGCCCACGCCGGAGTACACCAGTTGCACCTTGACCTCGTCGGTCGAGAGCTTGAGCAGCGACTGCGCCAGCGCTTCCTGCGAACCCTGCACGTCGGCCTTGATGATGATCGGCAGCATCTTGACCTCGCCGGCGTTGATGTCGGAGAACATGTTCTCCAGCTTGGACGCCTGCTGCTTGGCCAGCTTGGTGTTGCGGAACTTGCCCGCGCGGTAGGTGGCGATCTCGCGCACACGGCGCTCGTCGGTCATGACCATGAAATCGTCGCCGGCCTGCGGCACTTCCGTCAGGCCCTGGATTTCCACCGGAATCGACGGGCCGGCGGTCTTGATCGGACGGCCGTTCTCGTCGAGCATGGCACGCACGCGGCCAAAGGTCGAGCCGGCCAACACCACGTCGCCCGCCTTCAGCGTGCCCGACTGCACCAGCACGGTGGCCACCGGGCCGCGGCCCTTGTCCAGGCGCGCCTCGATCACCAAGCCCTTGGCCATCGCATCGACGGACGCCTTGAGCTCCAGCACTTCGGCCTGCAGCAGCACCTGCTCGAGCAGGTCGTCGATGCCGGCGCCCGTGTGGGCAGAAACCGGCACGAAAGGCGAATCGCCGCCAAACTCCTCGGGCACGACGCCTTCGGTGACCAGTTCGCCCTTGACGCGCTCCAGGTTGACGCCGGGCTTGTCGATCTTGTTGATCGCCACGACGATGGGCACGCCCGCAGAGCGCGCGTGCTTGATGGCTTCCTTGGTCTGGGGCATCACGCCGTCGTCGGCCGCCACCACCAGGATGACGATGTCGGTCGCCTGCGCGCCACGGGCACGCATGGCGGTGAACGCCTCGTGGCCCGGGGTGTCCAGGAACGAGATCATGCCGCGCGGTGTCTGCACATGGTAGGCGCCGATGTGCTGGGTGATGCCGCCGGCCTCGCCCGAAGCCACTTTGGCGCGGCGGATGTAGTCCAGCAGCGAAGTCTTGCCGTGGTCAACGTGGCCCATGACGGTCACTACCGGTGCGCGCGGCAGCGCCTCGGCCTGCTGGCCCTGCATGTCGTCGGCGGTGAACGCTTCCGGATCGTCCAGCGCGGCGGTGATGGCGCGGTGGCCCATTTCTTCCACCACGATCATGGCAGTGTCCTGGTCCAGCGGCTGGTTGATGGTGGCCATCTGGCCGAGCTTCATCAGGTGCTTGATGACTTCGGACGACTTGATGCTCATCTTGTGGGCCAGTTCCGAGACGGTGATGGTCTCGGGCACATGGACTTCCAGCACCTTGAACTCGGTCGGCGCCACGAAATTCGACTCCGGACGCACTTCGCGGCCGGTGCTGCGGCGGCCACGCGGGCCGGCACGGAAGTTTCCACGGGCGGGCACCGCTGGCGCACCCCGGCTGGGAATGCCCTTTTTCTTGGCCGCATCGTCCTTCCAGGTCGATGACAAGTTCTCGGACTTGACTTCTTTCTTGCCTGCGCCGCCGGGCGCAGACACGGCCGCAGGGGCTGCACCTGCGGCTGGCTTTGCTGCCCCAGGTGCCACGACCGGCTTGTGCAGCGTGCCCTTCATCGCGACCTTGGGATCCACATGGGGCACCAAGACGCGCTTGGGCGCCGACAGCATCGCGCGGATGCCGGCGGCTTCGGCTTCGGCCTTGCGCCGGCGCTCCTGCAAGTCCATGGCCTTGGCCGCATCCGCCTGGAATTCAGCCGTCGCCTTGGCCTTGGCAGCGGCTTGCAGGGAGGCGGCTTCAGCCGCTTTGGCAGAGGCAGCCTGCGCTGCCTGGCTGTTCTTTTCTGCAGCAGCTGTATCAATCACTTTTTGTGCTTCCACCGTAATGGCCGGAGCCTTTGGGGCAACAGGGGCCGGCTTGAAAATTTTACCGATCGTAGGCTTGGGTTTTCTGGCGGCCTCTTCCGCCAGGGCAGCCGCCCGGGCCTCTGCTGCGGCCTTGGCTGCGGCTTCGGCCTGCGCTTTTTGCGCTGCAGCTTCACGTTCGCGCTGCTCTTCGCGCTCGCGTTCGCGGGCCGCTTCCTGCGCGGCCTGCTCATCGCGCAGGCGGCGCTTTTCCGCCAGTTCTTCTTCCTGGCGGCGCAGCAGCTCGGCGTGCCGGTTGGCCTCGTCCTCGCGGCGGACCAGTTCGGCGTCTTCGGCGGCCTGGGCCTGGGGTGCAGAAGCTGCGGCAGACTGCGCGGAGTCGGCGGGCAAGTCCGCATCGTCCTCGCGCCGCACAAACGTGCGTTTCTTGCGAATTTCGACCTGAATGGTGCGCGCCTTGCCCGAGGCATCGGCCTGCTTGATCTCGGAAGTCGATTTCTTGACCAGCGTGATCTTTTTGCGATCGGCGGCAACGGTGCCGTGGCTGGCATGCAGGTAACCCAGCAGTTTCTGCTTGTCGGACTCGGACAAGAGATCGCTGGCCTGCGTCTTGGCAACGCCTGCGCTGGTCAATTGCTCGATCAGCGTGGCGGGAGATTTCTTCAGTTCAGCTGCGAATTCAGCGACGGTAGTGGTACTGGACATATTTGGTTTTCCTGACTGGCCTCCATGATCAATGCTCTTGGGCTGCTTCGGACGCAGCGGCGTTGCCGGCGTCATCGGCAAACCAGTGCGCTCGCGCGGTCATGATCAGGGCTTTGGCCTCGTCCGCGGACTGGCCGGTTATTTCGGTAAGTTCATCCACGGCCAGATCGGCCAGGTCGTCACGGGTGGCAATCCCTGCTGCCACGAGCTTGTCGATCATCTCGGGCATCAGGCCGGCAACGTCGCGCAGGTTCTGCGAAACACCGCCGACATTTTCTTCCCGGGCGATCTCCATGGTCAACAGGGCGTCCTTGGCGCGCATACGCAGCTCGTTGACGGTGTCTTCGTCGAAGGACTCGATCTCCAGCATTTCCTGCAGCGGCACGTAGGCCACCTCTTCCAAGCTGGTGAAGCCTTCAGAAATCAGGATGTCGGCAATTTCCTGGTCCACATCGAGCTTGGCCATGAACAGCTTGCGGCTGCTGTCGGTCTCGCTGGCCTGCTTCTGGGCCGATTCGTTGGCGTCCATGATGTTGATCTTCCAGCCCGTGAGGTCGGAGGCCAAGCGCACGTTCTGGCCGCCGCGCCCGATGGCGATGGCGAGGTTTTCCTCGTCCACCACCACGTCCATGGCATGCCGTTCTTCGTCCACGACGATGGACGAGACATTGGCCGGCGCCAGCGCGCCGATCACGAACTGCGCCGGGTCTTCGCTCCAGAGCACGATGTCGACGCGCTCGCCGGCCAGCTCGTTGGTCACGCCGTTGACGCGGGTGCCGCGCACGCCGACACAAGTGCCGATCGGATCAACCCGCTTGTCATGCGAAAGCACGGCGATCTTGGCGCGCGAGCCGGGATCGCGGGCGCAGGACTTGATTTCCAGCAGGCCCTGCTCGATCTCGGGGACTTCCTGGCGGAACAGCTCGACCATGTACTCAGGCGCGGTGCGCGAGAGGATGATGGGCGCGCCACGCAGCGTCGTATCGACTTCCATGATCATGGCCCGGACCCGGTCGCCGGTGCGCAGGTTTTCCTTCGGAATCATGTCGCTGCGGCGCAGACGGCCTTCGACGCGGCCGGACTCGACGATCAGGTCGCCCTTGTCCATGCGCTTGACGGTGCCGACAAAGATCTTGTCGCCGCGCGACATGAAATCGTTGAGTAGCATCTCGCGCTCGGCATCGCGGATTTTTTGCAGGATGACCTGCTTGGCCGCCTGCGCGCCGATGCGGCCGATGGGCAGGCTTTCGACCGGCTTTTCAATGTAGTCGCCCTCTTCGATGTCGGCGATGTCGTCGCGCGCATCGCTGACGAGCTCTTCGGCTTCCGGGTTTTGCAGACCGGCCTCGTCCGCCACCACCAGCCAGCGGCGGAAGGTTTCGTAATTGCCGCTGTCGCGGTCCACCGCGACACGGATGTCCACGCCATCGGCATAGACCTTCTTGGTCGCCGAAGCGAGCGCGAGCTCGACAGCACCAAAGACGACATCGCGCTCCACGTTCTTTTCACGCGAGATGGCATCGACCAACATCAACAGTTCGCGATTCATTTCACAAGCCTGCCTTTCTAAATTATTTCTCTACGGATTTATCGGCAGCAAGTTTGGGTCTGCGGCCCTTGAAATCAACCACGGGCGCCAGACGCGCCTGCTGGATTTCATCCAGCGTAAAGCCCAGCACCTGCAGCGGTGCCGGAATACGCTTCTTGCTGATTTTCTGGCCGGGCTTGACGGCAGGCTCGTCGCTCCAGACGATCTGCCAGCCGGCCTTGCCTTCCACGGGTTCAGCCCGCTCCAGCGTGCCACGAAATTTTTTGCGGTTGGCCGACACGCTGGAGCCTGCGCTGGCGGCCACGCCAATCGGCGCCTTGAGCGTGATGTCGATCAGTTCGCCGGCAAAACGTTCGAAATCCTTTTCATTGCGAAGCGGCCGGTCGATACCGGGCGAACTGACTTCGAGCCGCGCGTAGTCGGCACCTTCGACCTCCAGCACAAACTGCAACTGACGGGTGACTTTCTCGCAGTCCTCGGCGTTGATGAACTGCTCGGCACCTTGAACATAGGGCATGTCGATCGTGACACGCAGCAAGCCGCCCGCGGTTCGCTCAATTTCGACCAGCTCGTAGCCAAGCCCCGTTACCGTTTGTTCAATCGTCTCTTGCAAAGTCATTCAGTCTGGTGTTCTTTCTTTTTGCTCTTTTACTTTTACGCAATTGAGGTGCTTTTTGCAGTGCGTAAAAACAAACGCCCAAAAAAAATGGGCGGTGAAAACCCGCCCATTTGGTCGTGTGAAGCGCGTATTCTAGCGCAAAAGGCGCTTTGGCGCAACACTTTTGATGTGCTCCACGCCTCTGAAGGCGCCTTGATGCCATCGATTTGCCAGCCAACTCATCCTTGGGCAACCAAGATTTGGGTGTAGGGATGGCGCGGCGCATCCAGCACGTCAAAAACACTGCCCGATTCGACGATCTCGCCGTCCTTCATCACGAGCACGTCATGGGCCATGGCCCGGATCACCGCGATGTCGTGCGTGATCAACAGGTAGCTCAGGCCGCGTTCGCGCTGCAGGCGCTGCAAAAGCCCCAGCACCTGCTTCTGGATCGTCACGTCCAGCGCGCTGGTGGGCTCGTCCAGGACCAGCAGTCTGGGGTCGATGATGAGCACCCGGGCGATGGCCAGGCGCTGGCGCTGGCCGCCGGAGAACTCATGCGGATAGCGCCCGAGCAGGCCCGGGAACTGCGCCTGGCCCATGCCGACATCGACCAGGGCCTGCTCGACGCGCGCCCGCCTCTGCGCGGGCCCCAGCCCGGGCTCGTGCACCAACAGTCCCTCGCCCACGATGGCCTCGACCGTCATGCGCGGCGAGAGCGAGGAAAACGGGTCCTGGAACACCACCTGCACCGCCCGGCGCATGGCCTGGTTCGCGGCAGCCTGCCGGCCCCAGGACTGGCCCATGGCCTGCAGCTGGCCGGAAAACTTCAGCAGCCCCAGGCTGGCCAGCGCCAGGGTCGATTTGCCCGACCCCGACTCGCCCACGATGCCCAGCGTCCGGCCCGGCGCAATGGCAAAGCTCGCGTCCTTGACCGCAACAAACTCATCGCTCCTGAACCATCCCCTGAACCCGGCCACGGGCACCGGGTAGGCCACGCGCACGTGGCCAGCCTGCATGACCGGCGCGGACGGCGTGGCGGCATCGGCGGCCACCACATCGCGCACCGGCCGGCTGTCGATCAGCTTGCGCGTGTAGGGATGCTGCGGCCGGACAAACACGTCAGCCACCGTGCCTTGCTCGACGAGGTGGCCGTTTTCCATCACCGCCACCCGGTCGGCGAAGCGGCGCACCAGGTTGAGGTCGTGCGTGATCAGGAGCACGGCCATGCCGTTGCGTCGTTGCAGGTCGCCCAGCAGGTCCAGAATCTGGCCGCGCAGGGTCACATCGAGTGCCGTTGTCGGCTCGTCGGCCAGCAACAGCTTCGGGCGGCAGGCCAGCGCCATGGCGATCATGGCGCGCTGGCGTTGCCCGCCCGAGAGCTGGTGCGGAAACGCCCTGGCCCGCCGCGCCGGCTCGGGAATGCCGGTGCTTGCTAGCAATTCGATAGCAGCCTGTTCAGACTGGACTTGGGCCAGGCCCTTTTTCAGCTGCAAAACCTCGGCAATCTGCTCGCCCACGGTGAACAGCGGGTTCAGCGCGGTCATCGGCTCCTGGAAGATCATGGCGATGTCGCGGCCGCGGATGCCGCGCAAGGCGCTTTCCGGCAGTGCCAGCAGGTCGCTCGGGCCGCCAGGCGCCTGGAAAATCGCCTGTCCGCCGACCGCCGCATCGGGCACCAGGCGCAGCAGGCTGAGCGCCGTCACGCTCTTGCCCGAGCCCGACTCGCCCACCAGCGCCAGCTTTTCGCCCGGTGCGATGGAAAAGTCGATGCCGCGCACCACCGGCTTACCGCCAAAGGAAACCTGCAGGTTCTTCACCTCCAGCAGGGGCAACGGCGAAGGCTGCGGCGCCATGCCGCCCCCAGGCAGACCAGCCCCTTCGGTGGTGCGCAAGGTGGCAGGCATGCCAATCATTGGTCGGCCTTTCGTGGGTCCAGCGCGTCGCGCAGCGCGTCGCCCATGAAGGTCAGCAGCAGCAACGTGACCACCAGCACGGCAAAGGTCGAGAGCGAAATCCACCAGGCGTCGATGTTGGCTTTGCCCTGGCTAAGAAGTTCACCCAGCGAGGGCGTGCCGGGCGGCACGCCCAGTCCCAGGAAATCAAGCGAGGTCAGCGCCAGGATCGCCGCGCTCATGCGAAACGGCAGGAACGTGACCACCGGCGTCAGGCTGTTGGGCAGGATGTGGCGCCACATGATCTGTAGATTACTTACGCCCAACGCTTTGGCAGCGCGCACGTAGTCCATTTGCCGGTTGCGCAGGAACTCGGCGCGCACGTAGTCCGACAACCCCATCCAGCCGAACAGGCTGAGCAGCAGCAGCAGCAGCCCCACGCTGGGCGCGAACATGGCGCTGAAGATGATGAGCAAGTAGAGCTCGGGCATGGAGCCCCAGATTTCCATGAAACGCTGGCCGATCAGGTCGGTCTTGCCGCCCGCATAGCCCTGGATGGCGCCGGCGATCACGCCCATCACCACGCCGATGCCGGTGAGCGCCAGGCCGAACAGCACGCTCAGGCGAAAGCCATAGACCAGCTGCGCCAGCAGATCGCGGCCCCGGTCGTCGGTGCCCAGCAGGTTGCCCCGCGACGGCGCGGACGGGTTGGGCTCCTTGGCGAAGTAGTTGATGGTGCGCGGCCCGTAGGGATTGGGTGGGTACACCGCCCAGTTTCCGCCCTGGGTGAGCTTGTCCTGGATGAAGGGGTCGAGGTAGTCGGTGGGCGTGTCGAAGTCGCCGCCGAAGGTTTTTTCCGAATAGTCCTTCACGAGCGGCAGGTAGAGCTTGCCCTCATAGCGCACCAGCAGTGGCTTGTCGTTGGACAGCACCTCGGCAAAGAGGCTCAGCACGACCAGCAAAATGAACAGCACCAGGCTCCAGTAGCCCAGACGGTTGCACCGAAAGCGCTGCCAGGCGCGCCGCGACGGCGACACGGAAGGCGGGGATGCGGCGGCAGCTTGCACGCCGGCGCCGAATGCCTCGTTCAAAGGCGGGGCATGAATGGACAGGTCGTTGGCGCTCATGGCTCAGTCAAACTTCACGCGCGGGTCCACCCACACGTAGCACAGGTCGCTCACCAGCTTGGTCAGGAGGCCGATCAGCGTGAACAGGTACAGCGTGCCCAGCACGACCGGGTAGTCGCGCCG
>Ga0308157_10008019_pt1 | contig 12112 bp, 8 predicted proteins | sample PhyBR1_FD_201035 | JGI IMG/M metagenome (GOLD analysis project Ga0308157, IMG submission 201035) | Phyllosphere microbial communities from UC Gill Tract Community Farm, Albany, California, United States - DLSLB.R1 | ecosystem: Host-associated > Plants > Phyllosphere > Unclassified | place: USA...
TATCATGAGTTTTATCAGAATCACCAAACAATTTACTTTTGAAACCGGTCATGCACTTTATGGTTACGACGGTAAATGTAGAAATGTTCACGGACACAGCTACAAACTGTCGGTTACCGTTATTGGTCAGCCTATAACCGATAAAGATCATGTAAAATACGGAATGGTGATCGATTTTACCGATTTAAAAGCCATTGTTAAAGAAGAAGTGGTAGATCAGTTTGATCATGCAACCGTTTTTAACCAAAATACACCGCACGTAGAGTTGGCTAAAGAATTAGAACAACGCGGACATCATGTTATTTTGGTTGATTATCAGCCTACAAGCGAAAATTTAGTGATTGATTATGCTGAACGAATTAAAAATCGTTTGCCACAAAACATCAAATTATTTTCTTTGCGTTTACAAGAAACCGAAAGTTCGTACGCAGAATGGTTTGCTTCTGATAACCTGTAAGCATGATTACGTTAGAAATTCCTGCAGATAAAAAAGTTTATTTTACGTCCGATCATCACTTCGGAGCGCCTACCCGTGAAAAAAGTCTTCCGCGCGAAGCCTTATTTTTAAAGTGGTTGAATGCTATTGAGAAAGATGCCGGCGTATTATTTATTGTAGGTGATTTGTTCGATTTTTGGTTTGAATATAAAAAAGTTGTTCCCAAGGGATTCGTCCGTATTTTGGGAAAATTGGCTCAAATGCGTGATAACGGCTTGCCTATTTACTTTTTTGTAGGAAACCACGATTTATGGATGGAAGATTATTTTGAAGAAGAATTAGATATTCCTGTTTTTCATGAACCTAAAGTTTTCAAAATATTCGATAAAACCGTGTTTATTGGTCATGGAGATGGTTTGGGTCCGGGTGATAAAGGATACAAATGCATGAAAAAAGTGTTTACCAATCCGTTTTCAAAATGGTTATTTCGGTGGTTGCATCCCGATATTGGTGTGCGTTTGGCAGAATATCTTTCGGTAAAAAACAAACTGATTTCGGGTGATGACGATGCAAAATACTTGGGCGAAGAAAAAGAATGGCTAATTTTATACGCCAACAAAAAGGTGAATGAACAATTTGCCGATTATTTTATTTTTGGGCACAGACATTTACCAATGACCCTGCCATTAAAAAACAATACAAATGCCTTGTACATCAATTTAGGCGATTGGATTCAGTATTTTACTTTTGGTGTTTTAACTTCTTCAGGTTTTTCATTGAATTCGTTTTCACAGGCTGATCTTTCTGAACCTTTTCTTCCAAAACCCAATCATGGTGCTTAAAGTGGCTCCATTCCACGGTTGCTAAATCTACTTCCGGATCAATTAATCGGCTACTTGGTCGCATATTAATGCTTACACTGCTTCTTTTCGCATAAACAGCAACATCTTTCCCCTGACTTTTAAAATGATCTTTAATTTTATGCGCCATTTGCCAGATAACATCAGGTGCATTTAAACGAGAACGCTGTTTTTCGTTCAACAATTCTGTGTTATTGAAAGTTAAAATTTCGTTTGTTTTTTTATCGATCACTTTAAAATGCGTTTCTCCGGTACGCGATCTTAACATCATACGCCAACTTAAACGGTGCGCCTCTTCGGTCCATAACACATCACCCTTAATAAACCAGTGACGAATTGGCAATAAGATTTGTATGATTAAATACGGAACAAAAAAGTATTTGAAAATAGTGCCATAATCTGTGGTTGTTTCGCCGTTATAGTCTTCTTTTGGTTTTTTTCTAAAAAAGAAATTCCGAATTTGATTTGGTGGAAAAAAGAACACGCAAAAACTCAATGCAAAGTACGGAAACACGCCAATTTGCAAGGTTATAGAATTGAATATGTGAAATATTAATGAAGCGATAATTGCAAACCAACGGGTACGTCTCCAAAGCAAAGCCGGAACAATTAATCCATCAAAGGCAATTCCCATATATGCAATGAACAACTGAAATTCGGTTTTTTTGAACAACACCTGAACTGCTTCGGGAACATTGGTCATTCCCATAAACATGTTTCTAGTAACTGTTCCATCTAACCAATCGGGATAAAACTTGGCAATGGTCGCGTAAAAATACACACAACTTACCTGAATAATAAAAACCAGACGAACCCATTGTGGCATATAGTTCTTTTTGATCGACGGATTTTGTTTAGCATCGATAGAAGCATACGCATTTGCAGGTAAAAAGCACATGATCAACCCAATTAACCACATTAAATAGTAGTGATTATTGTACGATGTTTTCTGTCCGAAATAAGCCAAACTCCATAAAACCGTAAGTGCAATAACAGAAAATCGGTATTTATAACCCAACATTACCCCGACTGAAGCCACAGCCATTAAACCAAAAACCACATACATGGTTTCGTTTTGAAGATGCAAAAGCCATTCAAACCCAATAAAAGTGAAATTCGTAGTAGTATCGATAAAATTTCGATCGACCCATTTTAATGCCAACGCACCAACGGCTTCAGCAAGAAAAATGATTCCGAAAAAAATTCGGAAAATCACCAACGAAGAATTATCTATTTTCTGAAATGCTTTTTTCCACATAACTAATCCATATTTTTAAGGAAATTTCGAGAGAAAACTTCATCGTTCTTTAAAGCTTCGATCAACAAATCTATCGAACCAAAATGTTCTTCGTCCCGAATTTTTGTAAGAAAACGAACGGTAATTTCTTCGTTGTAAATGGTATCGTTAAAATCAAAAATATAAACTTCGACTGTTTTTTCGGTTCCGCCAACCGTTGGATTTGTTCCCACGCTTAACATTCCGTAAAAATCTTTGTCTTTAACCGTAACGCCAACCACGTAAACACCAATAGCAGGAATTAGTTTGTAATCTTCGGCAACCTGAATATTAGCGGTGGGATAACCAATGGTTCTACCCAATTGTTTGCCTGAAACTACCTTACCCGAAACCATGTACGGATAACCCAGATAGGTTTTTGCCAAGGCAACATTTCCTGCATTTAAGGCGTTGCGAATTTTAGTTGAACTAACAGAAACATCGTTTAATTCTTCGGCAGAAATCTGTTCTACATCAAAATGATATTTTTTACCAAATTCTATTAAATCGTGGATATCAGCAGAACGATTCTTTCCAAAACGGTGATCGTAGCCAATGATTATTTTCCCAATATTGAACTGATCTACCAAAACGGTTTTTACAAATTCTTCGGCAGATAAATTGGCAAAATCTTGTGTAAATTCCTGAACTACTAGATGATCTATTCCAAAATGATCAATCAGTTTAACTCGTTCATCAATCGTATTTAACAATGATATTTGATGATCGGTTTTTAAAACCATTCTTGGATGCGGAAAAAAAGTAAGCACCAAGGTTTCGTAACCGTATATTTTTTTTTGAAGTTTCAGTTTGTTCAAAATAGCCTGATGCCCAATGTGCATACCATCAAAAGTACCAAGGGTTACAATGGTTTTTTGGCTAGAATTAAAAGATTGTACAGAATTAAAAACGTTCACTTTTACAGTTTTTTTCAAAGTTATTAATAAAATAACGAATGAAAGTTATTTTGTAAGAATCTTAATGTAGGTTAATAATTTAAAAAACGAGGTTAACTTAAACTTCTGTTTTGGATAAAGTTAGTATTTTTGGCAAATACAATCATTCTTTTATGAAATTTTACAACAAATTAATTCTTATTCTGCTTATTTTCTTCACAGGAAATTTGTTTGCGCAATTTAATCCTTTTAAAGAAAGTACAGAACGAAATTTTTCCGAGAAAGAAAAGTTCGTTAGAAAACATAACCCATCAGACTATAAAGTTTACAGCTTAAATCTTAAAAATGTTTTGGATTGGGTAAAAAAAGCTCCGGAATTATCTGAAAGACCTTCAGATTTAGTGATTACCTTGCCAGATGCAAACGGACAATTGTCAACTTATTGGGTTTACAACAATGCTGCTATGGAAACGGAACTGGCAGAAAATGTATCAAACATAAGAAGTTTAAAAGCTGTTGATACTAAAAACAACGGGAATAGTGTAAGCATAAGTATCTCTGATATTTTTGGATTACATGCAATGGGAATGAAAACCGACGGATCTGTTTTTTATATTGATAACTATACAAATGACTTAAATAACGTTATTGTTTACCAGCGCAGCAGTTTAGAATTACCAAAAAACAATTTCACATGTTTGGTTCCGGGCGATAGTTTTGACGATGCTATTACTACATTAGAAACTCCTGTACAAACTTTAAGCTTAGATAATAAGCGCAGAACATACCGCTTGGCATTAGCTTGTACTATTGAATATTCGGCTTTTCACGTAAACAATGCACCTGCAGGAACACCAAACACTACAGTTGACCAAAAGAAAAACATTGTATTAGCCGCAATGAACGTAACTTTAACCCGTTTAAACCAAATTTTTGAACGCGAATTAAATGTCCATTTAAATTTAGTTGCCAATAATAAAAACATCATTTTTATAACTTCTGATAATTTTTCAAACAATAATTCGGGTTCTTTAATTAGTGAAAGTCAATCTGTAATTGATAATGTAATTGGAACAGCTAACTACGATATGGGTCATACATTTAGCACCGGTCAGGGTGGTTTAGCAAGTTTAGGATCTGTTTGTAGCCCTTGGGAAAAAGCATCTGGAATTACAGGCTCATCTTTGCCAGTAGGCGATCCGTATGATGTGGATTATGTTGCGCACGAAATGGGTCACCAATTTGGCGCAGAACATACCTTTAACAACTCGTGCCAATTTAATAGAAACAATAGCACCGCAGTAGAAACTGGCAGTGGTAGCACCATAATGTCTTATGCTGGTATTTGTCCATCAAATGTGCAAGACCATGTAGATGCTTATTATCATTATGTAAGTATTAAAGAAATGCAAACCTTTTTACTTTCTGCAACTTGTGCCCAACAAACTACCGTTTCTAATTCTCCACCTACGGTTACTTCTTTAGTGGCAAAAACAATTCCTTACGGAACACCTTTTATTTTAAGCACAACGGCAACCGATCCAAATACAGCAGACCAGTTAACATACACATTTGAACAAGTGAATACACAGATCGCAACACAACCACCTGTAGCAACTGCAACTACAGGACCTGCTTTTAGATCTGTAGTACCAAGCACGAATAATTTCCGCTCATTTCCAAATATATCAACTGTTTTAGACGGAACTACAAACAGCAACGGAATTGTTAGTAATGAATGGGAACGTTTGGCAACGGTAGCTAGAACGTATAGTTTTGTAGCAACAGTGCGCGACAACAATGCCACCGGAGCACGTGTTGTTTATACGCAACCTGTAACTATAACTACAGCAAATACAGGTCCGTTTGTAATTACGTCTCCAAACAACAACCCAAGCACCACAGAACCTGTCTGGTTTATGGGATCTACAAAAACAATAACGTGGAACGTAGCTAGCACAACCGCAAACAATATAAATACAACTAACGTTAATATATTGGTTTCTACTGATAACGGATTAACCTATACAACCTTAGCTGCGAACGTTCTTAATAACGGAAGTGCAACGATAACAATACCAACCAATTTAACAAGCACCTATGATGCACGAATTAAAATTGAAGCTGTAGGAAACATTTTTTATACCGTTTCTAAAAAATTCACGTTATGGGATCCAAATTTAAGTACAGAAAAAGTTACGTTAGATAATTTAAAGATTTACCCTAACCCTACAACAAATATCTTAAATGTAGAATTTTCTACAACTGACATTGAAAAAGCAAAGTTTGATATTTTTGATTTAAACGGAAGATTGATTAAAACAGTTTCTCAAGAAAATTCAAACCAAATCAATCAACAGATAAATGTTGAGAATTTACAAACAGGAACTTACATCTTGGTGATAAATACAGGTAAATATACCTCTACACATAAGTTTATCAAGAAGTAAACATTTATAATAAAAACAAGAACAGCAACCAAAAAGGTTGCTGTTCTTGTTTTATAAAATATACAGTTTTACACTAATACAATATACAAAAAACCTATTTCTTAACCAGCTTTTTAACGGTTGTACCTTGCGCTGTTTGTAAGTGCAACATATAGGTACCGCTTGCTAAGTTTTCTATGTTTAGCTGTATTTGGAATTCATTATTAAATGTTTGTGTGTTTAACTGCTTGCCACTTATATCGTAAATAGTAACTTGTTGTACTAACATATTTTCGTTGTTGGTTATATTAACAACATTTGTTGCCGGGTTTGGGTAGATATTAAATTTTTCTGCTAAAAAATCTTCAGCACTTAACACATAAGCCGGTACACTTTTTAATGCCGTAATTTTTATGTTATCGTATTTATTAACCATATCTGTTGAGGGTGTTTGGTTTTGTGCGGTATAAATTAATCCTAAAGCAGTGGGTTTAAAATCATCAATTAAATTGGTAGATGTACTGTTTTTTAAAAAATCGGCTACGGCTATTTTATTAAGATAGGGCACCTCAAAATACGCTTTTTTATTGTTGTAATCTAAATATACTATAAAGGTAACCCATGTATTAAAGGGTAAAATAGAGCCATTTAAGCTTGTACCATTACTATCTTTACTAGCTACATCTAATCTACCACCTCTTGAAAAAAAAAGAAAATCAGCTAATCTATTATTAAATGAACGTACGTTATTATTCACATCGTAACTTAATACTATTTGTTGCGCGTATGTAACATTTCCGTGCAGTTGTGTACCTGTGTAATAATCAATTTCAAACTTTAATACATTATTTCCTGGCGTTCGCTGATTAATTAGTGTTTGTAAACCAATTTTCTTTACAACAAGACCAACATCCGTGGGGTTTGTTGTACCTGCTGATAAAGTTAAAACATTTCCTTTGTTAGCTTCGCCAGTAATATTAAACAGATTATTGTGACATTGTGTTCCAACAGAAAAACATTCTGTTAACCAGCCACCTTTTCCGGGTGCTATACCCGTATAATCGGTTCCTAAATTGCCTGTTGTATAACTGTTAAAAGTTTCGGTGTATAGAACCTGGCTATAAGCGGTATTTATAAACAAAAACCAGATTACAAAAAATATATAGTTTTTCATAATTTAAAATTTAAGCAAAGAGGGTGTTATAAAAGGCGCAATTGTCAAGCTGAATTCATTTAACTTCGTTCAGTTCGCAAGCTCGTGTCGGCTTCTCATTAAATATTGAAAATCAAAATCATGAGATTCCGAAACAAGTTCGGAATGACAACGTTGGGTACTTTTTAGACAAAATCTTTATTTTCTATTAATGCACTCGTAAATGCAACGGTAATAATATTTACGTTAACACAAATTACAAAAATTTTCTTAAATTTTGGCTTTATACAATATACACTAATACAATATACAAAAAAAGCCTAGTTTTTAACCAGCTTTTTAACTGCTGTACCTTGTGCTGTTTCTACATGTAGCATATACGTACCGCTTGCTAAATTTTCTACATTTAGCTGTATTTGGGTTTCATTATTAAATGTTTGTGTGTTTAACTGCTTGCCACTTATATCGTAAATGGTAACTTGTTGCACTTGCATATTTTCGCTGTTGGTTATATTAACCACATTAGTAGCCGGGTTGGGGTACATATTAAATTTTGCAGCTAACTGCTCGTTGATACTTAAGGTAACAATATTAGGTGGTACCGCATTTAATGCGGTTATTTTAATATTATCGTAATAGTTGCGGGTGTAAATTTGAGGATCATTTACTCCCTTTGAAACAATCACGTCTAGGACTATATTGGATATAGGATAATCTTGTATAAGATTAGTTGAGGTTTTGTTTTTTAAAAAATCGTGAGAAGTTACTACATTAAAAAAAGGTAAATGAATATACAGCTTTTTGTTAGGATAATCTAAATAGAAAACATATTTAATCCAGGTATTAAAATGTGGATTTTGATTAGGATCAAGATCTGAAAAACCTCTTTTTTTATCAAAAGTTAAATAAGTCAATTGCACAGGTGGATTCATAGTAGAGTTAGGATCACCAATACTGTATAATGTTATGTGAGCATAACCTCCACCGTTTCCGGGGTGTTTTGGTCCGGTATAAAAATCAATTTCAAACATTTGCACATCGTTCCCTACAGTGCGGTTATCTATTAAAGGGTGTAAGTTTGTTTTCCAAGCCTGAAGCCCTTCTCTATCTGTTAAACCGGTGCTTATATTCAATACCTTGCCCCTGCCCGTTTCGTTTTCAATGGTGAAAAAGCTGTTTGACTGGGTATCATGTGAAGAAGTGTACCACCCCCACTGTCCCGGTATTTTGCCAGTAACATCGGTTCCTAAGTTACCTAAACTGTGATTATCGAAATTTTCGGTGTACAAAACTTGGCTATAAGCGGTATTTATAAACAAAAACCAGATTACAAAAAATATATAGTTTTTCATACTTTAAAAAATTAAGCAAAGAGGGTGTCCTAAAAGGCGCAATTGTCAAGCTAAATTCATTTAACTTCGTTCAGTTCGCAAGCTCGTGTCGGCTTCTCATTAAATATTGAAAATCAATATTATGAGATTTCGAAACAAGTTCGGAATGACAACGTTGGGTATTTTTTAGACAAACTCTTTATTTTCTATTAATGCACTCGTAAATGCAACGGTAATAATATTTACTTTACCACAAATTACAAAAATTTTCTTAAATTTTGGCTTTATACAATATACAAAAAACCTATTTCTTAACCAGCTTTTTAACGGCTGTACCTTGCGCCGTTTGTAAGTGCAACATATACGTACCGTTTGCCAAGTTTTCTACATTTAACTGTATTTGAGTTTCGTTATTAAATGTTTGTGTGTTTAACTGCTTGCCTGCAATATCGTAAACCGTAACTTGTTGTACTTGCATATTTTCGTTATTGGTTATATTAACCACATTAGTAGCCGGGTTGGGGTATAAATTAAATTTTGTAGCTAATTGTTCATTGGTACTTAAGGTCACAATATGGGGCGGTACCGCATTTAATGCGGTTATTTTAATATTATCATAACGGTTGCGGGTGTAAATTTGAGGATCATTTGATCCCTTTGCTACATTCAAGCTTATGACTATATTTGATATAGGATAATCTTGTATTAAATTAGTTGAAGTTATGTGTTGTAAGAGATCATGAGAAGAGACTACATTAAAAAATGGTAAATGATAATACGCTTTTTTATTTGCGTAATCTAAATATATAACAAATTTAACCCAAGTATTAAAAGGTAAGTAAAGTGTCTGGTTATTTGAAGAACCAGCATAAAATAAACCACTTAATTTAAGAAAAGTCGTACCACCCAATGATTCAGGTAGATTCATGGTAGAGTTAGGATCACCAATACTATATAATATTATATGAGCATACCCTGCACCGTTTGTTTGCATGGGACCTGTATAATAATCAATTTCAAACATTATTACATCGTTCCCTGTTGTGCGGTTAGCCATGAAAGTATGTAAGTTTGTTTTCCAAGCAGCAAGCCCCTCTCGATCGGTTAAACCAGTACTAATATCCAATACCTTGCCTCTGCCGGTTTCGTTTACTATGGTAAAAAAACTGTTTGCCTGGGTATCATGCGAAGCGGTGTACCAACCCCATTGCCCGGGTATTTTGCCTGTAACATCGGTTCCAAGATTGCCAACACTGTGATTGTCGAAATTTTCGGTATACAGAACTTGTGCTTTTATAGCAGGTGTTACAAACAATAATAATATTATAAATAATATCTTCTTTTTCATAATTTAAAATTTAAGCAAAGGCTGTATAAATACAGCCCTTAATCTTCTATTAATGTACTCGTAAATGCAACGCAGAACGCTGCCAAAAAGTAGGAGCATCTTGCCAAATATCCATAGTTAGCGTTTTAGGCACACTACCGGTTATGGTTTGTTGGTGATTAATAATACCCGCTGTATCAAAAACTAATTCATAAGAATTACATGCTACAGGATCTCCAAGACCATTAGTATATTTAGTAGGTTGGTGTGGAAGAGAATTGGTAGGATTGTTGGTATAATAATGCAAATTAAAACTCCCAAAAGGTAAGTTTCCTTGTAACTGTGCTGTACCAAGTAAATCTGGTACTTTGTACCAGTTTTTTACTGATCCTTGAGGTAGTGTTTGTATTTCTGGGTGTAGTATATATGTACCAACAAAAGCATTGGTAGCATCTTCAAAAACATCTACTTCATAAAAAAATACTTTTCCGTAATCTCTTAATAAATCTATTTCTGGTTGCTGTAAAGTCCCCATGTCATCAAAACCATCTTTCCACAAGCCAAAAGCCCATGGTGGTGTCGTACTGGGATATCTAGCAGTTGTTGACCCTGGCATAGGTAAATGATGCACGCGATCTTCAATTCGTGCGCTTTCTTGAGGTCGGAAAGGTGTCAAAATGGTTGTTTTTACAAGATTACCAACCTCTTCACCATTAGCAAATAAATTAGGGTAATTAGCAAGATTAAGTGTAAATGCGCTACCTGTAAAATGATCGTTAAACACCCCATCATTAGTACCATCAAAATAAGCCAACCCTATCCAAGCATGAACTTCTAATCGGTAAGGCGAATAATTATCATCTTCGTCACCATTACTAATCACATACGATGGTTGTAGGTCACGGTATTTACCCAATCTGTTCCAACCAAGATCCCATGGAGAAAAATAATTTGTTGCAAGATTGCTTATACCTCCTGTACCAAGATCACCTGGGCTTTTGTCATCAAAGGTTGGTGGTGCATTCATTTCGTTGTTTTGTTGGTCAATTTCATCAAGTACACTGTCACTTGTACACGCTGTAAGGGTCAATACCCCCCCCAGTAAAAAAAGTAATTTTTTCATAATGTTATAATTTTTAATTAAGTGTATTGTAAATATAACAAAAATTTTAACATAATATTTAATAAAATAAAAAAAAGACTAAAAATAAATTTAGTCTTTTTTATAGTAACAATTATTCCTCTTGTTTTTCGTTAATCTTTCGTTCCAATTCTAATTGTAATTCTTCAATTACGGGACGAACGGTGCTTTCTGGTAAATCAACAATGCGTATATACATTAATCCATCAACCGAGTTATTAAATAGTGGATCTACATTAAAAGCCACTACTCGTGCGTTTTGTTTTATGTACTTTTTAATTAAAACCGGCAAACGCAATCCGCCTGGTTCTATTTCTTCAATCAATTTGTCAAATTTATTCAAATCGGCTTCGGCTTCGTTAAAAACAAAATCCTTATCGGCATCTTTCAACCGCACCTTATATTCTTGCTTAGCCTGAACATACTGCGCCACATACGGATCGTAAAAATGCGATTTCATAAATTCAATCATCAGCGATTTACTAAAATCCGAAAACTGGTTGCTAATACTTACACCGCCAATTAAATATTTATGTTCAGGGTAACGCAAAGTAGTATGCACAATACCTTTCCACAACAAGAACAACGGCATTGGTTTTAGCTGGTATTCGCCAATAATAAAGGCACGACCCATTTCAATCGATTGCTCCATCATACCGTGTAATTCAGATTCAAAACGAAACAATTCGGTCAAATAAAACCCGTTAATACCGTGTTTTGCATAAATATCTTTACCAATTCCCATTCTGTAGGCACCGGCAATACATTTAGCATCATCGTCCCACAAAAACATGTGTTTGTAAAAAGTATCGTATTTATCTAAATCGATCGATTCATTTGTTCCTTCACCAACAGCACGAAACGTAATTTCGCGCAACCTGCCTATTTCACGCAGAATATTCGGAATTTTGTTGGCATCGGTTAAAAAAACCTCGTAATTTTTACTTTGCAACAAACGTTCGTCGCCTTTACGCAAACCTTCAACTTCTTTCACCATTAAATCTTGAAGCACCGGGCGTTCAATTTCTTTTGGCGGAGGTGTTGGCAGTTTAAACGATGGTATTTTTATGTATTGCTTTTTATCGTCGTCTTTTGTTGTATTTGCCAGCAGATACGTTTTCTGACGCAAAAACTTTCCGAAAATTTCTATTGATTCTCCGTGTTCGTTTTGTTCGGCAACAGTAATAGGTTTTCCAATACGTACGCGGATTACACGATCTTTCTGAGTTAATAATTCAGAAGGAAGCTTGGCTGTCTGCAATG
>Ga0308157_10008025_pt1 | contig 12107 bp, 10 predicted proteins | sample PhyBR1_FD_201035 | JGI IMG/M metagenome (GOLD analysis project Ga0308157, IMG submission 201035) | Phyllosphere microbial communities from UC Gill Tract Community Farm, Albany, California, United States - DLSLB.R1 | ecosystem: Host-associated > Plants > Phyllosphere > Unclassified | place: USA...
GGCCTGCCACAGGGTGTTTTTACCCTGCATGCGCTGGTAACGGATCATGGTGTCCATGATGGTCTGCTGGAAGGCGTGACCCATGTGCAGGCTGCCGGTGACGTTCGGCGGCGGGATCATGATGCAGAAGCTTTCCTGGCTGGTATCACCGTTTGGCTTGAAGTAACCCTGGTTTTCCCAGTGATCGTACAGCTTCTGTTCGATCTCTTTCGGGTCGTATGCGGTATCGAGATGACTGTTTGTCTTTTCCATTTTATATCGTTGTTCAGTGAGTTGGCGGCGTTGCCGTGGTCAAATGGAAGCCGACGCTGCGATAGGCTTTATATCGGTCGCGCGCCAACTGTTTTAAGGTGTCTTCGTAAGGGACGAAGTCTACCACTTCATGGAAAGCAGTAGCAAAATCTGCAAACTGCGGCAGCAGGGCGATCAGCAGATCGCGCGGTGAGTTGCCGCGTTTGCCGGGCCAACACAGCTCGACCGGGGCACCGTAGTGCGGCCCTTCGCCGGCCAGATTGTGCGGCACGAACTGGTGCGGATCGCGCTGCCACAGCGCTTCGTCCAACCGCTGGGCCTGTTCCTGGCTTTCGCAGGCGATCAACACCCGCTTGCCGGAGCGCCAGCGTTCGGCGGCAACGGCGCAGGCCACGGCCTCATGCGCGCTGAGCGCACCTGCCGGTTCCGCATGTTCAATTAAATAGAACGTAGCCTGTTTCATATAACCCCTTCATCTTTCAAGCTGCAGCCGTGTTGGCTGCCCTCCCTCACCCCAGTCACTTACCCGTGTAAGCTCCTGGGGATTCTCTCGGTTGCCGCCTTGCTGCAACTCGAAAGCTATTGGGTTTATAAAATTGTGCAGCATTACTAAAAACACAAGGGTACAGCATGCTGTACCCTTGGGGATTATACCTGAATTACCGCCCAGATTTAATCGTCGCCGTTCAGCCCCGCGCGATTGAGCAGGAACTGCGCCAGCATCGCTACCGGACGGCCGGTTGCGCCTTTGGCTTTGCCGGAACGCCAGGCGGTGCCGGCGATATCCAGGTGCGCCCAGCTGTACTTGCGGGTAAAGCGCGACAGGAAGCAGGCTGCGGTGATAGCCCCGCCCGGACGGCCGCCAATGTTCGCCATATCGGCAAAATTGGAGTCCAGTTGCTCATAGTACTCGTCGGACATCGGCAAGCGCCACGCGCGGTCACCGGCCTGTTCGGACGCGCCGATCAGTTCGTGTGCCAGCGGGTTGTGGTTCGACATCAGGCCGGTGATGTGGTGGCCCAGCGCGATCACGCAGGCGCCGGTCAGGGTGGCAACGTCAATCACCAGCTCCGGATCGAAACGCTCAACGTAGGTCAGGGTGTCGCACAGCACCAGGCGGCCTTCGGCGTCGGTGTTCAACACCTCGACGGTCTGGCCGGACATGGTGGTCAGCACGTCACCCGGACGATAAGCGCTGCCGCCCGGCATGTTTTCACAGCCGGCCAGTACGCCGATCACGTTCAGCGGCAGGTTCAGTTCCGCCACCACGCGCATCACGCCGTACACGGTGGCAGCGCCACACATGTCGTACTTCATCTCGTCCATGCTGTCGGCAGGTTTGATCGAGATGCCGCCGGAGTCGAAGGTCAGCCCTTTACCCACCAGCACAATCGGCTTGGCGTCCGGGTTCGGGTTGCCTTTATATTCCATCACCGACATCAGCGATTCGTTCTGCGACCCTGCGCCAACCGCCAGATAGGCGTTCATCCCCAGCTCTTTCATCTGCTGTTCGCCGATGACGCGGGTGGTGATGTTGGTGCTGAAGGCGTCCGCCAGTTGACGAGCCTGAGAGGCCAGGTAGCCGGCGTTACAGATGTTCGGCGGCATATTGCCGAGATCTTTCGCTGCCTTGATACCGGAAGAGACGGCCAGACCGTGCTGGATAGCGCGTTCACCGCTGGTGAGCTCACGGCGGGTCGGCACGTTGAACACCATTTTGCGCAGCGGACGGCGCGGCTCCACTTTATTGCTTTTCAGCTGATCGAAGGTGTAGAGCGTTTCTTTTGCGGTTTCCACCGCCTGGCGCACCTTCCAGTAAGTGTTGCGGCCTTTCACGTGCAGCTCGGTCAGAAAGCAGACCGCTTCCATGGAGCCGGTATCGTTAAGGGTATTGATGGTTTTTTGAATCACCTGTTTGTACTGGCGTTCATCGAGCTCGCGCTCTTTGCCACAGCCAATCAACAGGATGCGTTCGGAGAGAATGTTAGGCACATGGTGCAGCAGTAACGTCTGCCCGACTTTACCTTCCAGTTCGCCACGGCGCAGCAAAGCGCTGATATAACCATCACTGATTTTGTCGAGTTGTTCTGCGATAGGGGACAAGCGGCGCGGTTCGAAAACGCCGACTACAATACAGGCACTGCGCTGTTTTTCCGGGCTACCGCTTTTTACACTGAACTCCATGCACTCTCCTGAATCTTAAAGACAAAGGCAGGCGCTACGGCTAGAATAACGTACTCCGTAACGATCTCCCGCCATTGAGTTAACTAACTATGTTAACCTGAACGGCGTAAATTGCTCTGTTTTGGCGACTATAAGTAAGTTCCTATAGGACACCCAAATGCTAGATGTTGTAATACTATTTTAGCTGTGTTGGTTGCCATATGATGAGAATAAATGGCGGATTAGCGATGAAACTATCGATTTTCCTGCAAAAAGACAAGTTTTCACAGGCGTAATAAGCGTGATCATCATAAGATATCTGGTACGGGAAACGCTAAAGAGCCAAATCGCGATCCTTTTCATCCTGCTTCTGATCTTCTTTTGTCAGAACCTGGTCAAGGTGTTAGGCGATGCGGTGGACGGCGATGTCCCGACAAATTTAGTCCTTTCATTGCTCGCATTGGGTGTGCCGAAGATGGCGCAGCTAATCCTGCCGTTAAGCCTGTTTCTCGGCTTATTGATGACGCTTGGGCGGCTGTATACCGACAGCGAAATCACCGTGATGCATGCCTGCGGGCTGGGTAAACGCACCCTGATTATCGCCGCGATGGTGCTGGCGCTGATCACCTCTGCCGTGGCGGCGGTCAACGTGTTCTGGGCCGGGCCCATGGCCTCGCGCTATCAGGACGTGGTAATCAGCGAAGCCAAAGCCAACCCCAGCATCGCCGGGTTGGCGGAAGGGCAGTTCAAACCTTCGCAAGACGGCAACGCGGTGCTGTTTATCGGCAACGTAAAAGGCAGCACCTTCAACGACGTGTTCCTGGCGCAACTGCGGCCGAACGGCAACCAACGCCCATCCGTGGTGGTGGCTGAGCATGGCCAGATCAACCAGATGAAAGACGGTTCGCAGGTGGTGACGCTGGACAAGGGCACCCGCTTCGAAGGCACCGCGCTGCTGCGTGACTTCCGCATTACCGATTTCAACGACTATAAAGCCGTGGTCGGCCACCGCACGGTCGCTGTGGACGGCAACCAGGCCGAGCAGATGTCGATGCAGACGCTGCTGGAGTCTGACGACCCGGACGCGCGCGCCGAGTTCCACTGGCGCCTGACGCTGGTGCTTTCCGTGGTGATCATGGCGCTGTTGGTGGTACCGCTCAGCGTGGTCAACCCGCGTCAGGGCCGCGTGCTGAGCATGCTGCCGGCCATCCTGCTGTATTTGATTTTCTTCCTGCTGCAGACGTCGCTGCGTTCCAACGGCGGCAAGGGCAAACTGGACCCGATGATATGGCTTTGGGTGGTCAACGCGGCGTACTTTGCGATCGCGCTGGCGCTAAACCTGTGGGATACGGTGCCGATGCGTAAGCTGCGTGCACGCCTGAGAGGAGCGGCCTGATGTTTGGCGTTTTAGACCGATATATCGGTAAGACGATTTTCAACACCATCATCATGACGTTGTTCATGCTGGTGTCGCTTTCCGGCATCATCAAGTTCGTCGATCAGCTGCGTAAAGTGGGCCAGGGCGAGTACACGGCGCTGAGCGCCGGGATGTTTACCCTGCTGAGTGTACCGAAAGACATCGAGATCTTCTTCCCGATGGCCGCACTGCTGGGCGCACTGCTCGGGCTGGGGCAACTGGCGACGCGCAGTGAACTGGTGGTGATGCAGGCTTCCGGTTTTACCCGCATGCAGATCGCCGGCTCGGTGATGAAAACCGCTATCCCGCTGGTGCTGTTGACCATGGCGATTGGCGAGTGGGTGGCACCGCAGGGCGACCAGATGGCGCGCAACTACCGTGCGCAGCAGATGTACGGCGGCTCGCTGCTTTCCACCAAAAACGGCCTGTGGGCGAAGGACGGCAACGACTTCATCTACATCGAGCGCGTGGCGGGCGAGAAAGAGCTTTCCGGCGTCAATATCTACCACTTCAACGACCAGCGCAGGCTGGAGACGGTGCGCTATGCCGCCACCGCCAGCTTTGAAGATGGCGTGTGGAAGCTTTCGCAGGTGGATACCTCCGACCTGACCAATGAAAAACAGGTGACCGGTACCCAGACGCTGACCGGCGAATGGAAAACCAACCTGACCCCGGACAAACTGGGCGTGGTAGCGCTGGACCCAACCTCGCTTTCGATCAGCGGCCTTCACAACTACGTGAAGTACCTGAAACAGAGTGGCCAGGAAGCCAACCGCTATCAGCTGAACATGTGGAGCAAAGTGTTCTCGCCGCTTTCCGTCGCGGTGATGATGCTGATGGCGCTGTCGTTCATCTTCGGGCCGCTGCGCAGCGTGCCGATGGGCGTGCGTGTGGTGACCGGTATCAGCTTTGGCTTCCTGTTCTACGTGCTGGACCAGATATTCGGCCCGCTGAGCCTGGTGTACAACATGCCGCCGGTACTGGGCGCGTTGCTGCCAAGCATGCTGTTCCTGTTGATCAGCGTGTATATGCTGCTAAAACGCAAGTAGCGGCACGACAGACGATTTAAAAAGGCGTAGCCATGCGGTTACGCCTTTTTTGTTTCTGGGAACTCTGCAGCGCGCTACTGCTGATACCGCTATGCACAGTGCCCATTATCATCGTCGATATCATCCGTAGGGGCGCTGCACGCTGCGCCCGTGCTGTTTGCCACAGTTATCCCCGATGATATGCGTAGAGGCGCCGCATGCCGTACCCGTGCCGTTTGCCACAGTTATCCCGATGTCATCCGTAGGGGCGCCGCATGCTGCGCCCGTGTTGTTTGCCACCGTTATCCCCGATAGACACGCCATACTTCGCCCAAAAAACGAACCCAATGTGACCCCGGCGACGATTTTTTCAGCACTTAACTCATTGAACAACGGATAAGTGTTGCACGTGGATCGCTGAAAGGTATAATGCACCCGTTTTCCGCATACTACTTGCAGTGCCGAAGTGGCGAAATCGGTAGACGCAGTTGATTCAAAATCAACCGTAGAGATACGTGCCGGTTCGAGTCCGGCCTTCGGCACCATTAGTACAGCGCGAACAAGAAGCCACCGAGAGGTGGTTTTTTTGTGCCTAAAATCCAGCCCCGCGAGTTCTCCCTATCTAACCCAAACTCATCCATCAACGGATTGACACATCCCATAATTGCCACTTTTGCGGGCACGTTCCGCAGCCCCTTGAACGCCCATTTCTATCCAAGAGATGCTGGACTAACCGAGAGTGATGATTATCATGTTATCGATACTACCGATTCAGAGAGCGTGCTATGCAACATATCATTGAAGGTTTCCTCAGCTTCCAGAAAGAGATTTTCCCACAGCGTAAGGAACTCTTCCGCAGCCTTGCCTCCAGCCAGAACCCTAAAGCGCTTTTTATTTCGTGTTCTGACAGCCGCCTGGTACCCGAGCTTGTGACACAGCAAGACCCGGGGCAGCTTTTCGTTATCCGTAACGCAGGCAACATCGTGCCTTCCTTTGGCCCGGAGCCGGGCGGGGTGTCTGCGACCATTGAATACGCGGTGGTGGCACTGGGCGTCACGGATATCGTGATTTGCGGCCACTCGAACTGTGGCGCCATGAAGGCGATAGCTTCTTGCCAGTGCCTTGACCCGATGCCGGCAGTGGCCCACTGGCTGCATTATGCTGACGCCGCCAAAGCGGTGGTAGAGAAGAAAACGTGGGATAACGAAATCGACAAGGTTAACGCTATGGTCGAAGAGAACGTTATCGCCCAGCTTAATAACATTAAGACTCACCCGTCCGTTGCCGTGGGTCTGCGCAACAACGGCCTGCGTCTGCACGGCTGGGTGTACGACATCGAAAGTGGCGAGATCCGCACGCTGGATAAAAATACGAAGAATTTCGTTTCGCTGGCAGATAACCCCGCAGTTCACTTCGAATAAAGCGATGCCAGGCCTGGGGGCTATGACATTGAATCCACGCTTCGGCGTGGATTTTTTATGAATAAATTTAGCCAATATAACAGCCTTTAGGCTGTATTTATAATAAAACACCCTATACGCTGTATTTTGCATTTACAGCCTGTGGGGTGTAATGTGAATAATACAGCTTATAATCTGTACACAGCGATAAGGCAGCGAGCCGCCATCTATGAATACCGTCTATCCGTTAAAAACACTAAGCCAGCTACGTCCTTTATTGGTGGGGTTTCGTAAAGCAAAAGGCCTGACGCAAAAAGACGTCTCTGAGAGGCTGGGCGTAACCCAGCAGACCTATGCACGCCTGGAGTCAAACCCTGCATCAGCCAGCCTGGAACGTCTGTTTAGGGTGTTTAATGTACTGGGTATTGAAATGGTGCTTTCATCAGAGCTTGCCGCTCCGGGATGTGAAACGGAGGATACTTCTACAACTCATATAGACTCGCCCGCCAGGCGGGAACAGTGGTGACGAGATGCGTCGTTCGCAACAACGCTTAGCTATCTGGATGAACGGTATTCCGGTGGGATACTGGGAAAAGCATAAAGGTGAAGATCGGCTGGAATATCACCCTGACTGGATTGCTGATAGTCAGGGGAGGCCTTTGTCGCTTTCGTTGCCGTTCACACCGGGGAATCAGCCTTATCGTGGCAACGTAGTGCGCGATTATTTCGATAACCTGCTGCCGGATAGCGAGGGGATCCGTCGACGTCTGGCAATGCGTTATCATGCCGAAAGCCTTGATCCCTTTGATTTACTGACTGAACTGGGCCGCGACTGTGTGGGCGCCATACAACTTCTTGATATTGATGAACAACCCACTCATATATTTTCCATCAGGCAGCGCCCGCTTTCAGAGGCGCAAATTGCCGAAATGCTCTGCAATACTGCCACGATGTTACCGGGGCGACAGGGTCAGGATGACGATCTACGCTTATCTATCGCCGGCGCTCAAGAAAAAACAGCGCTGTTGTGGCATGACAATCAGTGGTGCTTGCCTGAGGGAAATACGCCGACCACGCATATTTTCAAATTAGCGCTGGGGCTGGTGGGAAACATGCGGGCTGATATGAGTACATCCATCGAGAATGAGTGGCTCTGCTCTCTCATACTTGAGCACTATGGTGTGCCTGTCGCAAGAACGGCTATAGCGCAATTTGAAGATCAAAAGGCACTCATCGTTGAGCGTTTTGACAGGAAGCTATCGAGTGATAGGCAGTGGTGGATCCGCCTGCCGCAAGAGGATATGTGCCAGGCTCTGGGCGTGTCGCCGCTGAAGAAGTATCAGTCAGACGGTGGCCCCGGTATTACAGATATTATGGAAGTTCTGAGCCGCTCGGATCAGGCTGAAACAGATCGCAGGCACTTCTTTAAAGCGCAGATTATTTTTTGGCTGCTGGCCGCGACAGATGGCCACGCAAAGAATTTCAGTCTTGCGCATTTACCGCAAAATCGTTACCACCTGACGCCACTGTACGATGTGCTATCGGCCTGGCCGCTAATTGGCCCAGGGAATAACCAGATAGCCTGGCAGAAGTGCAAACTGGCGATGGCCGTTCGCGGGAGCAGTAACTATTACCACCTTAGCCAGATCCGACGCCGCCACTGGATAAAACACGGTGAAATAACCGGGTTAGGCCAGCATGAGGTTGAATCTATTATTGAAGAGCTGTTGGCGGATACTCCGGGAGTCATTGAGCGTGTAACAGGGCTGCTGCCTGCTTCGTTCCCACCGGAACTAGTGGCATGCATTTTTGATGGTATGCGGCAGCAGAGTGCGCGGTTGGCGGGGAGATGATGGTAGGAATTGGCCAACTATGACGATCATGTTGCTTAATATATCTGTCTTAGACGCAGGTTTTTTAGGCATTCAGAATGTCAATTATAGGAGAGGTAGTTCATTTTAATTGTAATACTCGCTTATATTTCAGGACCAGTTGTAATTTGTCTGGTCCTTTGGAAGTTGATGATTAATTATGTAAATCTAATGTTTAACTGGTCGTCAAAATGTTCTTCCTGACTGAACATGATGTACTAATTCACCAACTGAGAATACTTTCCAATCTTCGATCTCTGCTGAGTTTAAGCTTACGGCAATCTTTAATGCAGGCCATGCTGCTTCGACGGTAGCTATAGTCTCATTATTTTTGTTCCGTAAATTAAATCCTAGGCTTGGTATAGGGTATCCCTTATATTCCATTATCTGAATATCGCCTTTTACTGATGGGTCTGTTAATGCATAAACTTCAGACCAATTTTTTGATTTTAATAAATCTTGTTGTGAGCGCAGACTTTGAATAGCAGCCATTTCATGCTTTTTGACAAAAACCCCAGAGTGAAATGGCTGTTTTTTATGGCAATCTTTACATAAAACGCACAGGTTCTGCGGTGAGTTATCATATTTAACTCCATTTTTATGGTGAACATCACATAAATGGCGCGCTGAATTCATATTGACACCACAGTCACTACATTGATAACCGGCTTGTTCTCGTGTTGAACGAGATATTTCTTTCCAATTATCAGTGTATCCGCTATTGGACTTCTCATAAATGCCTTTTGGCATATGGAGAAAACAAGTACTGTAATGAGAGAAAAAATCACTCATTGAGAAAGATTTAAAAACCATTCTTTTTTTGCTTTTATCTATACTACCCTTGTAATTTAGTCTCTCCAGACAATTCATACAAACTCTTAGATCAACATCTTGACTACGACCTAAACCATCATCAATTTCAAATAATCCATCGACACGGTTTGTTGCATGGTAGCGTTCGAACCTATTTTTTTTCCGCATATTATCAAGCGTTCGACACCAGGCAATATGAAAACGCTTACCGTTCTCACCATTTTCAACTGCGGCATCATAGCTGGCAGTATGATCACGAATATATAAAAGGACTTGCCGACCTTGATAAGAAATTAAACCGCTACCAGGATCAAGATCGGAAATACTGACTTCTTTACCTGCGGATAATTCAATATCAATAGGGTCGAAGATGACAGGTGCTTCGGTTAGAGAAAATTCCACTCCAGAAGGAAGCATTTTTTTTCCTAATGCTATTAACTCAGAAAGATCAATTTTAATTTTCATTGACTCTACTCCTGAATTATGCGCCGAATTTGCAATTCGGCATTTGTAACCACTTTAAACGTAACTCGTCGTGAGCGGTTTGGATCTTCTTTTCCAGCTGTATTAAGAATTGGATGTGAAGATGAATATCCCACGGCGGAAAATTTACTTTTCACCCATTTTTGGTGGGCAGAAGATTCTTTCAAGCTGTGTACGTATTGCAAGACAGCCCGAGTTCGGCCTTGAGATAATTCCATATTATTAAAATAGGCCTCGTCTTGGTTAGCTGCCCCTGTCCAATCCGTACTGGTATGTCCTTCAATTCGGACCTCCGTGATATGTTCTTTATACTGATCTAACACCTTCAAGTAACGAGGAAAGAAATTGTTAAGAATTTCTTTGAACTTAGGCTTTAGCTCCGAACTACCCAAGCCAAAAAGAACGTCTGGTGACTTGAATCTTACCTCGAGGGTTTGTTTATCTATTTCTGCATCCCAATCAGGTAAGTCCTTTGAGAACTCAATGTTTAATGCATTATAAAGTTGTTGCTGAGCCTGTTCATAGGCGACAGCAACTTCTTTTATTTTTTCTTTTTCAATGCGAACATAATGCATATAAGCAATGGATATAAACATAAATACCATCATCAGCCCTGCCATTAAGTCTGACATTGAAACCCAGTGCTCATTATCCTGATTTTTACTGGGGGTTTTCTTACCAATTATTTTATCCATTAACTATTATCCACGATTTTGTCTTGAGTTAATTAATGGCTGTAATTGCCCAAGAACGCTTTGATATTCCTTTATTAAGTGGTCATAGTTTTTGACAAACCCTTGGCTAATTGATAGAAGGGCATTACCCAAGGATTGCATTTCTCTATTCATTTCGCGCTCAGTGGCTTTTTCAAAAGCATGTAGTTGTTCGTTAATTGAACCACCAAAGCGCTCAACAGATTCCTTGACCTGCGAAGTTAAACCAGCACTTGCTTTGTCAAAGGAAGATTGCATAGTTCCAAACATATTTTCTGCATTACTAGACAATTGCTGATTAAATTTATCGCCAGTTTTACTAAAGAGTTCGATCACATCGGTTGTGTTTTTTTCCATATTACGATGCAGTTCTTTAGAATGAGTCTCCAGGGATTTGAGGAAATCATCACCACTTTGTTTCATTTCAGTAATGGTTTCACCTAGTGTTGAGGTTAGGGTTTCAGAAGAGTTACTTACATCATGAGCCATTGATGCAAATGCTTGCTGAGTCTGTGTAACAGACTGTCTGAATCCTTCAGAACCCTCGTCCAGAGTAATTCGCATAGCATTAGCATTGGCGAGTAATTCGACCCCTGTTTGTCCCAGAGAAGAGCTAACATTTAATGCACCAGCTTTAAGTAATTCACCTACTTCATCAAGTTTTTCGTGGATAGTGGGAACCGCATCCGTCGCTTTATCACGTAATAAAACAAATGCATCAAGATGTCGTGATAGCTCGCTTATTTGATGTTGATTAACGTGTAATACATCACGTAATTCAGCCATCGCAAGTGGAATTTCTTTGCACTCTTCCCAGATACCAGCAACGGCTCCGCGGGTTACAACTAATGAATCAACACTTTGTTGGTATTGTTCACTCATTTGTTCAACTTGAGTTTTGTAATTATCTTGCCAATCGACTAGTTTTTTTACCGAGGCATCAAGAGCTTTAAAGTTTTCACCAAACTGTTCGGACAAGTTATTGTTGAAATCGATAATGACTTGTCTGAGTGCATCAATTATCTGTTCAGTTGCACCTTTTGCCATTAAATCTGCAAATTGATTCAATTGCTCCCATAGCTTATTGCTAAATTCATTATGATGAGAAAGCTGTACACGAGAAGTATCGTTTATTTCGTTGCGTAATAATTTTATTTGTGCAACTAGAGACCCTTCTTCATTACCACTCATTCCTGAAACTAGTTTTTCCAGATATTGATTATGTTCTTTTAGTTCACGATGTATATGCTCAGGCGTTACGGTATCAGGCTGACCTTCTGTTAATTTATCTCGTTTGTTTGCGAAGAAAAAAGCATCGAGGGCGTTAAATAATATGGCAAAAAGCATCCCGATAATACTGGTGATAAATGCTGTTTTTAGACCACCTAACAGAAGCGGAATGCTGGTATCAATACTCTCAGTATTAAAGTTAAGCAATCCGATTATTATGCCAATGAATGTACCTAATATACCTAATGCTCCCATCAGTGTTGGGGCATATTCTCTAAATTTACTGTGAATATTTTTGTAGTCACACCACCAGGCAGAAAAAAATATGAAAACAATTGCCCAGATAAAAAAGTTAGTGACAAACATCGAATCAACAGAGCGAAACAAATGTTCAAAAAGCTGCGCTAACATAAATATTCCTATATTACGTAGTTGTAATTTTAAATTTAATACCAAGCTCAACGGAGAAAGCTTTGCCGAAGTGCTGCAGTTGAACCTGATTTTTTGCGGGCATTGTAGCAAAAACAAGCTAATAATAAATAACATTAATCTGTCTTTGTCGTCAGTTTGTGGCGGCAGGCATCCCAGTCCCATTGTCAATCTTTGGCGCGTCAGAGAAGACGGCTAAAAATCCCTGAGCCACCGAAGATCAGGTGGCACATGATCAAACTCTAGTCATAATATCTATGGCTATGTTTTATAAAGAATATTAACTGATATTTTGTTGTTAACTCAAC
>Ga0308157_10008026_pt1 | contig 12106 bp, 12 predicted proteins | sample PhyBR1_FD_201035 | JGI IMG/M metagenome (GOLD analysis project Ga0308157, IMG submission 201035) | Phyllosphere microbial communities from UC Gill Tract Community Farm, Albany, California, United States - DLSLB.R1 | ecosystem: Host-associated > Plants > Phyllosphere > Unclassified | place: USA...
GACTCGCCCGGCCGCCCCACGTGGTTGAGCACGTAGGCCAGCATTTCGGGCCGGTTGATGGCGTAGCTCAGCGCCTGGCGCACGCGCCGGTCGCGCAGGGCGCGGCCTTGGCTGGCCTGCTCGCCGGTGAGGTTGGCCGAATCGAGCTGAAAGCCCAGGTATTCGGTGTTGAGGTAGGGCGCTTTTTGTAAGTTGAAACGGCCCCGGAAGTCGGCCCGCACCGAGCCGTCGGGGTTCAGAATAAGGTCGCGCGAACCTTCACGGATACCGCTCAGAAAGTCCAGCTTGCCTTGCAAAAAGGTCAGAAACTCGGTTTTGCGGTCGGCAATGAAGCTAATGGCCACGGCATCGAGGTACGGCAGCGGGCGGCCTTTCGCGTCGGTACGCCAGTAAAGCGGGTTGCGGTGGTAGAGCAGTACGTTGCCCTCATCCCACACCTTGAACTGAAACGGCCCGGTGCCCACCGGGTGCTCGCGAAAGTCCTTGCCGTACTTCTGCACCGCCTCACGGGGCACCACGTAGGTGTAGGGCATCGTGAGCAGGCTCAGAAACGGAATAAACGGCGCCTTCAGGTGAATGCGTAGCGTGGAGTCATTCGCCGCCACGAAGCAGGTGTCGCTGATGTTACCCTGGTTGTCTTCCAGCACCTTACCCCGAAATATCCAGCCGCCCGGCGAGGCTGTACCCGCGTCGAATAGCCGCTGGAACGAGTATACGAAGTCACTGGCCACTACCTCACGGCTCTGCCCGCCTGCAAAGGCCTCACTAGCCTGAAACTTCACCCCGCGCCGCAGCCAGAACGTGTACGTGAGCCCATCGGGCGAAATGCTATACCGCCGGGCTAGGGCCGGCGCGGGCTGCAAGGTCGAGTCCAGCTCCAGCAGGCCGTTGTAGAGCTGCGCCACGGCCCAGCTGTTGGCCTGGTTGCGGGCAAAGGCGGGGTCGAGCGAGGTGAGCGCCTCGGGCTGGTTGTAGCGAAACACGCGCCGCTCGTCGGCCGCCGCGGGGCCGGCGCCCGAGCAGGCGGCCAGCAGCGCTGGGCCGGCCGTGGCGGCTAGCCCCAGGAGCCAGCGAAAACGCAATTCGGGTAGAAACATCGGTTCGGGGTGTCGGTTGCAAAGGTAGGGGCCGCGTAGGCGGGCGCCTATTCTTCACATTTTCACATTCTCCCACATTTTTTCATCCTTTTCCCCATGCAGCTTACCTATTTCGGCCACGCTTCATTTCTGGCCACCATCGGCGGCGTGCGCGTGCTGTTCGACCCCTTCATCAGCCCCAACCCCCTAGCCAAGGACATCAATGTCAACGCCATCGAGGCCGACTACATCCTGGTATCGCATGGCCACGGCGACCACATCGCCGATGTCGAAAGCATTGCCAAGCGCACGGGCGCTAAAATCCTGGCTATCGCTGAGATAGCCGGCTACTTCGGCGCCAAGGGCCTCGACACCATCGGCACCAACCTGGGCGGCAAAGTGGTGCTGCCCTTTGGCACGGTGCACTGCGTGGCCGCCGCGCACAGCTCGTCGTTCCCCGACGGCTCCTACGCCGGCGTGGCCATGGGCTTCGTGATTAAAGCCAATGATGGCCAGCACAAAACGCTGTACTTCGCCGGCGACACGGCCCTCACCTACGACCTCAAGCTCATCGGCGAGCGCCACCAGGTAGACGTGGCCCTGCTGCCCATCGGCGACAACTACACCATGGGCCTCACCGATGCCCTAGTGGCCGCCGATTGGGTGGGCACCACCGAAATCATCGGCATGCACTATGACACGTTCCCCGTTATCGCCATCAACCACGAGGCGGCCCTGGCCGAGGCTAAAGCCGCTGGCAAAAACCTGCGCCTGCTGCGCATCGGCGAATCGGTGGAATTGTAACCCGGTAAGGCTTAACCGCTAGCCTTTCCAAAATGTCATGCTAACGAAGGAAGCATCTTGGCTATACCCCTGGTACCCTACCCAGGCAACGCAGGCAAGATGCTTCCTTCGTCAGCGTGACATTCTGGTTTGCTAGCCCCCTTTACTTGGCAAATCCATTTTTTTTAGCCTTATTTTGTAAGTTGAACGGCGGCGCTCCCGGCTGGCTTTATCTCTTCCGCGTAGGCGTTTCTCTAGTTATTCGTTTGTTGTTATGGGCAAAATTATCGCGGTAGCCAACCAAAAGGGCGGCGTCGGCAAAACCACTTCGGCCATCAACCTGGCCGCCTCGCTGGCGGCCCTCGACTACCGCACCCTGCTCGTAGATGCCGACCCGCAGGCCAACGCCACCTCGGGCGTGGGCTTCGACCCCAAGGACATCGAAAACAGCGTGTATGAGTGCATGGTGGATGGCATTGCCCCGCAGGATATCATCCTGCAAACCAACATCCTGCCCCACCTCGACCTCATGCCCTCGCACATCGACCTGGTGGGCGCCGAGGTAGAGATGATAAACCTGCCCAACCGCGAGGAGAAAATGAAGGAGGCCCTGCGCCCCCTAGCCGACCAGTACGACTTTATCATCATCGACTGCTCGCCCTCGCTAGGTCTCATCACGGTGAACGCCCTCACGGCGGCGCACTCGGTTATCATTCCGGTGCAGTGCGAGTACTTCGCCCTCGAAGGCCTGGGCAAGCTCTTGAATACCATTAAGATAATCCAGAGCCGCCTCAACACCGACCTCGAAATCGAAGGCATCCTGCTCACGATGTACGATGTGCGCCTGCGCCTCTCCAATCAGGTGGTGGAGGAAGTGCAGCTGCACTTCCAGCAGCTCGTGTTCGACACCATCATCCCGCGCAACGTGAAGCTGAGCGAGTCGCCGAGCTTCGGCATACCCGTCATTCTGCACGATGCCGAGAGCAAGGGCGCCGTGAGCTACCTCAACCTGGCCCGCGAAATCGTGGAGAAAAACAGCGTGGAGGCCCGGCCCGAGGAAGAAGCAGAAGACGAGTTGGTATAGAGGCTAGCCTGCAACAGCTATGCTTAATGAGCAAACCGCTCCAGTAGCCTGGGCCTTACTGCAATACGAATTAGCTGATGCTCAAGATGGCATCGAGAGCCTACTTCGTGATATGGCGGAGGATAAGGAATTCAGTGAGATTGAGTTCGGTATCCACATGGCCCATATTTACGGGCACTCAAATCGGGCGTGGAACGGTCGTAACGCTACTGATGAGCAGCACAACGACAATATCCTGCAAGATGAGTGGAGCAAGCTTCCATCTGATTTAAATGCGCCACTCCCTTTCTAACCGAGCATAACCGATACCCTTGCTGCCGAAGAACATAGGTAAGCCGCTTCCATAAACTGATTTGGCAAAATGTGCTCTTCGGCAGCATACTGTATTGCTCGATAATTATCCGGTAGCTTATCCTATGCCTGCCCTACCCAACAACCCACTCATCAGCCTCGACCCCACGGTGCGCTCGGGGCGGCCCTACCTCACGGGCACCCGCATCAGCGTGGCCGATGTGCTGGAATGGTTGGGCAGCGGCCTCACGGCGGCCGAGCTACAACGCGATTTTCCGGTGCTGACGCCGGAAATGATACAAGCCTGCCTGCGCTACTCCTCCGACCGCGGGCACTGGTCATATTGAGAGGCGTGGGGGCTTGCCCTTCGCCCCCTAGTCCGTAATTTTGAAGTTCTGGGCGGGCCGGCCACTCGGCCCCCAGACCCTAGCCAAGATGTCCGCAGAGAAGAACGAAGAAAAAATCCAGGCTGCCCTCAACGCCAACCCCGGCGTGGCGGGTGCCGCCAAGCGCCGCATCGGCGGCTTGGGCCGGGGCCTCAACGCGCTTATCGAGGGCAGCTACGACAAGCCTGCCGAGCGCATTCTGGCCACCACGCCCAGCCCCGCGAGCTCGGTGGGCCTGATTCCGGTGGCCCACATCGAGGCCAATCCTTACCAGCCGCGCACGCACTTCGACCAGGAAGCCCTGGCTGAGCTGGCCGATAGCATTAAGATTCAGGGCATTATTCAGCCCGTAACGGTGCGCCAGCTAGGCACCAACTCCTACCAGCTCATCTCGGGCGAGCGCCGCCTGCAAGCCAGCAAGCTGGCTGGCCTGGACAGCATTCCGGCCTACGTGCGCAAGGCCGACGACCAGCAGATGCTGGAAATGGCCCTCATCGAGAACATTCAGCGCGAAAACCTGAATGCGATTGAAATCGCGCTCAGCTACCAGCGCCTGCTCAGCGAGTGCCAGCTGCGCCAGGAGGACCTGGGCGAGCGCGTGGGCAAGAACCGCTCGACCGTGACCAACTACCTGCGCCTGCTGAAGCTGCCGCCCAGCATTCAGATTGGCCTGCGCGACTCGGTGATTGGCATGGGCCACGCCCGGGCCCTCATCAACATCGAGGACCCGCAGCAGCAGGTGGATTTGTACCGCCGCATTGTGGCCGAGGACCTTTCGGTGCGCCGCGTGGAGGAACTGGTGCGCAACGGCTATGCCCGCCCCGAGGGCGCGGCCGCCAGCCCCGCTGCCCCGGCTCCGCCCGTGGTGCCGGTGGCCGAGCTACGCCGCACCGAGCGCCAGCTCACCGACTATTTTGGCTCGAAGGTGCAGCTGCGGCCCAGCCCCCAGGGCCGCGGCGAAATCAAGATTTCCTTCGATTCGGTGGAGGACATGCAACGCATTCTGCACATTCTGCAACCTGCATAGGTACCGCAATTAGTGTACGCCGGCTGGCGTTAGCGGTCTGCTTATGAGAAACTTCGTGCTTTTACGTGCCCGGCGGCTGGCTAGCCCCGGCTGGCTGCTGGGAGTGGTGCTACTACTGGCCAGCGCGGCCCCGGCCCTGGCCCAGGTGCCGACTGCGACCAACCCGTACGACGTGAACCCGGCGGCGCCGCAAATAACGCGGCCCGATACGGCCACTGTGCGCAAAATCAGCAAGAAGGAAAAGCGCGCCCTAGCTGCCGCCGACTCGGCCAAGCGCACCGAGCAGCTGTTTGGCCTGCGCCTGACCAGGCCCGAAAAAGCAGGTATTTTGGCCCTTGCCCCCGGCGGCGGGCAGATTTATAATAAGCGCTACTGGAAGCTGCCCATCGTGTACGGCATGGTGGGCGGGTTGGGGTACTGGATTTACTTTCAGCAAACCCGCTATGACGAATACCGAGATGCCTACAAAGCAGGCCAACGACCGGAAAACGCGGGATTGTTACCGGCAGCGTATCTCAAACCTGCTGATTACCCCAATGCCAGCCGGGAAACTTCCCCTACCAACGTTTACAACAACCTCACCGGCTACCGCAGCTTCCGCGATTTGGCGGTGCTGGTAGGCGCGCTAGGGTACTCGCTCACGATACTCGATGCCGTGGTGGATGCCCACCTGCACGACTTCGATGTGAGCGATAACCTCACGCTGAACTGGCAGCCAGCCATGGTACCCAATCCGGGGCAAGCGGGTTTCTCGCCGGGCCTGACGTTGACTTTGCTAGCCAAATAAGCAGGCTAGCCAGTTGAAAATCAAACGCATGAAAATCCTTCTCATCGGCTACGGCAAAATGGGCCATACGATAGCCGGCCTGGCCGCCAGCCGGGGCCACGAAATTGCGGGCATCGTGGATAACCAGGCTACGGGCCCGCGCATCGCCAACTTCACCCCTAGCCAGGTCGATGTGGCCATCGAGTTTACCCACCCCGAGGCGGCCTACGCCAACGTGGCAGCCTGCCTGCGCCAGGGCCTGCCAGTGGTGTGTGGCTCCACGGGCTGGCTGCACCACTTTGAGGAGGCTAGCCAGCTAACAGCTGAAACCAACGGCGCGCTCTTTTACGCCTCTAACTACAGTGTGGGCGTGAACCTGTTTTTTCACTTCAACGAGTACATCGCGGCCAAGATGAACCAGTTTGCGGCCGGCTACGATGTGCAGCTGACCGAGATTCACCACGTGCACAAGGTGGACCAGCCCAGCGGCACGGCCCTCACGGCGGCCGAAGGTATTCTGGCCAATTTTCCGGCCAAAACCACCTGGCGCAATGCGCCCGCCGAGGCCCCTGAGGAGCTAGCGGTGCTGAGCGAGCGGCGCGGCGAGGTGGTGGGCACCCACGAGGTGCGCTACGTGTCGAGCGCCGACACTATTGAGCTACGCCACGAGGCCCACTCGCGCGAGGGCTTCGCGCTGGGCGCGCTGCTGGCGGCCGAGTGGCTGCCCGGCCGCCACGGCGTGTTTGGCATGAAGGAGCTGCTGGGGCTGTAACGCCGCGCGGCACTTCGCTTTATCGTCGTTTCTTTGCCGGATATTCTTTTTGGGGAGCTGGCGCTCCCGCTTCTGTTTCATGCTCTTTCGTAAAACTGACCCTAGCGCTCCGCCCAAACAGCCCAAGGGCAAAGGCCGGGAGTGGGTCGACTCGCTGCTGTTTGCCATTATTGCGGCCACGCTCATCCGCTGGGCCACATTCGAGGCCTACGTCATTCCGTCGGAGAGCATGGAGCACTCGCTGCTGGTGGGCGACTACTTGTTTGTGAGCAAGTTGCACTACGGGCCTATTACGCCCCAAACGCCCTTGCAGGTGCCCCTGACGCACCAGACGATGCCGATTTTCGGCTTCAAGAGCTACTCCGACCTCATTCAGCTGCCCACGTACCGCCTGCCGGGCTTTAGCTCGGTGAAGCGTAATGACGTGGTGGTGTTTCACGTGCCGCACGAAACGCAGTACCCGGCCGACCTGCGCACCAACTACATCAAGCGTTGCATTGCCATTGCGGGCGATACGCTGGTTATCAAGGACCGGCAGATATTTATCAACGGCCAGCCGGGCGTGATTGCCGGTCAGCCGCAAACCCGCTACTTCATGCAAGTGAAGGAATTGAACGATGAGGTGCGCCAGGCCCTGCACGACCAGGGGGTGGTAAGCTACCGCACCCCCGACGGCCTGCCCTCGGCCGAAGTAGGCCCCAACGGGCAGCCCGGCTACAGCATCGAGTGCCCGGCGGGCGTGGCCGACTACTTCCGCCGCCAGCCCTACGTGGTGGCGCTCACGCCGGCCAGCGATGCCGTGGGGGCCCAGCTCTTTCCCGATGCCGTGGACCTGCACTACTCCGACGGCGTGCCGCAGCTAGGGGGCCAAAGCGCCACCAAGCGCGGCTGGACGCTCGACAACTACGGCCCGCTGCCGGTGCCCAAAAAAGGCCAGACCATTGCGCTTTCGCCCGCCAATGCCGGTATCTACTACAAAATCGTGAGCCAGTACGAGCGCAACCAGAACGTGACCTGGGACGATAAAACCGGCATGATAATGCAGGCTGGCAAGCTCCTGACGAGCTACACCATCAAGCAAAACTACTACTTCATGATGGGCGATAATCGCCACAACTCGGAGGATTCGCGCTTCTGGGGCTTTGTGCCCGAGGACCATATCGTGGGCAAGGCCGTGTTAATCTGGCTCTCGCTCGACCCCTTCGGCGACGCCGCGCACAAGGTGCGCTGGAGCCGCCTGTTTCACACCATCGACTAGGGCCAAGCCCAACAATTACTACTGCCCCGGCCGGAATTATTCGGCCGGGGTTTTTTGTTCATATCAGTGAAATCTAGTAGCTTGCGTGTCACTAGTTTTCGCCTCTCGTATATGGACCAAAAAGTGCTTGTACTCAATGGCGACTACACCGCTATCACCTTATGCAGCGTGCAGAAGGCGTTTGTTTTGTTGTTTCTGGATAAGGCGGAAATGGTAGCGAAATCGGAACACGGCGTGATGCGTACCATCTCGCAGGCGTTCCCTAAGCCGAGCATCATCCGGCTGGCGCGCTACGTGCGGGTGCCCTACAAGGGCATTGCCCTGAGCCGCCACAATATTTTTAAGCGCGACCAGTACGAGTGCCAGTATTGCGGCTCGACCAAAAACCTGACTCTCGACCACGTAATGCCCCGCTCGCGCGGCGGCGACTCGGGCTGGACCAACCTCGTGGCTGCCTGCTCGCGCTGCAACCACGCCAAGGGCCAGCGCACGCCTTCCGAGGCCAATATGCCGCTGCGCACCCAACCCAAGAAGCCGACCCTAGCCGGCTTTCTCAAACTCTCGGCTGGTACCCTCGACCAGAACTGGCACGCCTACCTGGGCTAGCGGCGCTACCTGCCGAATAAAAAAAGGCTCCCTGCTAGCTAGCAGGGAGCCTTTTTTTATTCGGCACTCTTCTTAATACGTGGCACTCTCGGCCGCACCGGCCGGGTAAGTTTCGCCGTCCGAATACTCTTCCGATACCGGCTGGCCGCTAACAAAGGTCAGCAGGTCGCGGTTGAGGCGGTCAGCCGACGTTACGTTGAGGCCGTGGGGCTCGCCATCGTACGCCACCAGCTGGGCGCCGGGCACCAGTTCAACGGCACGCTTGGCGCTGTTGTCGAAGGGCACGGTTTTGTCGGCATCACCGTGGATAAAGAGCGTCGGCACTTTGATACCTTTCAAATCCTGGCGGAAGTCGGTGGCACTGAACGCTTTTACGCACTCGGTGGTGGCGCGGGGCGTGGCTTGCAGGGCAATGCTCTGGCTCCAGTCGAGGGTGGCCTGGCTGACGGGCTTGGTGAGCATGCCTTCGCCGTAGAATTGCTTGCCGAACGTAGCCAAGAAGTCGGGGCGGTCCTTGCCGATGTTCTTCAGCATATCGTCGAACGTCGATTTATCTACGCCGTCGGGGTTGTCCTCAGTTTTAAGCAGATAAGGCGTTACGGAGCTAATAAACACCACCTTGCCTACGCGCGCGCCCTGGTGGCGGCTCATGTAGCGTGCCACTTCGCCGCCACCCATCGAGAAGCCAACTAGGGTCACGTTTTGCAGGTCGAGGTTATCGAGCACGGCTTTGAGGTCGTCGGCCAGGGTGTCGTAGTCGTAGCCATCCCAGGGCTTCGACGATTTGCCGAAACCGCGGCGGTCGTAGGCCACCACGCGCACGCCGTGCAGCGGCAATTCGGCCAGTTGAAACTCCCAGGACTGAAGGTCGAGCGGCCAGCCGTGGATGAGCACTACCGGATTGCCCTGGCCATAATCAACGTAATTAATTTCGATGGGCTTGCCAGTGGCGTCGCTGCCTGCTTTGATGAAATTCATAAAATGGAAAAGGAAAGTGTGGGAAAGGAAATTCTATGATAGGGTACGTAAAGCCCGACTTTAGGGATTATTAATGCCCTAATTTTTCCGTTAACTAGCCTAGCTGCTTATCCTCCAGCCCAACGGGGACAGGCTTTCCAACCGGCTATTTTACCCAAGCCCTTCGGCCACTAGGCCGTGTTTGCGTCCTTTGCCCCATGAAACTGTCCCTACCGGCCCTGGCGGCGCTGCTTGGCCTAGCCGCCTGCAACAGCCAGCCCACGGCAAGCACTGCCACGCCCCCCGACACCGGAGCCCCGCGCCAGGCGCCCGCGCTGGCCAGCTCGCCAGGCACCTCCTACCACGTGTACCGCGCCCTGCTACCCGGCCAGGCTGATAGCATTACGCTGCACCTGGTAGCGGCCCCGCGCAGCTTCGATGCCACGGTTACTACGGGCCTTTTTGGCAGCTACTACGGCCCCGACAGCCACCCCTACACCCTGCAAGGCCAGCCCAGCGCCGCCCCCGATAGCGTAATACTGTTCGAAACCAGCCCCGAAAAGGCCATTGACCCCAACGGGCCCACCCTGTACTGGCGCCTGCGCCGCCAGCCCGGCCGGGGCGACCTGGCCGGCACGGTGGGCGGGCAGCCCCTGCGGCTGCGCCTGGTGCAGCCGGCGGCGGGCGCGCTCACGTTTGCCGTGCGCTACTTTGCCGACTCGGCGGCCGCGTTTGCGAAAGAAGGCGGGTCGCCGTACGGGCACATCAGCCTGCAGGCGCTGCTGCCGGTGGGTGGCGAGGCGAGCGTGCGCGAGCGCCTGCTCGACAACATCTTGCTGGGCCTGCGCGGCGACACGCTGCAGGGCCTGCCGCCGCTCGACCTCTCGGCGCTGTATAAGCAGCAGCGCCAGCAGTTTTTCAAGGACTACCGCGAGGATGCTGCCGATACCCGCCCCGCGGCGGCCGACACCACTGGCATAGGCCCCTACGCTCCTGGCCTAAGCTATGAGGACCAGACGAATACCTACGTGCTTTATCGCCAGACCAACTTGCTGAGTCTGGAGTTTTTCCACTACAACTACAGCGGCGGCGCGCACGGCATTTATGGCTCAACGGGGGCTAGCTACGACCTGCGCACCGGCCGCCGCCTGCGCTACGCCGATATTTTCCGGCCCGAAGCTGCGCAGCAGCTGCCCGCGTTGCTTGGGCAAGCCGTGCGCCCCCTGGTGGGCCTAGCCGCCAGCGACCCGCTCGATAAGCAACTCTTCGTGAAACAGATGCCGGTAACGCACAACGTATTTCTGACTACTGGCGGGGCCGTATTTATTTACCAGCCCTACGAGATTGCGGCCTACGCCCAGGGCGAAGTGCGGGTGTTTTTGCCACTGGCCAAAATCCAGTCGCTGCTGCGCGATGACTTGCCGCTGCCGGGCGCGGCGCCCCTGGCTGGCGCATTGGGGCGGCCTAGCCGCTAAGTTGGTGAAGTCATAGGCTAGCCAGCAGGTATAGGTGCTTCAGCCGTTATGCACTACAGCGTCTTACCGCTCGCACTGCTTACCATTGCGTGCTCACAACCTAAGCCAGCCGGGAAACGTGTGTATCTGGCTAAAGGCAACATAGCATTCATGCTGCCTAATGACCCGCTTATTTACAGCAAGCCTATTCTTTGGCCTGGTGACTACAAGTTGAGCGATTATGGCGAAGCTGGTGGGTTCTACCATAATCAAGACTCTTCGACTATAGTCTCAGTTTATGCGAAGGCTTACGCGGACCCGGAACACGGAGCAGTTTCCTGGCGGATGCTAGCGAACGAGAAGCGTCAGCGAGCAGAGCTTTTGGCCAAAAGCAAGAACCTAGCTGTAATCGAAAGCTTTGCGGCGGACAGCTCCGCGCACACCGTCACGATAGGTTATCGCATGCCTCAGCGGTCGGAGCTAGGTAGGCGGGTCCAGGCGAGCTATGAAAAGACTTTCACCTTTTATGGTCCTCAACGGACGATAAAATTCTGGTTTTTTGCGCCTGATAATGCAGCCAATCGGGAGGCTATAGCTGTGGCCTCTGCGAGCGTGCGAGTCAATCCAACTTATTTGCAGGCAGGCGCTAAGCCCTATCCAGCAAAAGAGTATCAGGATTAGCAAAACTCCCTGAAAATCCGTACCTTTGCGGCCCTGTCAAGGCGGCAGGTCGGGGGCTAGCGCCCTCGGAACCAACTTAAAATGCGCTTCGCCCTGGGTTCCGGCGGTGGCGTTCAGTAGCTTAGGAACCTGCTATTACATGGCAGAATTGATTGACGATTTCGATTGGGACAACGTAGGAGCCAGCGGTTTTGGTGGCAACTACAACGCTGACCAACGCGCCGAACTCGAAAAAATGTACGGCGACACCCTCACCACCGTTCAGGAGGAAGAGGTAATTAAAGGCACCGTGGTAGGTATTACCGACCGCGATGTTATCCTGAACATCGGCTTCAAATCGGACGGCCTCGTGCCCCTGAGCGAATTCCGTGACCTACCCGAGCTCAAAGTGGGCGACGAGGTTGACGTGTTCATCGAAGACCAGGAAGATGCCAACGGCCAGCTCATCCTGAGCCGTAAGAAAGCTAAAATCAAGCAGGCCTGGAACGCGATTTACGCGGCTCTGGAGAATGATACCGTGCTGGAAGGCGTGGTGAAGCGTCGCACCAAAGGCGGCCTCATCATGGAGATGGATGGCGTTGAAGCCTTCCTCCCCGGCTCGCAAATTGACGTGAAGCCCATCCGCGACTTCGACATCTATGTTGGTCGCCGCATGGAAGTGAAAGTGGTAAAAATCAACGCCGCTTTCGACAACGTAGTTGTGTCGCACAAAGTCCTCATCGAGAAGGACTTGGAGCAGCAGCGCGAAGCCATCCTGAACAACCTCGAAAAAGGTCAGATTCTGGAAGGCAACATCAAGAACATGACCAACTTCGGCGTGTTCATCGACCTCGGCGGGGTCGATGGTCTGCTGCACATCACGGACATTTCGTGGGGCCGCATCGCTCACCCGAGCGAAGCACTGCAGCTCGACCAGAAACTCAACGTGGTTGTGTTGGACTTCGACGAAGCCAAGAAGCGTATTT
>Ga0308157_10008027_pt1 | contig 12106 bp, 10 predicted proteins | sample PhyBR1_FD_201035 | JGI IMG/M metagenome (GOLD analysis project Ga0308157, IMG submission 201035) | Phyllosphere microbial communities from UC Gill Tract Community Farm, Albany, California, United States - DLSLB.R1 | ecosystem: Host-associated > Plants > Phyllosphere > Unclassified | place: USA...
CGCGATGGGAACGATGACAGGGCTCGCCAATGAGGCAGGCCTCGCCGATAAGAAGGGCGACTTCCCGCGCATCAAGTCGGCGCTGGTCGTCGAGGGCGTCGGCGCGATCGTCGGAGGCGGCACGTCGTCTTCTTCCGCAACAGTGTTCGTCGAGTCTGGCTCCGGAATCGGTGAGGGCGCGCGCACAGGCTTTGCCACGGTGATCACCGGAGTGTTGTTCCTGATGGCGATGTTCTTCACTCCCCTCGCATCGATCGTTCCAGGAGCGGTCGCTGCGGCCGCGCTAGTGCTGGTCGGTGCGATGATGTTGGCGCAGATCAGGCACATCGATTTCGGCGACTTCCGCGTGCTGCTGCCAGTGTTCCTCACCGCGACAGTGATGCCGATGACCTACTCGATCGCGAACGGCATCGGTGCAGGTTTCGTCAGCTGGATCGTGATCAATGCCCTGTCCGGAAAGGCGAAGACGATTCACCCGCTGCTGTGGATCGTCGGCGCCGGCTTCGTGCTGTTCTTCGCCCGCGGCCCGATCGAGGCGCTGTTCGGCGTCGGTATCTAACCGGCTTGTTTAGTGGGGGCGGATGCTGCGGCATCCGCCCCCATCTTCGTTCCTTGACGCGGGGCCGAACCAAGAGGGTCCGCTATGCCGGGAGCATCCACTCGACGAGAGCCCCGGGGCGATTGGTGATGATACCGTCGACCCCCATCGCGGTCAGCGCTTCCCAATCCGCATCAGCATCGTGAGTCCATGCAAAGACACCGAGATCGGCTCTGTGCGCCAGCACGACGCCCCGCGCCGTCGCGAGCCTCGGGTTCACCGCATCTGCGCCGATCTTCTGCGCCGTGGCGACAATCGACGCGTCTATCGTCTGGGTGAGCCATCCCACAGGCAATCCTGGCGCCACTTTCGAGATATTCGTGACCGTCTTCTTACTGAAGCTCTGCGCGATGACATCACCCTCGAGCCCTGCCGTGGCAATCATGTCGACAGTCGCCTTGATATCGGATTGCGCCCACGTCCCCTTGTACTCGATGACGATAGCGGCGTCACTGTCTGCGACATGACTGAGCACCTCATCTAGCGTCGGGATCTGTGTGCCGGCGAAGGAATCCGAAAACCACGCCCCTGCATCGAGGGCGCGCAGTTGATCGAGGGACATCTCCGACACGATCCCCGTCCCGTCAGTGGTCCGATCGACCGTCTTGTCGTGGATGACCACAGGAACGCCATCCTGCGACATGCGCACGTCAATCTCGAAGTATTTCGCTCCCCTGGCTGTCGCCGAAATGAATGCGGGCATCGTGTTCTCGGGGGCGGCCTGGGAATCTCCACGGTGTGCGATGATGACGCCGCGCTGACCAGCCTCACGAAGGGTGACGAATGGTCGCAGAATGATCGTGTCCAGCGTCAGGAGCGATGGCGTGACGCTGGCCGAAGTCGGCGCAGGATGAGAGCTGGTCGCCGCGTATGCGACAGCCGGAGGCGCTGTCGTAGAGAGCGTTGTGAACGCTGTCCACAGAGCGATGCAGATCACTCCGGCGTATGCCAGGCGTCGTCGGTGAACGCTCATGATGTGCATCATGCCAGAGGTCACCGCCTCCGTCGAGACCTTTTCGTTACTTTTGTCGTGCGGAGCCGAAGAAGGCCCCGACACTTTGGGGGCCGGATATTCAGAACGGTGGACCTATCTGGTGAATCCGTCCGCCATTCGTGCTGTCGTCCCCCAGGGTGTCGCGCCGAAAACGAAGAAGGCCCCGAGCGTGACGCCCGGGGCCTTCTTACGAAAACAGCTACTACAGCGCTTCGATGATGGCGCGCATCAGGTCAGCAGCCTCAGACGGCGTCTTGCCGACCTTGACTCCCGCGGCCTCAAGGGCCTCCTTCTTCGCCTGTGCGGTGCCCGCAGACCCTGAGACGATGGCGCCTGCGTGGCCCATGGTCTTGCCCTCAGGGGCCGTGAAGCCTGCCACGTAACCGACAACCGGCTTGGTGACGTGCGCCTTGATGTACTCGGCCGCACGCTCTTCTGCGTCGCCGCCGATCTCACCGATCATGACGATGGCCTTCGTCTCGGGATCAGCTTCGAAGGCCTCGAGCGCGTCGATGTGCGTGGTGCCGATGACGGGGTCGCCGCCGATGCCGATGGCCGTCGAGAAGCCGAGGTCGCGCAGCTCGAACATCATCTGGTACGTCAGTGTTCCTGACTTCGACACAAGACCGATCGGTCCCTTGTCAGTGATGTTCGCCGGGGTGATGCCGACGAGAGCCTCACCGGGGGTGATAACGCCGGGGCAGTTCGGACCGATGATGCGAGTCTTGTTGCCCTTGCTCTGCGCGTAGGCCCACGCCTCGGCGCTATCGCCGACGGGAACGCCCTCGGTGATCACGACGAGCAGGGGGATCTCGGCGTCAATTGCCTCGATCATCGCGTCCTTGGTGAAGGCGCCAGGAACGAAGGCGATCGACACGTCAGCGCCAGTCTCCTTCATGGCCTCGGCGACCGAAGCAAACACGGGCAGCTCAACGGCGGCCCCGTCCTTGTCGGTGTGCGAAACGGTGGTGCCTGCCTTGCGGGCGTTGACGCCACCGACAACCTGGGTGCCAGCCTTCAGCATGAGGGCTGTGTGCTTGGTGCCCTCGCCGCCGGTGATGCCCTGGACGATGACCTTGGAATCCTTGTTCAGGAAGATCGACATTTCTCTTATTCCTTATCTAAGATCTCAGGCGTTCGCCAGCTCGGCGGCCTTGTCAGCACCCTCGTCCATGGTGGCGGCGAGTGTGACGAGCGGGTGGGCGTAGTCAGCGAGGATCGCACGACCCTCTTCGACGCGGTTGCCGTCAAGGCGCACGACGAGAGGCTTGGAGGCGGTGTCGCCGAGCGTCTCAAGGGCGCCCTTGATGCCGTTCGCAACAGCGTCGCATGCGGTGATGCCGCCGAAGACGTTGACGAACACGCTCTTCACCTGCGGGTCACCCAGGATGACGTCCAGGCCCGCAGCCATCACAGCTGCTGAGGCGCCGCCGCCGATGTCAAGGAAGTTGGCGGGCTTGACGCCGTTGTGGTTCTCGCCGGCGTAGGCGACGACGTCGAGAGTCGACATGACCAGTCCTGCACCGTTGCCGATGATGCCGACCTCGCCGTCGAGCTTGACGTAGTTGAGGCCCGACTCCTTGGCCTTGGCCTCAAGCGGGTCAGCTGCGCCCTTGTCTTCGAGTGCCTCGTGCTCGGGGTGGCGGATCTCTGAGGCGTTCTCGTCAAGGGTGACCTTGCCGTCGAGTGCGACGATGTCGCCGTCTTCGGTGCGAACGAGCGGGTTCACCTCGACGAGCGTGGCGTCTTCACCCTTGTAGACCTCGTAGAGCTTCACGAAGACGTCGGAGACCTTCTCGATGAGGTCTTCCGGGAAGTTCGCCGCGCGGGCGATCTCCACGGCCTTCTCTTTGTCGATTCCGGTCAGCGGGTTGACCTCGATACGAGCAAGCGCCTCGGGACGCTCGACAGCGAGCTCTTCGATCTCCATGCCGCCCTCGACGCTGCACAGCGACAGGTACGAGCGGTTGGCGCGGTCAAGCAGCACCGAGAAGTAGTACTCCTCCGCGATGCGAGCGCCTGCGGCGACCATGACCCGCTTGACGATGTGGCCCTTGATGTCAAGGCCGAGGATGCTCTTCGCAGCCTCATACGCCTCATCGGGGGTCTTTGCGACCTTGACGCCGCCAGCCTTGCCGCGTCCGCCTGTCTTGACCTGCGCCTTGACGACGACAACGCCACCGAGCTTCTCAGCTGCCGCTTTCACCTCCTCGGGGGTGTCCGCGACAATGCCGGCGAGAACCGGCACTCCGTACTTTTCGAAAACGTCTCGTGCCTGGTACTCGTACAGATCCACTGTGCTTCCTTCACTCAGCTCGGTCCGGAAAAAGTCTCTCGATGTCAAGACATCGACCAGTGTTCAAGCCTACTACCTCTGTCTGACCGCTTCGGGCCGTCTAGGCTTCTCGCTATGCAACCCACTGCAGAACCGCGCACCGGCGTCGTGGCCGCCGCGCTCGAACTGTTTCAGAGCCAGGGCTTCGATCAGACTTCGGTCGAGCAGATCGCCAAAGCCGCCGGGGTCTCCCGCTCGACGTTCTTTCGCCAGTTCGGCGGCAAGGAGGACGTCGTCTTCGCCGATCACGAGGTACTACTGGCAGAGCTTCGTGATTTCCTCTCGGAAGGCCATGCCGATCCGTGGGATGCGGTGTGTCAAGCATCCCAGCACGTTTTTGCGTATTTCGCTCATGACCCAGAGCTCGCGAGGCTCCGCTATCAGATCGTTCGCCAGGTTCCTGCGCTCAGGGAGCGTGAGATCGTGACGGTATTTCGGTACGAGCGCCTCTTCGACGAATATCTGCGCAGCGCACTGTCCGGGATCGACCCGCTCGACGCCGTCGGCTTCGCTGCCCTCGTCACCGCCGTGCACAACCATGTGTTTCGTCAACTGCTGCGCGGCACCAAACGCGTCTCACCATCGGTACTGCAGAGCGCGCTCGACGATGTGAGACGCCGCTACGGTGTGCTTCCGGACGATCAGCAAAAGACCCACGACGACATCGTCGTGGCAGTTTTTCCGCGGTCGATGCCGATCGCTGAGATCACAAAACGCCTGCAGTCCGACCTCGGTTGAGCGCAGCCGCAGTAGGCGTCAGCCGCAGTTGCAGCTGCCCGAGGCGGTGCGCACCATGAAGCACTCATCGCAGATACCGTAGTCGCGCTCAATCGGCTTCGCGGCGCGCAATGGCGACTCAGCGCGCGGGGTGGATGCCCTGGCTCCTGCCGACCGCTTCGCTGTCGACTTGCCCTGCGCCAGAGGCCGAAACTCGCTGGGGTGCGAGACGTAGTAATACGGCGCGCGGCCTTCGCTGGGCTGCAGGCGGAGGGCGGCTGATCCCACCACGATCTCTTCGCCAGCCATGAAGCCATTGGTATAGGTCTTACCGATGTGCAGCGCTGGCCCCTCGTAAAGGCGAATCGCCTCGATATAGCGTCCGCGGTCAATCAGCGCCGTCGCGCCGACAGCGTCGATGATCGCCGTGATGAATTCGTGGTTCTCTTCGGGAACGCGGTGCGCACGCAGAGCTTCTCGGAGGCTTCGATACGGACGGGAGGTGCCTGCGGGGGTCGGGCCCTGAATTTCATTCATTTGTTCAAGGATCGCACGAGCCGCGGCGCGCGTGGGCCACACCTGCTCCGCACCGCTGCGGATGTCCTCTTCCGTGCACGCGAGCGCGGGACGAAGATGGTGACATGCGCTACGAGATTCCCACGCCCATGCTCGCGAAAGCCGCAGCCTCCATCCCCGATCCGGCGAAATACACCGGTGGCATGCTGTTCGAGCCGAAATGGGATGGGTTCCGCGGACTCATCGCCTGGGACGGCGACACCCTCGAGATCGGATCGCGCGGGGCTAAGCCTCTCACCCGTTACTTTCCCGAACTGGTCGAGGCGCTGCCCCAGCTCCTGCCGGGTCCGTGCCTCCTCGATGGCGAGATCGTCGTCGCCACCGGCGAACCAGGGTTCCAACGACTCGATTGGGAAGCACTGAGCCAGCGCATCCACCCGGCGGCGTCGCGCGTGGCGCGTCTCGCACAAGAGACTCCGGCAATGTTCATCACCTTCGATCTGCTCGCCGAGGGCGATGATCTGCTGCAGGATGCGCCGTTTGGTGAGCGGCGCGAACGCCTTGAGCGGATGCTGCCCCGCACACAGCATCCGCTGCATCTGACGCGCACCACTGAGGACCGCGAACTCGCGACCCGATGGCTGGCCGAGTTTGAGGGCGCAGGCCTCGACGGGATCGTCGCGAAGCCTCTGGACCAGCCCTATGCGCCCGGCAAGCGCACGCTGATCAAGGTCAAACACGCCCGCACCGCCGATGTCGTCGCGCTCGGCTACCGCATCCACAAGTCAGGCTCCGGCGTCGGCTCTCTGCTGGTCGGGCTGTACGACGCAGACGGCGTGCTGCATCAGGTCGGCGGCGTGGCGGCATGGAGCAACGATCGCCGCCAAGAGCTCGTTAATGAACTGGCGCCGTTTGTCGAGCGCGCTGACGATGGCGCAGCGATCAAGGGCGAAGGCGAACGATCGCGCTTCACTGGTGCGAAAGACATCTCATTCGTGCGGCTTCGTCCCGAGCGCGTGCTGGAGGTGCGCTACGACCAACTCGAAGGTGCCCGATTCCGGCACACGGTGCAGTTCGAACGTTGGCGAGGCGACCGCGAAGCGCGCTCATGCACCTACGATCAGCTTGAAACTGTCACCGGCTACGATCTCGCCGACGTCCTGTCTGACCTGTGATCGGGAGTACACCCACCTGATAATTTCGTCGCCGTGGAGACAACATCGCGAGTGCACGGCTGGAAGGTCCTCGGCGGAAACTCTCCGCTGTTCACGGTGACGGCCGAATACACCACGCCATCAGGACGGCAGCGCGGCGAGGGACGTGTCATGACTTCCATCGCTGGAGCTCCCATCGTGGGCGGCACCGTGCTGCTGTGGTTCGCGGGTGATGGCAGCGACACCTCGAATATCGACATAAAACAGGATCCCCACAGCGTCATCGACCCAGATGCCGAGATCACATCGCCGCACCTTCGTACTGATTCCCGCTCAGTCCTCGATACGGTTGCCTTCTTCGTCCCAGTTCTCCGCGACCTTTTTGCTGGGCTGCACGCGCGGCGGCTCGCCAGGCATCTTCGGAAAGTCCGGCGGGAACGACAGTTCGCCGAGGCCATCCGCGACGTCACGCTCCCACCAGTTGAGCAGCGTGTCGATGCGTCCAGGTGATCGCTGAATGTCGGCCCACGGATCCCCGACGTCGGCGAGACGCTGCGGGATGCTGCGCACCGTGAAGACGCTCGGATCGAGGCCGTCGAGCTCATCCCATTCCACAGGGGTCGACACCGTCGCCGTCGGCAGCGCGCGCGGACTGTAGGCACCCGCCATGGTCCGGTCACGATTCGCCTGATTGAAATCGACGAAGATCCGCTCACCGCGCTCTTCCTTCCACCAGTTCATGGTGACCTGATCTGGCATACGGCGCTCCAGCTCGCGCCCGGCAGCGATCACCGCGTGACGAACATCGAGAAACTCCCACTCCGGCACAATCGGGCAGAACACGTGCAGTCCACGGTTCCCGCTCGTCTTTATGAAGGGTTCGAGGTCCGCTTCACGCAGCACCTCCCGCAGACCATGCGCGGCAGTTACGGCATCCGCGAAGTCCGTCCCCGGTTGAGGGTCAAGGTCGATGCGCATCTCCACGGGATTGTCGGTGTTGCCGGCGAGCGATGCCCAGGGATGGAAGACGATCGTGTTCATCTGCGCGGCCCATACGATCGCGCTCGGACGGTTCAAGACGATCTGTGGATGCTTCCTGCCGCTGTTATAGGTCACCTCGACGGCATCGACGAACTCGGGCGTGCCTTTGGGCGGATTTTTTGAGAAGAAGCTCTCGCCCCCGATACCCGCCCGAAACCGCTCCAGGGAGACAGGCCGGGCGCCGTTGGCGTTGAGAAAAGGTTCGGCGACGATCTGAAAATACTCAGCAAGATCGCCCTTTGTGATCCCGACCTCCGGCCAGATGACCTTCTTCGGGCTCGACAGTTCGACCTCTTGCTCACCCTCAGGGTCGGCGATCAACAGCGTCACACGTTCAGAAGCCATGCTCTGACCCTAGGAGAGGCGCGCTCGCGGCGATAGACCCTACGCGTTGATCCTTAGGCCTCGATGTCAATCGCAAGGACGAGCACCGAACTCAATGCGTCTCGCTCCACAACGATGGACGGGCCAGCGGAGTCGACCAGCACCCCGGCGATCTCGGCGTGCTCCGTGAGCACCTTCGCGAGGCGTTCTGGGCTGAACTGCAACGGCTTATCGCCACGGCCGAGTGCCACGATCTCAAGCGGGTGTGAGAACACCTGCAAGAAGCGCCTGCCATCAGTGGTTCGCGCCTCGGCAATACCAACCGGCGCGCCGCCTGTGCCGTCGTTGACGGCAACCCAGATGCTCGCGCTTCCGAGCGCGTTTCCGACCTTCTGGGCGGTGTCTTTCTCGCGTGGCGCAGCAAGCAGCGCCTTGATCGTCATGTCGGCGTCGGCCTGCTGAAGAGCGCGCTCCAGCACCTCAACGGGGAATACCGCACGGTGCGGGCCCGACGCGTTGTCGATGATGAGCCCGCTGAACTCTCCGGAGACCACCTGCTGCAATACGGCTGTGACCGGCTGTGCAACAGCGGACGTCGCCGTCGGCTCAGTCTCGCGCTGCACAGAGTCACGCACAGCGATCGCAGAGCTGAAGGCCAGCATAAACGCACGTTCGCCGTCGCGGACGACGGCAATCGACAGCGGCTTGCCCTCACTGATCTGCGTGCGGGCATCGCCGTGCACGCGCAGGTAGAGGTGACCCTGAAGCATCTGTCGAAGCACGCCGATGAGTTGTTCGTTGCTCGCTCCCTCGCCGAGTTCTGCAAGTGCGGTGCGCAACAGCACGTTGTCTTTCATGCCGGGAACGGACTCGGTCTGCTCCGGTGGTAGAGCGGGCGCCAGGGGCAGACTGCGCTTCTCCGGGGCTGCGGGCGCCGCGGGCGCTGTGGGAGTGGCCTGCACCTTGGGAGCGGCGGCGGGACGCTGCGCGGCCTGCTCCGCAGGATCAGGAAGCGTCACCGCTGGTCCGGCGTCGGCACCAACCCCGCGAAACGCCTGCACGGAGATGCCGATCTGCGGCACCACCTCAGTGGGTTCCTCAGGCGTTTCTGCCTTCGGCGAAGCATCCGCATCGGCGGGTTCTTGTGCCCCGGGGACAGCGTCGTCGGTCTTCTTTCGGCGGGAGAACAAAGCCATATCTGTCAGCCTAACGCGCAGCGCCCGTAGCATGGTGCCTATGCCCGCTCCCGAGAAGCTCTCTGACATCGTCACCTCGTTTCTCGACGTCGTCCATGATCGGCTCATCGACGACGCACGAGGTTCGGTCGCCGATTACATCCCGCAATTGGCGGATGCTGATCCGGACGTGTTCGGCATCGCGCTTTGCGGACTCAACGGGCGCGTATATGAAAGCGGCGATACCGGCGTCGAGTTCACCGTCCAGTCAGCGTCGAAGCCATTCGTCTACTCTCTCGCCCTTGATGACAGGGGCCTTGACGCTGTTCACGAACGCGTCGGTGCCGAGCCCAGCGGAGAGGCATTCAACTCCGTCAAGCTCGAAGCCAGCACGGGCCGGCCACCGAACCCGATGGTCAACGCCGGCGCGATCGTGACGACGTCGCTCGTCAGAGGCCACTCCCCCGAAGAGCGCTTCGCGCGCATTCTCTCCCGACTCAGTGCCTTTGCTGGTCGCGACTTGAGCGTTGACGAGGCCGTATTCGCCTCTGAACACGAAACGGGCGACCGCAACCGCGCACTCGCCTACCTCATGCGCAGCGCCGGCTCACTGACGGCGCCGGTGGACGACACCCTCGAGACGTACTTTCGCCAGTGCTCCGTGCTCATCACCGCGCGTGATCTTGCGGTCATGGGTGCGACGCTGGCCAATGGTGGAGTGAATCCGGTCACACATGAACGCGTGACCAGTGCCGAGACTTGCCAGCACGTGATGACCATCATGGCCACGTGCGGCATGTACGACTACGCCGGTGAATGGCTGCTGCGTGCCGGACTCCCCGCAAAATCCGGCGTTGCGGGCGGGCTTGTGGCGAGCTCACCGGGTGAGTTCGGTCTCGGATTGTTCAGCCCGAGACTCGACTCGAGCGGTGCCAGCGTGCGCGGGGTCGTTGCGGCCGAGCGGCTGGCGACGCGGTTCGGTCTGCACGTGCTCCACCGCCCTCTCACGCTGTCTGCGGCAGAAGTCACTGCGGCGAATGATGAACTCGCCGAGGGCCTGGGCGCGGAACAGGATGCCGTCGCCACCCAGTTGCTGCAGGAGAACGCCGATGACCTGTCTGTCTGGCGCCTGCGCGGCTACATCGACTTCGACGGCGCCGAACGCCTGCTCATCAACGTTGACGAGTGGCTTGCCGCACGCCCAGCTGACCGAGATTCACCGGCGGTTATCGTCTTGGATCTGACCGAGGTCACCCAGTTGCAGTCAGTGGCGATGTGGATGCTTGCCGCACTCGCCACCTGGTGTCGCGAGCGTGGCATGCGAGTCATCGCGAGCGACCCCCAGGGGCGCAGCCTCGGTGTGGCCGGATTGTCGCAGACCGCGGGCTTTGACCACGCCATGCGCGATGCCGCCGCCACAGCTGGTGTCAGCCAAGCCGACGACTGAGCGTCATAACGACTCTGGACCGGTTACAGCTTCTCGATCGGCGCGATCTTGATGAGCAGCTTCTTCAGCCCTGCCGAGTCGAAGCGCACATGCGCGATGCGCTTCGCGCCTTCGCCGGTGACAGCATCCACTCGCCCGTCGCCGAAGTCAGCGTGACGGATACGGTCCCCCGCCGCGAGCTCGAGGTCTCCGTTATCGCGCACTTTTCCGGTGACCTTATTGGGGAACTTGTCCATCGAGGTCGACAGCGGTTTCAGCGCATCGCGAGGTGCCAGCGGCTTCACACCGAAGCGATCATTGCCCCCTGCACCGAACCCGCCGCTGCCCCCACCACGTCGGGCATTGAGAGCGCGTGACTGCATACCGCCGCGCGAGTTCACATCACCCGGCGACTGGCGCCAGTCGATCAGGCCCGAGGGAATCTCTTGCAGGAAGCGGCTCGGCATGGCCACGTTCACCTCGCCGAACTGCGCGCGAGTCATCGCGAGCGACAGATGCAGGCGCTTGCGGGCACGGGTGATTCCGACATAGAAGAGCCGGCGCTCCTCCTGCGGCCCGCCCGGCTCCCCCGCCGAGATGCGGTGCGGAATGAGATCTTCTTCGACACCGGTCACGAACACAGCATCGTATTCGAGGCCCTTGGCGGTGTGCATCGTCATCATCGACACCGAGCCGGACTCGTCGTCGAGGTCATCTGCGTCTGAGACCAGGGCGACCTCAGTGAGGAAGTCGACGATCGTGCCTTCAGGGTTGTTTCGCGCGAAGTCACGAGCCACCGCGACGAACTCGTCGAGGTTCTCAACCCGCGCCTCGTCCTGCGGGTCGCGGCTTGCCCGCAACACGTCACGGTAGCCGCTCTTCGTGAGAAGCAGACTGAGTCCGTCGGCGACAGCTGTTGGCGGGGGCACTTCGCCGGATGCCGGCAGCATCAGCGCCGTCGCCTCTTTCAGCACGGCGTCCAACTGCGCGATCGCCGCCTGGATCTTCGGGCCGACACCCAGCTGGGCCGGAACCGAAAGCGCATCACGAAACGAGATACCGTGCTCATCGGCGAAGCGCGCGATCGCTGTCTCGGTGACGTCACCGATGCCGCGGCGCGGCTTGTTGAGGATGCGTCGGACAGACATGTCGTCGGCCGGGTTAGACACGGCGATGAGATACGCCAGCGCGTCTTTGATCTCGGCGCGGTCGTAGAACTTCGTGCCGCCCATGATCTTGTACGGCACCGCCGAACGGATGAAGATCTCTTCCAGCGCACGCGACTGCGAGTTCGTGCGGTAGAACACGGCCATCTCGGAGTACGGCATTCCGGCGCGGCGCATAGCCTCGACCTCATCGGCGACGAACTGCGCTTCGTCGTGCTGTGAGTAGCCGGTGAAGCCGACGATCTTGTCGCCGTCGCCGCGGTCGCTCCACAGCTTCTTGTCTTTACGGTCGAAGTTGTTGCCGATCACGGCGTTCGCCGCAGAGAGGATGTTCTGGGTCGAACGGTAGTTCTGCTCGAGCAGCACAACTCTTGCGCCAGGGAAGTCGCGCTCGAACTCGCTGATATTACGGATGTCTGCGCCGCGGAACGCGTAGATCGACTGGTCGGAGTCGCCGACGACGGTCAACGATGCTCCGGGGACTTCTGGTGTCTTCTCCGGCTCGAAGATCATCATGCCGTTCGAGGCATACGGGTCGGGAGCATCGCTGGAGGCCGGCCGTGTCAGCTCATGAATGAGCGAGTACTGAGCGTGGTTGGTGTCCTGATACTCATCAACGAGGATGTGACGGAATCGGCGCCGGTAGGTGTCAGCGACCTT
>Ga0308157_10008028_pt1 | contig 12105 bp, 10 predicted proteins | sample PhyBR1_FD_201035 | JGI IMG/M metagenome (GOLD analysis project Ga0308157, IMG submission 201035) | Phyllosphere microbial communities from UC Gill Tract Community Farm, Albany, California, United States - DLSLB.R1 | ecosystem: Host-associated > Plants > Phyllosphere > Unclassified | place: USA...
CATCACCGCCGCGCTCGTGGACGGCGCGCTTCCGGTGGGCGAGGATGCGGGCCTCCCGCTCACCTGGTACCCGCTCGAAGACACGGCGGCCGCCCATGACGCCGTCGAGAACGGCACGGTCGGGAAGGTGCTCATCCACGTCGCGACCGACGACGCCTGACTGCACCGGAGTGGGCCCTGCCGGGATCGAACCGACGACATCCACGGTGTAAACGTGGCGCTCTACCAGCTGAGCTAAAGGCCCTCGGCGGATCAGTCTAGCCATCGCGCGCACGTGCGACGCAACCGGCGAACAGGGATAGGCTGAGAACAGCGCGCGTTGTACCGAGCCGACAAGACTCCCCCGCGGCGCTTCCCGTTTCCTTGGCAAGACCTGCCAGCTTGACGAAAGGCTCCACGTGACCGTTCACGACCAGGATCCGTACTCCCAGGGCCCGCTCGACAGCGATCCGGAAGAGACAGGCGAGTGGCGGCAATCGCTCGACGAACTCGTCGACGCGAAGGGCCACGGCCGCGGGCGCGAGATCATGCTCAGCATGCTCAAGCGCTCGAAGGAGCTGCACCTGAACGTCCCGATGGTTCCCACCACGGACTACATCAACACCATCGCCTCCGAGAACGAGCCGGAGTTCCCCGGCGATGAGGAGCTCGAGCGTCGATACCGTCACTGGATCCGCTGGAACGCCGCCATCACGGTGCACCGCGCCCAGCGTCCTGGCATCGGCGTCGGCGGGCACATCTCCACCTACGCGTCAGCCGCCTCGCTGTACGAGGTCGGCCACAACCACTTCTTCCGCGGCCAGGACCACTCGTCCGGCGGCGACCAGATCTTCTATCAGGGCCACGCCTCCCCCGGCATGTACGCTCGTGCATTCCTCGAAGGCCGCCTGACCGAGGCGCAGCTGGACGCGTTCCGTCAGGAGAAGTCCGGCGCCCCGAACGGTCTGCCCTCGTACCCGCATCCGCGCATGATGCGCGAGTTCTGGCAGTTCCCGACGGTGTCGATGGGTCTCGGACCGATCAATGCCATCTACCAGGCGATGACCAACAAGTACCTCGCGAACCGAGGCATCAAGGACGTCGCCGACTCGCACGTGTGGGCCTTCCTCGGCGACGGCGAGATGGACGAGGTCGAATCGCGCGGTCAGCTGCAGGTCGCAGCAAACGAGGGCCTCGACAACCTCACGTTCGTCATCAACGCCAACCTGCAGCGCCTCGACGGCCCCGTGCGGGGCAACGGCAAGATCATCCAGGAGCTCGAGTCGTACTTCCGAGGCGCGGGCTGGAACGTCATCAAGGTCGTCTGGGGCCGTGAGTGGGACGAGTTGCTCGCCCGCGACTCCGACGGCGCGCTGCTCAATCTCATGAACGTCACCCCGGACGGCGACTACCAGACCTACAAGGCCGAGAACGGCGCGTTCGTCCGCGAGAACTTCTTCGGTCGCGACGAGCGCACTGCGGCGCTGGTCAAGGACTACACCGACGACCAGATCTGGAAGCTCCGCCGCGGCGGCCACGACTACCGCAAGGTGTACGCCGCGTACAAAGCCGCGACGGAGCACAAGGGCCAGCCCACCGTCATCCTCGCGAAGACGGTCAAGGGCTACGGTCTCGGCCCCCACTTCGAGGGCCGCAACGCCACGCATCAGATGAAGAAGATGACGCTGGACGACCTCAAGCTCTTCCGCGACACGATGCAGATCCCGATCACGGATGCGCAGCTCGAGGAGAACCCGTACCAGCCGCCGTACTACCACCCCGGTGCGCAGGACGAGACGATCCAGTACATGCTCGACCGTCGTCGCGACCTCGGAGGGTTCCTCCCCGAGCGCCGCACGACGCACGTCGACCTGGCCCTCCCCGAGGACAAGGACTACGCGTTCCCCAAGAAGGGCTCGGGCAATCAGGAGGTCGCCACGACGATGGCGTTCGTCCGCATGCTCAAGGACCTCATGAAGGTCAAGGGCTTCGGTGAACGCGTCGTGCCGATCATCCCCGATGAGGCGCGCACCTTCGGAATGGACGCGTACTTCCCGAGCGCGAAGATCTACAACCCGAACGGTCAGAACTACACGGCCGTCGACCGTGAGCTCCTCCTCGCCTACAAGGAGAGCCCTCAGGGGCAGATCATGCACGTCGGCATCAACGAAGCCGGCGCCACCGCGGCACTCACCGCCACGGGCACGGCATACTCCACGCACGGCGAGCCGCTCATCCCGATCTACGTGTTCTACTCGATGTTCGGCTACCAGCGCACCGGCGACGCGTTCTGGGCAGCTGCGGACCAGATGGCCCGCGGATTCGTGATCGGCGCCACCGCCGGGCGCACCACCCTGACCGGTGAGGGCACCCAGCACGCCGACGGCCACTCCCCTCTGCTCGCGTCGACCAACCCGGCGACGGTCAGCTACGACCCCGCCTACGGCTACGAGGTGGCGCACATCGTGCAGGCCGGCATCGAGCGGATGTACGGCGGCACGCATGCCGATCCGGACGTGATGTACTACCTCACCGTCTACAACGAGCCGCTCAAGCAGCCGGCCGAGCCGGACGATGTGGACGTGGAGGGCATCCTCAAGGGCATCCACCGCGTGTCGCAGGGAACCGGCGACGGACCGCGCGTGCAGCTGCTCGCGTCGGGCGTCGGCGTGCCGTGGGCGCTCGAGGCGCAGGAGCTGCTGGCCCAGGACTGGGGTGTCGTCGCCGATGTGTGGTCCGTCACCAGCTGGAACGAACTGCGCCGCGACGGCCTCGCCGCCGACGAGCACAACTTCCTGCACCCCGACGAGGAGCCGCAGACCGCGTACGTGACGACGAAGCTGCAGTCGGCCGAGGGGCCGTTCATCGCAACGAGCGACTACATGCACGCCGTGCAGGATCAGATTCGGCAGTGGGTTCCGGGCGACTACTACACGCTCGGCGCCGATGGCTTCGGGTTCGCCGACACGCGTGCCGCCGCGCGCCGCTTCTTCAAGATCGACGGCCCTTCCATGGTCGTCCGTGCGCTGCAGGGTCTCGCCGACCAGGGTGCCGTCGACCGCTCGGTGATCGCGCAGGCGATCACGAAGTACGACCTGCACAACGTGAACGCGGGCACGAGCGGAAACGCCGGCGGCGAGAGCTGACGCGTGTGACCGCATCGTCTCCTGCGTCGATGGACAAGACTGCGACGCTCGCGTGGCTGCGCCGCATCTCGGGTGATCTCGCGACCGCGACGATCCAGCGCCTCGAGGAGACGCTGCCCTGGTACGCCGATATGCCACCGGCCCGCCGCTCGGCGGTCGGGCTGGTGGCGCAGGCGGGCATCACGTCTTTCATCCAGTGGTTCGACGATCCGACTACGACGCCGTGGATCGCCGCCGACATCTTCGCCGCCGCACCCCGTGAACTTCTGCGGAGCGTCAGCCTCACGCAGACGCTGCAGCTGATCCGCGTCACCGTCGAGATCACCGAGGAGCGGGTCGCCGGCAAGGGCGAGCAGCTCCGCGAGGCGATCCTGCTGTACTCGCGCGACGTGGCCTTCGCCGCCGCCGACGTGTACGCCAGGGCGGCCGAGGCGCGCGGCCTGTGGGATGCCCGTCTCGAGGCGCTGGTGGTGGACTCCATCCTGACCGGCGAGGCCGACGAGGAACTCCCCAGCCGCATCGCTGCCCTCGGCTGGCACGGCCACGGCGAGGTGTGCGTCCTCGTCGGCACGACCCCCTCGCAGTTCGACGTCGACCATGTGCGACGCACCGCGCGGAAGCTCTCCGTCGACGTCCTGATCGGAGTGCAGGGGTCCCGACTCGTCCTCGTGCTCGGACGCGCCCGCACGGTGGGACGCGAGGATCAGGAAGACGAACTCGCCTTCGAGGAGATCGCCGCACGACTCGAGCCGTCCTTCGGAGCCGGCTACGTCGTGCTCGGGCCACCGGTCGCCGCGCTGGTGGATGCCGGGCAGAGTGCCCGAGCCGCCCTCGCCGGTTTCGCCGTCGCGCGAGCCTGGCGCACCGCCCCGCGCCCTGTCGAGGCGGATGATCTGCTGCCCGAGCGCGCGCTTGCCGGGGATCCGCTGGCCAAGCAGACGCTGATCGATCGCATCTACCGCCCGCTGCAGGCGCATTCGACCGATCTCGTGACGACGCTGTGGAGCTATCTCGACAACGGCCGGTCCCTGGAGGCGACGGCGCGTGAGCTGTTCGTGCATCCGAACACCGTGCGCTACCGGCTCAAGCGGGTCAGCGAGGTCATCGGATGGGATGCCACCGGACCGCGTGAGGCCCTGATCCTGCAGACGGCGCTGATCCTCGGCTCGATCGGCACCGCCGAGCCGGTGCGTCGTCGTCCGACCGGTCGTCGGTCGCGCTGATCGCCGGCGCTGTGCGCCACGCACAAACGATTTCAGGAATCTTGTGAGGATGCATCCACCGTTTCCGGATGATCGTTGGCAGACTGGGGAGGTGATTGTCGTCGCCTGCCCTGGACAGGGCTCTCAGACCCCCGGCTTCCTGAACCCCTGGCTCGAGCTCGAAGGCGTGGCCGACAGCCTCGCGCGGTACTCGGAGGCCGCCGAGGTCGATCTGATCGTCCACGGCACCGAGTCGGATGCCGACACGATCCGCGACACCCGCATCGCTCAGCCGTTGATCGTCGCCGCGTCGCTCATCGCCGCGCAGGTCCTGACCGAACGAGCGGGTCGTCGCGCGGACGGCATCGCGGGGCACTCCGTGGGCGAACTCGCGGCCGTCGTCGGCGCGGGCGTCATCTCCGCAGAACAGGCCATGCGTCTGGTCGGAATCCGCGGTCGCGCCATGGCGGAGTCCGCGGCGCAGACGCCGACCGGCATGAGCGCGGTGATCGGCGGCGACGAACAGGTTGTGCTCGATCGGCTCTCCGAACTCGAACTGACGCCGGCGAACTACAACGGCGGCGGGCAGATCGTCGCCGCGGGTGCCCTGCCCGCGCTGGCGGCTCTTGGCGAGTCCCCGCTCAAGGGCACGCGCGTGATCCCGCTCCAGGTGGCCGGGGCCTTCCATACCGCCTACATGGTCCCTGCCGTCGAAGCACTGCGCGAAGCGGTTGCGGGCGTGACCCCGAATGATCCGGATGCGACGCTGTGGACGAACCGCGACGGCTCCGTGGTCTCGTCAGGAGTTCGCGCTCTCGAGCTCATCGTCGAGCAGGTGTCCTCGCCCGTCCGCTGGGACCTGTGCATGGCGTCGTTCGCCGAGGCGGGGATCACCGGCATGATCGAACTCACCCCTGCCGGTGCTCTCGCCGGCCTGGCCAAGCGCGGTCTTCGGGGCACGCCCGTCGTCGCGGTGAAGACTCCCGACGACATCGATGCAGCGGTCGAGCTGCTGAACGGAGCAGCATGAGCGTCACGCTGAAGCAGGCCGTAGGTCCGCAGTACACCCGCATCCTCTCCGTCGGCGCGGCGCGCGGTGAGAACGCGGTCCCGAACGACGACCTCGTCGGGCCGATCGACTCCAGCGACGAATGGATCCGCCAGCGTACCGGCATCATCACCCGGGTTCGGGCGGACAAGGGGACCACTGCCATCGACCTCGCTGCAGATGCGGGCGCGGAGGCCATCGAGAAGTCCGGCATCGCGGCATCCGACATCGATCTCGTGATCGTCGCCACGATCAGCAACCCGAAGCAGACGCCGTCCGCGGCCGCGATCGTCGCCGACCGCGTCGGCGCGAACCCTGCCGCAGCATACGACTCGAACGCGGCCTGTGCCGGCTATGCGTACGGCATCGCGCAAGCCGACGCCCTCATCCGCGCCGGATCCGCCCACTACGCGCTCGTGATCGGCACGGAGAAACTGTCGGACGTCGTCGACCCCACCGACCGCAGCATCTCGTTCCTGCTCGGCGACGGTGCCGGAGCAGTGGTGATCGGCCCGAGCGATACGCCCGCGATCGCCCCGGTCGTGTGGGGCTCCGACGGGTCTCGAGCGGATGCCGTCACGATGAACGGCGATCTCACCCAGTTCCGCGATGGTGAAGTGCCATGGCCGACACTGCGCCAGGACGGGCCATCGGTCTTCCGCTGGGCGGTGTGGGAGATGGCGAAGGTCGCACGCGAGGCCCTGGAAGTCGCAGGTGTCGAAGCATCCGACCTCGCCGCGTTCATCCCGCACCAGGCGAACATGCGCATCATCGATGAGTTCGCCAAGCAGCTGAAGCTGCCGGAGTCGACCGTGATCGCCCGCGACATCGAGACGACCGGCAACACCTCGGCAGCATCCATTCCGCTGGCCACTCACCGCCTCCTGCAGGAGCGCCCCGACCTGTCCGGCGGGCTCGCCCTGCAGATCGGCTTCGGCGCCGGACTCGTCTTCGCCGCACAGGTCGTGGTCCTCCCCTGAACTCCGCACGCCGTTCCCTAGACTGGGCAGCGGTTCCGAACACAACCCGCAAGAAAGAGGAAATCCAGATGGCTTTCACCAACGATGAGGTCCTCGCCGGCCTCGCCGAGCTCGTGACCGACGAGACCGGCATCGACAGCTCGGAGGTCGCCCTCGAGAAGTCCTTCACCGACGACCTCGACATCGACTCGATCTCCATGATGACGATCGTCGTCAACGCCGAGGAGAAGTTCGGCGTCACGATCCCGGACGACGAGGTCAAGAACCTCAAGACCGTCGCAGACGCGGTCAACTTCATCGTCGCCGGCCAGGAGTAGAACCTGACGGATGCCACCCCCGCGGTCCGCGGGGCGTGGCATCCTCTGCATCCCCTCTCTCGTCCCTCTCGACAGGAACCACACCCAATGACCAAGCGCATCGTCGTCACCGGTATCGGCGCAACCTCCGCAATCGGCGGCACTGCTCCGGAGAACTGGACCAACCTGCTGGCCGGCATGTCCGGAGGACGCACGCTCGAACACGAATGGGTGGCCGAACTCGAGCTTCCCGTCACCTTCGCCGCCGAAGCGCTCGTGCGTCCGGAAGAGGTCCTCGCGCGCCCGGTCGCGAAGCGTCTCGACCCGTCATCGCAGTTCGCGCTCATCGCGGCGATGGAGGCGTGGGCCGACGCCGGTGAGCCCGACGTCGATCCAGAGCGTCTCGGCGTCGACTTCGCCACCGGAATCGGCGGCGTGTGGACGCTGCTGGATGCCTGGGACACCCTGCGCGAGAAGGGCCCGCGCCGCGTCATGCCGATGACTGTGCCGATGCTCATGCCCAACTCGGCTGCCGGCAACCTCTCCCTCCACTTCACCGCGCGCGCGTTCGCGCGCACCGTCGCATCCGCATGTGCGTCCAGCACTGAATCGCTGGTCAATGCCTATGAGCACCTGCAGGCCGGTCTTGCTGACGTCGTGATCGCCGGCGGCACCGAATCCGCCATCCACCCGATCACGATCGCCTCGTTCGCATCGATGCAGGCGCTCTCCCGCCGCAACGACGACCCCGCGACGGCATCCCGGCCCTACTCGGAAGACCGTGATGGTTTCGTCATGGGCGAGGGGGCCGCCGTCCTCATCCTCGAGACCGAGGAGCACGCCAAGGCTCGCGGCGCGAAGATCTACGCCGAGCTCGTCGGCGGAGGCGTCACCGCTGATGCCTATCACATCACCGCGAACGCACCCGAGGGCGCCGCACGGGCGGTGACCCTCGCGCTGGAGACAGCCGGCCGCACACCTGATGAGATCACCCACGTGAACGCCCACGCGACGTCCACGCCGGTCGGCGACCCGAACGAGTACACCGCGCTGCGCGATGTGATCGGAGATCGCGTGCACGAGATCCCCGTCTCGGCGACGAAGGCATCCACCGGCCACCTGCTCGGCGGAACCGGTGCCCTCGAGGCGATCTTCACGGTCCTCGCGATCCGTGACCGCGTCGCTCCCCCGACGATCAACATCTCCACGCAGGACCCGGCGATCCCGCTGCTGGTGTCGGGCGACGCGCAGCCGTTGGGCGACACTCCGCAGCTGGCGATCAGCAACTCGTTCGGCTTCGGCGGGCACAACGCCGTCGCGGCGTTCGCCTCGTACGAGGACTGACCGGATCCGTTCAGGTCGCAGAGAGCGCCGCTCTGTTGTCCGTATAGCGACGCTTTCTGCGACCTGAATACTGGCGGGGCGCGGGATTCGCGTTCTCAGCGGCCGGGATGATCACCGGCCTCCGATACTTGCGCCTCCCTGCGCCCCGAGTCCTGTAAGCACTACCCGACCTTGTGCAGCCAGACGACGCTGGCGTCGTCGCTGGCGTGACGGAAGGGTTCGAGCTCTTCGTCCCAGGTCGAACCGAGAGCGACGTCGAGTTCGCGCTGCAGCTCGATCGCGCTGCCGGCGGCGATCTCCATCGCGTAGCGGATGCGGTCCTCGCCGATGACGATGTTCCCCGCGGCGTCGGTCTGGGCGTAGTGGATGCCGAGGTCAGGGGTGTGCAGCCACCGGCCGCCGTCGCTGCGGGGCGTGGGATCCTCGGTCACCTCGAAGCGCAGGTGCTCCCAGCCTCGGATGGCGGTCGCGAGAGCGGCACCCGTGCCCACCGGGCCATCCCAATAGAACTCGGCACGGCGAGAGCCCTCGAGCACGGGCTGATCGGCCCAGTCGAAGTTCACCGCACGACCGATAGCGCGTCCCACCGCCCATTCCAGGTGCGGGCAGAGCGCGCGAGGTGCGGAGTGGATGTACACCACTCCGCGTGCGTAAGCCGTTGCCATGATCTCTCCGTTTCATCAGGTACGTCTTCCCCTACGACCTGGTTCCACGGGAGTGGCTTCAATATGCGTTTCTACGGCGATTATGACGCAGAACCCGCCGAATCACAAGCGTGTGATTCGGCGGGTTCCAGACGTTCGTGCGCGTGGGTCCTACGCCTCGCTCATCGCCAGCTTCGCCTGCTGGCCCTTCGCGGCGTAGTACGCGGCGCGCGCGGCATCCTTGCGGGCCTGCTCGGCGTAGCCGGCCTCGAGGACGTCCTGCGACACCTCGTAGTTCTCGACGTCGTCGGTGCCGTGGTACTTCTCGATGTACGCGTCGAGCTCGGGGCCGGACGTCCAGGAGGTGATGAGGTTGTAGCGCGGCTCGGAGCCCGTGTGGGTGGCGGCGTGCCAGAGCCGCTGCGTGTCGACGATGAGCTGTGCGCCGGCCGGAAGCGCGATGCGCACCTCGCCTGCCGGGTCGGTGCGGTTCTCGCGAAGGACGAAGAAGCTGTCCTTGTCATCGGTGAGGTTGAAGAACCCGCGGACGACCCAGCCGGTGCCGTCCGGGTTCAGGCGGTTGTTGTCGTCCTGATGCAGGTTGTAGAGGCACTCGCCGTAGGGCGTGGGCTGCAGTTCGATGACGCGGCAGCGGCCGACGTTCGCACCGGGCTCCTGAGCTCTGCGGGTGAGGTTCGGCGCCTTCTCGGTCTGCGACGGGATCCACACGCCGTCCTTGTCGGTGCGCGGCGGCTTGTGATTCCAGAAGCCGTTGCACTCGATCTCGCCCTTGGCGCTGGCGAGCGGCGCGAACCGGGTGTCGCCCGAGGACTTCCAGTCGTTGTACTCGATATCGAGCCATTCCTTCGGGTCGAGATCCTGGTTGTAGCTGTCGAGGACGACGAAACCCTTTTCCTCGAGAGCAGCGGACTTGATGTATCCCATGATGTGACTCATGCCCTTTCATCGGGGGCCAGCACGTTTTAACAGGCCCTGATAAGGCAAGCCTAACATTGTGCTGTCGACGCGCCACGGGACACGGCCGTGAGAAACCCACCGCGACTAGACTCGTTCACGGCGGATCGATCGGTGCCGCCGTGTGAGGAGCAGCAGCGAACACCATGGCAACGGCCACGAACGTCGAAGCGAACGCCGTCAGCACGATCGAGTGGCTCTCGGCCCCTGGAACCTCGATCGTCGTCCCCGTCTACCAGCGGCAGTATCGCTGGGACATCGGCGGGTGCGAGCGCCTCCTGGCCGATGTCCGCGCCGTCGCGGGTGAGGACGGCACGCACCGTCACTTCATCGGCTCCATCCTCTCCGCGCAGGATTCGGCCGCGACGGACCTGATCCTCATCGACGGTCAGCAGCGCATCACCACGATCATGCTTCTCGTCGCCGCCCTTCACCATGCCGTGCGCGACAGCGATCCGGGCATGGCAGCCGACCTCCAGAGGGTCCTCGTCCGTGCCGACGACGCGTCGCGGACGAAGCTTCGTCCACACGACGCCTGGGCGGACCTGTACGAGTCCGTCGTGCTCGATCGACGGGACGACGTCGAGCGCGAATCCCGCTTCGACGACAACTACGCGTTCTTCCGCAGTCAGGTGCACGCTGACGAAGCGCCGAAGATCTGGCGGGGCCTGCAGCGGCTGGAACACGTGTCGATCACGCTCGGCGCGCAGGCGAACGCCCAGCAGATCTTCGAGAGCCTGAACTCCACCGGTGAGCCGCTGCGGGATCACGAGCTCATACACAACTACATGCTGATGGGCCTCACCCACGCGGAGCAGCTCGATGTGGAAGCCCGATTCTGGCTGCCCATCGAGCGCCACACGGGCGAGATGATCGGCGCGTTCTGGCGCCACTTCCTGGTCATGACGACCGGCAGGGAAGTCACGGCGGATGGGGAGCACGGCGTGTACGCCGCGTTTCGGCGCTCGTTCCCCAACGTGGACGTCGAGCATCTTCAGTCCGACGCAGAGGTCTGGCGTCACTACGCCGAGATCTACGGCATCCTGCTGGACCCGACCCTCGAGCCGGATGCTGGGATCCGCCGTCAGCTCATCCATGTCAACACGTTCGGACGCGCCGCCTATCCCCTGGCGATGAGCGCGTACAGCGATCACGCGAAGGGGCTCGTCAGTCGCGAGGAGCTGGTCGAGACGCTGGAATGGACGCAGGCGCTGTACTTGCGACGCGCGCTGGTCGGCCTTCCGACCGAGCGGCTCATCGCCCGGCTCTGTCGTGCGCGGGCGGAGGGCCGGGACGCCCTCATGCGCGCATTCGCACGGATCACGCCGTCGGACGAGCGCGTCAGCGCCGTCCTCAAGTACGTGGAGCTCCCCCACGCCGCGTACGTGCTCGGACGCCTCGAAGGCGTGGACGACCCGAGCGAGTACGACATCGAGCACATCGTCCCTCTGCTGCCGACGGAGCACTGGTCCGGCGACGGCGCACGCCGGTGGAACGAGTACTCGGAGGACGAGCAGAACAGTCACCGCGCTCTCGCGCCCACGCTCGGCAACCTCACTCTCCTCGAGCCGTCCCTGACCGAGCGGGTGTTCGGCGCCGCGTTCGGCGATAAGCAGCGCGACGCGTATGCGAGAAGCACTGTGCCGGAGACGCGGGACCTCGCCGATGCGCCCTCCTGGGGCACCGCTGCGATCTCCGACCGCACGGTGCGACTGACGGCGTCCCTGCTACGGATCTGGGCGCGCCCCGAGCTCGGGGAGATCGACGACGACGGCCTCACTCCCGTGCTCGACGCCGTGCGCCGTCGCGGGTGGCCGGCCGGCTGGGACCGCGAGTTCGATTACGTCGAATACCGGGGTGAGCACTGGGAGGTCAAGGACGTACGAGCCCTGTTCAATCGCATCTTCCGTCGCGCATGGACCGATGATCGGCCCTCCGCCCTCGCGTACAGCGTCCGGCACGGCGGCCCGATCTACTCGGAGATGGCTTGGAAGGGCCACTGGGATGCTCTGAACGAGGAGAACTTCCTCTACATGGGCTGGGACTCGAACTATATGATGAACGCGCTGCAGGGTGTGCTCGAGCAATCGGGCATCTCTGCGGAGGTGTTCGTGAAGTACTCCTACATCGGGAACGTGATGTGATGCAGCAGGATGCTCCGGAGGATCTGACCTTCGCCGGTATCGCACTGGGCTGGGACGACGACGCGTCGGTCGAATGCGAGTGCGATCACGGCGACGAGGAGGCGTACGCGCCGTGCGGACGCCGGGCGAAGTGGCGCGTCACGATCGACTGCACGTGCGGCGAGAACCACCCGCGCACGGTGGAGCTGCTGTGCACGAAATGCCTGCGCACCGCGCGCAAGGACCTCGGGAACGAGGCCATCACTGCGCGCCCGCTGTAGCGCGCGTTCCGGTGGGGCGGGTGGGACTTGAACCCACGAATCGTCGGGTTATGAGCCCGCTGCCTTAACCAACTTGGCCACCGCCCC
>Ga0308157_10008029_pt1 | contig 12105 bp, 13 predicted proteins | sample PhyBR1_FD_201035 | JGI IMG/M metagenome (GOLD analysis project Ga0308157, IMG submission 201035) | Phyllosphere microbial communities from UC Gill Tract Community Farm, Albany, California, United States - DLSLB.R1 | ecosystem: Host-associated > Plants > Phyllosphere > Unclassified | place: USA...
TCATATTTATTCCTGCACTAAACGAGTTCTTCTCCGTAGTTTCGGGCGTAGATGAAATAGCTACTACACTGGAAACGCTTTCTCCATAAAATGCGGAACTTCCACTTTTATAAATAGAAATCGTGTGCGCCAAATTGGGATTAAAGACTGATATTAAACCAAAAAAATGTCCCGTTTGGTACATCCGAATTCCATTCCACAAAAACAAATTTTGGTCGTGTGTACCGCCGCGAACATTAATGCTCGATACACTTTCATCAATACTGTTTACACCGGGAATTTGTTGCATGGTTTGCAAAGCATCTGGCTCAATAAGTCCAGGAAGAATTCCAAATTTCTTGGGTTTAATTTCAAATGATCCATCTTGTTTTTTCGAAATTCCTGAAGCTAAAATTGCATTGGTTTTAATTTCCGCTAGTTCCGTTATTTCAGGTTCTAATACTATTTCAAGACAATTCTCAGTTTGGGAATTACCCACTTCAATTCTTTTGGTTTTGAAACCAACGTGGCTAATCAAAAGTATATTTTGATCTTCTTTTTTAAATTCAAAATACCCTTTTGAATCAGTTGTAATCTGTGATTTATCATTCAAATTTATATTTACGTTTTCGATAGTTTTTTTGTCCGAACCAGAAAAAACGTAAGCACAAATTGTTTCGGCTTCATTCTCTTTTTGATAAATATTAATGAATTTGTTATCTAGATTTTCAAACGACAAATTCGTTTTTTGGGTAAGATATTTGAGTTTTTGCTCAAGTGAAAGTGACTTTTTTGGCGGAATTAATTGCAGTCCGGCAATAGTATTCTCCGTATAATTGAAAGTAACCTGATGCTGTTTTTCAATATCGTTTATGATTTTTTTAAAAGGCACAAGTTTCCCTGTATCCTGAGCAAAAAGATGCAGGACACAGAAAAATAGAAAAAGCAAAAAACGACATCGTTTGGGGAGCAACATTTATTTTTCTTCAAAAATTATTTTGTCTTTCGAAACTTTTTTTGCTTCTAAATGATAGGTTGTACTGATAATTTGCAAAGCCGCATTCAGATCATTACTTGGTAGTTTCCCAGTAAATACAGCCGTTGTATCTTTCGCTTTCAATTCGACCTCAATATTGTACTGTCTTTCAACTTCGTCCAATAAGGTTCTGATATTTTCTCTGGAAAAACTGATTTGATTGTCCATCCACTCCGGTCTCGATGAATTAATCACGGTTTTAACTTGTTTTCCATTTTCAAAACTAACGCCTTGTCCGTGAGTCAATAGAATTTGAAAATTTGCATAATTTACCTTTACGCGACCTTCATAACACACAACATCAAACCTGTTTTTTCTGGCTTTAACATTGAATTGCGTTCCTAAAACAGTTACTTTTCCAAGGCTGGTTTGTACTTCGAAACGTCTGCCTTTTGCAACTTTAAAATAAGCTTCACCTTTTAGTTCTAAATGTCTATTGTTATCCCAATTCCATTTTTTATAGTTAATTTCTGAGCCGGAATTAAGCACCACTTCCGAATTGTCAGGCAATGAAAATGTTGTTTTTTCTGCAAAGTCTGCTGTTTCTGTTTGTGGGACAAGAACTTTCAAAGCATACGTAATTCCAAGAGCCAAGACTAAAATAGCTGCGGCTTGAAACATCCATTTTTTGTATAAAGGAACTACTTTGACAGGCTTTTTTTCCTGCTTGAGAATGTTGGACAACATAGCATTTTCATCCAAATCATCTACTTCTAAATGGTCTGTATATTCTCTTATTTTTTGATATTTCTCAAAATCAGGACTTGCTTTAAATTCAGCTAATTCAGCTTCCGATAAATCGTTGTTGAGCCATTTTGCTAATAAGCGATTATTTTTCATTGTATTCGTATTACATCATTAAAACAATTGGAACCCCTTGTACCCTACTTTTGGGGCTTATTATTAAACATATAAGCCATAGAAGTTCATTTGAAAGATATTGAAAAATTAAAGTCTATTATTAGTTCATTTAAGAATTTGCTCCATATCAAAATTACATCATTTCTTAAATGAACTTATATTATACTTAACAATTAAGTCTAGTTTTATATTTCTTATATGCCTTATATTTTTATTTTTTTTTAAGACTCTTATAACTCCACTTCTTTACGCAAACTCAGCAAAGCCAAATGAATTCGCTTTTCTACAGCCTTTACGCTAATATCAAGTGCTGAGGCAATTTCACTGTATTTTTTTCCATCAATTCGATGCATCAAAAAAGCTACCCGCTGCTTTTCGTTTAAATTTTCAATAGCTTTCAAAAGCTTCGCTTGATATTGCTTTTCCTCCAAAATATATTCTGGACTTTCGTTTGTTTTATCCAAACCTGTGAAGTTTTTTTCATACCTCAAAACCACTTTTTGATGTGCAATTTCATTAAGACTGCTATTATTGGCAATCGTATAAATATAGGATTTCGCCTTTTCTAATGGTACCGAAGCGCAATTTTGCCAAAGTTTTATAAATGCTTCTTGTGCCAAATCTTCGGCCCGACCTATATTGCCATATTTGTAAAAGAGAAAATTCCGAAGTGCTTTTATCTGACTTTTAAAAAAAGACGAGAAAACTATTTCGTCACAAGTGCTTTGGTTTTTATCTGGCATGTAGATTTTCTTTTGGTGTATATAATATTATTTTTAGTTAAAGTAGGGTAAAAATAAAACTGCTTGTTCTATCATAGTATCAAATATTATTTTTTATGATTACCTATAATTTATACCAAAAATTTAATTTTAAAATGTTCTCTGTGTCTCTGCGTCTTTGCGAGATATAATTCGCGCAAAGGCGCAAAGACGCAAAAAAAAACTGAAAAAGAAATGCAAAAATGTTAGAATCAATTTCTTTTAGGAAAAGGAATTTAGTTACGGATAGTATATTTATTTTATTATTTTAATTGAAAACAAAAACTTAAACCCTTGATGTCAAATTTATTAAAAAAAACAATTCCTTTAAATTTTATTACATTTGTAAAAATATAAATATGTCCCCTTTAGCAAAATATTTATCCATAGTAATGATTTTGTTCTTATGTTCCTGCCAAAGCGAAATGGAAGAACAAAGTTATAAAGCACCGGAAACCGTTACCAATGATTCTCCGCTGACAACGTATTTGCAGAGAGTTGCAATGGTAAAAACGGTTCAGGATAATGTAATTGACGGATCAACATATTGCGCAATAAAACTCCCCTATACTGTAACTATCAATAGTGCCAAAATTGCTATAAATACTACTGCCGATTATCAAAAAGTACAGGATAATATCAATGCAAATAGCAACGACGATGATATTGTAAATATAGATTTTCCTGTAACGATGGTTTATTACAATTACATCGAAAAACCAATTCCAAATCAAGCAGATTTTGATGCTTTAATCGATTATTGGAATCTTTTTCCAGATCTTTTATACAAAATCAATGGGTTAAACATTAATTATCCAATAACAATTGACATTTATAATAGTGCCAATCAATTTGCAAGCTCAACATCGATTGTGAGTGATCAGGCGTTTTTTAATTTTATAAAAAACCTTAACAGCAGTCAATATATTTCGTTAAAATATCCAATTACCGTAGTTGACTATAATAATCAAACAAAAACAATTGCAAACAATGCGGACTTCGAAGATGCCATCGAATATGCAATTAAGTACTGTCCGGAAAATAACATCATCCCACTTGATTTTATAAATGCAATAACGACTGGAACATGGAAAATCCCTTATTTTTTCTATGATTCAGACCAGACTTCATCTTACAGTGGTTATTCATTTGTATTCAAAAATGACTATTCTGTAGTTGCCACTAAAGGAACGATTTCGGAAACCGGTCAATGGGAAAGTAAAGTAAATAATGGCGTCAGGGAAGTAAAATTAACCTTCAATTCGGAGTTACTCAAAAAATTGAATACTAATTGGGATGTGTACGAATTTAATAATTCGCATATCAGATTACGCAATGAAGGCGGGAGTACTTCTAGTTATCTTTATTTTGAGAAATGATGGGCGGTTTGAATGCTATTTTCTTCTAAAATTTAAGGTTGTTTTCATCATCCAATAATAATTTGTAAATTGGAAATTACAAAAATCAATTATTGTAACAATCATGAAAATAGCTACTTATAATGTAAATGGAATCAATGGACGACTAAATGTTTTACTGCGGTGGCTTGAAGAAAGCGCTCCAGACATTGTGTGTCTACAGGAATTGAAAGCGCCTCAGGACAAATTTCCTGAAAAGGCCATAGCTGATGCGGGTTATAATGCCATCTGGCATGGACAAAAACAATGGAACGGTGTCGCCATACTTGCTCGTAATATGGAAATCGAAGAAGTGACCCGCACACTTCCTGGTAACGACGAAGATGTCCAAAGCCGATATATCGAAGCACTTATAAACGGCATCGTCATTGCCTGCCTTTATTTGCCTAATGGTAATCCCGCACCAGGTCCTAAATTTGAATATAAATTAAAATGGTTTGAAAGACTTTCGGAAAGAGCCGAAGTGCTTTTGAGCTTAAAAACTCCAGTAATTCTGGTGGGTGATTTCAATGTAATGCCGACAGAACTTGATGTTTACAAACCTGAAAAATGGGTTAAAGATGCTCTTTTCAGACCTGAGGTGCGCAAAGCCTTTAGCGATATTACAGCACAAGGATGGACAGATGCTATTCGCACTTTATACCCTAATGAAAAAATTTATACTTTTTGGGACTACTTTAGAAATGCCTATCAAAGAGATGCTGGACTTCGCATCGATCATTTTTTATTGAGTACAGAGTTAGCACCCAAACTTCTTTCGGGTCAAGTGGATCGTCATGTTCGCGGTTGGGAAAAAACCAGTGACCACGCTCCTGTTTGGATTGAAATTGATCATACGATTGAGTGACAGTTGATCTCTTTAATCTTTCAAAAATTCAAATCCTGTAACATATCGTATTGATTTTGTAATTATTACCCTGATTAGTGTTTTAATTTTATCATTCATTTTAAAAATACTATATCATGGATAATAAATCAAAAACAGGAAAAGGTGATGATTCACGCATTAATGTAAATGAATCGTACGAATTGCAATATTGGTCCGAAAAGCTCAATGTGAGCCGTGACGAATTGAGAAATGCTGTTCAGGCAGTAGGCTCGAATGTCAAGGAAGTAACCCAATATCTCAAACAAAAATCCTAGTATTATGCCTTGGTATAACGGGGATTATCCTCCATCATATAAGAATCAGCCCGCAGCATTAAGGGAAAAAGCCGTTGAAATTGCAAATGGGCTTCTTGGTGATGGAGTTTCCGAAGGTATTGCGATTGCTACCGGACTGAAGCAGGCACGCGAATTATTAAAGAATCATAAAGAGAAACATTCAAAACCGAGAGCAATGGAAAAAGATCAAAATAAAACAGAAAATAATACTGAAGATAATAACGATCTAAATGCCAATAGTGCCTATAGTGGTTCAGGAAACTGGCAACCAGGTGGTAATAACGGAGAAGCAGATAAATTGGAGAACTATTCAGATAATAGCTCCAATGAAGAGAATGATTCAGCAGATACAGTAGCTGAAAACATCAACAAAGCTTCTAATACTTCAAAATCATCAGACCTTAAAGGGTTATAATTTAAATCGAAACACAATGGAAAATACAAATAATAAATTCAGCGAGGACATTTCAAATTGTCCGTATCATAATAGTCTGCAACTTTCGGCAGATAAAAACAATACTGATTCAACAGAGGAACAGAATGCTAGCAATGGCGACTGGGACAATGAGCGAAAAACTGAGCAAATTGACGAGGACTATGATACTGATCAAAATGACAATAGCGGTGGTGCAGGAAGTTCTGGAAGTGCTAGTACAAATAGTTAAATTGCTTTAAACCTTTAAAAGAAAGGAATAATTTTAAAATTAAAAAAGAGCTGTAAAAGGCTCTTTTTTTGTTCATTAACTTTAAAAATAACGCGCAAACATATTATCTATCAATCAATTACTAATATCAACAATGATTAATATTCTATAATTTTCTATATAAATGTTATAATTGAAATATTTCAAATCGGCCGAAATTTATATTTCTTAATATTATTTTATGGAGTTTATAAATTTATATTGGCAGAAATTAACAAATGCGGTGGCAAGCTTCCTGCCTCACCTACTATCAGCAATTATTACGCTTGTCATTGGGATTCTTTTTATAAAACTTTTTAAAGTCTAATGACCCGGCTTCTCAAAAGAAAAAGCCTGGATACTACGATGCTAAAATTCCTGATGGATGTTTTGATATGGACATTCAGGGCGCTTCTTTTTGTGAGCATTATAACTAAATTGGGAGTTGAAACTTCCGCTTTTGTGGCGGCAATTGGTGCAGCTGGACTAGCAATTGGTTTGTCACTTCAGGGTTCTTTGGCCAATTTTGCAGGCGGACTTTTAATTATTCTCTTTAAACCGTTACGTGTTGGCGATTATGTCGAAGCACAAGGTGAATCGGGAACCGTTGCGGCTATTTTTATATTCAGCACCAAAATTATTACTCCAAATAATCAATCGATTTATTTACCAAATGGCGAGCTATCAAACGGAATTATTCGAAATTTTTCAAAAGAAGTGACACGCCGTACCGATATCACTTTAAGGGTAAATCACAGCAATGACATACAGCAGGTAAAAAAAATAATTTTTGATGTTATTGCTAATGATCAAAGAATCTTTACCGATCCTGCGCCTCTGGTTTTAATTAAAGATATCACCATCGAAGCAATACTTTTTTCAGTTTTTGTATGGACTGCGAATGAAAATTATGGTTTCGTAGTATCCGACTTTTATGAAAATATCGATAAAGCTTTTAAAGAAAACCAAATCAAAATTCCAGCATTGAAAAGAGAAATCATTATTGAAAAAGCATTTGCAGATGATGAATCTTCAAGTTCAAATTAAAACCTCAAATTATTAATAACCTCTACTTCCTTTTATATTATTTCCTCCCTTATTTCTTTTCTTTCAATTTACTATAAATGTTTGATTATTAGCACCAACCATTTTTTCCTCTAAATGTAAAAAGTATAACATTTAACTGACAATGTTATAAAAAAATGTCTTTTGCTTCGTTGAAATTTGTTTTCAGTTAAATAAAATAGAATGAATTGAAGACAACAATTCAATAAATCTGATTTTAAAGCAAAGCATTAATTAGAAACATTTAAATTATTTTATATGAAAAACATAGCAAAATACTTCGGAGAAAAAATTGATGGTAAACGAATTGTAATAACGGGCGGTACAACCGGAATCGGAAAAGCTACGGCCGAGCTTCTTGCATCATTGGGAGGTCATGTTTTTATTTTCGGAAGAGATCAGGACGACTTTCACCAGGCAATACATGATATTAAAAAAGTTGCTGAAGGTAAAGTTTACGGTGTCACCGCTGATATAACTCGAAAAGAAGACATAGATCTTATTTGGAATGAAATTAATTATACGCTGGGCGGCGTTGATATCCTCATTAATAATGCTGCACTTCCAGGCAATGGCATTATCGATGAAGAGTATGAAAATATAAGATACATAGTGGAAACTAATATTTTAGGCTATATATCTTTTACAAAAGAAGCGGTTGCCAGAAAACCAGAACATATCATTAATATTGGCTCCATGAGCGCGGATACGCGTGAGGAAACCGGAACCATTTATGTAGCTACAAAATCTGCCATTAGGGGATTTACTGCCGCTTTGCGAAAGGAAATTAACGAAAAAGGAATAAAAGTAACCCTTATCGAACCTGGCGCTGTAAGCAGTGATCTGCAACCTGCAAAACAGGAACACAAAGAAAAAATAGAAAATATGGAAATGCTTGAGGCAGAAGATATCGCTATGAATATTCTGTTTGCGCTTTCGCAACCAAAAAGATGTGATATCGTCAGCATTCAGGTTAGACCGCATCTTCAAATAATTTAGAAGTGTTCCGGTTTTGGGCTCGTCATCGACAGTAAAGAGTAAATTCTTGATTGTCAAGGTGAATTTTATAACTCATACCCCATATTATATAAATAACAAATTGTCAAATAATAGAAATTTAAAAAAAAATAAATATTTGAATTTCAATAGGTTAATATTTTTTTTTTTCATTTTTCGATAAACATAAATAGATCATGTGTGATAAAATGACGGCAGCGTTAAAGACCGCAGAAGGCGATTTCTCGATCTCCGAAGTTAAAGTTCCCGAACTGAAAAAACCAGATTGGGTACTAGCCCGTGTGAGAGTTGCCGGAATATGTGGTACAGACCTGAGACATTGGAAAGAAGAAGACCCAAATCTGGAATGCAAAATAATGGGACACGAATTGGCTGGCGAGGTTGTGAGTGTTGGTCCTGAAGTAAAAAATGTAAAGCCCAGAGACAGAGTGGTAATCGAAACGGTTCTAGGTGATGATACCTGCGAATGGTGCACAGTCCAGCAATATAATTTGTGCCCGGATTTGTATAATGTTCGAATGGATACTGTATCTCAAGCTTTTGCACAATATGTAAGCGGACCAGCAAAAAAATTCTACAAACTTCCTGACCATGTTAGTTTTGAAGAAGCAGCCTTATTGGATACTTTTTCTGTTGGCTTGCACGCCCTCCAGCTGAGTGGTATTAAAGTGAATGATAAAGTAGCAATTATTGGTTCAGGTTCAATAGGTCTTGGCCAATTACAACTAGCGAAAATAGCGGGAGCCGATGTAATCATTTTTGATATTGTTGATTCTTCGCTTCAATTGGCAAAAGAACTTGGTGCCGATGTAGTGGTTAACACTAATAATGAGGACGGCTATCAGAAACTAATGGAATTTACAAAAAACCGAGGTGCCGATATTGTCTTTGAATGTGCCGGTGGAACAGCTATGCAAATGACTTTGCCTTTGGCAACATCATTTTCCAGAATTGGAGGCAAAGTTGTGATTGTAGGCGGATTTGACAAAGGAAAAACAACTACCGAGTTAGAATGGCAACGCATACAAATGGGAGAAATAAAATTGATTCCGAGCGCCAGTTATTCTTTTTGGGACATTTATCCGGAAATGCAAATTTGTCTAGACCTTCTCGCAAAAGGAAAACTCAATGCTAAAAAAATGATTACACACAATTTCCCAATCGAGAAAATAAACGAAGCTTTTACAACGGCTCAAAATAAGGAAGAAACCAATGCTTTGTTTGTAGCATTGACTATTACATAACAATAAATCACTGATGTTTAATTAAAAATTGAAAATATGCTAGCAATGAATTATCGCGGACCACACAGAGTCCGACTGGATCGGGACAAACCGATTCCCGAAATACTTCATCCTGAAGATGCCATTGTAAGAGTGTTACGTTCCTGCATTTGCGGATCGGATTTGCATTTATATCATGGGCTGGTTCCGGATACAAGAATAGGTTCTACTTTTGGACACGAATTTATAGGCGAAATTGTAGAAACGGGTTCTGCAGTTGATAAAGTAAAAATTGGTGACCGTGTTATGGTGCCTTTTAATATTTCTTGTGGAAAATGTGCTTTCTGCCGTCAGGAATTATACGGCAATTGTCATGAATCCAATCCAGAAGCAACAGCTGTGGGCGGAATTTTTGGCTATTCCCACACCGCCGGAGGTTATGATGGCGGACAAGCGGAATATGTGCGCGTTCCTTATGCCAATGTTGGCCCAACCGTAATTCCCGAGTGGATGGATCCTGATGATGCTGTACTATTGACCGACGTGGTTCCAACTGGATATCAGGCGGCAGAAATGGGCGGAATCCAACCTGGTGACACTGTCGTAGTTTTTGGTGCTGGTCCAATCGGAATTATGGCTGCAAAATGTTCCTGGCTTTTCGGCGCAGGCCGTGTCATCATCATTGATCATATTGATTATCGTCTGGAATTTGCCGAAAAATATGCGCAATGTGAATCTTATAACTTTAATTCAATTGGAGATCCAGTTGTATTTCTAAAAACAATCACCGATTCACTCGGAGCTGATGTGTGTATAGATGCCGTTGGTTGCGAAGCAGCTGGAAATACAATCAACACCATAACTGGCCGAAGATTATTACTTCAAGGTGGTGCTACAACCGCTCTTCACTGGGCAATCAATGGAGTCAAAAAAGGTGGAATCGTTTCTATTGTTGGTGTTTACGGACCAATCGACAGTCTTGTTCCGATAGGAAACGTAGTTAACAAAGGAATTACTATTCGTGCCAATCAGGCTTCTGTAAAAAGACTTTTGCCAAGACTTATTGACCACGTTCAATCGGGAGTGCTAAATCCTAAAGGACTAATTACCCATAAGATTCCGCTTGAAGAAGTTTCTGAAGCCTATCATATATTTTCTTCCAAATTAGATAATTGTATAAAAACTGTTTTGGTTCCGCCAACTCCAGATTAATTAACTTAAAAATGCTACATTATGTTAACAGATCAAACAAGTCCCGAAGACTTTTCAAATAAAAGACGGGGCAATCACAACCATATTAAAGGATGGGGAGTCGATATGAACTTAGAAAATGACCCTACCTACCCTATTAAAAACAGAAATAATGAGGAGCACAAAGGATATTCTTGGGAACGTCCGCATCAACAAGAAGAAACTGTGGAAGTACTGCAGTCGGTTGAGCGTCCAAATCTTCCGGCAGTTTACGGAACATCACAACCACCAAATGGTTTGAGCGGGCTCATTCGAAGAATTGCTTATAAGTTCAGCGAATCAACTTATATGAGATGGCTTCCGCTGATGATCGCCGACCGCATTGACATGATCGAAGGTTTTGTCGATGACTTATCCCGAGGTCATATCCCGAATCTTCCAAAAGAAATCGGATTAAAATCAGAATGGAAATACAACAAAGAAAAACTTTTGATCAGGACTGCCGCAGGGATTCTTATTACTGGCGCTGTTTTATTATTACTGTTTTCATCTGATAAAAAAAACAAACAAATTAGATCATAATCTCACTAATTTATTAATCATTTAAAAACTAAAGTCATGAAAATTATTGACACCAAAACTCACGGATATATCGATTATATCATGGGAATTTTTTTGTTGGCTGCTCCTTCCTTGTTTGGTTTTGACCTTAATGGCAAGGAAAGTATGGTATTGTATGTAGCAGGTATTGCAGTAATTGTTTATAGTTTGCTTACAGATTATGAAGTAAGTTTTTTTAAACTTATACCAATGCAATTCCACCTAATGCTTGATATTCTTTCGGGAATTTTAGTAGCAGCTTCACCTTGGATTTTGGGCTTTTCGGACAGGGTTTATGGGCACCATGTTGCTATAGGTGTAATCGAAATTGCCGCTGCGCTAATGACCAGAACTGTTCCGGAACGAACCAGAATTGAAATTAAAGATTAAGTTTTCATAGTTCTATTTGTAAATAAAGCTGCCTCTATTGGGTGGCTTTATTTTTAATCAAAAAGTCTAATCTTAAATACATTTCTAATGAAAATCACAAACAATCTAAAATTCATTTTACCAATAAGTGTATTGGTAACAACCAACGGATATTCCTGCGTTAACTGCAATAAACAACTACAAAACGGAATTATACAAAGTTATGATCTTCATGGCTTTAAAATGTTCTCGGCATTTATAGTATTGACAATTGTTTTAGCGCTGCTGACTTATTTTTCTTTACGGTCCTATAAACAAGCTTCAGCACAATTGTTCGCTCCACAAATTGGCGCGGCATTAATCATAGGTATTGGAATGGGAGGATTTGCAGATGGAATTGTACTGCACCAAATATTACAGTGGCACCAAATGTTGTCGGATTCCCTACCTTCAAATACGTTGCTTAACAAAAGTGTCAATATGTTTTGGGATGGTATTTTTCATCTGTTCACGTTTTTAGCGACAGCGATAGGAATCTATCTAACTTGGAGATTGCAAAACTCTCAAAAAACCAAAAAATCAGCTCAACTTTTAATAGGTGGAAGTTTGGCTGGCTGGGGAATTTTTAATTTAATTGAAGGAATCATTAACCATCAAATTTTGAAACTTCATAATGTTAGAGAAATAACCAGCAACCCCGAATTATGGAATTACGGATTTTTAATATTCGGAATAGCT
>Ga0308157_10008030_pt1 | contig 12104 bp, 11 predicted proteins | sample PhyBR1_FD_201035 | JGI IMG/M metagenome (GOLD analysis project Ga0308157, IMG submission 201035) | Phyllosphere microbial communities from UC Gill Tract Community Farm, Albany, California, United States - DLSLB.R1 | ecosystem: Host-associated > Plants > Phyllosphere > Unclassified | place: USA...
AAGGCAAGAACGTGCGCGTGATGGTGATGGCCAACGTGGAGCGCATTGCGCTGCTGCTCAACGGCCAAAAACTGGGCGAACAGCAGGCTGACGCCTTCCGCATGAACTACTTCGAGGTGCCCTACGCGCCGGGCAAGCTGGAAGCAATTGGCTACAACGCTGACAAGGAAGTGGTGCGCACGGCTGTGGAAACCACGGGCGAGGCGGTAGCCCTGGAACTGGTACCCGACCGCGCAGGCTTGAACGGCGATGGCCGCGACGCCATGCCGATCACCGTGCGCGCGCTCGATGCGCAGGGTCGCGCCGTGCCGCTGGCCGATGCCAACGTCACCTTCTCGGTGACCGGTGGCGGCCGTTCGATTGGTCACGGCAACGGCGACCCGACCTCGCACGAAGACGAGAAGGGCGCCACCCGGCGCCTGTTCAACGGCCTGGCGCAGCTGATCGTGCAGACCAACTACGAAGCCACGCAGGCCGTTACCGTAGAAGCGAGCGCGCCGGGCCTGAAACCGGCCACGGTGTCGATCCCGGTAAAAACGGTGGAAGCCGTGCCGTTCGTCGCAAGCGCCGATGCGCCACTGACGTTCGTGCGCACCTGGCGCGTGGCGCCGCCGGGCGACACCCGTCCCAATCCGAACCAGAAGATCGACAGCTTCGACATGAACACCTGGGGCTGGGGCCAGCCGCCGATGTGGGGCGCTGCCGGCAGCAAGTTCAACCTGTACCGTTCGAGCTTTACGCCGCGTAAAAATCTGGCCGACGGCAATGGCCTGATCCGCTTTGCCGGCATCAAGGGCAAGGCCGAGATCTGGATCAATGGCAAACTGGCCGGTAAAAAGGACAGCTTTGCGGCTGCACCGCTGGACTTGCCGTTGCCCGCCGGCACCGGTAAGCGCGAGATCAGCGTGATCATCGAAGCCGAACCGGGCGAGGCCGGCGCGCAGGGCAGCGGCATCACCGGCAACGTCACGATCGAGCCGAAAAAGTAAGCCCGAGTAAATCAGTGAAAATTTGCGCTTTAAATTACCGGCGCGCAAATATTTTACTTGCGTTTTACTTAAATTGCGGGGCCGGCGGCCTGATTCGGTTGACGGCACCCCGCGCCCTGCCTATAGTGGCGGGATGATTTCAGACTTCCAAGAACTATCCGACAAGATCGACCAGCTGGCCGACATGACCAATGCTTTGCGTCGTGAAAACGCGCAACTGCGTCAAGCCAATGCCGCCCTGGTGGTGGAAAACATGGGGTACCAGCGCCGCCTGAACGAGGCCGCCGACCGCGTGGCGGCGCTGCTCGTGCATGTGCCGTCGCTGATTCCCGAGCCGGTGCCGGAAGACGCAGAGGACGCAAAGGATGCAGACAGCGTCAACGAAATCACTCCCCCAGCTGCCGAAAAAGAGGAAGTACGATGATTGAGCTCGACGTGACCATCATGGGCCAGTCATACCGTCTCGCCTGCAAGGCCGACGAAGAACGCGCACTGCGCGAGGCGTCGGTCCTGCTGGACAAGAAAATGACGGGCATCCGCGCTTCGGGCCGGGTCAAGGGCAACGACCGCATTGCTGTCATGGCGGCACTGAGCGTGGCGGCGGAATTTTTATCGATCAAGGCGCCGCAAGGTCCGTTGTCCGACATGTCGATCCTGGAAGTGCAGACCAAGATCGCGGCCATGCACAAAGTGCTCGATACCGCACTTACGCCGCAAGAAGCGCTGTTTTAATTCGCTAAACTCCTTCCTTTGCGGCGGACAAGAGAGTAAACTGGCTTCACCCTGCAGTGTTCGTGAATGTCATATATTCCTTGAACCATTTGTTTGCACCGGTCGTGGGATTTTGTTTGGTGGGCGTGAGCGTCGCTTGTTCGATGAACCCGAAATTGAACTAACCGTGACCACCTGAGCCATTAGGTTCGGGATGCCGGCATAACGGCACAAGCGGGGTACTCATTCTGGAAAGCGGTTGGCATGTAAATGCGCAGCCGCTTTTTTTCGTCTCGACGTTTTTGCTGGAGCAGGCAATGCGATACTGGTTGATGAAATCCGAACCCGATGACGTCAGCATCGATGACCTGATGGCGTCACCCGGCCACACCACCGCGTGGTACGGCGTGCGCAACTACCAGGCGCGCAACTTCATGCGCGACCAGATGCAGCAGGGCGATGGGGTGCTGTTCTACCATTCCAGCTGCGCGGAACCGGGTATTGCGGGGCTGGCCGAAATCGTCAGCGGGCCGTACCCCGATGCGTCGCAGTTCGACCCGAAGAGTCACTACCACGATCCCAAGGCTACCCAGGAACAGCCGCGCTGGATTTCGATCGACGTGCAGGGCAAACAGAAAACGCGGCTGCTGCCGCTGGCCGAGATGCGCACGATGGCGGCGCTGGAAGACATGCTGGTGTTAAAAAAAGGGAGCCGCCTGTCCATCACGCCGGTCTCGCCGGCGCAATGGAAGGCGATCGTCAAGCTTTTGACTTAGTGGTGGTTACACCGGGTTCGGCGCGCGCCACGGTCGGCGCCGTGCCGCGCTGGCGCACCTTGTACGCCCACACCAGCATGGCAATCGCCGCCACCACCATCGGCAGCGACAGCACCTGGCCCGACGTGATCGGCATGCCGAGGACCGTGGTTTCCCAATCCGGCGTACGGAAATACTCGGTAAAGAACCGCGCGCAGCCATACAGCAACGTATAAAACGCGCCGACCGCCAGGCGTGGCCGCTCCTTGCGCGCGTACAGCCACAGGAGGATGAACACCAGCAGGCCGTCGATCAGCATCTGGTAGATCGGGGACGGATGGCGCAGGCCTTGCAGGAAGATCGGGTTCGGGTGCAGCGGGAACGAGTTATCGGGCCACAGCATGGCCCAGGGCAGCGACTGGTCGGCCACCACGCGGCCCGGCAGTTCGGCGTTGATGAAGTTGCCCATGCGGCCGGCCGCATAACCGAGCGGCACCAGCGGCGCGATGAAATCGTACACGTCGAGGATGTTGCGGCCCGCTTTGCGCGCCCACAGCGACATGGCGATCAGCACGCCGATAAAGCCGCCGTGGAACGACATGCCGCCATGCCACACCTTGAAGATCTCGATCGGGTCGGAGAAGTACTTGACCGGCTCGTAAAACAGCACTTCGCCCAGGCGCCCCCCGATCACTACCCCGAGCATCCCGTAAAACAGCATGTCGTCGAGGTCTTCCTTGCGCCACAGCTGGGCGGCAATATGCGGCTGCCGGATGCGCACGCGGCCCAGCGTGATGAACAGCGCAAAGGCGAGGACGTACATCAAGCCATACCAGTGGATCGCGACCGGTCCCAGGTGGATGGCGACCGGATCGGGCATCGGGTGTATCAGCATAGGGCGGTTTTCCTTACTTCTTTTCTTAATAATTCCAAAAAGCCGCGCAGCACGGGCGAAGCATTATCGCGTCGCCAGGCCAGTCCTGTTTCGACGGGCGGCGTGGTGTCGGCCAGCGCACGGTATTCTACTCCGGGTCGCATCAGGTTGGACACGGACTGCGGCACCAGCGCCATGCCCATGCCGGCCGACACCAGTCCGACGATGGTCTGCATCTGGATCGCCTGCTGGCCGATGGCGGGCGTGATGCCGGCATCGCGGAACACCGACAGGATGGCATCGTACAGCGCCGGCGAAATCGCGCGCGGGAAGATGATCAGCGGTAGCGCGGGGAGCGTAGCCAGCGCCAGCTTGCCGCGCTTTTTCAGCGCGGGCAGGCCGGCGGGCAGGGCCAGCACCAGCGGCTCGCGCAGCACCGGCAGATAATCGAGTTCGGTGCGCGCCTTGTCGGGCAGCGGCGGGATCAACAGGCCGGCGTCGATGCGGTTGTGCAGCAGGTCGTCCAGCTGCAGATCAGACGTGGCTTCCTGCAAGGTGATCTGCACCTGAGGGTAGGCGGCGCGGTAGGCGCGCAGGAACGGCGGCAGCACGCTGTAGTCGGCCGACGATACGAAAGCAAGGGTGATGCGTCCCACCTCGCCGCCGGCGGCGCGCTGCACCAGTTGCGGCAGTTCCTGCGCCTGGGCCAGCAGCCGCCGCGCCTCGGGCAGCAGCGCGGCGCCGGCCGGCGTGAGCGTGACGCCGCGCCGGTTGCGCTCGAACAGCGGCGCACCCAATAATTGTTCCAGCGCCTGGATGGTCTGCGACAGCGGCGGCTGCGTCATGTGCAGGCGCAGCGCGGCGCGGCCGAAGTGCAGTTCCTCGGCCACGGTGACGAAATACCGCAATTGTCTGAGTTCCAGGTTCATATCCAAAGGTATACGAAATAATGTCTGTGATATTTTAAACGACTCACAGCCACGCAAATCATATATTTGACACGGGCGCAGGGCCAAGGCACTCTGTCGTGCTACGTCGTTTGCATCATCTTTGGAGATCATCATGCCTGTATACCCTTCCCGTACCACCACCCATGGCCGCAACATGGCCGGCGCCCGTGCCCTGTGGCGCGCCACCGGCATGAAAGATGGCGACTTCGACAAGCCGATCATCGCGGTCGTCAATTCCTTCACCCAGTTCGTGCCCGGTCACGTGCACCTGAAGGACCTGGGCCAGCTGGTGGCGCGCGAGATCGAAAAAGCGGGCGGCGTTGCGAAAGAATTCAACACCATCGCCGTCGATGACGGCATCGCCATGGGCCACGGCGGCATGCTGTACTCGCTGCCATCGCGCGACCTGATCGCTGACTCGGTCGAGTACATGGTCAACGCCCACTGCGCGGACGCCATGGTATGCATCTCCAACTGCGACAAGATCACGCCGGGCATGCTGATGGCGGCCATGCGCATCAACATCCCGGTGGTGTTCGTGTCGGGCGGTCCCATGGAAGCCGGTAAAGTCGTCAAGGTGGTCAACGGCGGCCAGAAGATCATCAAGCTTGACCTGGTGGACGCGATGATCAAGGCCGGCGACGATACGGTATCGGACGCCGACGTCGCCGAAATCGAACGCTCGGCCTGTCCGACCTGCGGTTCGTGCTCGGGCATGTTTACCGCCAACTCGATGAACTGCCTGACCGAGGCGCTCGGCCTGTCGCTGCCCGGTAACGGCACCGTGCTGGCCACGCACTCGGACCGCGAACAGCTGTTCCTGCGCGCCGGCCGTCTGATCGTGGAACTGGCGCGCCGCCACTACGAGCAGGACGATTACTCGATCCTGCCGCGCACCATCGCCAACAAGGCCACGTTCGAAAATGCCATGGCGCTCGACGTGTCGATGGGCGGCTCCACCAACACCGTGCTGCACCTGCTGGCCGCTGCGCACGAAGCGGGCGTGGACTTCACCATGGCCGACATCGACCGCATCTCGCGCAAGGTGCCCTGTCTGTGCAAGGTCGCGCCCATGACCGACAAGTACCATATCGAAGACGTGCACCGCGCTGGCGGCATCATCTCGATCCTGGGTGAGCTGGCGCGCGGCGGCCTGCTCGATACGAGCCGTCCGACCATCCACGCGCCCACCATGGGCGACGCCATCGAGCGCAACGACATCAAGCGCAGTGACGATCCGGCCGTGCACGAACTGTTCCGCGCAGCGCCCGGCGGCGTGCCCACGCAAACCGCGTTCTCGCAGTCGGAACGTTTCGCGTCGCTGGACCTGGATCGCAGCACCGGCTGCATCCGCGACAAGGAACACGCGTATTCGCAGGACGGCGGCCTGGCCGTGTTGTACGGTAACCTGGCGGTCAACGGCTGCATCGTCAAGACCGCCGGCGTGGACGAGAGCATCCTCAAATTCAGCGGCAAGGCGCGCGTGTTCGAGAGCCAGGACGATGCAGTGGCCGCCATCCTCGGCGACACCGTGCATGCGGGCGACGTGGTCATCATCCGCTACGAAGGCCCGAAAGGCGGTCCGGGCATGCAGGAGATGTTGTACCCGACGTCGTACATCAAATCGAAAGGCCTGGGCAAGTCGTGCGCGCTGCTCACCGACGGCCGCTTCTCCGGTGGTTCGTCGGGCCTGGTGATCGGCCACGCTTCGCCGGAAGCGGCCGAAGGCGGCGCTATCGGCCTGGTGGAAGAAGGCGACATGATCGACATCGACATCCCCAACCGCACCATCAGCCTGCGCATCACCGACGCCGACCTGGCCGCGCGCCGCGCCACCATGGAAGCGAAAGGCGACGGCGCCTGGCAGCCGGTGGATCGCGAGCGCTACGTCTCGCAAGCACTGCAAGCGTACGCCGCGCTGACCACCTCCGCCGACCGCGGCGCGGTGCGTGACCTGTCGCAGCTGAAGCGCTAAGCTTTATCTTCAACGCACACCGATGCAGACCATGATCTGCATCGGTGTGACGCTTGCACCAATCCCCCGCCAGGCCTAATATCGGCGTTTGCCGAAGTGCTGGCAAGCATGCCCAATGTCGGCAACGATGCGGATTTCGATAGCCGCAAAGCTTGAAACCTCCAGATACCTTGGCGTAAAACCTTATTCAAAATCCGAATGTTATTGGACTGATCACCCACCATCAAAAATATTCTCTCGATACTACCCGTCAACCAACGTGTTTACTTGTGCGTTAAATTCTGAAGGGAAAAAACGCTGTAAAATGTTCGGGGATTTTGGCAGCACGCATTGGGCGGTAATTAACTGGAGAGGAATATGAAACGCAATTTGATGATGGTGGGTGTATTGGTCGCGTCGGCGTTCGCATCGCAAGCGGCGATGGCGGATGCCGGTTCGGATCTGGCCAAGGCAAAAAACTGCATGGCTTGCCACGCTGTCGCCACCAAGCTGGTCGGTCCTGCCTACAAGGACGTGGCGGCCAAGTACGCCGGCCAGAAGGATGCCGAAGCCAAGCTGGTCACCAAGGTGATGAAGGGTGGTTCGGGTACCTGGGGCGCGATCCCGATGCCAGCCAATCCACAGGTCAACGAGGCGGAAGCCAAGACCCTGGTGAAATGGGTGCTGGCGCAGAAGTAATTGCTTCTGCGTCGCCCGCTCTTGCTCTACAAAAAACAAACGCGCCCTCGGGCGCGTTTGTCGTTGATGAGGCTGGTATTTATTTGACGACTTCGACCTTGGTTTTCTTGCCGTCGGTGTAGGTGAACAGGGTCAGCGCGCCATCCTTGATGTCGCCGAACTGGTCGAACGAAATCAGGCCCGTCACGCCTTGGTACTTGATCTTTTGCAGTACCGGCAGGTACTTCGCCGGTTGCGACGACTTCGCTTCCTGCATGGCGGTAGCCATGGTCATCACGGCGTCGTACACATAGGGTGCGTATAGCTGAACATCGTTATTGTATGTCTTCTTGTAGCGGGTCACGAAATCGTCGAGGTTCTTTTGCTCGGCCGGCGTTACGCCGCCTGCTTCCGCGCAGAACACCACGCCGTTGACGGCGGCAGCGCCAGCGAGCTTGGGCAGCGCTTCGGTGCACAAGCCGTCGCCGCCCATGTACCTGGCGGTGATGCCCAGTGCTTTCATCTGGCGCAGCAGCGGGCCACCCACCGAATCCATGCCGCCGAAGAATACCAGGTCCGGATTCTTGGCCTTGATCGAGGTCAGAATGGCGTTGAAGTCGGTAGCCTTGTCGGTAGTAAATTCCTTGGCGACGATTTGCACGCCCGGCGACGACTTCTTCGCGCCCTTGATGAACTCGTTAGCCACGCCCTGGCCATAGGCCGTGCGGTCGTCGATCACGGCGATTTTTTTCGCGCCCAGCTTGCCGACTGCGTAGGTGCCCAGGGTGCCGCCCAGCTTGGCGTCATTGGCGACCACGCGGAATGCCGATTTAAAGCCTTGCTGGGTGTACTTGGTCTGGGTAGTGGCTGGCGAAATTTGCGGGATGCCCGCGTCGTAGTAAATCTTCGAGGCGGGGATCGAGGTGCCGGAATTGAGGTGGCCGATCACGCCATTCACCTTGGCATCGACCAGCTTTTGCGCCACGGCCGTGCCCTGCTTGGGGTCGGCGCCGTCGTCTTCGGGCACCAGCACGAATTTGACTGGTTTGCCGTCGATCTTGAAGCCTTTTGCGTTCAAATCCTCGATGGCCATCTTGGCGCCGTTTTCATTGTCCTTGCCAAGGTGGGCCGATGGACCCGAGACCGGGCCGACGTGGCCGATCTTGATGATCTCTTGCGCGCCCGCGCTGCCGGCGAATGCCAGGGCAATGGCGAGTGGAATGAATTTAGTCTTGAACTGCATAGTCATTCTCCAAATAATGTGGATCAACGGGGTCTCGTGAACGCCGCAGGTTTTTCTGCAAGGCCAAAAGGTACAACAATTTGGAGACGGCGCAAAGCGGCAAACGTGATTGTTTTGCGCTTTTGTGAGGCGTTTCCGGAAGTGGTGCAACGATGCCCGGAAAGGGGGCGATCCGCGCACCGTGTTGAGTCAAAAATGCGCGGATCGGGAGGAAGGCGACGAGGCTGAAGAGGGCGAAACTTACTTTTTCTGCGCTTGCAGGTGGACCAGCTCTTGCGTGACAGCGCGGGCAACGATTTTTTCGATGGTGTCGTGCAGGCCGATGCGGATCTCGTTGGTAAGGCCGTGCAGCGCATGCGTGAGCACTTCGGCCATGCTGTCCTTGATGCGCTGTTCGAGCACGAAATCGACGCGCGATTGCAGCTTGTGCATGATGCGTTCGGCCAGGCGATGTTCCATCATCGCCCATTCGGCCTCGGTCCAGTCTTCGACCGCTTGGGCTTCGAGTGCTGCGGCAATTTCGGCTTTGGAGAGGGGCAGGCTGGCGCTGGCCGCCGCGCCGGGGAGGGGGTCTTCGCCGGGCGGCTCGGTCTTTAAAACTTCGGTCAAGACAGGGATACTGGCGTCAAACGATTGGGCTTGGCTCATGATTTTCCTGCGACAAAGTGGGTAAGTGGATACTCTTGCTGCTTGTACGCGACATAGCGCTTGCGGCCGGCAGCCGCATCTTCCTCGTCCGAGGATATGACTTCTATCATGCGCTCGAATTGGTCCACGCGGGAGGGCGCGCGACGCGAGAGATTCACTAATAATTCCGTGTGTGGTAATTCCACCTCATCGTTGTCGGTGAGTATGATCGGCGTATGTTCCGCGAGGGCATCGCCAGCCAGTACGTGCGGCAAAAAGTCGGTGGCGGAAAAGGTCCACATCGCGGCATCAAGTGCTGCCAGTTGCGCCGCATCGTCCACCAGCACCACCAGGCGATGGTTGGCGCCGAAGGCCTTGCGCGCCAGCCGGCAGGCGTAGGCAATCTTGTCGGGGATGTTGGTGTGGAAGTCGATGCGGGTCATCGCGGTTCCGCTTAAGCCGCCATGCCGCTATGGCGCAGCAGGGCGTCGATGTTCGGTTCGCGGCCGCGGAACGCGGTGAATGATTCCAGCGCCGGGCGCGAGCCGCCTACCGATAGGATTTCGCGCAGGTAGCGCTTGCCCGCTTCGGTGGTGGCGGCCGGTCCCAGCGCCTTGGCTTCCTCGAACGCGGCGTACGCATCGGCCGACAACACTTCCGCCCATTTATAACTGTAGTAACCGGCCGCGTAACCGCCGGCAAAGATGTGGCCGAATGAATTCTGGAAGCGGTTGAACGCGGGCGGCACCACCAGCGAGAATTGGGCGCGTACGCTGTCGATCAGCTGCTGCACGGTCTGGCCGGTGGCAGCGTCGTAATCGTAGTGCAGGTGCATGTCAAGCAGCGAGAATTCCACCTGGCGCAGGGTTTGCAAACCGGACTGGAAGTTTTTGGCCGCCAGCATCTTGTCGTACAGCGCGCGCGGCAACGGTGCACCGGTGGTGACATGCGCCGTCATGTGCTCGAGCACATCCCACTCCCAGCAGAAGTTTTCCATGAACTGCGATGGCAGTTCCACCGCATCCCACTCCACGCCCGAGATGCCGGACACGGCCAGCTCGTCCACTTGCGTGAGCATGTGGTGCAGGCCGTGGCCAAATTCGTGGAACAGCGTGATCACTTCGTCATGCGTGAACAGCGATGGCTGCACCACGCCGTCCGTCACCGCCGGCTCGGTGAAGTTGCAGGTGAGGTAGGCGACCGGGGTTTGCACTTTGTTGTGATCGGCACGGCGGCCACGGGCGTCATCCATCCAGGCGCCGCCACTCTTACCGGCGCGCGCGTACAGGTCGAGGTAAAACTGGCCGATCAGCACGCCGTCGCGCTCGATGCTGTAGAAGCGCACGTCCTTGTGCCACACGGGCGCGACATCGGGCTTGATCTCGACTGCAAACAAGTTCTGGATCTGGCGGAACAGGCCGTCAACCACCTTATGCTCGGGGAAGTACTGTTTGACTTCCTGCGCCGAGAACGCGTAGCGGCGCTCCTGCAGTTTTTCCGACGCGTACGGCATGTCCCATGCCTGCAGGTCGTCGATGCCCAGCTCATCCTTGGCGAACTGTTTCAGTTCGTCGAGGTCTTTTTGCGCGAACGGCCGTGCGCGGCGGGCCAGGTCTTCCAGGAACGTTACCACCTGCTCCGGCGACTGCGCCATCTTCGGCACCAGCGATACTTCGGCAAAGTTGTTGTAGCCGAGCAGCTTGGCTTCCTCGTCGCGCAGTTTCAGCAGCGTGACGATGTTTTGCGTGTTGTCCCAGTCTTCTTTTTTGCTGAACACTTCGCCCTGGTCCGATGCCTTGGTGGCGTTGGCGCGGTACACGGTTTCGCGCAGTGCGCGGTTGTCGGCAAATTGCAGGATCGGGTAGTACGACGGGAAGTGCAGCGAGAACTGCCAGCCCTGCTTGCCGTCCTTTTGGGCGGCAGCGTGGGCCGCTGCCTTGACGTCGTCGGGCAGGCCGGCCAGCTCGGCTTCTTCGGTCACCAGCAGCTTGTAGTCGTTGGTGGCATCTAATACGTTTTCCGAGAAGCGGGTGGAGACGGCGGCGTGTTCTTCCTGGATCTCGGCAAAGCGTGCTTTCTTGTCGGCCGGCAGTTCGGCGCCGCCCATGCGGAAGTCGCGGATGGCGTTGTCGATGATGCGCTGGCGGGCTGGCGACAGGCTGGCGAAAGTCTCGGAGGCGCGCAGAGCCTTGTACTTGCCGAACAGCGCTTCGTTTTGCGACAGCTCGGTCCAGAATTCGGTCACCTTCGGTTGATTGTCGTTGTAGGTGGCGCGCAGTTCCGGCGTATCCATCACGCTGTTGAGATGACTGACGATGCCCCAGGCGCGGCCCAGCAGCTCGGTGGCGTTTTCCAGCGGCGTCACGAAACTGTCCCAGGTCACGTTGTCTTGCGGCGCTTCCAGTTGCTGCACGATGGTGCGCGAGCGGGCCAGCAGGTGGTCGATCGCAGGCGTGACGTGCTCGGCAAGGATGGCGTCAAAGCGCGGCAGGCCGGAAAAGTCGAGGAGGGGGTTGGTTGCGTCTTTGGTCATGTCAGTTCCAAATCAAATTGGATTCCCGCCTGCGCGGGAATGACGGCTCCGGAGCCGGCGAATTCAAATCTGTCATCCCCGCGCAGGCGGGGATCCAATATCAACAGTTAAGCGCGCTCGGCGGCTTCCACCGTATTCATCAACAACATCGTAATCGTCATCGGCCCCACACCACCCGGTACCGGCGTGATGTGCGACGCGACTTCCTTCACCCCGGCAAAGTCCACGTCACCGCACAGCTTGCCTTCGTCGTTGCGGTTCATGCCCACGTCGATCACGATGGCGCCTGGTTTGACCATGTCGGCGGTCAGCACGTTGCGGCGGCCTACTGCGGCGACGACCACGTCGGCCTGGCGCGTGTACAGGCCCAGGTCCGGGGTGCCACTATGGCAGATGGTGACGGTGGCATTCGCCTGCAAGAGCAGCAGGCCCATTGGTTTGCCCACGGTGTTGCTACGGCCGATGACGACCGCGTGCTTGCCCTTCAAATCGATGCCGGTGCTTTCGATCAGCTTCATGCAGCCGTACGGCGTGCACGGGCGGAAACCGTCCAAACCCGTCATCAGCTCGCCGGCGCTCAGCACCGAGTAACCATCGACATCCTTGGTGGTGGAAATCGCTTCGATCACCTTGTGCGGGTTGATATGCTTGGGCAGCGGCATTTGCACCAGGATGCCGTGGATCTTGGGATCGGCATTCAGCGCAGCAATACGTTCCAACAGGGTAACTTCGGAAAGGTCGGCCGGATATTGCTCCTTAAGCGAATAGAAACCGGCATCCTCGCAACCCT
>Ga0308157_10008031_pt1 | contig 12103 bp, 5 predicted proteins | sample PhyBR1_FD_201035 | JGI IMG/M metagenome (GOLD analysis project Ga0308157, IMG submission 201035) | Phyllosphere microbial communities from UC Gill Tract Community Farm, Albany, California, United States - DLSLB.R1 | ecosystem: Host-associated > Plants > Phyllosphere > Unclassified | place: USA...
ACGCGTGCTTTTGTCACGCAGATAATGCTGTAAGGAGTCGGGGTTTTGAGTCGCCACGCCGCATAACTTGTCTCCATGCTACGTTCGTCAGCAAAGCGCAAAATCATTTCTTTTGCTTGCTGATTCGTAACTACGCGCTTCAGGATGCCGTCGAGAATGAAGTATTGCTCCATTTCATGTACGCCCTGATGCAGCAGGAAGTCGCCTTTTGGACAATCTACGACGAGCAAATGCGGTTCCAGCTCCGCCCATTCGCTCTCAGTCATGTCTTTTAAGACAAGATTTTGTTTGAGCTGAACGCGAATGACATTTCGTTCTGGGTGGTTATCTACGGTCGGCATTTACAGGATATCTAGATATAAAAGACAGAAGGGTGGGTGGGGTCGATATCATGCGATGAAAATTGACCGGGGTCAATGATCGAAGCGCAGGCAGATCGATATGATACGCCCACTTGGATAGTCCATGCATAAAAGCGTTGACTGAAGGGTATCTCTAAAAACCAACCGGTCTGGTTTTTAGAGGTGCCTTACAAGTGTAGCAACTAGCCGCAGCAAGAGCACGGCAACCACGGTATTGGGCAAGACTGCTCAACCTTTATTGAAATTAACGAAGAGAACATTTCATTATGAAAAACGACATTCAAGAAGTAGCAGAAGGCGTAGAGCTGACAGACGGCTTCCATCTGCTGATGGAAGCGCTGGAAATGAACGGCATCACCAACATCTATGGTCTGCTCGGCATCCCAGTTACCGAAATCGGTCGTATGTGGCAAGCCCGTGGTAACAAGTTCTTCAGCTTCCGTAACGAACAAAATGCAGGTTATGCAGCTTCGGTAGCTGGTTACCTGACCAAAAAACCAGGCGTTTGCGTGACTGTTTCCGCACCTGGTTTCCTGAACGGTTTGACTGCTCTGGCTAACGCTACCACCAACTGCTTCCCAATGATTCTGATTTCCGGTTCTTCGGAACGTGAAATCGTCGATCTGCAACAAGGCGACTACGAAGAAATGGATCAGCTGAACATCGCTCGTCCACATTGCAAAGCTTCGTTCCGTATCAACCGTACTGAAGACATCGGCGTTGCAGTTGTTCGCGCAATCCGTACCGCATTGTCGGGTCGTCCAGGCGGCGTGTATCTGGACATCCCAGCACGTCTGTTCAGCACCACCATGAGCGCTGAAGAAGGCAAAAAATCGTTGTTCGTTCCAGTTGATCCAGCTCCAGCACAATTGCCAGCACCATCGGCTGTTTCGCGCGCTGTTGAACTGATCAAAGGCGCTAAAAAGCCATTGATCTTGCTCGGCAAAGGTGCTGCTTACGCTCAATGCGACGCAGACATCAAAGCACTGATCGAAGAAACCGGTATCCCATTCACACCTATGTCGATGGCTAAAGGTCTGGTCTCCGATACCCACCCACAATGCGCAGCTGCTGCCCGTTCGATGGTTCTGCAAGAGTCCGACGTTGTTGTCCTGATCGGCGCACGTCTGAACTGGTTGCTGGCACACGGCAAAGGCAAAACATGGGGCGGCGCGAAGAAATTCGTACAAATCGATATCCAAGCTAACGAAATCGACAGCAACGTGCCTATCGCTGCACCATTGATCGGTGACATCGAGTCTTGCGTCAACGCATTGCGCGCTGGCCTGAAAGGCATGACCAAACCAGCAGAATGGATGGGCGCTATTGCTGAAAAAGCTACCGGCACCAAAGCTAAACTGGCTACCAAACTGTCGACCGCTACTCCAGTCATGAACTACTTCAACTCGCTCGGCGCAATCCGTGACGTGTTGAAAAACTACCCAGACATCACCCTGGTTAACGAAGGTGCAAACACCCTCGACAACGCACGTATGGTCATCGACCAATACCAACCACGCAAACGTGTGGATACAGGTACATGGGGCGTAATGGGTATCGGTATGGGTTCGGCTGTTGCAGCTGCAGTAGAAACCGGCAAGCCAGTCGTTGCAATTTGCGGCGATAGCGCATTCGGTTTCAGCGCAATGGAATACGAAACAATCACACGTTACAACCTGCCAGTAACCGTCATCATCATGAACAACGGCGGTATCTACCGCGGTGACGAAGCGAACCCAGAACACCAAGTATCGTGCATGATTTTCAATCCGAAAACCAAGTACGACCAATTCAGTATCGCTCTGGGCGGCGAAGGTGTACGTGCTGAAACTCCAGAAGCGTTGGCAAAAGCACTGGAAGCTTCCCTGAAATCGGGCAAGCCAACCATCATCGATGCGATTATCGATCCAGCAGCTGGTGTTGAATCCGGCCGTATCGGTAACCTGAACATCGTCAGCACGATCGGTAAAAAGAAGTAATACTGGGATAGAGCCAAGGCGCAAGTCATGGCTTTGTGTGGCACGGTCAGAGTAGTACGGCCGTGCCATGCACTTGACACTGCTTGTGCCGCGGCACTAGACTAGAACGTTAAAGAACTCCAAGTAGTATTGGATTAAAGCCATGTAAATGGCGCGATTCCACTCAGAACTCTCTGAGTGGTTTTTCACTTCCTGGAAGCATATTGGTTTCAGGAATCAAGTTAAACGATTGATAAGGAAATCTACCAATCATGAGTCAAACATTACCATTAGCAGGCGTTAAGATCATCGATTTCACCCACGTACAAGCTGGTCCTGCATGTACACAGCTGTTGGCTTGGTTCGGTGCTGACGTTATCAAAGTAGAGCGTCCAGGTTCGGGCGACGTTACCCGTTCGCAACTGCGCGACATCCCAGGTAAAGATGCTCTGTACTTCACAATGCTGAACAGCAACAAACGTTCGCTGACTTTGGATACCAAAACAGCTGAAGGTAAAGAAGTTCTGGAAAAGCTGATCAAAGAATCCGACGTTATGGTTGAGAACTTTGGTCCTGGCGCTTTGGATCGTATGGGCTTCTCCTGGGCACGTGTTCAAGAATTGAACCCAGGCATGATCATGGCATCGGTTAAAGGCTTCAGCGATGGTCACCACTACGAAGACTTGAAAGTCTACGAAAACGTTGCTCAATGTGCTGGCGGCGCTGCTTCGACCACTGGTTTCTGGGACGGCCCACCAACTGTTTCGGCAGCTGCTTTGGGTGACTCCAACACCGGTATGCACCTGGCAATCGGTATCTTGACAGCTCTGATGGGTCGTCAAAAAACCGGTAAAGGCCAAAAAGTTGCGGTATCGATGCAAGATGCTGTTCTGAACCTGTGCCGCGTTAAACTGCGCGATCAACAACGTCTGGACAAAATCGGTTACCTGGAAGAGTACCCACAATACCCACACGGCAAATTCACCGACGTCGTACCACGCGGCGGTAACGCTGGCGGTGGCGGCCAACCAGGTTGGGTTCTGAAATGTAAAGGTTGGGAAACCGATCCTAACGCATACATCTACTTCACCATCCAAGGTCACGCTTGGGCGCCAATCTGTAAAGCATTGGGTAAAGAAGAGTGGATCGAAGATCCTGCATACAACACTGCAGAAGCGCGTCAAGACAAGATTTTCGACATCTTCGCAACAATCGAAGAATGGCTCAAAGACAAAACCAAATTTGAAGCTGTCGACATTCTGCGTAAGTACGACATCCCATGCGCACCAGTTCTGTCGATGAAAGAATTGGCTGCAGACAAATCGTTGCGCGAAAGCGGTTCGATCGTTGAAGTTGAGCACAAAGACCGCGGCGAGAAGTACCTGACCGTTGGTAGCCCAATCAAATTCTCCGATATGAAACCTGAAATCGTTGGTTCCCCAACCCTGGGCGAGCACACCGATGAAGTTCTGGCTCAACTGGGTTACTCCAAAGAGCAAATCGCTGCATTGCACGCTGCTAAAGCGGTTTAAGAATTTCTTAAACGCGTTTTAGTAAGTAAAAACGGCACCCGATTCGGGTGCCGTTTTTTTTTCGTCTGTGCCTAGGCATACGCTTATTGGATGCCGGGATGGTCGTAACCGGGCCCTGTGTTGCGTCGTCTGAAGTTGTTGTGGGAGCAAGCATGTTTGCGTTTAAACAAACGGCAAAATCCTGGGATTTTTGCTTGCTTATAAGTTGACTGGAAAGTGCAGGAAATACGACTGAGCGCGCGCTGAAATAGTCGCAAAAAACGCGCCGTATAGGGAAGCGCAGATAGGGCGAATATCATGCTGTGAAAATTGACCGGGGTCAATGCTGGAAGCGGGAGCGGGTCGATATGATACGGCCACTTGTATTAGCTATAGCTAATGCGGAGTTGGCAGGGTATCTCTAAAAGCCTATAGCAATGACTTTCAAAGATGCCCTATGCAAGTAGCGTGTGCGGGCCTGTAACTGTTGCAGTTGGCAAGAAATCATGTGCCTTCAGAATCGCTGGCTATGAACGCCCGCTGAGTCTGGGATTGGCGCACGACAGGAAAAGTCGGGACTGCCAGATGGTCAGGATGTTATCCTAGCGGATTGCGCTGTAAGCGACGTCGGATTGTATAGACAGATTTGCGCAAGCAGTACGTAAAGCATGGATGTAAGCCCTGCCGGTAATGGGCGACGGCAAGAAAGGCGGGCACACCGCTGCTTACCGACGTATCTCTGTCGCTTTGCGTACGTAACGAATGAATTCCCCGGCAAAGACACTATCTACATCGGTGATGGTGGTGATGTCGTGACGATATCGGCACAAGCGGTTCGTCCACGTAATCCGGGAAAAGGAAGTGACGTGTTATTGAACGATGGGCGAGCAGCTCTCGTTCATTGCGCATTGCCGGCGTGCTACAGCGCGCTAGTGAGGCAGTGCAGAAGGCACGTGAGTCCGCGGTCATCTCTATCCGGGTAGATCCTCTGTGCATGCCCCGGCTACGATGGCTCAAACGATGTAAAAGAATTTTTTATTGGCTAGGTACGCGCGAGTCGGCATGACTTGCTCGCGTTTTTTGCAAAAGATAGGAGTAGTTGATGAGTAAGGCACTAAGCGGCTATCGCATTCTTGATTTCACACACGTGCAATCAGGTCCGACATGTACCCAGTTGCTGGCATGGTTCGGCGCGGACGTAATTAAAGTTGAGCGTGCAGGTGAGGGCGATGCAACACGCGGTCAATTGCGTGACATCCCTGAGGCAGACAGCCTGTATTTCACCATGCTCAACCACAACAAGCGTTCGATCACACTGGACACCAAAAACCCGAAAGGGAAAGCAGTCCTGGAAACATTGATCAAGGAATGTGACGTATTGGTTGAGAACTTCGCACCAGGCGCGCTGGATCGCATGGGTTTCACCTGGGAACGCATCAACGAACTCAATCCAAAAATGATCGTTGCATCGGTCAAAGGTTTCGGTCCTGGCCCATACGAGCACTGCAAAGTGTACGAAAACGTTGCGCAATGCGCTGGCGGCTCGGCTTCCACCACCGGTTTCGATGACGGCCCACCAATGGTAACCGGCGCGCAAATTGGCGACAGCGGTACTGGCTTGCATCTGGCGCTGGGTATCCTGGCCGCGCTGTTGCAACGTCATGCAACTGGCCGTGGTCAAAAAGTTTTGGCGCCTATGCAAGATGCCGTGTTGAACCTGTGCCGCGTCAAGCTGCGCGATCAACAACGTCTGGAACGCACCGGCGTCATGAAAGAGTACCCACAATATCCGGATACTCCGTTTGGTGATTCCGTACCGCGTGCTGGTAATGCATCGGGTGGTGGTCAGCCAGGTTCTATCCTGAAATGTAAAGGTTGGGAAACTGATCCTAACGCTTACATCTACTTCATCGCTCAAGGTGCAGTATGGGCGCCGATCTGCAAAGTGATCGGTAAGGAAGAGTGGCTCACAGATCCAGAGTACGCAACACCAGCATCGCGCTTGCCGCACTTGAAAAACATCTTCGCAACAGTTGAAGAGTGGACCAAGACCATGACCAAGTTCGAAGCTATGGACATCCTCAACAAGTTCGACATCCCTTGCGGCCCGATCTTGTCGATGAAAGAAATTGCTGAAGAGCCTTCGCTGCGTGAAACAGGTACCATCGTTGAAGTGGATCATCCGGTACGCGGCAAGTACTTGACAGTCGGTAACCCGATCAAACTGTCGGACAGCCCTACCGATGTGACACGTTCGCCATTGCTGGGCGAGCACACAGAAGAAGTTCTGGGTCAACTCGGTTACAGTGCAGAAGACATCGCAGCTCTGCGTGCAGAAAAAGTTATTTCATAATTGCACAGCTAGCGGTCTGTAAGCAGACCTCCGCTGCAAAAAAAGCCTCTCCCTAACGGGAGGGGCTTTTTTTATTTGGTGCGCGAGAATCGCCCGATATTGAGATCATAAGTGGAGGGCGGTCGGGGACATCTGCTGGAATCGCAACTTAATATATGTTTATTTCAGCCGATAAAAGCCCGCTTTGGAGCGCGCGCCTGTTTTTTGCGCTAGCATATCGAAAGTAGTCTAAAAATCGCGCCATCAAATGAGAATGATTCCTTTTTCGGTGGAAATAAGGGGAGAAGCAAGCTTTTCCCATCGTTTTTATTGGTGGCGGCGCCATATGTACTATAAATCATGTAGAAAATTGACCTTGGTCAATGTAGGGGCTAGGGCGCGCCGATAAGATACGCCCGTCCCAAAAGCGTCTACATATGCTAAAAAAAGCATATATCTGACACCTTAGGCGAAAAATGCTATGCAAACGTAAGCATATGCGGCGTCTAAAAGAGGTCATTCCTTGATGTCGGGGGCGCAAGTAGATAAAAGCAATAAGGTTGGCGAGAGTTGAGCGGTCTGAAGTAGAAAGACGGACTTCGCAGTGCAGGAAAGCGTAGTAAGGCAAGAACGACACGATGAGATGACCCTGACAACTGTCGGGGTTTATTAGCTGATTAGGAACAATCATGAACCACAAAGTCATTCCCATTGCAGTGCAAGAAGTAGTCAATACGAAGGAGCGCAAGCGCCAGGCGCCTAAAGGTCGTCGGGTTGATCCTGCTGCGTTGGCTGAAGTACGTGAACTGTTGGGCGACGAGTCGCGTCAGGCAGATTTGCTGATTGAACATCTGCACAAAATCCAGGACAAATTCGGTCATCTGGCATCGAGCCATCTGGCTGCTTTGGCGCAAGAAATGCGTCTGGCACAAACTGAAGTATATGAAGTGGCGAGTTTCTACCATCACTTCGATATCGTTAAAGAAGGTGGCGTTGCGCCGCAGGCATTGACTGTACGCGTATGTGACGGCCTTTCATGTGAAATGGCTGGCGCGAAAGATTTGCTGGCTAAATTGCCAAAAATTCTGGGCAAAGAAGTGCGCGTTATCGCTGCACCTTGCGTCGGTCGTTGCGAACAGGCTCCGGTTGCTGTTGTTGGTCAAAATCCAATCATCAATGCAACATGCGAAGCGGTACAAACTGCCGTTGAGAAGAAAGAAATCGTCCAGGCTGAAGGCACGATTGCCGACTTCAATGCTTATCAAAATGAAGGCGGCTACGCGCTGCTGAAAAAATGCGTTTCCGGTGAGCGTGATGTTGAGTCCGTCATCAAAACCATGGAAGATTCCGGCCTGCGTGGTCTGGGTGGCGCAGGTTTCCCATCCGGTCGCAAATGGCGCATCGTACGTGGCGAAAAAGGCCCACGTTTGATGGCAGTCAACATCGATGAAGGCGAACCAGGCACATTCAAGGATCGCGTTTATCTGGAAAAAGATCCACACCGCTTCCTCGAGGGTATGTTGATCGCTGCATGGGCGGTTGATATCCAGACTATCTATATCTACCTGCGTGACGAATACCATGGTTGCCGCACCATGCTGGAAGCGGAACTGGAGAAGCTGAAAGCAAATCCACCTATCGCCAACATGCCGGAAATTTTCCTGCGTCGCGGCGCTGGTGCGTACATCTGCGGTGAAGAATCCGCGATGATCGAATCGATCGAAGGCAAGCGCGGTATGCCACGCCTGCGTCCACCATACGTGGCGCAAGTCGGTCTGTTTGGTCGCCCAACACTGGAACACAACTTTGAAACCCTGTACTGGGTGCGTGACATCCTGGAAAAAGGCGGTGAATGGTTCACATCGCACGGCCGTAACGGTCGCAAAGGTTTGCGCTCTTACTCGGTCTCCGGTCGCGTAAAAAATCCTGGCGTCAAACTGGCTCCTGCCGGTATCTCGATTCAAGAGTTGATCGACGAATACTGCGGCGGCATGCTGGATGGTCAAACCTTCTACGGTTACCTGCCAGGTGGCGCATCGGGCGGTATCTTGCCGGCTTCGATGAATGATATTCCGCTTGATTTCGATACCTTGCAACCATACGGCTGCTTTATCGGTTCCGCTGCGGTTATCGTTTTGTCGGATAAAGATACAGCGGTTCAGGCAGCACGTAACATGATGGACTTCTTCAAGCATGAGTCATGTGGTCAATGCACACCGTGCCGTGTCGGTACTGCGAAGGCTGCAGAGTTGATCAAAAAACCGAAGTGGGATGTCGGTCTGCTGGAAGATTTGTCGCAAGTGATGCGCGACTCGTCGATCTGCGGTTTGGGTCAGGCTGCGCCTAACCCTATCGACTGTGTCGTCAAGTACTTCCCGCATGAGTTGGCTTAAGCAGTTAGCCCAGGATTAAGGTGAAAAGATAATGAACGCAATTACCCGAAGCGAATTGGCACAGCTCGAAGTGCCTACAGTTACGTTTGAGTTGAATGGCCGTGAAGTGACCGGTCGCGCAACGGATACCATCTTGACCGTCGCCAAGCGCGAAGGCATAGAAATCCCGCACCTCTGCTTTAAAGAAGGTATGGACACAGCAGGTAACTGCCGCGCATGCGTCGTTGAAATCAATGGCGAACGCGTACTGGCACCGTCCTGCTGCCGTAACCCAACCAACGGTATGAAGGTAAATACCGAAAGCGAACGTGCAGTTAAATCGCAGAAACTGGTATTGGAACTGTTGCAGTCCGATATGCCGGAAGCTGACTATACGCGCCACAATGAAGTGGACGAATGGGCCGAGAAAATGGGCGTTGGCAAACCACGTTTCACAGCACGTGAAAAAGTTGCCTATGACTACTCGCACCCAGCGATTGCAGTTAATCTGGATGCATGTATCCAATGTACACGTTGCGTACGTGCTTGCCGTGATGAGCAAGAGAACGACGTTATCGGCCTGGCATTCCGCGGCGATCACGCGAAGATCGTATTCGACATGGATGACCCTATGGGTGCATCGACCTGCGTAGCTTGCGGCGAATGCGTACAAGCATGTCCTACCGGCGCGCTGATGCCAGCTCGCGATGTCGCGCTGAATGTACCTGACAAGCAAGTTGATTCCGTCTGCCCATACTGCGGCGTTGGTTGCCAACTGACTTACAACATCAAAGACAACAAGATCCTCTACGTTGAAGGTCGCGATGGTCCTGCTAACCGTGAACGTCTGTGCGTTAAAGGTCGCTACGGCTTCGATTACGCCAACCATCCACACCGTCTGACCAAACCGTTGATCCGTCGTGCTGACGCGCCTAAACATGGCGACTTCATCATGGATCCGGACCGCGTCATGGAAGTGTTCCGTGAAGCGACATGGGAAGAAGCTCTGGAAGTTGCCGGCGGTACTTTCGCAAAAATCCGCGACACGCACGGTAAGAAATCGCTGGCTGGTTTCGGCTCGGCCAAAGGCAGCAACGAAGAAGCTTACCTGTTCCAGAAATTAGTACGTACCGGCTTCGGCAGCAACAACGTCGATCACTGCACACGCTTGTGCCACGCATCGTCGGTTGTCGCTCTGCTCGAAGGTATCGGTTCGGGCGCAGTATCGAACCCTGTGATGGACGTGACGAAAGCAGAAGTCGTCATCATCATCGGCGCGAACCCGACCGTGAACCATCCGGTTGCTGCAACCTGGATCAAAAATGCAGTCACCAATGGCAGCAAACTGATCGTCTGTGATCCACGTCGTACCGAAATGTCGCGTATCGCTCACCGCTTCATGCAATTCAAGGCGGATACCGACGTTGCGATGTTGAACGCGATGATGAACGTCATCGTGACAGAAGGCCTGGTCGACAAAGAGTTTATCGAAAGCCGTACCATCGGTTACGAAGAGCTGCGTAAAAACGTTGAAGGCTACACACCTGAATTGATGGCGCCTATCTGCGGTATCGATGCAGAAACGCTGCGTTACGTTGCACGTCTGTACGCAACCTCCAAAGCTTCGATGATTCTGTGGGGCATGGGCGTATCGCAACATATCCACGGCACCGACAACGCACGCTGCCTGATCGCTCTGGCATTGATGACTGGCCAAATCGGTCGTCCAGGTACAGGTTTGCACCCATTGCGCGGTCAAAACAACGTGCAAGGTGCTTCTGATGCTGGTCTGATCCCGATGGTATATCCGGATTACCAAAGCGTTAGCGATCCGAAGATTCGTGCCAACTTCGCTAAGGCATGGAATATGTCGGAAGACTTGCTGGATCCGGAACCAGGTCTGACCGTGGTTGAGATCATGCACGCTATCACCGATGGCAAAATCCGCGGCCTGTATGTCCAGGGTGAAAACCCTGCGATGTCCGATCCGGATGCTAACCATGCACGTGAAGCGCTGGCTGCTCTGGACCACCTGGTCGTACAGGATATCTTCCTGACAGAAACCGCTTACCTGGCTGACGTTATCCTGCCAGCAAGCGCATTCCCTGAAAAAACCGGTACCTTCACCAACACTGATCGTACCGTGCAAATGGGCCGTCAGGCATTGAACCCGCCAGGTGAAGCCAAGCAGGATCTGTGGATCATCCAGCAAATGGCTAATCGCCTCGGTCTGGATTGGCAGTACAAGCATGTGTCGGAAGTATTCGACGAAATGCGCCACACCATGCCTAGCATTGCTGGTATCACATGGGATCGTCTGGAGCGTGAAGATTCCGTGACTTATCCATGCGAAAAAGAAGGCGATCCAGGTGAGCCAGTTGTGTTCGTTGACAGCTTCCCACGTGAATCCGGTCGTGCACGCTTTGTCCCTGCAGATATTATTCCTGCGGCTGAGCGTCCGGACCCAGACTATCCAATGGTCCTGATCACAGGTCGCCAACTGGAGCACTGGCATACCGGTAGTATGACCCGCCGTGCAACCGTGCTGGATTCGATCGAACCAGATCCTATCGCGCTGATCCACCCATTGGATTTGGCGGCGATGGGCGGCAAACCAGGCGACATCATCACGCTGCAATCGCGTCGCGGTGAAGTTTCGCTGTATGCACGTGCTGATGATGGTTCGCCACGTGGCGCGGTATTCGTACCGTTCTGCTACTACGAAGCGGCGATTAACCGTCTGACGAATGCTGCGCTGGATCCGTTCGGTAAGATTCCAGAGTTCAAGTACTGCGCAATCCGCATTACGCTGGGTGGTACCGCTCCGGTTCAAACCAGCTACGGTGGTGGTCAGGCTTTGGTTAATCTGACGAATAGTCTGGCAGTCAACTAAGACTGATACGCCGACTCAGGTAGGCGTAAAAACAAACCGGCACTTGCTCTTGCAGCAGGTGCCGGTTTTTATTTGGCCGCGCGTATTGTGACGATGCAGAAAGTTTACAGATGCAGACCAAGGACGATGGCACCTACGGTAATCAACAGGCAGGAACCTATGCGTCGTGCGCTAAGTTTCTCACCGAGGAATAGCCAGCCTATCAAGGCCGCGAACAATACCGAGGTTTCGCGTAACGCTGAGACCGTACCCATAGGGGCGAGGGTGACGGCCCAGATCACGATGCCATAGGCCAGCAGCGACATGGTGCCCCCGCCCAGCGCGGTCCAGACTTGCGCGGCAGTCATGGTGACCGGCAGGCGTCGGTGACGATAAAGATAGATCAGCAGTAGCGGTATGCTGTCGAGGACAAATAGCCAGCCGCAATAGGACAAGGCATCGCCAGCTGCGCGCGCACCCATGCCATCGGTAATTGTGTAAGCGGCGATGAATGCGCCGGTAGTGAACGCAGCAATCGGCCCGGCCAGGTTAGTGCGATTTTTGACATGGGCGAGGCTAATAATACCTACCGAAATCAATATCACGCCCAGCAATGTCATCAGGCTCATCTGTTCGCCTACGAAGAGCGCGGCACCTAGTGTCACTAGCAAAGGCGATGAGCCGCGCGCAATCGGA
>Ga0308157_10008032_pt1 | contig 12103 bp, 13 predicted proteins | sample PhyBR1_FD_201035 | JGI IMG/M metagenome (GOLD analysis project Ga0308157, IMG submission 201035) | Phyllosphere microbial communities from UC Gill Tract Community Farm, Albany, California, United States - DLSLB.R1 | ecosystem: Host-associated > Plants > Phyllosphere > Unclassified | place: USA...
AACGAATTCAGATCCGTGTAAATAGTGCCGACTTCGTATTTGCTCGCAAGCGGCTGCGCCGTTTCTTTTTTCCGGGAGTACATGGCGGTGCACGTCACGTCTTCCAACTGGCCGATCGCCGCCAAAACGGCATCTACAATCGAGCCTGTGCCTATTGTCGCGATGTTCATGATTGATTCGCTCCTTCGTCGGCTTGTTTGGCCGCTTCGATTCCGTTGCTTAACACGTCCAATACATACAGCACTTCTTCGTCTTTGACTGGTTTGTCGCCTTTGCCCCGGATCGCCCGCAGCAGCGCTTCGTATAAAAGTCCGTAATCCGTCGCTTCGGAAGGGACTTTCTCCGTTTGCGTGCTGCCTTCGTTATCAATATAACTCAACGTTCCCCAGTTGCTCTCCGGTTCGGGCTTGATATCCACTGTTGTACGCCCTTCTCCGTTTTTGGACTGATGGCCACTGCTCATTTTGACAAAACTTCCCCGGTCGCCGTGTACCACGAATTTCGGATGCTCGATCTTGACCAGCATGCTGCACTTGATCGTGGCTTTCATTCGGCCGTAACGGAAGTCGATATCGATATAGTCGTCGGATTTCCCAGGTGCAACCAGGCTGCGAACGTCGTAATGAACCGAGTCTGCCGGACCGTACAAAGAGATCAGTTGGTCGATCGTATGCACGGCCAGACCATGCAGCAGTCCGAAATCTTTTGCCGGATAGTGAGGGTGAAAATAATCGTAGTGCGATTGGATTTCCACGATATGGCCTAGCTTTCCGCTTTCGATTACCTTTTTCAATGTCAGGAAGTCTCCGTCGTATCTACGATTTTGATTCGCCATAGCAATTAGATTCTTCTGCTTGGCAAGCTCAAAGATTTCTTTGGCTTCCTTCGAGGTGGCGGCAAAAGGCTTCTCCACTAATACATGCTTGCCGTGCTCCAGCGCCAGCTTCGCATAAGGGAGATGGCTGTCCACATGCGTGGCGACGACGATCAATTCGACGGCTTCATCATGCAGCACGTCGTCGAAGTCTGTTGAAAACAGGATTTCCGGATAGTAGGCTTCGCGCTCCGTGTCACCGACCCGATCCTCTTCGCGGCGAAAGATCGTTTTCACTTTGATGTTTTCTTTTTTCTCCAGGTAAGGCAGATGGTAATTCACCACCGCGTTTCCGAATCCGACGATTGCGATATTCAACATTACTGCTCACTCCTTTGCCTGATTTGCCCTTATGGTACTACGGGAAAGGCGGTCGTAGAGCGATTTGAACAGCAATTGGCAGGCAAGTGCGCAATTTGGTTTCAAAGACGCGGAAGAGTGAAATTGAATTTCATAAGAGTTTGGAAAAAGGATAACGGTAGACTTTCGCGTCATTTTATCTATCATGAATCCAAGAAAAAATATCGATTTTAATATAAAAGCGTTACTCATGTTAGCTATTCGATTGTTTTTCGAAACGCTTCGAGTTACATTATGGATAGAGCAAGCACTTGGCTTTATTCATCTCTTCAAAGGAGTGTACGAGGATGCAAATTAGAATTGACGATCTGCAAGGACCTGAAGTTGCCGCGCTGCTGGAGGATCATCTCCATAGCATGACGTTGCACTCGCCGCCGGAGAGCATTCATGCGCTGGATCTGGATAAGCTGCGCAAGCCGGAGATTACGTTCTGGACACTGTGGGAGAACGGCGAACTGCTCGGCTGCGGCGCGATCAAGGAGCTGGACCCGACGCATGCCGAGCTGAAGTCGATGAAGACGGACAGTAAACATCTACGCAAGGGCGTAGCAGAAAAGCTGTTGGTTCATATTATCGAAGAAGCACGCGGGCGCGGGTACGAGCGGATTAGTTTGGAGACCGGCTCGATGGATGCTTTCGTGCCTGCGCGGAGGTTGTACGAGAAGCATGGATTTGAGGAGTGCGGGCCGTTCGGGGATTATGGGTTGGATGTGAATAGTTTGTTTATGGTGAAGGGATTGTAATTATAAGAAACTCTTCTATATTCGTTCTGACTTGAACGCATTATAGAAGAGTTTTGTTGGGTTTAATTTAAGGTGTGCATGCAAACTTGAAGATATACTTTAATATGCCTTCGAAACTTTTCTTAACAAGAAAATCTCATTCTAATCAACTGATACAAATACTGTTTTATCGCTTCCATTATTGATGATAGTTAAAAGACTCTTTTGCATAGATCAGCCTCATTGATAATCACGTATTTTTGCTATCTTTTTGGTTGTTGATGCTCAGGTCTCGCAAACGTTCAACTTCTTCTAGCTGTTCTGTCTCGTAAAATTCACTTGTATACTCGGCCTCCACCGCCTCGGCTTCAAGTAACTTTTCTAACAAAGGAATCATATCGGTACATTTCTCGCCTTTGATTCCCTGTGTTTCGGCTTGAATCCGTCCATCGGCCAGAATACGAATCAACAGCTTTTTATCCAAAAGAATCATCTCCTAAAAATCTATCGTTCGACCACCACGGGCAAACAAAATATCGTCTTCGATTATAGGTGCATTCGAAGACGGCATCATTGAAGAGGGGACAGACTGCTCTGGTTCTACTTTCGGAGCAGAAGAAATACTATGCTTATATTCGTTTCTAGCTTCCTGCGGAGTGGCAGCAACCGCTCTTAAATTCGCCCATTCCCTCACTTCACGAATTTGTTCAGCTTGAGTTACGGACAGTGAAACAGTATTTGTGATCGCTCTCTCAAAGTCCTCTTTAAAGACTGAACGGCTTTCTGCATAGGCTTCAAATAAAGCATCAATAACTAACTGCTCAATCTCAGCTCCTACAAATCCCTCGCATTGCACTGCCAAAGCCTCTAAAATCTCTTCAGTTAACACAAAGCTCCCTTTAGCCTCTGAGTTAATCAGACGTTTATTGATATGCAATCTAAGGATTTCCTTTCGCTCCTTGAAAGTAGGCAAATCAACAAAGAAAATCTCATCAAATCTTCCTTTTCTAATAAGTTCTGGAGGAAGACTATGAATACGATTGGCAGTTGCTACGACGAAAACAGGACTAGTCTTCTCCTGCATCCAAGTTAAGAATTGCCCAAATACTCGTGCCGAAGTTCCGCCATCTCCTCCTCCTGTAATTCCACTAAATCCTTTTTCAATTTCGTCAATCCATAAAATAGAGGGAGATATTGCTTCTGCCGTATGAATCGCTTTCCGCATATTCTCTTCACTGCTTCCTACAAGTCCACTAAAGATTTTGCCCATATCCAAACGTAGCAGTGGAAGCTGCCACATTGAACTGATTGACTTACTGATCAGACTTTTTCCGCATCCAGGAACCCCAGTAATAAGCACACCTTTTGGCGAAGGCAGTCCATATTGTTGAGCAGCATCTAACCATGATTTGTTTCGTTTAGTCAGCCATCGTTTTAAGTTATCCAATCCGCCAACATCCTGGACTTTAAGGTCGCTGCGAATGAATTCAAGGATTTCAGTCTTTTTAATAATTTGTTCTTTTTCTTCGAGGATAATTTCGCTCTCTTCGATCGTTAACTTACCTCGCTCAACCATAGCTCTAGCAAAGGCATTTTCTGCCTCTGATAAGGTAAGACCCAAGGCTGCTTTTGCTAAATACTTTTTTCCACTATCATCTAAATCGATTCGAATCTTTCCGCTTTTTTCGTTAAAATAAATAAGCTCTTCAAGACTTGCTTTGATCTCTTCGAAAGTTGGAAGTGTAAAATCGACGATGGTAATATCTTTTTGTAGTTCTTCAGGTAAGGTTAAAAAGGGAGATATAAAAACTACGTTGATCGGATTAGCATTTTGCTTGACTGGAAGTAGCATATCTCTTAATTTTCGTATAACTTGAACTTCGGACGGCCGGCCGGAGGCTCCCATATAAATATGAAAATCTTGAAGAACAATGATACTTGGTTTGTTGTAACGTTCAATGAACTCTAACGCTTTAAGCGGAGTTTTAGTATCACCCAATGGCTGATTTTTGCTATCCAATAGTCCGGTAGTCACCTTCCAAGTCAATACTTCTCGCGGTGTTTTGATAAGTTCCATATCTTGGGCTATAGAACGAAGAACAGTGAGCAGCCGATCTTCTTCCCATGTCTGAATATACAAATAAGGGAATCGGGCTTTCATCAAATTGGCAACCAAGTTGCGAAAAGTCGAGTTGGTATTTCGAGTCATAAAAAAGGCCTCCCTTAAAAGTCAATCATGCGACCTTGCTTGAGTTCTTCATTAATTTTAGGCTTGCTTACGGTCGCGAAAATGAGCTTAGACTCAAGTCTTATTGCTGCTTGTTCACGCAGATTCATCAATTGCGAAAATTGAGAAAACGAATCAAACCCTCCTACCTCTTCTCGCTTAAATACGATTTTCTTCGCAAGAATAATTCCAATCTCAGGAATTGAGGCCAGTTCAATCTCCGATGCGCGATTAATATCAAGCTGAACACCTTTTTTGAAAGTTGGAGCAGGCTGCATTTCCTCAGAAAGAGAAGTTTGACGGCTTAAAGCATCCAATGTATCTGAAAGTTCGTTACGAACTTTGTCCGAGTCCAGTTCCTTATTATAGGAGTTAGAGACCGTTGCGTTTTTCACTCTAGCTTCCAACATATTAGAAGACATCGGCTCCTCTACCTTTAGGAGTGACTCTGCCTCTTTGCGAAGCTGGGAAACCTTTTGATAATCCAATGTTTTCTTGTTAGTAAGACGTAAATCGAGTTGAACCAAGAAGGCAGGCCGAATCTTGAACGCATGAATAATCGAAAGCCCCCAAGTCGCCAGCGCCAATGCAAGACCGATACCGACTGCCGTAGTTGCTATTGCTACAATGATGGCAACCATATAAGAAAATCCGTACACTTTCCAACGTCGATTGCCAGTCAGTCCTCCTGCATAAAAAAATGCAATAAACGAAACAAAGCCAAACGGAACCATTGTTAATAACACCCACCAACTCGAGGCTACTTCCCACTTTAATCCTCTATTTGTATATGCGGTCATTTGTATCACCTTTCACACTTTATTTTGATTAATTACATAAGTCAATTGAATAGAATCATCCTGCATGAGTTCTTCCTTTTCTAGAATCATGCCTTGTTCTTCCGCACGCTCCCGCAGCCTAGTGTAAACTTCTTGCTGCAAATAATGCGTATAAGATTTTTCTAAATTCTCAATCCATTTTGTATATTTTTCCTGCTCTTCGGTCTCAGGTAGCACTAATAGATAACGCCCTTCTTCTCCTACGATAAATACTGCTTCACGATCGGAGTCAAGTTGAATTTGATCACCTTCTTCAATTTGACGAAATTGAGTGTCCCATTCTTGAAGTGCCTTCTTTAAGAGTGCCTCATCTTTCATTCGCGTTTGAATAAGCACATACTGAAAGGTGCTCTGACGCTCAACGCGTTTTTTAATGATTTCGGCAATCCCTCCTGTTGCTGCAATCGCTAATGGTACAAGCAAAATTTCTAAACTCATCAACTCTCTCCTTCCTTTTTGACTGTAATATCAGAACGTTCGATCAAGCTCTCTAGCATCTTGAGATCCAACAATCCAGCCATTCCATTGGCAGAAATCTTGCCATCCGGATACAAACGAATTTCCAACTTATTCATTATATGATGTAGCTTCGCTTCGTAGTCTTGATATCGATCAGTCAAGAAACGATACTGTTGGTTCTTGGACCCTACCCAGGGGCGGCTCAAATCATGCTGGTTCTCAATATACGGCCCGTCTATTAAGAGATCAGTCAAATCAAGCAGTCGAGACCAGTCTTTTCTGGGAGACTTTAAAATTTGTGAATATTCATACCCTGTGAACGTCATAATACCGAGACCGTACGCCCTAACTCGTTCAGCCAATTCAGCAAGCGCCAAGGCCTGTTCAAATGGCTCTCCCCCGAGAAAGGTTACGCCTTCAATTTCTGGATGTTCATTTTTCATTCGTTTGATATCTAGCCAAAGTTCGTCTACCTTCGATTCATAACCGCCTTTAAAATTCCAAGTATGCTGGTTGAAGCAACCTTTGCAGTGAATCGGACACCCTTGAACCCAAATTGCATAGCGAACGCCCGGCCCTTCAACACTTGTTTTACTTTTTACTGTAGAAAGACGAATAGATGACATCAATGCCTCCAATTTAACAATCAAGATAAAAACATGCGTCCAGCTTCAATTAGATAGGAAGTAGCCGTATCCTCATCTCCACCGATCCGATAATATAACTTTGCTAATTGTTTCATAATCGCTTTGAAAATTGAACTGATAATACGGAATATGAAAGACAGTACTCCAAGTCTCCAGAGTACAAAACCTACGATTAAAATAAATAAACAGCCTAGCCCTTGTGAACCTAATCGCGCAAAGACTAGCAACAGAATAATCGCCCCAATAATATATAAGAATATCAATCTGTTCTTCCTTTCTGCATCATGATAAATAGACATCATGTACCTAAACACAGACTCTTTTATCGACTTGCCGGAGATATTTCCATATTTTTCATAGAAGTTCGCATTTCAGTAATTTTATCCTTAAGGGAAACAGATAAACTTTTAGTTTCATCAAGAACATTCAATAAATCGTTCGTGGTGATCTTCATTTTATCGGCAATAAAAGCATTCTCAATCGTTTCTTTAACGACTGCTTCGATGTCTGCTCCGCTGAATCCATCCGAATGCTGAATTAGCTGAATCGTATCAATCTCTCGACTAAATTGCTTTCTACGCTTAAGATGGATCTCAAAAATATTTCGACGTTCTTCAGCATTCGGCAAGTCAACAGAAAACAATTCATCAAAACGGCCTTTTCGCAAAAATTCAGGAGGAAGTTTCGAGATATCGTTAGCGGTTGCTACAACAAAAACTGTACTTTCTTTATCTTGCATCCAAGTTAAAAAGTTACCGAACAACCTTGTTGTGACGCTATTGCCGCCCCCTCCATCCCCTACACCAGAAAAAGCCTTCTCGATCTCGTCTACCCATAAAATGCATGGACTCACTGCCTCAGCAATCTTTAATGCGCGACGCATATTCTCTTCGCTTTCGCCTACATATTTCCCGAACATCTTACCGATGTCCAATCTTAGCAGAGGAACTTCGAACAATTTAGCAGAAGCTTTTGCAGCGAGACTTTTACCACAGCCCGGCATACCGACGATTAATACACCTTTAGGCATATCGACTCCAAAATCTAAGGCTTTATCTAAGTTTTTGAATATACGCGCTTTCTTGGTCAACCAGTCCTTAAGATTCTCAAGTCCACCGATATCATCTAATCCTTCTTTGAAATTTACAATTTCTAGCATACCTGATTTCTTAATCATTTGTTCCTTCTCTTGAAGAACAAGCTCCTTGTCTTCCGCATCAATCACGCCGCCGGTCTGGTACGCTAAGTTTAAGATTTGCGTGATTTCAAATTCATTTAGACCTTTAAATGAGAGCATTAATTCTTTTCGGATTTCATCCGCTACGTCTATCTGTTGCGCTTCTGCAAATTTCCGAATCATCTCGTCGATTTCTTCTGAGGAAGGAAGAAGAACATCAAGCAGCGTGATGTAAGGACCGAGTTCAGTCGGGATAACCAATTTACTGGAAACAATAAAAATCGTACAGTGAAAATCTTCATTATATAAATTTTTTGATGCGATTGATTTGAGTCTAGCTATGATTGTAGGATCTTCCAAGTGAACATGAACATCTTTGAGCACAATAAAAGAAGGCGGCTCTCCAGGTTCGTCTATAAATTTAAGAAACTGTTCTAACGTGTAGTCTCCCTTAGAAATCTTAGTGTGAAAATCAACATATCCGTCCGCGTTATTAAACTCCCTAACTATGATGTTATCCGAGAGTTCAGCGATCAGAGAATCGATCTTGTCAAAATCAAAATAGTTGATATAAATAATCGTTCTTAAGGCATCTACGTAAGATTCAAGCTTGCTTAGCATGCTCGTCCGCATCGATAGTTAAACCTCCATGTAAGCAACGCCGTAGTAGGCATAATTCGATTTGAACAACAATCCGTCAAAAATCAAAAATTTCCCGTTGATTTTTTCAGCATAATAATCTGTATTTTTAGCTCGCTCTTCCCCGACGCTACAAGATCCTTCATCAATATAAATCACCATGAATTTCTTTTCTTTTTCGCCTAAGTATTTCCACAATCCATCTGTAGATCCGCTATAAGTTTGTAAATGGGAACCCGTTTTTTGAAGCATCTCTGCTTCATTGTAATAAAACACATCAAGTCTTTCTCTAATTTCTGAGTCTTCTAATAGCACATCTCGTAAAGAAGGATTAGCTAACGCAAGAAGCATAACCATTAATTCCTCATCTTTATATTCTTCATAAAAATGTCTATAATCCAATCTAAAAAGTTCAAGATATTCTTTTTCTATTTCTTGTAAGTAACTTTTAACATAGTTGAAGTTTTTCGAATGTGCTTTCAAACCTTTTTTGATATTTTGATACGACATATGGTATTTCTGAATCATCGATTTCTTTTGAAACCCGTTCTCCTGAGCCTCCTTTAACCTGTTCTCGTTAAATAACTTCAGTACAGTCGCGTAACTACTTTGCGCGTATTTGTTCAGGTTATTTTCATCTATCTCGATAAAAACCTTAACTAGTTTAGGAATCACATCGAATGCATTCTCGTCCTTAATTTCACTTAATACTTCGACTGCTACAGCTTCTTCCGTGTATCCTCGCACATCCAACCATTTCTTTAATACTCCGCTCTGATACAATTCATACACATCGTCCACATTGAAGTTGTCTCGTAGATCCGTCAAAGTTCGAATACTTTTTCCATCTACAATGAGGTTGAACTTAATTACTTTAGACATCCTTATTCTCCTTTAACGACCGAAGCCGAAGAAACTTTTGATTCCATTCCATGCTTTCGATGCTGTCGCCTTCACACCGTTCCAAGCCTCTCTACAAACCTCTTTTGCAACTTCGGCTACTTTTCTGACGCCCGTATTCGCCCGTTCACCGATCTGTTGTCCTACAATATCTCCAACGAATTTTCCAACTGTTCCTCCAACAAGCTTCCCTACTGGACCGAATGCAGAGCCGATCACAGAGCCTACCTTCTCTCCAATGAAACGTCCGGTTTTACGACAGGCTTCCGAGACTAGAACTTCCGCCCGTGCGGCTGCTCGATCCACGCTATATTCGATAGCATCTGGTACGTTGAGCTCGCCGTTAGCGATCTTATAGCCAATCTTAATACGTGTCAGACCATTATCTACCATGGTCGCTATTTCACTAGGCGACTTACCAACTAGCGGCTTAAATCCTGCTTCAGCAGCTTTGATTGCAGATGTCGTAACAATTGTCCGTGCTGTAGTCTCTGCTGGAGATGATTCTCCCAGGTTGGATGTTATATAGTCTTTGAACACTCCAGCAGCTGGATGACCTTCTACATAATTAGGTTGATCACTATCTTCATTTGCCAGATCAAGTGCCATATTCTGACCAATCGATCGATAAATTGATTGTGACACTGCTTTTTTGTTCAGATCTTCGAATATGTAACTTGTCGGTTGCTCCAATTGAATAGGTCCTTCGATGAATTCTGCGTCCTGAACAAGTTCGGTTGTCGCTTTATCCATTGACTGATGAATAATTTTCGGCACTTCCGACATATCTTGAGGCGTATAGACGCTTTGAAGCTTGCTAATCTTCTCCTCGAGCCATCTGGATACCGACCTGCCACGATTTTTATAATCTTGAATTTCTCGATAATTGTCGTCAATCTGCGAAAATGTCGCTTCAATCTCTTTAATAGCGTCATTCAACGCATTGTCCCCGTGATAAACACCGGCCTGTTCTAGTTCTTGTCGCATAAATTCCCGAAGGTTAGTCCCACCGGAATTTGTAAAATTAATATATGCAGCAGCGGTCTCCATAAAGAAGCCTCGCAAGCTTGTTTTGTCTTTTTCCATTATGGACCATTCTCCTTAGTTGTTGTCTTGATATCCCATTTTCTAACTATAGCACGGTAGTCTAATAACTTGAATGGGGTTTTTTAGGCTTTTAGACTCATAAAAAAAGTCAGTTCACATGAACTGACTAAACCGCTTATTGGAGTTTATCGTTATTCCATAAATGCAATTCCATCATACACATACTCATCAACCAACCCCTGCGACCCATAAGGCAGCATAATCCGATCCCCTTCCAGCCATACATCCGACTGGCCTTCTCCGGACCATACTAGCTCTAATGGCGCAATATCATACTCACTAAACGTATAGTTGTAGTTGTATACCCACACGTAGGTCTCAAGCATCCGATCGCTGACGGCGAGTACTACTTCCGGAACGCCGTCCCCTGCAAAATCGTACTCGGTGATATATAAATTGAAACCTTCAATCAAGTCACCATAATTATCGAAAGGCCCTGCACTCCCGTCGGCAAGCTCAGTTGGAAGCTGCCAACCTTGCTGCATAGTGGCGCTGAATACATTCGTTTTTGTTCCGTTCGGCGTATCTCTTCCAAGCACGACTTCAACTTCTTCGCCATCCAGTCTAAGCGGTAAAGATAGGTCCGCCTGTCCAGGAGTCCATTTATAGAAGCTATCTAAACTCAACATAGCACTTGGCGAATCTTCTGCTTGCTCAAAATCTGCACTTACCTGTTCGCCACCAGCCTCTACTTGATCAACTGCCTCCGCATCATCCGCTACGATTGCTGCATCTCCAGCAGTCGCTTCCTGCGATTCGCTGCTCTGAGTGTTACTCGTATCCGTCCCAGCTGAAGCATCCCCTTCATCATAACTCTCATACACCTTCTCAATCAGCGCCCCCAACACCAAGGCCGACTGATCAATATCATTGTACGACCCGGCTCCCATTTCGAACGTATCATCTTCATGCAAAATGAACTGAATACGCGCTTTGGCCGACTTCTCGTTATACAGAAAATGTCCCGTAAACTCGACTACGTCGTAGGTTTCGCCGCTCTCCTCGTCTGTGCCGGAAAAATATTGCCAGGTCGGTCCGTCGAAAAAGGCTTCCATCACTTCGCCGAGCGTCACATCATCGCGACTGTTGAATGTCCCTCCTTTAACGAACTGTACATGCTCATCGGTCAAGTTTGCCAGGTTGTTCAACTGATCGGAAGCCTCCTGCACCGCTTGATCCGTCTCGTGCCTAACATCCGCATCCGTTACCGTCGAAGAGCAACCGGCCAACATCGCTGCACTAAGCATTAATCCTATCGTTCCCATCTTGAGCTTGCTCATCATGATCTTCATCTTCGCAATCAAGTAAGAGGCGCTACAGGTGGCGCTTCTTTCGCTTTCTTTTTCGAAAATATGCCCATGAACCCGGCTACCGCCAACAATACGCCGGGCAATATATAGGCCATCGAGATGCTGATGACGCCGATGATCGCGCTAATCAGCATGAGCCAACCGGCCAATTTAGGTTTGCTTTTGGAGAATGCAGATCCCACGATCCCTACAATGCTGACTAACAGCGCTACGATTGCGAAAGTACTAATATCCGAAGTTCCCGTTTCCGAGAATGCCGCATCAATCCCTCCAATCATCATCGCCACAATCGCCGCAATAATCCCGAAAATTCCTCCAACCAATCCCATAGCAAACATCTTCATTTCCCCTCTCTTGTATATGTGAACAATCTATCAATCCCGTTATCTAGTAGCTTGTCAACTCTTAGTCAGAGACTTACGTTGGACTGAAACGCACAAGCTTTAAGTGTGTTTCAGTCGGGCGTAACCTTACTTTTAGCGTTGACAAGGTACTACTCCAGGTAAAGCCCGTTCAAATTCCAACAAATCGTATTGCTAACGCTGTCTGAGCTGTAAGAATAACCTGCATACCCGGCTATAAGCTTGCGACCGTCCGGGCTAAACGTGAGAGAAATCGGTTCATCCACGGGATTGCCCATTTTTAAGGCTTGTTTGTTCGCTTTGGTTGTATAGGATCGGACCAGTTCCAATGTTTCGATATCGTATACGTCCACGCTTCCATTTTCGTTCGTTACTGCCAACCAACCGCCTGTACCTACCGCAAAATCTTCAAAATCTCCGGGAAGATCACGTACAACCGTAAAGCCTTGCGTATCCATGAATACGATCCCCTGTCCGTTG
>Ga0308157_10008033_pt1 | contig 12102 bp, 7 predicted proteins | sample PhyBR1_FD_201035 | JGI IMG/M metagenome (GOLD analysis project Ga0308157, IMG submission 201035) | Phyllosphere microbial communities from UC Gill Tract Community Farm, Albany, California, United States - DLSLB.R1 | ecosystem: Host-associated > Plants > Phyllosphere > Unclassified | place: USA...
GGTTGAACTCGCGGTCCACCAGGCGCTTGGCGCGGTCTTCGGTGTAATCGGCCGGGCCCACTTCGCGCCCGTTGATCGCCACCAGCCGGCCACGGATCATGGGGTACCAGTCGTATTGCGACACGCCACCGTCGCGCAGCGCTTTCTGAAAAGCCTCCGACTGATCGGGCATCACGTTGATCACGAAACGGTTGGGCGCATCGGCCGGCGTGGAGCGCTGCCAGCTGCTGATCAGATCAGTGCGCAGCAGCACCAGCAGCACCAGCGCGAGCAGCCCCACGGCCAGGCTGCTGACCTGCACCACCGCATACACCGGCCGCGCCGAAATCTGCCGCGTGGCCAGCACCAGCCAGCGTGGGGCCGTTGCTTCGTTCACGCTGCGGCGCAGCAGCTTCACCGCGCCCCAGGCCAGCCCGGCGAACAGCGCCACCGCGCCTGCGAAACCGCCCACGGCGATCAAGCCCAGCTTGAGGTCGCTGCTGACCGCCAGCAGCAGCGCGGCAAAGCCCGCCACGCCCACGCCCAGCACCGCGAGCGACGCCGGCTTCAGGCCGCCCAGGTCACGGCGAATCACCCGCAGCGGCGGCACCTGCGACAGTTGCAGCACCGGCGGCAGGCCGAAGGCGAACATCAGCGTGAGGCCCATGCCCAGGCCGAACGCCACCGGCCACAGGCTGGGCGCCGGCAACGCCGTCTCCACCAGCCCGGCCAGCAGCAGCACGAACACATGGTGCACGGCATACCCCAGCAGCACGCCCAGCGCGCTGGCGAACAGGCCGATCATCGCGAACTCGACCACGTAGCCGCCCGCAATCGTGCGCTGGCTCTGGCCCAGCACGCGCAGCAGCGCCGCCGCATCGAGGTGCTCGTTGGCGAAGCCGCGTGCGGCCAGCGCCACGGCCACGGCCGACAGCAGCGCTGCGAGCAGCGCCACCAGGTTGAGAAATTTCTGCGCCCGGTCCAGCGTCTGGCGCATCTCGGGGCGGCCACTGTCCAGCGACTCCACGCGCACGCCGTGCACCTCGGGCGCCTTCACCGCCTCGGCGGCCCAATCGCCGAACTGCTTGACCGCCCCCGCCTCGCCCGCCACCGCAAACCGGTAGGTGAGCCGGCTCGCGGGCTGCACCAGGCCGGTGGCCGGCAGATCGAGCGCATTGACCATCACGCGCGGCGCAAAGCTCATGAAGCCCGCGCCCCGGTCCGGCTCGATGGCGATGATGCGGGCGATGCGCAACTGGGCATCGCCCAGCAGCAGCGAGTCCCCCATCTGCAGGCCGAGCGAGGCGAGCACCGGTGCATCCACCCACACCTCGCCCTGCGCCGGAATGTCGCGCGTGGCCCGCGCGGGCGCGCCCGGCGCATCGGCCACCTGCAGGCTGCCACGCAACGGATAGCCCGGCTCCACGCTTTTGAGCGCCACCAGCCGGCTCGCACCGCCCTGTGCGTCGCTCGCACGGCCCATGGTGGGAAAACCCAGCGTGGTCACCGCGGACAGGCCCGAAGCCTTGGCCCGCTCGACGAACGCCGCCGGCGTGGGGTTGTCGCTCGCCACCACCACGTCGCCGCCCAGCAGCTGCAACGCATCGCGCTGCAGCCCGCCCTGCAGCCGGTCGGCAAAAAACCCCACCGAAGTGAGAGCCGCCACGGCCAGCGTGACCGCCACGATCAAAAGACGCAGCTCGCCAGCCCGCAGATCACGCCACAGCGTGCGCCAGCCGATTCGGAAGAAGGACAGGTTCATGGGGGGCGACGTTATCGCAAATGGGTTGGGCTTCGGGTGGGAAGGGGCTCAGGGTGAGGGGACGCACTCACTCATACCGCACCGCTCGCGGCGGCCGGCACAGCCCCCACAGCGTGATGCCGGCCTGCTGCGCCAGGTCGATGGCCAGCGAGGTCGGGGCCGATACGGCGGCCAGCAGGGGAATGTCGAGCCGGGCGCATTTGCGCACCAGCTCGTAGCTGGCGCGGCTGGACATGACGACGAAGCCGTCCTCCCCCAGCCTGCCTTGCGCCGCGAGCTGGCCGATGAGCTTGTCGAGGGCGTTGTGGCGGCCGACGTCTTCGAGGAGGTCGGTGAGTTCGCCATCCGGCGTGGCCCAGCCGGCGGCGTGCACGGCGCCGGCGGCGGAATTGAGCGATTGCAGCGCGGGCATCGCGGCCACCGCCCGCAGGACGGCTTCGGCCGGCAGTTCGGTGGCCCAGGCGCGCGGCGTGACGCGTTCGGGGACCAGGTCCAGCGCCTGCAGGCTGTCGATGCCGCACACGCCGCAGCCGGTGCGGCCCGCGAGCGAACGGCGCTTGTCCTTCAGGCGCGCGAAGCAGCGGGCGGCGATGTCCATCTGCACTTCGCAGACTGCCGCTGCGGCGCCGGCCGGGCTGCCGATGGGCGCGTCCAGCGTGCGCACTTCGATGCCGTGGCAATCGGCCGGGTGGTCGATGAGCCCTTCGCTCAAGGCGAAACCCAGGGCGAAGGCGTGCAGGTCGGCGGGTGTGGCCATCATCACGGCGTGCGAGAGGCCGTTGAAGACCAGCGCGACCGGCACCTCGGCCGCCACTGCATCGTCTTCCCATGCGGCGGTTGATCCGGGCGCGGGAGGATGGCGCTGCACACGTCGAGTGGCCAGCGGTACGGGCAGCGGGTCGCCTTCATCATCCAGGCCGCCGGTGGCATCCGCTGGCGGCACGCCGGGGGCGTTTTGCAGGTAGCGTCGCCCGGCGTCGGTCAGCCATGCCAGCCAGCGGGTGCCGTCCTTCTCGTCCTGCGCCACACGCACCCAGCCGGGGCCCGGTTGCCCACCCAGCACCGCGCCGCTCAGAAGGTGCAGGCCGCGCAACACGGTGCTGCCAGGCAGGCCGAGGTGCTTGGCAAGGCGCGGAAGAGAAACACCGCTCGGGTCGTCCAGCGCTGCCAGGGCGCTGAGCAAAGCGGGTGCAAGCCCGCCGCCGTCCATCGCCGTCGCCGTCGCCGTCGTTATCGCCCTCGCCATCGTCATCGCGTGCGCTGCGTCAAATGGCCGCCACGGGAGCGGTTTCAGGCTCGGCCGTTGCATCGGCAGCGCCCGGCGCTTCGACGCCGGCCGCATGCGGCACCAGCACCACCGGGATCGACTTGGACGTGGGCGTGCCCGCGTTCAGCGCGACCGACGACAGCGGCACGAGCGGATTGGTTTCGGGGTAGTAGGCGGCCAGGTCGCCGCGGGGAATGTCGTAGCCGACGAGCTTGAATCGGTCGGCACGGCGCTCCTGGCCGTCGCTCCACACGGTGTGGATGTCCACCCAATCGCCCTCCTTCATGCCCAGCGCGCGGATGTCTTCGGGGTGGATGAACACCACGCGGCGCTGGCCGAACACGCCGCGGTAGCGGTCGTCATGGCCGTAGATGGTGGTGTTGTACTGGTCGTGCGAACGGGTGGTGAGCAGCGTGAACACGACGGTGTCACGCCGTTTGGCACGGGCCTGGTGCGAGGGCGTGTCCACCGGCACGGGGTGGGCGACGAAGTGGGCCTTGCGGTCGTCGGTGGCCCACACCCTTTCGCTGGCCGTGTTGCGCAGGCGAAAGCCGCCGGGCACGGCCACGCGCTGGTTGAAGTCCTTGAAGTCGGCGAACACGGCTTCGATCCGGTCGCGGATGCGCGCATAGTCTTCGATGAGCCACAGCCACCGCGTGCGGCTGCGCTCCCCGATGGTGGCGGCGGCCAGCCGCGCAATGATGGCGGGCTCGGACAGCAGCTGGTCCGAGGCCGGCGGGTTGATGCCCATCGACAGGTGCACCATGCTCATCGAGTCTTCCACGGTCACGCCCTGCGGGCCACCGGCCTGCACGTCGATCTCGGTGCGGCCCAGGCAGGGAAGGATGAGCGCCTCGCGCCCGTGCACGACGTGGCTGCGGTTGAGCTTGGTGGTGACGTGCACCGTCAGGTCGCAGCGGCGCAGCGCCTTCCAGGTCTCGTACGTGTCGGGCGTGGCGGCGGCGAAGTTGCCGCCCAGCGCGAAGAAGACGCGGCCCTTGCCATCCAGCATGGCCTGGATCGCCTCCACGGTGTCGACGCCGTGCGTGCGCGGGGGCTCGAAGCCGAACACTTCCTGCAGCTTGTCCAGCAGCGCGGTGGAGGGCTTTTCCCAGATGCCCATGGTGCGGTCGCCCTGCACGTTGCTGTGGCCGCGCACGGGGCACGGGCCTGCGCCGGGCCGGCCGATGTTGCCGCGCAGCAGCAGCCAGTTGACGATCATCTGGATGGTGGCGACCGAATGCCGGTGCTGGGTGATGCCCATGCCCCAGCAGGCGATCACCCGCCGGGCGTTGCGGTACACCTCGGCCGCGGCGCGGATCTGCGCCTCGGACAGGCCCGACTCTTCCTCCAGCAGCGGCCACGACTCCGCGCGCAGATCGGCCACCAGGGCTTCGATGCCGGTGGTGTGCTCGGCGATGAAGGCGTGGTCGAGCACGCCGCCGTCGCGATCCTCCGCCTCGATCAGGTGCTTCATCATTCCTTTGACGAGCGCGAGGTCGCCGCCCACGCGCAACTGGAAATAATGCGTGCTGATGGGCGTGGAGCCGAGCGTGGCCATTTCCATCTTGTTCTGCGGGTCTTGAAAGCGCTCCAGGCCGCGCTCGCGCAGCGGATTGAAGCTGACGATCTGCGCGCCGCGCTTGTGGGCCGCGCGCAGCTCGCCCAGCATGCGCGGGTGGTTGGTGCCGGGGTTCTGCCCGAAGATGAAGATGGCGTCGGCCTCTTCGAAGTCCTGCAGAGTGACCGTACCCTTGCCCACGCCGATCTGCGGATTCATGGCACTGCCGCTGGGCTCATGGCACATGTTGGAGCAGTCGGGAAAATTGTTGGTGCCGTATTCGCGCACGAACAACTGGTACAGGAACGCGGCTTCGTTGCTGGCGCGGCCCGAGGTGTAGAAGATGGCCTGGTTCGGGTCGGGCAGCGCGTTCAGGTGCCGCGCGATGAGCGCGAAGGCGTCGTCCCAGGCGATGGGCACATAGTGGTCGCTGACCGCGTCGTACACCATGGGGTGGGTGAGCCGGCCCTGGTCTTCGAGCCAGAAGTCGCTCTGCGCGGCCAGGTCAGCCACCGAGTGCTGCGCAAAGAGCTCCGGCCCCGCACGCCGGCCCGTGGCCTCGGCGGCGACGGCCTTGGCGCCGTTCTCGCAGAACTCGAAGGTGGAGGCATGGTTGCGGTCGGGCCAGGCGCAACCGGGGCAGTCGAACCCGTCGGGCTGGTTGGCCGACAGCAGGGTCTTGGCCCCTTTGAGCGGAATGTCCTGGTACTGAAGGGCCTTGCCCACGGAGCGCAGCGCGCCCCAGCCGCCGGCCGGGCCTTTGTAGAACTCGATTTTCTGGTCGGACATCGTGTCTCCTGAACGGGTGCGGCCGGGTTGGACGCCGCCACGCCTTCGGCGTTCCCCGGCGGCCATGCTAAGGCGTTTTGCACGGGCTACCGTGTGGTCCCGCGCCGCGGCGTGCGCCGTCTTCGCTGTGCCCTGTCTCTACCCAAGGCACTCGCCTTGGGCCCTCTGGGGCCTGCCGGCGACTCCCGTGCCCGACGCTCAGGTGGTCTTGCTGATAGAGATGGTGGGGAATTTGGACGAGAAGTCCTTGGCCTGCTGCGCCACCTTCACCGCGATGTCGCGCGCCATCTTCTTATAGAGGCGGGCCACCTCTCCATCGGGGTCGGCGACCACGGTGGGGGCGCCGTTATCGGCCTGCAGGCGGATCTGCATGTCCAGCGGCAGCGCGCCCAGGTAGTCCATACCGTATTCGGCCGCCATGCGCTGGCCGCCGCCCTCGCCGAAGATGTGCTCGGCGTGGCCGCACTGGCTGCACACGTGCACCGCCATGTTCTCGACGATGCCCAGGATGGGCACGCCCACCTTCTCGAACATCTTGATGCCCTTCTTGGCATCGAGCAGGGCGATGTCCTGCGGCGTGGTGACGATCACCGCGCCCGTCATCGGCACGCGCTGGCTCAGGGTCAGCTGGATGTCGCCGGTGCCGGGCGGCATGTCCACGATGAGGTAATCGAGGTCCTGCCAGTTCGTCTGGCGCAGCAGTTGCTCCAGCGCCTGCGTGGCCATGGGGCCGCGCCAGATCATGGCTTGGTCGGCATCGACCAGAAAGCCGATCGACATCACCTGCACGCCATGGTTGCGCAGGGGCTCCATGGTCTTGCCGTCGGCGCTTTCGGGTTTGCCGGCGATGCCCAGCATCATGGGCTGGCTGGGTCCGTAGATGTCGGCGTCCAGCACGCCCACGCTGGCACCTTCGGCGGCGAGGGCCAGGGCTAGGTTGGCGGCCGTGGTGCTCTTGCCCACGCCGCCCTTGCCCGACGCCACGGCGATGATGTTCTTGACCTGGGGCAGCAGCTGCACGCCGCGCTGCACCGCATGGGCCACCACCTGGCTGGTGATGCGCACGGTGACCTGCTCCACCCCGGGCACGGCCTTGGCCGCCGCGATGCACTGGCGCTCCAGCTCGGGCACCAGGCTCTTGGCGGGGTAGCCCAGTTCCACGTCGAACGCCACATCGCCGCCCGTGATGCGCACATTGCGCACCGCGCGCGCGCTGACGAAATCCTTGCCCATGTGCGGATCGCTTACGCTTGCGAGCGCCGCCAAAAGCGCCTGTTCTGTGACTGCCATGCCAATAACTCCTAAGGGGGCCGGTAGTCTATTCCCTGATCCGGCAACCCCGCAGGGGCGGGGACAATGCGCCGTCCCGCGACGCTCGACCGTACGCACGCAATCAACCGCTTCAGCACAAGGATTCCCGTGAAATTCAAGATGGCCCCCAACTCCCTGTTCGCGATCCTGCTGCGCTCGCCGTGGTGGGTCAGCTGGTCGGTGGCCGGGTTGATCGCGCTGGTGTGCGGGGCCTTGCTGCCCTCGCACATCGCTCCGTACGCCGCGGTGGGCGCGATGCCGATCTTCGGCGTGGGCTGCCTGGCCGCATGGCGCCAGTGGCGCGCCCCCAGCAGCGCCAAGGTGCAGGCTGTGCTTGCGCAGGCGGCCGACATGCCCTGGCGCACCTTCGCCAATGCGCTGGAACGCGCCTGGCAGGCCGAGGGCTACGCCGTGCGCCGCCTGACCGGCCTGCAGGCGGACCTCTGCCTGGAAAAGTCCGGGCAGGTGACGCTGGTCAGCGCCCGCCGCTGGAAGGCCGCCACCCATGGCGTCGAACCCCTGCGCGACCTGCACGCCGCCGCCCAGGCGCAGGACGCCCAGGGCAGCGCCTACATCGCGCTGCAGGGCACGGTGAGCGACAACGCCCGCAGCTACGCCCGCGAGCACGGCATCGCCTTGATCGAAGCGGACGCCCTGGCCGCCCTGCTCTTGAAGGCGCCGCCACCCGCCGCCTGAGCCCTCTTACCGACAAGGCCCGCCATGCCCTTTTCTGCCGCACCACCCTCCGCCCCGGCGCCCTCCCGCCCCATCGGCCTGGTGCTCACCGGCGGCGGGGCCCGCGCGGCCTACCAGGTCGGCGTGCTGGAGGCGATTTCCGACCTGCGCATGGCCTGCGGCGCAGGCCGAGAGCCCAACCCATTTCCGATCATCACCGGCACCTCGGCCGGGGCGATCAACGCGGCGGCCCTGGCATGCGGCGCGGACCATTTCGACCGAGCCGTGCGCCGCATCGCCCGCGTGTGGCGCCACTTCCACGCGCACCAGGTCTACCGCGCCGATTCGCTGAGCGTGATGCGCAGCGGCGCGGGCTGGCTCACGCTGATGTCGCTGGGCTGGCTGCTCGCGCGCTGGCGGCGCCTGCGGCCGCGCTCGCTGCTGGACAACAGCCCCCTCACCGGCCTGCTGACACAACTGGTGCCGCTGGTGCGGTTGCCCAAGCTGATCCGCCAGGGGCATCTGCAGGCCCTGGCCATCACCGCGTCCAGCTACAGCTCGGGCGAGCACGTGACGTTTTTTGAGGCGGCGCAGGCCCAGCAGCCGTGGGTGCGCTCGCAGCGCAAGGCCACGCGCGACCGCATCACGCACGAACACCTGCTGGCTTCGTCGGCCATTCCCTTCGTGTTCCCGGCCACCGCCCTGGGCATCGACGGCCATACCGAATATTTCGGTGACGGCTCGATGCGGCAGTCCGCACCCATCGCACCGGCCATCCACCTGGGGGCGGAACGCATCCTGGTGGTGGGCGCGGGCCGCATGCACGAGCCGGCAGGCGAGGCGCAGCACAGCGATTCGCCGGTCTACCCGTCGCTCGCGCAGATCGCCGGCCACACGCTGTCCAACATCTTTCTGGATGCGCTGTCGGTCGATGTGGAGCGGGCCCAGCGCATCAACCAGACGCTCGCGCTGATCCCGCCCGAGGTGCGCGCCCACAGCACGCTGCGCCCGCTGGAGCTGCTGGTGATCGCGCCATCGCAGCGGCTGGACGCCGTGGCCGCCCGCTACGTGGGCGAGCTGCCCCGGCCCATCCGCACCTTGCTGGGCGGGCTGGGCGTGACGTCCAACATGCAGGACGTGCGCGGGGCGGCGCTGGCCAGCTACCTGCTTTTCGAGGCCGGCTACACCCGCGAACTCATGGCCCTCGGCCGTGCGGACACGCTGGCGCGCCGGGCCGAGATCTGCCGCTTCTTCGGCTGGTCCGACGCAGGCAATGCCCTGCGGGCGCCCGCCGAATAAGTCGTAGGGTTGGGCCCACTGGGTGTGGCCCTGACCGCAGCACGGCAGAGGGCGAGCAGCACCGGCCGGGCGGCAGGGCATGGGGCAAGCGCCTAAAATCCGCGGCTTGGCCGCCTTCCGCGGCCCCTTTCGAACGCCCGCACCCGATGACCGCACGCAAGATCTTCGTCACCACCGCCCTGCCGTATGCCAACGGCAACTTTCACATCGGCCACATCATGGAATACATCCAGGCCGACATCTGGGTGCGCTTTCAGCGCATGCAGGGTGCCCAGGTGAACTTCGTGGGCGCGGACGACGCCCACGGCGCGCCGATCATGATCGCGGCCGAAAAGGCCGGCAAGACGCCGCAGCAGTTCGTGGCCGACATCGCCGCGGGCCGCAAACCCTACCTGGACGGCTTTCACATCGCGTTCGACAACTGGCACAACACCGACGCCCCTGAAAACCACGCGCTCGCCCAGCAGATCTACCGCGACCTCAAGGCCAACGGCCTGATCGAAACCCGCACCATCGAGCAGTTCTTCGACCCTGAGAAGAACATGTTCCTGCCCGACCGCTTCATCAAGGGCGAATGCCCCCGCTGCCACGCCAAGGACCAGTACGGCGACAACTGCGAGAACTGCGGCGCCGTTTATGCGCCCACCGACCTCATCAACCCCTTCTCGGCACTGTCGGGCGCCAAGCCGGTGCTGAAAAGCTCGGAGCATTTCTTCTTCAAGCTCTCCGACCCGCGCTGCGTGGAGTTTTTGCAGGAATGGACGCAAAACGGCGTGCACGTGCAGCCCGAGGTGGCCAACAAGGTCAAGGAATGGTTCACCGTGCGCACCAACCCGGACGGCAGCACCAGCGAAGGCCTGGGCGACTGGGACATCAGCCGCGACGCGCCCTACTTCGGCATCGAGATTCCCGATGCGCCGGGCAAATACTTCTACGTGTGGCTCGATGCGCCCGTGGGCTACCTCGCCTCGCTCAAGAACCTGCTGGAAAAGCGCGGCGAAGACTACGAGGCCTACATGGCCGATCCGCTGCTTGAGCAGTACCACTTCATCGGCAAGGACATCGTCACTTTCCACACGCTGTTCTGGCCCGCCATGCTGAAGTTCAGCGGCCGCAAGACGCCCGACAAGATCTGCGTGCACGGTTTTCTCACCGTGAACAACGGCGAGAAGATGAGCAAGAGCCGCGGCACCGGCCTCGACCCGCTCAAATACCTGGGCCTGTCGATGAACCCCGAGTGGCTGCGCTACTACATCGCCGCCAAGCTCAACGGCCGCAACGAAGACATCGACTTCAACCCCGAAGACTTCATGGCCCGGGTCAACAGCGACCTGATCGGCAAGTTCGTCAACATCGCATCGCGCGCGGCCGGCTTCATCGCCAAGCGCTTCGGCGGACAGCTGGGCACCATGAGCGGCGACGGCCAGGCGCTGCTGGCCACGCTGTCGGGCCAGGCCGGCACCATCGCCGAAGCCCTGGAAAAGCGCGACACCGCTCGCGCCCTGCGCGAAGTCATGCTGCTGGCCGACCGCGTGAACGAATACGTGGACGCCAACAAGCCCTGGGAACTGGCCAAGCAGGAAGGCATGGACGCGCGCCTGCAAGACGTATGCACGACCTGCATCGAAGCCTTCCGTTTGCTCACCATCTACCTCAAGCCCGTGCTGCCGGCGCTGGCCGCCCAGGTCGAAGCCTTCCTGAACGTGGCGCCGCTCACCTCGGTCGATGCGCAGACCCTGCTGGGCGCCGGCCACGCCATCGGCGCCTACCAGCACCTGATGCAGCGCGTGGACGTGAAGCAGCTCGACGCCCTGTTCGAGCCCCCCGCCGCCCCCGAGCCCGAAAAGACCCTGCCAGGCGGCGAAGAAATCGCCCCCACCATCACCATCGACGACTTCGCCAAGATCGACCTGCGCATCGCCCAGATCGTGAACTGCGAGCCGGTCGAAGGCTCGACCAAGCTGCTGCGCCTCACGCTCGACGTGGGCGAAGGCCACCACCGCAACGTCTTCAGCGGCATCGCCAGCGCCTATCAGCCCGCCGACCTGGTGGGCAAGCTCACCGTGATGGTGGCCAACCTCGCCCCGCGCAAGATGAAGTTCGGCATCAGCGAAGGCATGGTGCTGGCCGCGAGCCACGGCGACGAAAAGACCCACCCTGGCATCCACGTGCTGGAGCCGTGGCCAGGCGCGACGCCCGGCATGCGCGTGCGCTGAGCGGGTTTTAGCCACTCGCTGTTTGTGAGGTGCTCACCGCGGACTTCGCGGATGGGCACGTGTGGCTTTGAACGCCTGCATCCTTAACAATCGGTTAATAAATAAATGGCTCGGTAGTTAAATTCGAGCCCATCCGCGTTTAGCATTCACCCCCAACAAAAACACAATCTCGAGGGGGGATTGAATGAGCGCTGAATTGGCGGCCACGTTCTTCAACGTCGGCTACGGACAGACCCTGGCCCAGTCCATGGACAAGAATCAGGTGGACGTGCTGGTGCTGACCCAGGGGCAGTACATGAGCATCCTGCAGGACAAGGCACGGAACAACGCGGCGCTGGAATTCAGCCTGCGCAAGATGCTGGCCCAGTCCACGTTCGGCCAGTACTGGCAGAAGACGTTCAGCCCGAATGCCGGTGAGCCGTGGGTCGGGCCAGTGGCACAGGGGGCCAACGATGTGCTGGCCATCGGCAAGACGATGAATGCCATCGGCATGGCCGGCATCAGCAGCTATATCAAGACCACGGCAACGGGCACGTACATCATCATCAAAGGGTACTCGGCGCGGCGCAGCAGTGCTCTGCAGGGCACGCGCTACTTGGCGACCCATCCCAAGATGCTGCAACTGGGACTTGGAATGAAGAGCCTGCAAGGCATTGCCAAGGGCGGCTTTATGCTGGGCGTGGTGGTGTCCACAGGGATCGAACTGATGGACTTCATGTTCAATGACGAGAAGACCATGTATGACTTGGTGGGCGGGATCGGGGTGGAGGCCGTCAAAGGCGGGCTTGGCGCTCTGATTGCGTATTCAATGGCTGCAGGCGTCGCTGGATCGGCTACGACAGTGGCGGTGCTTCCACTGGTCGTGATGGCCGTCTTTGCCGTTGGTGTGGGCATCGGATTGAATGCTGTTGATCGACACTACGGTCTGAAGGACAAGGTGATTGCTGCCCTCAAATTGCTTCCTGAACACACCGCTCAAGGTATCTACTACATCGATACGAAATCCCAGTCATGGCAAAAAGAACTCAGCGATGCAATGACGCAGAAAAAGACGCAAATGGGCCGTGCCATTGACCAAGGATTAAGGGACTGGCTCTGTCGAATTTCTTGCGTTCAATATTGAGCAATACCCTCTTCATCCATGTTCGACGTTAAAAAAGTCCGGGCCACTTTGCTGTGGGCAATTCCTCTTTACCTTGGACTCATGGCAGGCTCATGCCTACTGATCCGCTACGAGATCATC
>Ga0308157_10008034_pt1 | contig 12102 bp, 10 predicted proteins | sample PhyBR1_FD_201035 | JGI IMG/M metagenome (GOLD analysis project Ga0308157, IMG submission 201035) | Phyllosphere microbial communities from UC Gill Tract Community Farm, Albany, California, United States - DLSLB.R1 | ecosystem: Host-associated > Plants > Phyllosphere > Unclassified | place: USA...
GATCGGCCGCGTCCGCTGGCTTGCCGCCGAGCGGCTTGCCGTAGCGCTCACCGAGGTGAACGTAGAACGCACCCTCGGGATCCGGGATCGTCTCGACGAGCGTGCCGCGCACCTCGAGGTAGTGCGTCGGCGCCTCGGGATCGACGATCGACAGCGACATCGACGGGTTGTGCTGGAGGTTGCGGAACTTCTGGCGCGCCGTGGTGTGGGTGAAGCGCACGTGGGTTCCGTCGAACTCGAACCACATCGGATTGACCTGCACCGTGTTGTCGGGGCGGATCGTGCCGAGGTGGCCGTACAGGGGGAGTTCGAGCAGGCGGCGGAACTCGGGCGAAAGCTTTTCGATGGCACTCATGCGGCCACGTTAGCGCCGATCTTCTCCGTCTCGCGGTGAAGGAGGGGCCCGGCGAGGAATCCGGCCAGCAGTGCGCCGACGATCGGGAAGACGATGAACACCCACACCTGACTCCACGCGTCGCCGCCGCCATAGATCGCCGCCGCGATCGAGCGGGCGGGGTTCACCGACGTGTTGTCGACGGGGATCGTCACGAGGTGGATGAGCGTCAGCGTCAGGCCGATCGCGAGGCCGGCGAGGGCGGGGTTGCCACGCTTGGGGTGCGTCACGCCGAGGATCACCAGCAGGAAGATCGCCGTGAAGACGATCTCGACCACGATCGCGCCGACGATGCCGAAGCCGCCGGGCGAGTGCTCGCCGAAGCCGTTGCTCGCGAACCCGCCGGCCTGTGCCGCGGCGAACCATTCGGCGTTCGACGAGCCGATCAGGGCGATGATTCCGGTGCCGCACGCACCGCCGATGACCTGCGCGACGATGTAGCCGGGCACCTTCGACCAGCCGATGCGGCCCGCGGCGGCGGCGCCGAGGGTCACGGCCGGGTTGAAGTGGCCGCCCGAGATCGGGCCGAACGCGTAGGCGCCGACGACGACGGTGAGGCCGAACGCGAGCGCGACACCCGCGAAGCCGATGCCGAGGCTCGATCCGTTGTCGCCCGTGCCGAAGTCTGAGGCGAACAGTGCGGCGCCGACGCCGCCGAGGACGAGGAGGAAGGTGCCGAGGAACTCTGCAATGAGCGCGGATGATGTGGCGGGCGTCGCCACACGTGTGGTCTCTGCGGCCATGATCGGCCTTTCTCTGAAGGACAGCCGCGGGGTGCGACTGGCTTCAACTTAGCGCGTGCGGGGCGCGCTTTCGAGAGTCACGGAGGTATATGTCGCGGTCGTGATACGACGTCACCTGCGCGGCGCGTGGGTGACCGGATCTGTCAGCAGACGTGCGAACGCGAGCTCGGCGGGCGCGATCTGCATGAGATGCGAGCGCATGCGTGCACGTTCGATGCGAACCGTGCGGCTCTCGGAGGCGACCGGATCGATGCGCACCGCGTTCGACAGCCGTTCTCGGCTCGTGGCCAGCAGCACTCCGAGGTAGCCCGCGAGGACGACGACCTCGGGCGCGAACGCATTGACGAAGTTCGTCAGAGCGATCGAGAGCACGTCGACTTGGCGTGTGATCTCGGCGATCACTGCGGGATCCCGCACGACACCGAGCTCGATGTCGAGCTCGTCCTCGTCGAGTTTGCGACGGTTCAGCAGGTTCAGGATGCGCTGGGGGTGCAGTTCCGCCTCGAGACAGCCGCGGCGGCCGCACGCGCACTTCGTGCCGCCCGGGTTCACGACGGTGTGCCCGAGTTCGCCAGCGAAACCCGACGTGCCGCGCAGCAAGGTGCCGTCGAAGATCAGGCCGCCGCCGATGCCGTTCAGCGAGCCGTCCATGTAGAGCATGTTGGAGATGCCTCGGCCGACGCCGAAGCGCGCCTCGGCCATGGCGCCGACGCTCGAGTCGTTGCCGGCGGTGACGGGCATTCCGAGCGCCGTCTCGACGCGGGTTGCGATGTGCTCGCGTTTCCAACCCAATGGCGGCGCGAACATCACGGTCCCGGCGTTGTCGACGAGGCCCGGCACGGCCAGGCCGGCTCCGACGAGGCGGTAGTGACGGTCGATATCGGCGCGCATTCCGTCCACGAGCGCCGCGGTGTTCTGCGCGAAGCGCCGCGGGCTCGGGGCCCCCGCGAGATCGTGACGCACGCGCGAGTGCACGGATCCGCCGAGGCCGACGAGCGAGACCGTCACGGCGTCCGGCTCTGCGCGCACGCTCAGCGCGACGACGGCGTCGTCCGCGGCGACGCCGAGCGATGGACGCCCCGCGCGCCCGGTCGGGGCGGTTGATGTTTCGCATGCGAGTCCGAGGTCGATGAGCTCGGTGACGAGCCCGGTGACCGTCGAGCGATTCAGCCCGGTCGCGGTGCCGATGGCCGATCGGGACTGCGGTCCGTTCGCATGCACGAGCTGGAGGACCGCGGACAGGTTCTGCTGACGAACTTCCTCGTTCGTGGTTCGGGCGACGCTCTGGGGTGCGGGCGCACTCAGTCGCGCGCGGTCATCATCTGTGATCGAAGCCATGTTCGGAGATCACCGTCCCGCGGTCATGGATCGCATGAGCCGCTCCTGGGTGGCGTCGGCGCGCGTGACCTCGCCCGTGATGCGGCCTTCGGCGAGGGTATAGATGCGATCCGAGAGCCCGAGGATCTCGGGAAGCTCAGAGGAGATCAGCACGATCCCCTTTCCCTGCGCCGCGAGCTCGTTGATGAACCCATATATTTCATACTTCGCGCCGACGTCGATGCCACGCGTCGGCTCGTCGAGGATCAGGACATCGGGGTTCGCGAAGAGCCACTTCGACAGCACCACTTTCTGTTGGTTGCCGCCCGAGAGATTCCCCGTGATCGCGTGAACATCCGGGGCCTTCACGTTCATCTTGTAGCGGTAGGCATCGGCGATCTTGCGCTCGCGGAACTGGTCGAGCAGGCCACCTCGCGACAGCCTGTCGAGTGCGACTAGTGACACATTCGTCTGAATATCGCTGACGAGGTTGAGCCCATACTGCTTGCGGTCTTCGGTTGCATAGGCAAGGCCGTTCTCGATCGCTCGGCGCACCGTGTCGACGTCGATCCGCGCACCGTTCTTGTACACGGATCCCGTGATCTTCGATCCGTAGGTGCGCCCGAAGATGCTCATCGCGAGTTCCGTGCGACCAGCGCCCATCAGTCCTGCGAGGCCGACGATCTCGCCGGAGCGCACGGAGAAGCTGACGTCGTCGATGACGACGCGGTCGGGATCCGTCGGGTGATGCACGCGCCAGTTCTCGACGCGCAGCAGCTCCTCGCCGATGTCGGGATCCCGCGGCGGAAAAAGGCTATTGAGGTCGCGACCGACCATGGCGCGAATGATGCGCCCCTCGTTCGTCTCGGGGTCGTCGCGGCGCATCGTCTCGATCGTCGCGCCGTCGCGGATCACCGTGATCCGGTCCGCGATGGAGAGCACCTCGCGCAAGCGGTGGGAGATCACGATGCAGGTGATGCCCTGATCGCGGAATCCGCGTACGAGGTCAAGCAGGCGGTCGGAGTCGGATTCGCCGAGGGCGGCGGTCGGTTCATCGAGGATGAGTACTTTGACGTCCTTCGCGAGTGCCTTCGCGATCTCGATGAGCTGCTGCTGGCCGACGCCGAGGTCGGCGACTCTCGTCTCGGGATTCTCGTTCAGGCCCACCCGCGACATGAGCTCGGCGGCCCTGATGTGCGTCTCGCGCCAATCGACGAGTCCTCGGCGGGTGATCTCACTGCCGAGGTGGATGTTCTCGGCGATCGACAGGTAGGGGACGAGCGCGAGCTCTTGATGGATGATCGCAATGCCGCGCTCTTCGCTGTCGCTCACGGAGCGGAACGCGACCTCTGAGCCCTCCATCTCGATGGTGCCGTCGAAGGTGCCAGTGGGATGCACGCCGGTGAGAATTTTCATGAGTGTCGACTTGCCGGCACCGTTCTCACCACAGACGGCGTGCACCTCGCCGGCCGATACCTCGAGCGACACGTCGGACAGCGCCATGACGCCGTGGAATCGCTTTGTGATCCCGACTGTTCGAAGGATGGGGGCGGGCATATCGGCCGTTCTGCGTGCGGGTTCTCCCACACGCTACGTTACGCGAAAGTAATTTGTCCATAGGCCCGTCAATATGTATGGTTTCGTTTTGCGGGTTGCCGACGCTGGCAACCGTGAGCAGAAACATTCCCGCGAAACTGCGCGAATGCAACACTTTCAACGAGGAGAGACGATGAAGCACACTCGATTGCGGATTCTCGGCGCCACGGGCGCCATCGCGCTGGCGCTCGGGGTTGCCGGTTGCGCGAACGACGGTGGATCCGGCGGCGACAACGGCGGCGGCGACGCAGCAGCGAAGGACATCACGGTCGGTGTCGCGATGCCGAATGAGACCTACGAGCGCTGGGTGCAGGACGGCAACGCCGTCAAGTCGCAACTCGAGGAAGCCGGCTATGAGGTCGACCTGCAGTACGCGGCGGATGACATTCCGACGCAGCAGGAACAGATTGAGCAGATGATCACGAACGGTGCGGACATCCTCATCGTCGCATCGATCGACGGCACGGCGCTCGCCAACCAACTTCAGGGTGCTGCCGATGAGGGGATCCCGGTCATCGCCTATGACCGCTTGATCAACGACACCGAGGCCGTCGACTTCTACGTGACGTTCGACAACTACACGGTCGGGGTGCAGCAGGCCACCTCGCTGTTGACCGGGCTCGGCTACCTCGACGAGGACGGCAACGAGACCGATCTTGACGAGACGAAGTACATCGAACTCTTCGGCGGTGCGCCGATCGACAACAACTCGATGTTCTTCTACGACGGCGCGATCGACACGCTGCAGCCGTACCTCGACGAGGGCCTGCTCGAGGTTCGTTCGGGACAGACCTCGTTCGACCAGGTGAAGACCGACGACTGGGAGGGCGCCAACGCCCAGCAGCGCATGGACGACATCCTCACGCAGAACTATGGCGGTGGCACCGAGCAGCTCGATGGCGTACTCGCGCCAGCCGACCCGCTCTCGCGCGGCATCATCAACTCGCTCACGCAGAACGGTTACCCGAAAACGATCGAGGAAGGTCTGCCAGTCGTCACTGGTCAGGACGCCGAGGCGGCAAGCGCGAAGCTGATCTCCGAGGGCGTGCAGTACTCGACCATCTTCAAGGACACTCGCAAGCTCGCCGAGCAGGCGGCGACTGCGGCGGAGGCGTACGCCGAGGGCGAAGAGCCCGAGGCGAACGACACCGAGACCTACGACAACGGCGTGAAGGTCGTGCCGTCGTTCCTGCTCGAGTCCGACGTTGTCGTCGCCGGCAACGTGCAGGAACTGCTCGTCGATAGCGGTTACCTGTCCGAGGATGACCTCAAGTAGTCCCCGACGTTCGCACGACTCTGCGTGCCGGGTTCGCGTCTTCGCGGCCTCGGCACGCAGAGCCGAGCGGATTCGTCATGCGACGGCGGTCGAAAATAGGAGAGGCAGCAGCAATGGCTGACGCGATTCTCGAGATGATCGAGATCACCAAGAACTTCCCGGGCGTGAAGGTTCTCAAGGGCGTGGACCTCAGCGTCGAGCGCGGCGAGATTCACGCGATCTGCGGTGAGAACGGGGCCGGCAAGTCCACGCTCATGAAGGTGCTGTCGGGCGTGTATCCGCACGGATCCTTCGGCGGAGAGATCGTCTTCGAGGGTGCCCCGCAGAAATTTCATTCGATTACGGACTCAGAAGAGGCCGGGATCGTCATCATTCATCAGGAGCTCGCGCTCGTTCCGTACCTCTCGGTCGCCGAGAACATCTTCCTCGGAAACGAGCGCACCGACGGCGGGCTGATCAATTGGCACCGCACGAACGCCGAGGCCAACCGGTACCTCGAGCGCGTGGGCCTCGACGAGAACCCGACCACACCCGTCGGCCAATTGGGCGTCGGCAAGCAGCAGCTGATCGAGATCGCCAAGGCGCTCACGAAGGATGTGAAGCTTCTCATCCTCGACGAGCCGACGGCGGCCCTTAACGACAACGATTCCGAGCACCTGCTGGGCCTGCTCCGCCAACTGCGCGACGAAGGCATCACCTGCATCATCATCAGTCACAAGCTCGGCGAGATCGAGGCGGTCGCCGATAAGACGACGATCATCCGCGACGGCGAATCGATCGAGACGATCGACATGACGGATGACGACGCCACGCAGCCCAGGATCATCCGCGCTATGGTCGGGCGTTCGCTCGACAATCGATTCCCCGACCGAATCCCTCAGGTCGGCGAGGAGATCTTCCGGGTCGACAACTGGTCGGTCACCCACCCCACGCAACCGGACCGGACGGTCGTTGATGATGCGTCGATCTCTGTGCGTGCCGGCGAGATCGTCGGCATCGCCGGCCTCATGGGGGCCGGTCGCACGGAGTTCATGATGAGCGTGTTCGGGCGCAGCTACGGCCGTGACGCGCGTGGAACGGTGACGCTCCATGGTCGCGAGGTCGATACTCGTACGGTGAGCTCGGCGATCGACGCGGGGATCGCTTACGTCTCGGAGGACCGCAAGCATTACGGCCTCAACCTCATCAGCGACATCCGCACGAACATCTCCTCCGCCGCGCTCGGAAAGCTTGCCAATCGGGCCTCCTTCGTCAACGACAACGAGGAGATCAAGATCTCCGAGGACTACCGGCGAAGGATGAACATCAAGACGCCGTCGGTCATGCAGTCGACCGGAAACCTGTCGGGCGGCAATCAGCAGAAGGTCGTGTTGTCCAAGTGGCTGTACTCGGACCCCGACGTGCTGATCCTCGATGAGCCGACAAGAGGAATCGACGTCGGCGCCAAGTACGAGATCTACGAGATCATCGGCGCACTCGCCGCGGAGGGCAAGGCGATCATCATGATCTCCAGCGAGCTGCCCGAGCTGCTCGGCACGTGCGACCGCATCTACACGCTTGCATACGGCCGGATTACCGGCGAGCTGCCGATCGGGGCAGCGGATCAGGAGAAGCTCATGAACCTCATGACCATCGAGAACACCGAGAAGGAGGCCGCGGCATGAGCGGCGTGCTCGAAGACGCAAAGAACCTCTTCACCCGGAACCTGCGCACATCGGGCATCTACATCGCCCTCATCGCGCTCGTCATTCTCTTCACGATCCTGACCGGCGGCACGCTTCTCGCGCCGCGCAACATCACGAATCTCGTGCTGCAGAACGCGCACATCCTCATCATGGTGCTCGGCATGCTCATGGTGATCGTCGCCGGACACATCGACCTGTCCGTCGGCTCCGTTCTCGCGTTCGCGTCGGCCGTATCGGCGTTCTTCGTCATCAAACAGGGGCTTCCTTGGTGGGTCGGACTCCTCGCCGCGGTCATCGTCGGCCTTCTCGTCGGGGCATGGCACGGTTTCTGGGTGGCGGTGGTCGGCATACCCGCGTTCATTGTGACGCTCGCGGGCATGCTGTTGTTCCGCGGCCTGACGGCCGTGGTGCTTGGCAACACCTCGCTGTCGCCCTTCCCCGCTGAGTACAAGGTCATCGCGAACGACTACGCCAACGGATTGTTCGGCACGATCACCATCGGGCAGGGCGAGGGCCTGAAAGCCGTGCCCGAGACGATCGACATCTTCACCCTGCTGATCGGACTGATCGCGCTCGGAGGGTTCGTCGTCATGCAGCTGCGCGGCCGCCGCGCTCGCGTGAGCTACAACCAGCACGTCGAGAGTATGCCGCTGTTTATCGCGAAGCTGGTTGTGGTGGCCGCCGTTGTGCTCGCGTTCACCTTCGCCCTGGCGTACGATCGCGGATTCCCGCTCGTACTGATCGTGCTCGGCGTGCTGATCCTCGCGTATCAGCTCATCACGAACCGCACGGTGTTCGGGCGCCGCGTCTACGCGGTCGGCGGCAACCTCGCCGCCGCGAAGCTCAGCGGCGTGAACGTCATGAAGACCAACTTCTGGCTCTTCGTGCACATGGGTCTGCTCACCGGCATCGCCGCCGCCGTGTTCTCCGCGCGGTCGAACAACTCGTCCCCGGGCATGGGTGAGATGTTCGAGCTCGACGTGATCGCGGCCTGCTTCATCGGCGGTGCATCGACCACGGGCGGCATCGGCCGCGTGACGGGCGCGATCGTCGGTGGCCTCGTGATGGCCGTGATGTCGAACGGTATGTCTCTGATGGGCGTCGGCCAGTCGTGGCAGAACATCATCAAGGGCTGTGTGCTGCTTATTGCGGTCGCTTTCGACATCTACAACAAGCGCCGCGCCGGGGCTACTAACTGACGCGACGGGACGAATGCCGCCGCCCGATGCCATCGGGCGGCGGCATTCGTCCTACCGTGAGCTGCCGCGCGAAGTTCCCGAACGGCGAATTCGCCACGACGATAAATTAATCAGCGGAGTGGGTTGTTGCTCAGGAGCGGCTATGCACGACAGGAGTTTGCCCCGACCGTAATTCCTGCTGCCAGCAGGCTGCCTTGGGTGACCCATGCGGCAAGACCGGAAGGGGGCCAAATGACGAAGGCGACCACATTTCCTGCCGATAGCGCGGTGGAAACAACGCATGCACCGCTGGGAAGGTTGAGTTTCTGCGGGGTGCCGTCGATATTGATCGGGTAAGCATCCACGCGTTTTCCGTCGAGGTAGACCCAGATAGCCATAGCGCTCTTGCAATCAGTCAACGGCTGCCCCTTTTGCAGGGTCCAATTGCCGGTAGGTGCTACGCACATATACTTATAGTTGCCGGTCTGCAATGGGGAGACGGCTTTCGGGGCCGATTCTTGCTCAAGTGCGGAAGTGTCACTTGACGCGTGAGCCGCTGAGCCCAGCAGCATTGAGAAAATCACAATGATAGCGCCGAGTATAGTTTTCGCTTTTCGCATAAGTTTCACCTCTTTGTGTGTCATACACGACACGCAAACATTGTTAGAGAGGTGAGGCAAGAGGTGTATATGCCTTCTCGGGTTGTGTCGGAGCCGCGCGGCTGGCGTCGAGTGAGAACCGCGGTACTGTGCTGGCATGGCATTCCCCGGAACGATCATCGTCTCGTCGCCCGACTTCGCAGACCGCATGCGCATGCCCGATGCGTACACGGCGGATCACGGCAGCCAGGAACCCGTCATCGAGGTGTCGGGCGTTCCCGCAGAGGCTGTCGAACTCGCCCTCGTCTGCCACGACCCCGATGCGCCGCTCCCGCTCGGCTTCACGCACTGGACCGTTTACGGGATCCCCGCGAACGCGACGCGCATCACCGGGGCGTCCGGTCGCGAAGGCGTGACGAATGCGGGGGAGACCGGGTACTACGGCCCGCAGCCGCCCGTCGGGCACGGCGACCACAGTTACTACTTCTGGGTCTACGCGCTCTCGCGCAAGGTCGAGGGCGAGCCGAGCTCCGATGACTTCCTGCACGAGTACGCAGGCGACATCCTTGAGCAGAATCGGCTCGTCGGCTATTACTCGCGCTGAGGACGATGAAGGGCGCGGCCCGCGGGCCGCGCCCTTCATCGTGAGCAGTTCTCAGACCGCTGTGTACCCGCCATCGATCAAGTAGTAGGCGCCGGTCACGAACGACGCGTCGTCGGAGAGGAGGAAGCGCACGACCTTCGCGACCTCCTCGGGCAGGCCGAGGCGGCCAAGCGGATGCTTGCCGGCGAGCGCGTTGTACGCCTCGTCCGAGAGCGACGACTTCACGAGCGGCGTGTCGATGTACCCCGGGCCGACGGCGTTGATGCGCAGGTTCTGGTCGCCGTACTCTGCCGCGGCATTCTTCGTGATGCCCACGACGCCGTGCTTGGCTGCCGTGTACGCACCATTGCCGATCGCAGCCACCGTGCCGTGGATCGACGCCATGTTGACGATGGACGACTCGGACGCGCCAGCGTCGAGCATCGCCGGAATCTGGTAGCGCATTCCGTACAGAACGCCGTTGAGGTTGATGTCGATCACGCGGTTCCAGTCATCGATGTCGACCTCGCCCGCGGGCGCTTGTTTGCCGCCGATGCCGGCGTTGTTCACCGCGTAATTGAGCGCACCATAGGTCTCGATCGCGAAGTCGACGGCCTTGCGACTGTCGTCCGGAACCGCGGTGTTCCCTTCGAAAGCGGCGGCGTCGCCGCCGTCGGCGATGATCTCATCGACGACCCGCTGCGCCGCGTCGAGCTTGATGTCGGTGACGACGACTTTGGCGCCGAGGGATGCCAATTCCTTCGAGATCGCCTCGCCGATGCCGGAACCGCCGCCTGTGACGAGTGCAACTCTTCCGTCGAATCCCATGATGATCCTCCTCAGTGTGTGCTTCATCCATTCAGGTGAATGAACGCCGTTCCTCCATCGTACGTCCGCTCCCGGGCGCTCGGGGCTGTCTTCCGGCTGACATCCCAGCCGAGCTGTGGAACGATCATTCCTATGAGTTCGGTGAATGCCTCTGCCCCCGCCCGCGGCGCCCTCGACCGCTTCTTCAAGATCTCGGAACGCGGATCAACGCTCGGCCGCGAGATTCGCGGGGGGCTCGTCACCTTCCTCGCGATGAGCTACATCCTTGTGCTCAACCCGCTGATCCTCGGCACCGTCCCTGACGGCACCGGCCAGATGCTCGGTGGCGGCACCGACGGCCCGAACCTCGCGATGATCGCTTCGGCGACCGCGCTGATCGCCGGCATCATGTCGATCCTGATGGGCGCGATCGCGAACTTCCCGCTCGCTCTCGCCGCGGGCCTCGGGCTGAACGCGGTTGTCGCGTTCTCGATCGCCGGGATCCCGAACGTCACGTGGGCCGACGCGATGGGCCTCATCGTCATCGAGGGCATCATCATCCTGATCCTCGTACTCACCGGATTCCGCGAGGCCGTGTTCCGCGCGGTGCCGAAAGAGCTCAAGACCGCGATCGGCGTCGGGATCGGTCTGTTCATCACCCTCATCGGGCTCAGCAACGCGGGCATCGTGACGCCCGGATCCGGCACCATCGTCGCGATGGGCAACCTCGGCACGTTCCCGGTGCTGGTGTTCGTGATCGGACTCGTGCTCACGATCATCCTGCACGTGCGACGGGTGCCGGGCGCGCTGCTCATCTCGATCCTCGTCGCGACCGTCATCGCCGTGATCCTCGAGAACACGCTGCACATCGGCGCGCGCCCCGATAATCCCGCGGGCTTCAACAGCGCCCCGAAGTTCGACGGCGTTTTCGCCCTGCCCGACTTCTCGCTGCTCGGCCAGTTCGATCTGCTCGGCTCCTTCGAGAACATCGGCGTCATCACGATCGTGCTGCTCGTGTTCTCGCTGATGCTCGCCGACTTCTTCGACACGATGGGCACCATGGTCGCGATCGGCGGCGAGGCGAAGCTGCTCGACGCCGAGGGCAACCCGCCGCGCTCGAAGTCGATCCTCCTGGTCGACTCGCTCGGCGCGATCGCGGGAGGCATGGGATCCGTCTCGTCGAACACCGCGTTCGTCGAGTCGAGCGCCGGTGTCGGCGAGGGCGCCCGGACGGGACTCGCGTCGGTGGTCACGGGCATCGCTTTCCTGCTGTCGACGCTGTTCGCACCGCTCGTCGCACTCGTTCCCTACGAGGCGGCGGCCCCCGCGCTCGTACTCGTCGGGTTCCTCATGATGACGCAGATCGCCGGCGTCGACTGGAAGAACGTCGATATCGGGATCCCCGCGTTCCTCACGATCGCGATCATGCCGTTCACGTACTCGATCTCCGACGGCATCGGCGCGGGCTTCATCGCCTTCGTCATCGTGAAGCTCGCGCGCGGCAAGGTCCGCGAGATCCACTGGCTGATGTGGCTCGTGTCGCTCCTGTTCGTGGTCTACTTCCTCGTCGACCCGATCCAGGCGTGGCTCGGCCTCTAACTTCCGAGCACCACGTTGATCGGATCCTCGCCCCGCGCGAGCCGGCCCGCCTGCTCCGCGACGAGCTTCGCGATGCGCGGCGCCATCGCGTGAGTGCGGCCGCCCACGTGCGGTGTGATCAGCACGTTCGGCAGAGCCCACAGCGGGTGATCCGCGGGAAGCGGCTCGGGATCGAACACGTCGCTCGCCATGCGGATTCGCCCGCGCGAGATGTGGTCGACGAGCGCGTCCGTGTCGAACGTCGGGCCGCGGCCGACGTTCACGACGAGCGCGCCGTCGGGAAGCGCGGACAGCGCGGCGTCGTCGATCAGGTGATGGGTCGCGT
>Ga0308157_10008035_pt1 | contig 12102 bp, 10 predicted proteins | sample PhyBR1_FD_201035 | JGI IMG/M metagenome (GOLD analysis project Ga0308157, IMG submission 201035) | Phyllosphere microbial communities from UC Gill Tract Community Farm, Albany, California, United States - DLSLB.R1 | ecosystem: Host-associated > Plants > Phyllosphere > Unclassified | place: USA...
CTCCGCCGCCAACCCGACGTTCAAGATTGCGACGTGCCCGTCCCCGCCGGCGCCAGCGCCGCCAGCACCTGCGCCTTGAGCGCCTTGATCAGGGCCGTCTCGTCCGGCGCCACGCCTTCGGGCGCGGTGAAGACGCGGTCGGCGTAGACCAGCCCCAGCTGGGCCTTGCCCACTACCAGCGGCAGCACGATGAAACTCTCCGCGTCCGGCAGCAGGGTCTTGTACCAGGCCGGCAGCAGGTCGCGGATCTTGGGGCTGAAGGCGTCCGCGATCATCATGTCGGCGTCGTTCTCGAGCGCCAGGTGGAATACGTCGCGCGCGAATGCGCAGGGAAAGACGAAACCGTCCTGCAGGTCGACGCTGCCCTCGCCCAGCGACACCCGCGCGCGGAACTGCCTGGTCCGCGTATCGCGCAGGCACACGGTGGCGAAGCGGAAACCCAGCGCGCCGTACAGGGTCTCGAGCACCGCCATGATCACATCGTTGACGCCGGCGCCGGTGGCGCCCAGCAAGGTCACATCTTGCACGCCTGCCAGCAGCAGGTCGCGCGCATTCTTCGGCTTGCCGCTGGGGTAGCATTCGCCCTCGTCGTCGTCTCCGGCATCGAGCGTGGCCAGCGCCAGCACGTTCGGCAGGCCGCTGCCGGCCTTGGGGTCGGTTTTCGGCGCGCGCTCCAGGTTCATGCTCTGCAGCATGCCATTCATGCCGTCCTGCACCTCGTCGAACAGCGCCACCATGGCCGGATGGTCGACGCCCAGCGCCGCGCCGTAGCGCGCGATCAGGTCTTGCGTCTCGGGCGCGGCGGCCGGGTCGTGGTGGCGGCCCATCAGGCGCGCCACGTCGCGGCTGAAGGCGGCCACCTGGCGCATCCATTCGTTGCGGTCGGTGGCGACCTCCAGCGGGCCCGGGGGCAAGGCGGCCTGGGCCTGCACGATCAGTTCCGGCATCTGCCATTCGCGCAATACCGCTTCAGAAAGGGCTTCAAAACTACAGCCCAGGATCAGTTGCGCGGCCTGGCTGGGCGTGTGCTTGCCGGCCGCCACCAGCGCGGCAATCTCCCGATAGCGTTCCGGTTCGTGGCTGGCCAGCAGCAGCGCGCCCAGGTTCTTGAACAGCGCGCAGATCGCCGCTTCCTCGGCGCCGGGGATCGGGCTGTGGCGCGCCAGCTCGCGCCCCACCAGGCTGGCGCACAGCGAAGCTTCGAGCTCGACCCGCACGCCGTGCTCGGCGGTGTCGAGCGCATCGACCAGCAGCATCGCCAGCGCGGCGGCGCGCACATTGTCGAAGCCGAGCAGGGAAATGGCGCGCGAGATCGTCGTCACCGGCGTGTTGGACAGGGTGCGGTACTGGACCGTGTTCGACAGGCGCAGGATGCGCTGGGTCAGGGCCACGTCGGACACCACGTAATAGGCCAGATCGGCCGTGCCCTGGTCGTCGCTATAGCCCATGCCGATCACGTGCATGACGGCGCCGCCCAGGGTGAACATGCGTTCGGTGCCGCTGAGCTTGCGCATCAGGGCGGGTCGCACGCGGCGCGAGGCGCCGTCCTGGAGGAGCTCGGCCATTGCGTCTATCCGGCCTTGCGCAGCGGCGCCGCGTTCTGCTTGTGCTGCTTGAGCACTTGCTGGTGCAGCGCCGCCAGCGCCGGCAGCTTGGGATTGAGCGGGTCGAGCTTGCGCACATTGCCGATCAGGGCCGGCACCTGCGCGCCGAGGCGGTTGTCCCAGGCCTCGTGCTCCAGGCAGCGCAGCACCGCCAGCGCGGCATTGAAGGCCACCGCCGGATTGCTCGGCAGCTTGAGCGCGGCTTCGAGCATCAGGGTCACGGCGCCGCGGTAGTCGCCATTTTTTGCGCGCGCGGCGCCGCCGGCAACCAGGTCGACCACCTGCTGGCGGCTCTGCTGCGCCAGCGTCTGCGCCAGCTCACTCTTGCCGGCCTGCTCGAGCACGCCCATGGCGCGCGTGACCATCGCGTCATTCGGGGCATTGCTCATCACTTCGCGCACGATCTCGGAAGCGCCCTCCTCGCGCCCATTGTCGAGGCAGGTACGCGCCAGCTCGAGCTTGAGATCGGCCGACAGGCCGGGCGCATCCTTGCTGGCGGCCAGCGCCGTGCCCAGCGCTTCGCCCAGCCGCGCCTCGTTGCCGGTGTACTCGTGCACCAGGGCCGAGGCGATCGCGCTGCACAGCGAGGTGTTGTTGCGCCCGCCCATCGAGCGGTCGAGGTCGCGGATCACGGCGGCGGCGCCCACCGGGTCGCCCTTGTGCACCAGCGTGCGCACCAGCTTGACGTGGTCTTCGGGATCGCGGAATTCGGAATACTTGGCCTTGCCCACCACCTGGCGCAGCGCTTTTTCGGCGGTGTCGACGTCGCCCGCCTCGAAGGCGGTGTCGGCCAGCGTGCGCAGGCGCCGCACGGCATGCGGCGAGACCGCCACCGCGTCTTCCAGCACCCCCTGCGACTTGGCCAGTTCGCCGACCGCGGCATGGGTGCGCGCCAGCCAGTCGTAGGCGTCGACGAAGTTGCGGTTGCTATCGACCAGGTCTTCCAGGATCTCGCGCGTCTCGTCGTAGCGCTTGCGCACGAACAGGGTCTTGGCCAGCCCGAGCCGGGCCCAGGCAATCGCCTTGATCTCGACCAGGTGACGATAGATCGGCTCGGCCTGGTCGGCCTGGCCCAAGAACATGTGCAGCTCGGCGCGCAGGCGCAGGAAGTCGATCGCGTAGCGTGTGTGCAGGCGCTGGCCCTCGATGCAGGCGGCGATCGCCTGCTCCTGGTCGCCCGCCTCCATCAGCGTATAGACCTGCAGGAAGGCATTGCGCTTGTCGAGTGCGCGCCCGATGCGGTCGAGCAGGCGGTCGGCGGTGAATGGCTTGAGGATGTAGTCGGTCGGCGCCAGCTCGGCGGCGCTGACCACCTTGCTGTGGTTGCCTTCGGCGGTGACCATGAAGAACATGGTGGCCAGGCGCATCAGCTTGTGGTGGCGCAGGTCCTCCAGCAATTGCTGGCCGTCCTGGCCGCCTTCCAGGTCGTATTCGCACAGGATCAGGTCGAACTGGCGCAGGCCGAGGTGCTTGACGGCCTGGTTGGAGGTGCTGGCGTGCTCGATCCGGTTCAGGCCGCACAGGGTGAGCATGCTGTGGATGCTGGCCCGCATCCCCGCGTGGGGCTCGATGATCAGGGCCGTCAGGCCTTCCAGTTCGTTCATGATGGTCCGTGTAAGCCTGCGTTGGGCATGGCGCCGCGGCTGCATGGGCGCGCGGCATCAGGCCAGTATATTACGGCGAGGAACGAAAATAATGAAATCGGGTAAGGTCGTGACACGAGAATATGTCACACGCCGAAAAAACGACAGCCTTATTGCGCGTCGGCCGCGGCCTGGCGCAGGGCCGTATGGCGGCTGTCGCACTCCGACTTGCTGGCGCCGTCCACGATGTTCTGGTAGCGCAGCTCGTATTTGCCGGCCGCCAGCTTGTCGAAAGTGAAACTCGAACGCTGCTGCACGAAGGCATGGCGGACATTGGCGCGGCGATCGAGGTCGTACAGCTTGACGAACACCGGCGCCGCATTGGCGCTATTGTCGACCAGGACCTGCATCTCTTCGCCTTCGTTGCCGACCGGGTAGCCGGGCAAATAGGACGATTCGAGCGGCCACGGATCGCCGCTTGGCGCGGCCAGGGTCTGCAGGTCGGTGCCGCAATCCGGAGCGCGGGCCGGCACCGACAACTGGGCGACGGCGAGCGCGCGCACCTCGGGCGGCGGACCCTTGGCGCCTTCGGGGCCGACGCGGCGGGCCCAGTCGTCGCTGCTGGCGTCGACGCCCGGTGCATCGGGGCGGCCGGTCTTGACACTCTGAGGCTGGGCGATGCCGCTCCAGGCCAGGGCGCTGGGAACGATGTCAGGCTGCTGCTCGATGGTCAAAACGGCGGCTACGGCGCCGGCCACGAAGCAGCTGGACAAGCCGAACCACCAGCGCGGATCGCGCCACAAGCGCTTGCGGCGCGGCCTGGGGCTCGGTTGCGCTTCGTGGTGTTCACCGTTCTTGCGCGGCTGGCCATCCTTGGCGCTGGAACTTTCCAGCCATTCGACCTCCCATTCCTCGGAGGCGATCCATTCGTCGTGCTCCTTGCGACGGACGGGATCGGACAGGACGTTATAGGCGGTGTTGACGACCGCCATGATGCGGGCCGACTTTTCGTCGCCCGGATTCTTGTCAGGGTGATACTTCTGGCTCAGGGCCTTGTAGGAAGCACGAATGACTTCCTGGGGCGCATGACGCGACACCTTCAGGTTGTCATAATGTGTGTGAATCTTGGCCATGATCTGTCAAGTCTACCCGGCGTTCTGTCTTTCCTCGGCCGATGCCTGTCGGTATGACGAGGCGCGGGAATATCCTCACAGCTTAGCCGGATTTGTGTCCCCTGTGCAAGATATCAATAAGTCTACAGTCGGTGGCTGCGGTCCGCATGCACGATTGCCTCGGGCAATTCTACGCCCTGTCCGACCACCAGCACCTTGAACAATTCGCCCATTTCAGCAGGAGAAACCAGTTTTTGCACGGCCCGCGACTGGGGCAGGAAGCGCTTCGCATCCTCGGGGTCGTTTTCCAGCAACAGTTCACCGATGCCAGCGCCGAGCAGGAAGGCGGCCTGGCTCATATAAGCCAGCACCGGCAGGCCGGCGTCCTGCGACGCCAGCGCCATCGCCGTGAAGTCGACGTGGGCCGTGATGTCCTGCAGGCCGGGCAAATAGAAGGGATCCGGGTGCGCGTGGTGGCGATAATGGCACATCAGGGTGCCGCCGATGCGCTGGTCGAGGTAGTACTCGTGGGCCGGGAAACCGTAGTCGAACAGGATAGCGGCGCCGCGGCCGCCCGTGAACATCGCCGCCAGCGAGCCCATGAAGCCGGCGCCGACCGGGTGCAGTTCGGTGACATAGCCCTCGATCATCTGTTCATGGTCAGGCACCTGGCGCGCCAGCTGCTGCTCGAGGTCCTCTCCGAGCGGCGCCTGGACGAAGGCGAAGGCGCCGTCCTCGATCGTGACCATTTGGCGCCGCCAGCCGTCGGCAGTGCGGATCGCCAGCTCGACCGGCATGGCGTCGAGCACCTCGTTGGCCAGCACCACGCCGCTGAACGTGTCGGGCATGGCGTCCAGCCAGCGCAGTTGCGGCAGGTCGGCCAGGTTTTCCTGCTGGCGCGCGCGCAGCTCGCCGGACAATTCAATGATGGTATAGGAGTTCACCTGGACGCCCTGCTTGTCCAGCGCAGCGAGGACGTCGCGCGCCAGGCGGCCGGTGCCGGCGCCGAACTCGATGATGTCGGGCGCGCTTTGGGCGATAATAGCGGCTGCCACGCGCGCCACGGCCGCCCCGAACAGCGGCGTCATCTCGGGCGCGGTAGTGAAATCGCCCTCAGCCCCGAGCTTGGCCGCCCCGCCGCTGTAATACCCGAGCCTGGGCGCGTACAGCGCCAGTTCCATGAAACGAGAGAAGGCGATCTGCCCGCCGTGCCGTGCGATCTCGGCGGCGATGAGCTGTTGCAGGGAATGGGACGCGGCCAGGGCGTCGGGATCGGGTGCGGGCAGAGACATGCCGGCATTTTAAAAGAAGAATCGTATTACCAGGTCAAACAACCACTTATTCGGCCACCGAGCAATCAATGAGCATCACCTCATCCAATCAAACCAGGGTCGCCCTGGTGACCGGCGCCGCCAAACGCCTGGGCCGGATCATCGCGCTTGAACTGGCCCAAGCCGGCTGGGACATCGCAGTGCATTACGGCAGTTCGCGCGAGGACGCCGAACGCACGGTGCACGACATCGAGCGCCTTGGCCGCCGTGCCCATGCGCTGCAATGCGACCTGGCCGACGAAGCCGCGGTCGGCCGTTTGTTGTCGGAAGCATCCAATGCGCTTGGCCCAATCGGCTGCATCGTCAATAATGCGTCACTTTTCGATTATGATGCCGCTGCCGACTTCACGCATGCGCGGCTGGACCGCCATATGCACATCAACTTGGCCGCACCGATCCTGCTGGCCCGCGCATTGCATGAGGCGACGCCAGAAGGCGAGCAGGCGGTCGTGGTCAATCTCCTCGACCAGAAGCTGTATAACCTGAACCCGGACTTCCTCTCGTACACCTTGTCGAAAGCAGCCCTCGATAGTGCCACGGTCATGCTGGCGCAGGCGCTCGCGCCGCGCGTGCGCCTGGTCGGTGTCGCGCCAGGATTGACCATGATCAGCCACATGCAAACCCAGGAAGAATTCAGCGCCACGCATTCACTCTCCCCGCTGGGAGAATCCAGCCGTCCCGAGGAAGTCGCCAGGGCTGTCGTGTTCGCAGCCCAGAACCGGGCCATGACCGGCACCAACCTGGTGGTCGACGGCGGTCAGCACCTCATGCACATGTCCCGCGATTTCAGCCTTATCAACAGGAATACCTAATGTTCATCCATCCCCGTCTGGAACACTGCCGCCGCATCTTCATCCGCGACTACCGTCTCGATATGGAAATCGGCGCCTATCCTCACGAAAAAGACAAGCTTCAGTACGTTGTCGTGAATATCGAATTCTGGGTTCCCCTCACCCTCAATACGCCGGTCGCCGACAATCTCGACGAAATCGTCAACCACGACTTCGTCCGGCCTGGCATCCAGGAGATCGTGGGCCGCGGTCATATCAATTTGCAGGAAACGCTGTGCGACGCCATCGTCGACCTGGTCCTGGCGCATCCGAAGGTAGTCGCGACCAGGGTGTCGACCGAAAAGCGCGAAGTCTATCCGGACTGCACCGGCGCGGGCGTGGAAGTCTTCAAATTCAAGGATCAGCCGGCATGAGCGAGGACAGCCGGCGTTACCTGGACGCCAATCAGATCGTCTATCTACCGCTGTGGGCGCGTTATTCGGTGATGGCCATCCTCGGCATCCTGGCCATCGCGGCTTGCATTGCGGGGCTGGGCCTGTTCTTTTTCCCGAGCGCCTATGACAAGATCACGCCGACCCTGTCGATCGCCCAGACCGCCGCCGGCGCCTTCGCCATCGTCCTGTTCGTCCTGTTCGCCGAGCGCGAACTCGGCACCGAGAAGCTGTTGCGCAAGACGGATATCTTTCTTGAGCAGCAAATGCTCGACGGCCTGCGCAAGATCGAGATCCCGCAGCTCAAGCCCGGGTTTACCGTCGATGTGGACGTCGTCCAGCGCGCCAGTACGATCCACGGCGGACGCAAGGACATCTTCGGCGCGAACTATGACATCTCCCTCGACAATTTCAAGATGCGGATGTGGATCGGGATCAACGTCAAACGCATCAACGTGATCTACTTCGTCAGTGCAACCGACGCATCGATGGTCGAGACCTGCAAGGAGAAATTCCATTACACGTTTGCCGGCGCCGCGAAACTCGGCTACGACACCAATTACCAGTACGCCGTGGCCGGCAATGAACGCATCGTGTCGATCTGGTCGACCGTCATGGCCGATACCGTCGTACTCGGGAATCCTTCGGAGCAGCTGTTCTGGATCCAGGACATTGCGATGATGACGCAGTCATTCATTCGCACAGCCGTACGCGAGCAGTTGCAGCCCTATACCCAGATTGAGCCAGGACCCTTATGAACAGTATTACCGTGGATGACGCGTTGGACATGCACGCGGCCGCCGACACCAAGCACGCCGAAAAAACCGCCTACGAGAACAACAAGCTGCACAAGCGCCTGTGCCGCCTGGTGGGCCAGGCGATCGGCGACTTCAATATGATCGAGGACGGCGACAAGGTGATGGTCTGCCTGTCGGGCGGCAAGGACAGCTATGCCCTGCTCGACATCCTGCTCACCCTGCGCGAGCGCGCGCCGATCCACTTCGACATCGTCGCGGTGAACCTCGACCAGAAGCAGCCGAACTTCCCGGCGCATATCCTGCCGGCCTACCTGGACAAGCTCGGCGTGCCGTATCACATCGAGAACCAGGACACCTACAGCATCGTCAAGCGCCTGGTCCCGGAAGGCAAGACCACCTGCTCGCTGTGCTCGCGCCTGCGGCGCGGCATCCTGTACCGCGTGGCGGACGAACTCGGCTGCAACAAGATCGCCCTCGGCCACCACCGCGACGACATCCTCGAAACCTTCTTCCTGAATATGTTCTTCGGCGGGAAACTGAAGGGCATGCCGGCCAAGCTGGTGTCGGACGATGGCAAGCACATGGTGATCCGCCCGATGGCCTATGTGAAGGAAGCCGATACCGAGCGCTATGCCGAGGTGAAGGGCTTCCCGATCATCCCGTGCGACCTGTGCGGTTCGCAAGAGAACCTGCAGCGCAAGCAGATCAAGAACATGTTGCGCGAGTGGGAGAAGAAACATCCGGGACGCGTGGAGAATACCTTCTCGGCGCTGTCGACCGTGGTGCCGTCGCATTTGCAGGATCGCGAGCTGTTCGACTTCGTTGGATTGAAGACCGATGGCGTGCCGAATCCGCTGGGGGATATCGCGTTTGACGAGGAGCCGTGTTCGACGCCGGCGAGCACGACGATTTCGCTGACGCAGCTTTGATGCCAGCGCGATGAGAAAAGCAGAGGCGTCGACCTCTGCTTTTTTTCGCCCATGCACTCGATTGCGGTCATGCTACGCTGGCTCCCTCACCGTCTTCAAGAGGATTGCGATGTTCCCACCATCGACCCACACTGCGCGCCTGTTACGACATTTTTCGCTGGCCATTGCCATGCTGCTGCCTACCATGGCCGTCGCCGAGCCCAGCGCAATCTACCTTGTCCGCCACGGCGAAAAAGCCAGCGTCGGCCACGACCCTGCCCTCACCCCGCAAGGCCGGCTGCGTGCACAAAACATCGCGGCAATCCTGCACCGCACCGGCATCCAGGCCATCTTCAGCACGCCGACCGCGCGCACGCTGCAGACCGCGCAGCCGCTGGCCCAGCAGCTCGGATTACCGATCGAACGATACGACCCGGCGACGCCGAAGGCGCTGGTCGACAAGGTGAACGCGCTGCGCGGCGCGGTACTGGTGGTCGGCCACTCGAACACCTTGCCGGAACTGGTGCGGCTGTTCGGCGGCGCGCCCGGCGCCGATATCGGCGACGACGAATACGACCGCCTCTACCAGCTCACGCCCGATGCCGGCGGCGCCGTCCGCACCGTCGTCCTGACCTCGCTGCCGGCGGCCGGCGGCAAACCCTGAAGCGCCGGCGCAGCGTTCCTGCACCGGCTTGTGTCGCGCATCAGGGCGCGACGTTCGCGCGCAGCACCGGATACAGGTTCAGGCGCTCGTCATACGACGAATGGCGCTTGGCGAAGAACTCCAGGCGCGCCTGCGGGTTCTTGGCGAACGCCGGATCGCTGTCGAGACGCTCGCGGAAGGCCTTCGCCACCGCCGGATCGGCCGCCATCTGCTCGCGCGCGACGTCCTCGGCCACGTAATCTTCCATGTACTCCTTGCGCTCGAAGGCGGTGTTGAAGGCGCCCCAGGCCAGCAGCGAATCCGGCGCCTGCGGCTCCAGCATCGCCACCACCAGGCGCGCCTTCGGCTGGGCGATCGGCACGAACAGCGAACCCTGCGCGATCGCGCGCGCCTCCGGCTTCCACTTGCCTTCCACCGTCAGGCGCTGGTGGCCTTCGACCGAGCCGGCAGCCAGGGTCGCCTTGTCGGCGCGGAAGGTCTCGGCGTCGAAGCGCGCGACCGTCTTGTCCAGTGTGCGGAACTCGACGCCGTGCTGGCGCAGCTTCTCGCCCACGATCGCCGCGTACGCCGCCGGGATCACGTAGCCGGCGCGCGGCGCGGTAATCTGGAAGTCGGCCACGATGTCCTGCCACAGCGGCACGCGCCACACCTGCGGCTTCGTTTCGTCGTAGCGCGTCATCAGGGCGCCCGAGACTTCCGACGGCGTGCGGGTGTATTCGTAGCCGTTGAAGTCGACCATCTCCTTCTTGTCGCTCGCTTTATAGGACAGCGCCACCGGCTGGTTGCCCAGCCTGGCGGCGCGCGCGTCGGCCGCGTAGGCGGCCTGCTGCCATTGTTTGCCGTTGCGCGCGACCTGGTCGAGCACCGACACCACCGTGTTGCGGGTGATGCGCACGCGCACCGGGTATTCCTTCCACGAGTGGGTTTCCACCAGCATCGCCATGCGGTTACGCAGCTGGAAGTAGCCGGTCGAGAAGCGCGGGTCGGACACGCCGTCCATGAAGCCCGACATCGGGTCGTCGTGCTTCACGAACGACATGTAGTACGACTGCGGGGTCGAGCCTTCTTTCGCGATGTCCTTGATGACGTTGGTGCGCAATGCCAGGCCGGCCTTGCGGAATTCCGGGTCGCCCGAGTACACCGGCTCGACCTGGATCGAGATATCGTGCTGGAACTTGGCGCCGTTGGTCGCGTGCAGGTCGACATAGACCAGCGGATCCCAGGCGTTCACCAGCGCCAGCATGGCCTGCATCTCGGGCGCGTCGGCCTTCAGGTAGTCGCGGTTCAGGTTGTAGTTCTGGGCCGTGGTGCGCCAGCCCATCTCGACCGGGCCGCGCTGGTTGGGGCGATTCCACTTGCCGAAGCGCTCATGGCCGTCGACGTTGAATACCGGGACGAAGATGAAGACCTGCCTGTCCAGCGCACCCTTGGCGGCGCGGCCTTCGAGCAGCTCGCGCAGCGCCAGGAAACCGGCGTCCTTGCCGTCGATCTCACCGGCGTGGATGCCGCCCTGCATCAGGGTGACCGGCAAGCCCTGCTTCTTCGCCTCAGCGGGCGAGAATGCGCCGGTATTGCTGGCGACCAGCGCCTTCATTGGGCGGCCTTCCGGGGTGATGCCGAAATCGATGCACTGGACCTGTTTCGGGTACGCCTGCTGGAAGGCGGCGCACAGGGCGATCGTCTCGTCGTAGCGGCCGGTGGCGGTGAAGCCCGAGCGTTCCGACACGGTGGTCAGGTCGGGGGCGGCATGGGCGGATTGGCTGAGGGGGAAAGCCGACAACAGGGCCAGCAGTAACGCAGAACGGATCATCGAATAGCTCCGGCAGTGACGAGGGAAGGCCGGAGATTATAGACGTGTTCTACATGCAACAGTTATGGTGGGCGGCGTGGCCGCCCACCATGCCATCGGATTAACGGGCTGGCGGCGCACCCGGCGTGGTGTGGATCGCGATCTCCTCGACCTCCGGCCGCACGATCCGCATCGGCACCTGGCGCGCCCGGGCCGCGCTCGAGGCCGTGCTTGAGGCCGGGCAAGCACCAGTGGCGCGGTAGGCCAGGGCCGTGGCCAGCAGGCCTTCGTTCTGGTCGCCCACCGGCCGCGACAGGTCGTCGCTGGCCTGGCAGGTCGGCGCGAAGCCGTCGGTAAAGTCGCCGAAGCCCTTGTGGTTCACGCCCTGGAACTCGATCGAGAAATAGGTCGTGCCGCAGTTCGGCACCGGCGTGAAACCATAAGGCTTGCCGCAGGTGGTGCCGCCGATCTGGATCACTTCGATGTCGGCGCCGCGCAGGCCGTTGATCACCGATTCGCTGGCCGAGCAGGTGCCCTCGGTGCTGAGCACGGTCACCCGCTTCAGGCCCAGGGTCGGCAACGGGGTGCCGGCGCGCAGCGGGTTGACCGAACTGAACCCCCAGGCGCTCGAGCGGAACATGATCGGCTGGTAGGCCGGCGTCTTGTCGTTGTACTGCGAACGCTCGAACACCTTGCCGCTCGTCGACTCGGGGCCGGCGATCATATAGGCCAGCTGGCTGGCGACGTACAGCAGGCCGCCGCCGTTGTAGCGCACGTCCAGCACCAGGTCATTGACGCCGGCCTGCCTGAAGGTGGTGAAGGCGTCGTACAGCTGTTTCTCGGAGACCGCGTTGAAGCTGTCGAAGGTCAGGTAGCCGACCTTGCCGGTAGGGGTCTCGATCACCTTGACGTTCTTGACGGGCGCCTCGACCACCTCGGCCCCGGCCATGGTCGCCTCGTACTGCACGCCGGCGCGCTGCAAGGTGAAGCGGTGCGTGGCGCCGACCGTTTCCGGGAACAGGCCGGCGTTGATCCGGTCGATCTCCACGCCGTCCTCGGTATTGACGAAGTCGACGCCGTCGACCTTGAGCAGCATGTCCCCGCGCAGCAGGCCGGCGGCGGCGGCCGGCG
>Ga0308157_10008041_pt1 | contig 12095 bp, 10 predicted proteins | sample PhyBR1_FD_201035 | JGI IMG/M metagenome (GOLD analysis project Ga0308157, IMG submission 201035) | Phyllosphere microbial communities from UC Gill Tract Community Farm, Albany, California, United States - DLSLB.R1 | ecosystem: Host-associated > Plants > Phyllosphere > Unclassified | place: USA...
TCGTGCGCGAGGAGCGCGGCGGCGTCGACCGGCAGCCAGAGCCCGACGCCGAGTCGGTCGAGCCCCGCGGCCCGCCGGGCCGGGCCGGCATGCTCGTGCAACTGGGCGATGATGCCGTCGAGGTCTTCAGCGGGGTGCACGTTCGTGCAGTAGGAGAGCCGCATGTCAGGCTCCCCTCGCGGCCGGTGCGCCGCGCAGGATCGAGTTGCCCGAGAAGGTCTCGGCCGGCGGAGCGGCGGCGTCGAAGCCGTCGACGGGCTCGAGGTTCAGGCGGCCGCTCTGGCCGTAGAACTCGACCGGGTTGCGCCACAGCACGCGGTCGACGTCGTCTGCGGTGAACCCCGCCTCGAGCATCGCACGGCCCGTCTTCAGGGTCTTCAGCGGATCGGACCGGCCCCAATCCGCGGCCGAGTTCACGAGCACGCGATCGAGGCCGATGCGCTGGAGGATCGCCACCATGCGCCCCTCGTCCATCTTCGTGTCGGGGTAGATCGAGAAGCCCATCCAGGCGCCGGTCTCGCGCACCATGTCGACCGTCATCTCGTTGAGGTGATCGACGAGCAGCGCGCCCGCGGGCACGCCGGATTCGCGCACGACGTCGAGCGTGCGACGCGTGCCGTTCTCCTTGTCACGGTGCGGTGTGTGCACCATGACCGGCAGCTGGAACTCGAGCGAGAGAGCGAGGTGCTGGGCGAGCACCTCGTCCTCCTCGGGCGTCATCGAGTCGTAGCCGGTCTCGCCGATGGCGACGACTCCGTCTTTGCGCAGGTAGCGCGGCAGCTCCGTCATCACCTCGCGGCATCGCGGGTCGTTCGCCTCCTTCGGGTTGAGGGCGATCGTGCAGTGGTGCCGGATGCCGAACTGGCTCGCTCGGAAGCGCTCCCAGCCCACGAGCGAGTCGAAGTAGTCGGTGAAGCTCGCGGCCGACGTGCGCGGCTGTCCGAGCCAGAACGCGGGCTCCACGAGAGCGCGCACGCCCGCGTCGTACATCGCCTCGTAGTCGTTCGTCGTACGCGACGACATGTGGATGTGCGGGTCGAAGATTCTCATGTCAGTCATCGCGCAGTCTCCTTTGCTCGGATGAGCGCAAGATCATCCGGAACGGTGCGTCCGGCCGCTGTGCGTTCGGCGGCGAATCGTTCGGCCATCGCGGCGAGTTCGTCGTCGCGGCGCTCGGCGAGGCCCGCGACCTGACCCAGCGGAGCCTCCATGAAGACGAGCTTGAGCACGCCCTGCCGCCACGCGGCATCATCCAGGTGGTGGCGGGCGAACTCGCCCATTGCAGCGCCGACGACGCGCGGGTCGTTCGTGCGCAGCGCGTCTGTCACGATCTCGAGCCCGGCATCGCGCCACGCGGGCCCGTGGACGGGGGCGAGGACCGAGAGGCCCGCGAGAACGGCGAGGCGCTCGTCGGCGTCGCCGCGACGATAGAGATCGCGCACGGCCTCCGCTCCGGCGGCATGATCGGCGAGCGCGGTCATGAGCGCGACACGCGCGCGTGCGGCGGGCTCGCCCCGTCCGACCGCGCGGGTCGCATCGGCGAAGAGCTCTTCGACGCACTCAGGGTCGGCCGAGATCCGCAGCCGAGCGTCTGCCGTCCACGGATCGTGCGCGCACGCCCCGAGGCCTTCGAGGATCCGCAGGCTCTGCCGCGCGCGCATCGGCGCCTCCCCCGCATGGCGCGGCAGTTCCACCGCCGCGATCCCCGCGAAGCCCGCCTCATCGAGAGCGGCGAACGTCGCAGCGAGGTCGAGATCGCCTTCGCCGAGAGGCAGGTGCTCGTGGCGACCCTCGGGCATGTCGTCGACGTGCACGTTGAAGAGGAGGTCACCGGCGGCGCGGATGGCTCCCGGTGCTCCCCCGGGCTCGCCGACGGCGATCGCGTGACCGATGTCGATCGTGATGCCGAGGTTCCCGGGGCTGCCGGCGAGCTCGCGCCAGCGCAGCGCCTTCGCGACGGTGTCGACGATCATGCCCGGCTCGGGCTCGATCGCCAGCCGCACCCCGGCCTCTGCAGCGCGCGCGGCGAGGGGCCGCAGCCGATCGGCGAGGCGCTGCCATGCCTGGTCTTCGGTCACGTTCTGCGGCAGCGCGCCGCTCCACGTCGACACGCACTCGGCTCCGACGATCGCGGCGATGTCGATCGCACGCTCGATGAGCGCGGTGCGCGCGGTGGCGTCGGCGGCTGCGAAAGAGGGCGCGAACGGTTCGAAGGCGTCGAGCAGGTAGGGCGATCCGGTCTCCACGGCGATGCGGAAGCCGCGGCGCCGGAGGTCTGCGGCGAGCGCCTCGGCGCGCTCGCGCCAGTCAGCGCCGAAGGGATCGAAGTGTCTGGTTCCCAGGGTCAGGCCGATGGCTCGGTACCCTGCGTGCGCCATCACGTCGAGCGCGGCGGTGAGCGTGTGCTCGGTGAAGCCGTTCGTGCCGTATGCGGGAGCCCACCTCGTCGTGGGAGCAGAGCTCATGTGACATCTCCTTGCTTTCTGCGGGAACCGATCAGCCGACCGGCGACATCGATGACCGCGAGGAAGACGGCACCGCCCGGAGACCCGTGCGATGCCGCGAATGCCGCTTGCAGCGGCACCATTCCGCGGATCCCGCGGCGCGTCGCGTCGCGGGCCCTGTCGGCGTTCGGGTCTCGCGCCGCGCGTACGAACGCCGGCAGCACGGACGCGAGGAACGCCCCGGCGGCGACGACGGATCCGATCGTTGCGCCCCGCCGGCCGGAGCGCGCACCCCGCGCCACCGCAGTGCCCGCTGCGCCGACCGCCATCACGGCGGCCGAGGCGGCGGCGATGCGGGACGTGCCGTGCACCTCGCCGCGCGAGACGTTCGTGACGGCGAGTGTGTGCCCGGCGATCGCGCCGGCCGGAACCAGCGCGGTGCGCCACCCGTTCTCGGCGGCGCCCATGACCACGTCGAGCCCCCGACAGGCAGCCATCGAGAGCGGGCCCAGCGCGGTCTTCTTTCCGATCAGATCGTAGAACCACACGCACCCGGCGAGCGGTCGGGCAATGCGCAGGGTGCGCGGCCCCGCGCTGTTCGCGGCCGCGAGACCGCCGGCCGTGAGCGCAACGGCGACGCCCAGCGCCCTGCCGCGCGAGACGCGGCCCGATGGAATCGGCCGCTCGGGGCGCTCGATCCTGTCGAGGTCGGCGTCTGCGAAATCGTTCAGCGCCATGCCGGCGGCGTAGAAGCCCGCCGACGACGCCGATGCGGCGACGCCCGCGCGGCCGACCGTACCGGCCGACGCCGTGGCGCCCGCGACGGCGTCGCCGAGCACGGTCAGCACGGCAGGGGCTCGGATCAGTTCCAGCAGATCCTTCAGCGCCATGAGTGCCTCCTCAGCTCAGGTCGTCGTCGCGGGCGTCAGCGGATCAGGACTCGAACGCCTGATCGATGAACTGGTCGACGTTGTCAGCAGTGACCACGGGCGCATCCAGCACGATGCGGCGCGGCACGCCCTGCGACTCCAGCTCGGTCAGCGACTCGCCCTTCACGAGCGAGCGAGCGAGCGTGATGCCGTCGGCCGCCTGCGTGTACGGGTAGATGATCGTCGCTTCGACGACGCTGTCCGGGTTGCTGATCTCCTCCATCATGTTCTTGCTGCCCGCGCCGCCGACGAGGATGAACTCGTCGCGCCCGGCGTTGTTGATGGCCGCCAGCACGCCGATGCCCTGGTCGTCGTCGTGGTTCCAGATGGCGTCGAAGTGGTCGTTCGCGGTCAGCAGCGATGCGGTCTGCTCCTCGCCGCCGGCGACCGTGAAGTCGGTCGCGACGCGCGCATCGACCTCGAGGTCGCACTCCGCGAGCGCCGTCTCGAAGCCCTCGGAGCGGTCCTGCGTCAGCGGCAGCGAGTCGACGCCGGCGATCTCGCCGATGACCGGGTCGTCGACGCCCTCCATCTGCTCGCAGATGTGTTCGCCCGCCGAGACGCCCATACCGTAGTTGTCGCCCAGCACCGTGACGCGCGCGGCATCGGGATCGGAGAACTCGCGGTCGACGTTGACGACCGGGATGCCGGCCTCCATCGCCTCGAGCGCGACCGGGGTGAGCGCGGCGCCGTCGGTCGGCAGCATCACGATCACGTCGACCTCGTCGTTGATGAACTGCTCGACGGCCGCGATCTGCTGGTTCGCGTCATCGGTGCCCTCCGCGGAACGCAGCTCGACGTCGTCGAAGCCGGCCGCCGCGTCCTCGGCCGCCTGACCGATGGATCCGAGCCAGCCGTGCGAGATCGCCGGGCCCGACCAGCCGATGACGATCGAGCCGTCGGAGCCGCTGCCTTCCGAGCCGTTCTCGGTCGTCTGCTCGTCGGCTGTGGTGTCGCCGCCGTCTTCGCCCTCCGTGCCGTCGCTCGTGCAACCGGCGAGAAGGCCGACGGCGGCTAGTGCGGCCGCGCCCGTGAGCAGCGGACGACGCCATTTGCTGTGTACCTGCATGTTTCCTCCTTGAAGTGGTGCAGACAGGTCGGCACACTCCCGGTTCATACAGGGCTGTCGGCGCCGACAGGCCCGACGCTAGCAGAACTCGCGTGAGCTTGTACACCTTTTGCGTGAACTTCGTTATAAGTCGAGGACACCGGTGCTGCGCCGCGGAACCGCGCCGCGTGATGGCGAACCGGATCCGGGACCGAACTTCGTCACGAATGCAGCATTCCCCCTGTTGCATCATGCGTGCGGCATGTTATGTTCGTCGCGTGATCAAAGTCGACCACCATTCGTCATTACTCTCCGTCCGAGGCGTCAAGAAGCGCTTCGGCCCCATCACCGCGCTCCGAGGCGTCGACCTCGACGTCGCGCCGGGCGAGGTGCACTGCCTGCTCGGTCAGAACGGCGCCGGCAAGTCGACCCTGATCAAGGTGCTCGCGGGCGTGCACTCCCCCGACGAGGGCGAGCTCCTCTGGCACGGCGAGGCCGCCGACATCGACGGGCCCCAATCGGCCATCGATCTCGGCATCGCGACCATGTACCAGGAGCTCGACGTCGTCGACGGCCTCACGATCGCCGAGAACGTGTTCCTCGGTCACGAACTCGACCGCGGCGGCCTCACGCGCCGCGCCGACCAGGCCGCCAAGACGCGCGAGATCCTCGAACGCCTCGGACACGGTTCGATGTCGCCGCACACCGAGGTCGGCTCGCTGAGCGCCGCCGAGAAGCAGATCGTCAGCATGGCTCGCGCCCTGTCGCACGACATCGAGCTCATCATCATGGACGAGCCGTCGGCCGTGCTCGACACCGAGGAGGTCGACAACCTCTTCCGCGTCGTGCACGAGCTCACGTCCCAAGGCATCGCGGTGATCTACATCACCCACCGGCTCGCAGAGATCCGCACCATCGGCGACCGCATCACGGTGCTCAAGGACGGCGCTTCGACGGCGAGCAACCTCTCCGTCGCCGACACTCCCACCGATGTGCTGATCCAGCACATGACGGGCCGCGAGGTGCTCAACGTCTTCCCGACGCGACCGGGCGTGCCGAGCGGTGCGCCCGTGCTGCTCGATGTCGATTCCCTCTCGCTCGACGACGAGTTCGACGACGTCAGCTTCCGCGTGCGCGCCGGCGAGATCGTCGGGCTCGCAGGCCTCGTCGGTTCCGGGCGGTCCGAGATCATCGAGACCGTCTACGGCGCCCGCAAGGCGACGAGCGGCACCGTGACGGCTCACGGCAAGAAGCTGCCGCGCGGGTCCGTTACTGCGGCGATCGCCGCGGGGCTCGGCTTGAGCCCGGAAGAGCGCAAGTCGCAGGGCCTGATCCTCGGCGACCCGATCTATAAGAACGTCACTCTCTCGTCGTTCCAGGACATCGCCCGCAGCGGCTGGCTCGACGAGCGCGCGGAACGGCGGGCGACCGACGAGCAGATCGACGCCCTCGAGCTGCGGCCCGCCGATTCGACGCGAGCGGCGGGAACCCTGTCCGGCGGAAACCAGCAGAAGATCCTGCTCGCCCGCTGGCTCGTCCACGGCAGCAGCATCCTGCTGCTCGACGAACCCACGCGAGGCGTCGACGTCGGCGCACGCGCGGAGATCTATGCCCTCATCCGCCGTCTCGCAGACGCCGGCAACGCCGTCGTCGTGATCTCGAGCGAGATCGAAGAGGTGCTCGGCCTCGCCGACACCGTGCTCGTCATCGGCGACGGGCAACTCCTGACCACAGTCGACTCCTCCGAGATCGACGAGCACGGCGTGCTCGATCTCGTCATGAAGGGAACAGCAGCGTGAGCACGCAGACCACTGACACCACCACCTCGACGGCAGCGCCGTCACCGATCCGCCGCCTCTTGTCGGGCTCCGTCGGGCGCAACCTCGGGCTCGTGCTCGCGCTCGCCGTGATCTTCATCGTCGGCACCATCACCGACGGATCGAGCTTCGCGAGCCTCGACAACATCCTCGTCATCCTGCGCCAGGCGTCGGTGATCGGCGTCATCAGCATCGGCATGACCTTCGTGATCCTCTCGGGCGGCATCGACCTGTCGGTCGGCGCGGTCATCGGGCTCGCCTCGGTCGTCGCGACGGTCGACATCATGCAGGACGTGATCGTCGAGAACACGCACTGGACCATGCTCGTGGTCGTCGCCCTCGCGACCGGGTTCGCGGCGGGACTGATCAACGGCATCGTGGTCGCCTACGGCAAGGTGGCCGCCTTCATGGCGACCCTCGCGATGATGGTGGGAGCCCGCGGTCTCGCCGAGCTCGTCTCGAACAACCGCAACTTCATCGTCGACTCGAGTGAGTTCAAGCGCGCGTTCAACGTCGATATCCTCGGCGTCGACGTGCTCATCTGGATCTTCGTGCTCGTCGCAGCGATCGGCTGGATCGTGCTCAACCGCACCACCTTCGGGCGCCGCACGATCGCGATCGGCGGCAACCCCGAGGCAGCGCGCCTCAGCGGCATCAAGGTGAAGCGCCACAGGATGTGGCTGTACGCGATCGCCGGACTGTGCGCCGGAATCGCCGGCGTGATGATGCTGGCGCGCACCACGGCGGGCACGTCGACCCACGGCAACCTCTACGAGCTCGACGCGATCGCGGCCGTCGTCGTCGGCGGCACGCTCCTCATCGGCGGTCGGGGCACGATCACCGGCACGGTGTTCGGCGTGCTGATCTTCGCGACGCTGTCGAACGTCTTCGTGCAGCTCAACCTGTCGTCGTCGGTGCAGGCGGTTGCCAAGGGCATCATCATCGTCATCGCAGTGCTTCTGCAGCAGCGCTTCGCCGCGAAGCCCGGCAGATAGCTCTCTCGCACTCGGGAAACTCGCCGAGTTCCCGGCGTAAGATTTCGGGCGTTCGACGGTAGGCCACCGGCCTCCGTCGAATCGCATTCCAGGGAGACGAGATGAGCGACAACACCTCAGGACGCGGCAGCGTCGGACATCTGTTCCAGCTGCTGCGCGACGGAACACCTCACACCCGCGCAGAGCTCGCGAAGTCCACCGGCCTCGCGCGCTCCACGATCGCGGCACGCGTCGACATGCTGATGTCGATGGGCCTCGTCACACCGGTCGCCGACGGCATGTCGACCGGCGGGCGCCCGCCGTCGCAGTTCGCGCTCAACCCCGCGGCGCGCCTCGTCATCGCGGCAGACCTCGGCGCCTCGCACGCGACCGTCGCCATCACCGACCTCACCGGCACGATCCTCGCCGAGCTGCGCGAGCACATCGCGATCGCCGAGGGCCCCGAGAGCGTGCTGACGTGGCTCGTCGACGGCGCCCGACGTCTGCTCGACGACGCCGGTCGCGAAGCGAAGGACATCGCGGCAGTCGGCATCGGACTGCCCGGTCCCGTCGAGTTCTCGACGGGTCAGCCCGTGAACCCGCCGATCATGCCGGGCTGGGATCGCTTCGACGTGCCCGGATGGGTGCGCCAGCACTTCGATGCGCCGGTGCTCGTCGACAACGACGTGAACATCTCGGCTCTCGGCGAGCGCGCCGTGGCGTGGCCGGTGCGCGAGCACCTGCTCTTCGTCAAAGTCGCCACCGGCATCGGCGCCGGCATCGTCTCGGGCGGGCTGCTGCAGCGCGGCGCGCAGGGCATCGCCGGCGACGTCGGCCACGTGCGCATCGCGCGCGGTGCCGACATCCCCTGCACCTGCGGCAACAACGGCTGCCTCGAGGCGCTCGCCTCGGGGCCCGCCCTCGCTCGCACACTTCGCGAGCAGGGCCTCGACGCGCAGACCGGCGGCGACGTCGTCGACCTCGTGAAGAACGGCAACCTCACCGCGATCCAAGCCGTGCGGCAGGCAGGCCGCGACATCGGTGAGATGCTGACGGTCGCGGTGAGCCTGCTGAACCCGTCGGTGATCGTGATCGGCGGATCGATGGCCCGCGTCGGCGAGCACCTCATCGCGGGCGTGCGCGAGGTCGTGTACACGCGTTCGACGCCGCTCGCGACCGAGCACCTCTCGATCGCCCAGTCGTCGGTCGGCTCGCGCGCCGCCGTCGTCGGGGCCAGCCTGCTGGCCGTGCACTACGCGCTCTCGCCCGAGGGCATCGCCACGTTCACGCCGGAACACGCGTAGCGCGCGAAGAAGCGGCCCGCCCCGAGCTTCCTCGGGGCGGGCCGCTTCTTCGCGTCGGGTCAGACGCCGACGGGCTCGCTCTCGCGCGATGCGAGCGCCTGCTCGACGGCGCGTGCGACGTCGGCCTCGTGCGCGCGCTTCCGGCGCTTCGCCGCAGTGGCGCGCCAGACGACGAACACGATCAGCAGCACGACGATCGCGGTGAGGGTCCACGGCACCGCCCACGTCTGGGTGGAGGCCTCGGCGGTGACGGTCGCGGTCGGCGGCGGCACAGCGCCTTCTCGCACCACGACATCGGCCGATGCCGTGACATCGGCGTTGAACACGATGAGCGGCCACGCCTCGGCCACCTCCACCTGACGCGTCAGACTGGCGCCGGGCAGCAGGTCGGGGATCTCCCCCATGTCGACGGTGCGCGCGGCGATGCCGAACGGGCCGGAGGCGGTGAGGTCGGCTCCGCCCACGAGAGTCGCGTTGCCGGTGTTGGTCAGCGTGACGTCGATCGTCGCCGATCCGGGCAGGAACGGATTGAGGCCGCCGGAGAAACCGGCTTCGAGACCCGACACCTCCAGTGCGGGCACGAGGTCTCCCGCCACCCGCAGCAGCACGCGCGACCCGAGTCGGCGTTCGGTGACGATGCCGTCTTCGCCTTCGACGCGCATGGCCGCGACGACGCCGGCGGCGTAGTCGCCCGGCTGCGCATCTGCGGGAACAGCGAGGTCGAAGGGGACCGACGCGCTCTCGTCGGGAGCGAGCGAGACGGTGTCCTGCTCGACGTCGATCCATGCGCCGAGTTCAGTCGATTCCTCGCCCGAGGGCAGCAGGTCGAGCGTGCCGTCGGCGGTCGTCTTGCCGTCGGCGGCGTACACCGCGAGTTCGAGCGCCTCCTCACCGCGGTTCGTGATGAGCAGCGCATCGCTCAGCTCGTCGCCGGGGTCGAGGTCGTAGACGAAGTTCGGGCGGCCCTCGCCCTGCGCAGTGTCGTCGGGGCGCGCGCCCCACGAAACGGATGTCGAGGGATCCTGCTCCTCCGTCGCGGCGAGCGCCGGCGCCGCGAGACCGATCGACAGGAGGGCGACGGCGAGCGCCGCGACGAGGCGTCGCGGCGTGAGAAGACGAGACAGCGAGGTCATGATGGCCTTTCGAAAAGGGGAAGGGTGCGGGGCGGGCCTCCGCCCGCCCCGCACCGTCGATCAGCTGAGCGCCGTCAGAGTGACCGTCGCGCTGTACGTGCCGAGCGGCGTGTCGAGCGGCAGCTGCAGGTCGAGACCCGCACCCGTCACCGACTCGCCGCGGTCGTGGCCCTCGTTCGCCTGCACGAGCGTGCGGGAGACCGACAGGCCGTCGCCGCCCGAGAAGCCGCTCTCGATGGCCGCACCGGCCACCGCGCCGCCCTCGTTCTCGCGGATCTCCGGCGCCCAGCCGAGGTAGCTGCTCGAGATCGTCTCGGCGCCCGCCTGGAAATCGCTCACCTGCGCGGTCAGCGACCACGACGGGCTGCCGACGCGCGTGTCGAGCACGCGGATCGGCACGATCTCACCGGTCGCGGCGAACCGGTCGTCGAGGCTCTCGGCGACGCCGAGGTCGACGAGCGAACTCGTGCCGTCGAGCGACCACACCAGCTCACCTGCGGCCTGCTCCGGAACGGTGACGGCGATCGACTGGTCACCGCCGCCCGGCTTGCCCGGATCCTCGCCCTCGTGCTCGCCTTCGACGGCGGCCGCGGTGTTGCCGGATCCGAAGACCGCGACCGCATCGTTGCCGGTCGCATTGATCGTTCCGGTGACGTTCGTGCCGGCTACGCGCGTGTTGCCCGAGTTGCCGGTGAGCACGAGGTCGCCGTCGATCTGGTTGCCCCAGGCCTCCGGTTCGCCGTCGGCCGTCGCGCCGATCAGCGCTTCGCGCTGCGACCCGTCGACCGTCAGCGTGCCCTTGACGATCGCGCCGCTCACCACGGTGCCGAACGGCGAGCCGACGAGATCGGCGTTGCCGGTGACCGAGGTGCGCAGCAGCTGCACGTAGTGGGCGTCCTGCGTGAGCAGACCGTTGCCGATCGACGAGTCGGTCACCTCGACGTCGACGCCGCCCGCGGCGACGCTGCCGGCGACGTCGAGGTCGGTCAGGTAGGCGAAGCCGCCGCGGTCGCTGCCGTAGACGCTCACGTCGCCGCCGACGCTCGATCCATCGATCGACACGCCGTACGCGTCGATCGCCTCGACGGTGCCGCCGACCTCGATGGAGGTGGCGTCGAGCCACCCGCCGGCCTCGACGACGATGCCGCCCGTGACGGTCGCACCGCCGAGGGTGCATGTCTCTCCCGCGGGAACGACGAGCCCGCCCTCGATGACGGCGTCACCGAGGTCCTCGGCACAGGTCGCGCCGTCCGCCGCCATCGCGGCGGGGGCGAACGCGACGGATCCGCCGGCCAGCGCCGCCACGGCGACGGGGGCAAGCCACTTCTTGGTGATTCTCATGGGTTCTCTCCTCAGCCGCGCAGGGCGGCGATCTGCTGGTAGCTGCGGCGGGCGTTGCCGAGCGAGTTGAGGTCGTTGCCGGGCTCGGCGACGTCTGCGGCGTTGTCCTGCTCGTACATTCCGTACCGACGGCCGCGGAAGGACTTGAGCTGGCTCAGGAACTGCTGGAAGGGGATGTCACCGGCGCCGAACTCGATGATGTCGTAGCCGTTGCTGCTCTCCTCGTTCACCTTTCCGTCCTTGAGGTGCATCATCTGGAACCTGCGCGGATCGGCCTTGACGTAGTCGATCGGCTGGAAGCCGGGGTACAGGTGCTGGCCCACATAGGCCCAGTACACGTCGAGCTCGAAGGTCACGTTCGTGCCCTTCAGCTCATCCCACAGCAGGTCGTAGACGCGGGTGCCCGGGTCGTCCGACGTGAACTGGAACTCGCCGGAGTGGTTGTGGATGTACAGGCCGATCCCCGCGGCGCGGGCTTTCTCGCCCATCTCGCCCCAGGTCTGGGCGGCCTCCTGCCACTCCGCCTTCGTCGTGCCGCGCGTGATCGGGCCGCCCTGTCCGAGGAACGGCATGCCGAGCGCGAGCGCCTTCTCGATCTCGGCGTCGATCGTGTCGGGCGTCAGCGTGACGTGCGAGCCGACGGCCCGGAGACCGTTGTCGTCGAGCAGCTGACGGATCTCCGGGATGGAGATGTCGCCCGTGCCCTGGCCGTATCCCGCGAACTCGATCTCGGAATAGCCGATGTCGCCGAGCTCTTCGAACACGGCGCGGAAGCCTTCGGACTGCACCTTGTCGCGCACGGTGTACAGCTGGATGCCGATGCGGTTCGTCGGCACGAGCCGGGAGCCGCCGGTGAGCGGTGTCGCGGCGCCGGCCTGAACCGGGCCGGCCGCCGCATTCGCGGCGGAACCCGCGATGAGGGATCCGGCGCTGACCGCGACCGAACTGGCCGCGAGGGCCTTCAGCATTGTCCGACGGCTCATCGGCTTCGCCGAGACCGTCGGGTGTCCGTGGTGTGTCATTGTCTCTCCTTCGAGAACTGTGCGGGGCTTCGCCCGCTCTGGGGAACTGCGGCGGAGGGGCGGCGGGCCGGAGCCCGCCGCCC
>Ga0308157_10008043_pt1 | contig 12095 bp, 10 predicted proteins | sample PhyBR1_FD_201035 | JGI IMG/M metagenome (GOLD analysis project Ga0308157, IMG submission 201035) | Phyllosphere microbial communities from UC Gill Tract Community Farm, Albany, California, United States - DLSLB.R1 | ecosystem: Host-associated > Plants > Phyllosphere > Unclassified | place: USA...
GCAGGTACCTCGGCCACGGCAGAGCGTACCACCTTGCCGCTGGAGAGAACCACCAAGACCTCGTCGCTCTCATCGACGATCAGACCGCCGGCGAGAACCCCTCGATCATCGTTGAGCTTGGCCACCTTGATGCCGAAGCCGCCGCGGTTCTGCACCCGGTACTGCTCGACATCCGTTCGCTTCGCGTAGCCGCCATCGGTGACCGTGAACACGTACTGACCGGGGGTGGCGACGGATGCCGACAGCAGGCAGTCCTCGTCCTTGAACTTCATGCCGGTGACACCGGCAGTCGCACGGCCCATCGGACGCAGCGCGGCGTCGGTTGCCTGGAAGCGCACCGACATGCCCTTGCGGCTGATCAGCAGGATGTCATCGGTCGCGTCCACCATCATGGCGCTGACCAGCTCGTCCTCTTCGCGGAGGCGGATCGCGATGACGCCGCCCTGGCGGTTGGTGTCGTACTCGCTCAGACGCGTCTTCTTCACCAGTCCTTCGCGGGTGGCGAGCACGAGGTAGTCGGCCACCTCATAGTCGCGCATCGCGAGAATCTGAGCGATGCCCTCATCGGGCTGCAGCGCGAGCAGGTTCGCCACGTGCGTTCCCTTGGCATCGCGACCGGCCTCCGGAACCTCATAGGTCTTCGTGCGGTACACCCGGCCCTTGTCTGTGAAAACCAGCAGCCAGTGGTGCGTGGTCGTCACGAAGAAGTGCGCGACGATGTCGTCGGCGCGCAGCTGGGCACCCTTGATGCCCTTGCCGCCGCGGTGCTGCGAGCGGTAGTTGTCGCTGCGGGTGCGCTTGATGTATCCGTCACGAGTGACGGTGACGACCATCTCCTCCTCGGCGATGAGGTCTTCCATCGACACGTCGCCGTCGAAGCCCTGCAGGATGTGCGTGCGACGGTCGTCTCCGAACCGCTCGACGATGCCCTCCAGCTCCTCGCGAATGATCGCGCGCTGGCGCGACTCGTTGGCGATGATGTCCTTGTAGTCGGCGATCTTCACCTCGAGCTCTTCTGCTTCGTCGAGGATCTTCTGCCGTTCGAGCGCTGCCAGTCGTCGCAGCTGCATCTGCAGGATCGCGTCGGCCTGGAGCTCGTCGATGTCGAGCAGCTTCTGCAGTCCCTCGTTCGCATCCTGCGGAGTGGGGGAGCGGCGGATGAGGGCGATGACCTCGTCGAGCGCATCGAGTGCCTTGAGGTAGGCGCGCAGAATGTGCATGCGCTCTTCGGCCTTGCGCAGGCGGAAGATCGTACGCCGCACGATCACGTCGATCTGGTGCGTGATCCAGTTCGTGATGAAGCCGTCGATCGCCAGCGTGCGGGGCACGCCGTCGACGATCGCGAGCATGTTCGCGCCGAAGTTGTCCTGCAACTGCGTGTGCTTGTACAGGTTGTTGAGCACGACCTTGGCGACGGCATCCCGCTTGAGCACGACGACGAGACGCTGACCGGTGCGGTCACTGGTCTCATCGCGGATGTCGGCGATGCCGGTGATCTTGCCGTCACGGGCGAGGTCGCCGATCTTGACCGCGAGGTTGTCGGGGTTGACCTGGTAGGGCAGCTCGGTGATCACCAGGCACGTGCGCCCCTGGATCTCTTCGACGTTGACGACAGCGCGCATCGTGATCGATCCGCGACCGGTGCGGTAGGCCTCGTGGATCCCCTTCGAACCCAGGATCTGCGCACCGGTGGGGAAGTCAGGTCCTGGAATGCGCTTGATCAGTCCCTCGACCAGTTCCTCGCGAGGAAGCTCGGGGTTGTCGAGCGCCCACAGCGCGGCGTTGGAGACCTCGCGGAGGTTGTGCGGAGGAATGTTAGTCGCCATGCCGACCGCGATACCGACCGATCCGTTGACAAGCAGGTTCGGGAACCGGGCCGGGAGGACATCGGGTTCCTGAGTCTGCCCGTCATAGTTCGGCGAGAAGTCGACGGTCTCCTCTTCGATGTCGCGCACCATCTCGAGAGCGAGAGGAGCCATCTTGGTCTCGGTGTACCGCGGCGCGGCGGCACCCATGTTGCCGGGGGACCCGAAGTTTCCCTGACCGAGGGCGAGCGGATAGCGCAGCGCCCACTGCTGCACCAGTCGCACGAGGGTGTCGTAGATCGCCGTGTCACCATGAGGGTGATACTGACCCATGACCTCGCCGACGACGCGCGCGCACTTCGAGAACGCCTTGTCCGGACGGTAGCCGCCGTCGTACATGCCGTAGATCACACGGCGGTGCACGGGCTTGAGCCCATCGCGCACATCGGGGAGCGCGCGTCCGACGATGACGGCCATCGCGTAGTCGAGGTAGCTGCGCTGCATCTCGGACTGCAGGTCGACCTGGTCGATCTTGCCGTGCTCGTGGATCGGCTCGGGACGTTCTTCGTCAGTCATGTGTTTCTTTCGATTGCTGAGCTTGTCGAAGCACCGGACCCTCAGTCGGGCTCAGGGGCCGGAAATGCATCAGATGTCCAGGAAGCGGACGTCCTTGGCGTTGCGCTGGATGAAGCTGCGGCGGGATTCGACGTCTTCGCCCATCAGCACACTGAAGATCTCATCGGCGGATGCTGCGTCCTCGATCGTCACCTGACGCAGCGTGCGGGTGGTGTGATCCATCGTGGTCTCCCACAGCTCCTTGGCGTTCATCTCGCCGAGACCCTTGTAGCGCTGCACTCCGTTGTCCTTCGGAATGCGCTTGCCGTTGTCGAGTCCGTGCTTGAGAAGGGCGTCGCGCTCGGCATCCGAGTACACGTACTCGTGCGGCTGATTCGACCATTTCAGTCGGTACAGCGGCGGCATGGCGAGGTAGACGAAACCGGCCTCGATCAGTCCGCGCATGTAACGGAACAGCAGCGTCAGCAGCAGCGTGGTGATGTGCTGCCCATCGACGTCGGCATCCGCCATCAGCACGATCTTGTGGTACCGCGCCTTCTCGATGTCGAAGTCCTCGCCGATACCCGTTCCGAACGCCTGGATCATCGCCTGGACTTCTTTGTTGCCCAGCGCCTTGTCGAGCCTGGCCCGCTCGACGTTGAGGATCTTCCCGCGCAGAGCAAGGATCGCCTGCGTGTGCGGATCGCGGCCCTGCACGGCAGAACCGCCGGCGGAGTCGCCCTCCACGAGGAAGATCTCGCTGATCGACGGGTCTTTGCTGGTGCAGTCCTTGAGCTTGTCCGGCATCGCCGCCGACTCGAAAACGCTCTTCCGACGCGCGGTCTCGCGCGCTTTGCGGGCAGCCATGCGAGCCGTCGCCGCATCGATGGCCTTGCGGATGACATTCTTGGCCTCGGCAGGATTGCGATCGAACCAATCACCCAGCTGATCGCCGACGACCTTCTGCACGAACGCCTTCGCCTCGGTGTTGCCGAGCTTGGTCTTGGTCTGCCCTTCGAACTGCGGTTCGCCGAGCTTGATCGAGATCACCGCAGTGAGGCCCTCGCGCACGTCATCGCCGGAGAGGTTGTCATCCTTCTCCTTGAGGAGGTTGTTCGCCCGCGCGTACCGGTTGACGAGCGTCGTCAGCGCAGCGCGGAATCCCTCTTCGTGGGTGCCGCCCTCATGGGTGTTGATCGTGTTGGCGTAGGTGAACACGTTCTCGGTGTAACTGGTGGTCCACTGCATCGCGACCTCGAGAGAGATCTTCCGCGCCGTGTCCTCCGCCTCGAAGTCGATGATCTCTTCGTTGACCGCTTCGGCGCGGCGCACCTTGTTGAGGTACTCGACGTAGTCGACGAGCCCGCGCTCGTACAGGAAGACATCACTGCGCTGCTTGGTGACGGCGATGCCCTCCTCTTCGTCTTCGTATGTTGCACCCTCGCGCTCGTCGAAGAGTTCGATGCGCAGACCCTTGTTCAAGAACGCCATCTGCTGGAAGCGCGTGCGCAGCACGTCGTACTCGAACTCGACCGATTCGGTGAAGATCTCGGGGTCCGGCCAGAACGTGATGTCGGTTCCGGTCGTGTCGGCGGGTTCGCCCTTCTCGAGCTGCTGCTGAGGAGCACCGCCGTTCGCGAAGCTGTGATGCCACGCGAAGCCCTTCTGCTTGACCGTGACGTCGAAACGAGTCGACAGCGCGTTCACGACCGATGAGCCGACGCCGTGCAGACCGCCGGATACGGCGTAGGCGCCGCCACCGAACTTTCCACCGGCGTGCAGAATCGTCAGCACGACCTCGACCGTCGACTTCGACGGATCGGAGGAGTGCGGGTCTGTCGGGATGCCGCGACCGTTGTCGACGACGCGAACACCGCCATCGGCGAGCAGTGTCACCGTGATCGTGTCGGCGTAGCCGGCAAGAGCCTCGTCCACCGAGTTGTCGACGATCTCATAGACGAGGTGGTGCAGGCCGCGCGGTCCGGTCGAACCGATGTACATGCCGGGACGCTTGCGCACGGCTTCGAGGCCTTCGAGGATCTGAATCTGATCCGCGCCGTAGTCGACGGATTCTTTTTTGGCCGAAGTTTCTCCGGTTGTGGATTCAGGCTCGTCAGCAGGATTTTCAGGCTTCATCAGAGGGCATTCTCCACATCGATATCTCGAATGCCCAGTCTACCCTCCTTGGAGCGGGTTAACCGTGCTGAACGGCCGTGTGTGGCCCTGAAATCGATCCGGACCCCGTTCATGGTGTCCTACCCGTAGGTATCGCGCGGACCCCGCCCTGGAACGGCTCTGGGCCCCCATTTCCAAGATGGGACGTCCGGACCGATGAAACGTAGGTTCTCCACACCCGCACGGGGATAGCGACGCCCGATCTCGGTGAGAATCGTCGCGCGCATGAACTGAAGGTTCTTCGCCCAGGCAGTGGAATCGCACTTCACCGTCAGCATCCCGTTCTCGAGAGACACCGGTTCTGAATGCTGTGCAGTGTCGTGACCGGCGAGGTCAGCCCACTGCCGGACGAGATCCTCGCGAGCGAGAGTGATCTCCCACCCCGCCTCACGGCTGAGCTTGTCGAGGACCGAACCCAACGCTCCCGGATCACGTCCGGGGGTGAACGGCGCGTTATCGTCATCGACGTTGATCCGTCGTTTGCGCTTCCACGATTTCGAGCTCGGTTTCAGACCGCGCAACCGCAGGTAGGTGGCGACCGTCTCAGGAGTATCCGCATCGCTCATGACGGTTCCACCCCATCTGTGGTCTCTGTGTCATCGAGGTCGACGTCGGCATCGCGTTCATCGCTGATCGTGCCGGCGTGCACGCGCACGACATGCCTGTGCAGCGGTTCGGGGATGTCTTCTTCGACAGCGGCGGTGACGATCACCTGCTCGTATCCCGACGTCAGTCCTGCCAGTCGCTGACGACGATCGGCATCCAGCTCGGCGAAGACATCGTCGAGGATGAGCACCGGGTCACCGGCGGGGGACTCAGCGCGCAGCAGTTCGGCGGACGCCAGGCGCAGAGCGAGCGCAACCGACCACGATTCTCCGTGGGATGCGTAGCCCTTCACCGGGAGATCGCGAACGCGCAGGATGAGGTCGTCACGGTGCGGACCGACGAGCGTCAGCCCTCGGTCGAGTTCCTGCGAGCGCTTGGCCAGCAACGCGGCGCGGAACATCTCTGCCAAACCGCCCCTGGTATCTGCTGATCCGACGTCGCCCTCTTCGGGATCGCCGCCCCGCACAGACAGCGCCCACTCGAGCTGTGGACTGTGGTCCGCACCGGCGATAGCGGTGTACGCATCGGCCAGGGGCGTCTGCAGATCTGTCGCCAATCGGATTCGCGCGTCGATGATCTCGGACCCGAGAGTTATGAGCTTGTCGTCCCACACGTCGAGGGTCGTGAGTGCGTCTCCCTTGATACCGCGAGCACGAGCCGATTTCAGAAGAGCAGTGCGCTGCTTCAGAACGCGGTCGTAATCGGCGAGCACTCCTGCCAGCCGAGGAGTCCGCTGAATGAGCAGCTGATCGGCGAATCTTCTGCGCGAAGACGGATCACCACGGACGATCTGCAGGTCTTCCGGAGCGAACAGCACGACATGCGCGTAGCGGGGCAGCTCATTGGTCTTCGATGGAGAGCCGTTGATGCGCGCCTTGTTCGAACCCTGCCGGTTGATCTGCACTTCGGTCAGCACCCGGCGTTCACCCACCGACAGCCGGGCGCGGATCACCGCGAATTCCTGCCCGTCACGGACCATCGGCGCGTCTGACGAGACGCGATGCGAACCCAGCGTTGCGAGGAAGACAACGGCCTCAGCGAGGTTCGTCTTTCCCTGGCCGTTGCGCCCGACGAGCACGTTCGGGCCCGGCAGAAGGCTCAGGTCGACGGTCGCGTAGTTGCGGAAGTCGACCAGGTTCAGGTGCTCCACAATCACGAATTCACCTTACCTTCGGGCTCTGACACCGATCGGGCGCCTGAGCCGGTACCCGCAGCGGAGTCAGCGGAGAAGGAGGTTGGGCTGCAGCAGGTACTTGAACGAATCAGCACCAGCCTGGTCGACCGAGGTCTGGCTGGTGATCAGCACGGGGCTGAGCTTGTTGGCGTTATCGCTCGAGGTGAACGTCACTCGGACGAACTCGCTCTTGACGGCGCTGAGTGCCTCGGTCAGGTACTGCGGGTTCAGTCCCAGCGTCACGTCGTCGCCTCCGGAGAGATGAGCGTCGACCGACTCGGATGCACGAGCCTGTTCGCTGCCGGAAGCATCCATGGTGACGCTGTCGGAAGTGAACGTGAAACGCAGGGGAGCGGCACGATCCAGCACCAGCGCGACGCGGCGCACTGCCTCGATGAGATCAGCGGTGTTCACGACTGCGTAGTGCTCGGTCTGCTCGGGGAACAAACGGCGGACAGGCGGGAAGTTGCCCTTGATCAGCAGCGAGGTGACGGTCTTGTTGCCCGCGGTGAAGGCGATGATCTCGCGGTCGCCGCTGCCCGAGAAAGCGACCTGAATCGTTCCGGCGTGACCGAATGTCTTGCCGACTTCCGTCAGTGTGCGTGCCGGCACCAGCGCGGCCTGGTCGGCGGATTCGCCATCCCAGGGAACGTCGCGCAGAGAGACCCGGTAGCGGTCGGTCGCGACGAGGCTGAGATTCTGTCCCGATACTTCGAGCTGAACACCGGTCAGCACCGGTGTCACATCATCACGGGATGCTGCGAAGCCCACCTGAGCGATGGCAGTGCCGAAATCATCGGCGGGAACCACACCGGACGACCCGGACACCTCGGGGATCGAGGGATATTCCTCGACCGGCATGGCAGCGAGCGTGAATCTGGCGGAACCGCAAGTGACCGCGATGCCACCGTCTTCCTCGACCGCGATCTCAATGGGAGCGTTGGGGAGGCGGCTGGCGATGTCCGAGAGCAGTCGGCCGTGGACGAGGATCGTGCCGGCTTCTTCGACCGTCGCCTCGATGGTCGTACGTGCGGATGCCTCGTAGTCGAATGCTGAAAGCGTCAGTCCGTCGTCACCGGCTTCGATGAGAACACCCGCAAGAATCGGCTGCGGATTGCGCTGCGGCAGCAACTTTACGACGAAGGACACAGCTTCGCTGAAAACATCGCGGTTGACCTGGAACCTCACTGGCGCTCCCTCGTCGTGAATTACAAGACCTGTTGGGCGCGCGCCCAGGTCAGGGGTTCCCATCGTATCCCCACAGCGCGAATGCGCCATACGCTCGGTTCCTCACACCTTCGAGGTGATCGGATCGCGTCTTCAGAGGATTAACTTCTTAACGGTGTTAACAGCTGTGGATACTGTGGATAACTCGGTGGATATCAGCCGCGAGTAGGGAACTACACGCGTGTGACATGTGGAATCGGTGAGGAATCCGCGTGAATACGCAGGTGCGTCGACATCTGCTCTTCGGAGAGTTATCCACAGTATGCCGCTGTTCGCACACATTCGTCCCGAATCCGAACAGCATTCATCCACAAGTTATCCACATGTGCAGAGTGGCATTTAAAGGGATGCCGGTGGCATCTGTCAAGCCGTCGATCGGGTCAGAAACAGCCAGCGATCGCCATTACAGCGATCGGAGCGTCAACGGCGTCCGAGCTGAGTCGTGATCTCCGTCACCTGGTTGTAGATCGAGCGGCGTTCCTTCATGAGGTCACTGATCTTCTTGTACGCGTACATGACGGTGGTGTGATCGCGATTGCCGAAGAGCTGCCCGATCTTGGGAAGTGAGAGGTTCGTGCGTTCGCGGCACAGATACATCGCGATCTGTCGTGCGGTCGCGATCTGCTGAGACCTGCTCGATCCGTAGAGGTCGTCGACGGTCAGCTTGAAGTACTGCGCGGTGGCCGTGATGATGTCGGTCGGCGAGATGACGTTGTCTTCAGCGGTGTCGACGATGTCTCTCAGCACGGTCTGCGCGAGTGAGATGTCCAGCGCTGAGCGGTTGAGGCTCGCGAAGGCCGATACGCGGATCAGGGCGCCTTCGAGTTCGCGGATGTTCGACGAGACGATCGTCGCGATGTACTCGAGGACCTCATCCGGAATGTGCAGCGCCTCGCTCTGCGCCTTCTTGCGGAGGATCGCGATGCGGGTCTCGAGGTCGGGCGCCTGCACGTCCGTGATCAGGCCCCACTCGAAGCGGCTCCGCATGCGGTCCTCGAACCCGGTGAGGTGTTTGGGGGCGACGTCACTGGTGATGACGATCTGCTTGTTGTGGTCGTGAAGCGTGTTGAACGTGTGGAAGAACGTCTCCTGCGTCTCTGCGCGTCCTTGGAGGAACTGGATGTCGTCGATGAGCAGGATGTCGACGTCGCGATAACGAGCCTGGAATGCGGAGCCGCGGTTGTTGGCGATCGAGTTGATGAAGTCGTTCGTGAACTCTTCGCTCGAGACGTAGCGGACCTTGACGCCGGTGTACAGCGACTGGGCGTAGTCGCCGATGGCGTGCAGCAGGTGAGTCTTTCCGAGACCTTCGCTGGAGCTTCGGCGACTGCCACTGCCGCTGCGTGCGCGAAGCGGTTGGACTGCCCTATGACGAAGTTGTCGAAGGTGTACTTCGGGTTCAGTCGGGATTCATGGCGCATCGGCGTCGGCTGCTCGATCGTGAGATCGGTGCGCGGAGCCTCTGGACGCCCGAAGTCGGCCACGGCGATCGGGGCGGTCGGCTGCTCGGCGAGTTCGTGGTTGACGACCACTCGAAAGGACGTGACTTCCTCACCGATCCGGGCTAGTGCCTCCATCATGGGAACTCGTAGCCGCTTGTTGATCTGCGCCGCGGTGAGATCGTTGGGTACATCCAGGTAGAGGGTGGCGCCCATGACGCCGGCGGGGACGGCCAGGCTCAGGAATCCCTGCAGCTGGGGTGTGACCCGTTCGTCCTGATCAAGAAGATCCGAAACCTGAGCCCAGATCGGAACGTCGGGCTGGGCAGGAGAGGACATGGTGCTCCGAGAGTAGGACGCGGAGGGTAGGGCGAAACGCCACGTCCCCCTGTGGATAACTTCGGATGCCACGGTAGTCATCGAAGCTGTTCGAGGCAACCTGCCTGTGGAAAACCGGGGGTGTGTCCTGCGCGTCGCGCTGATCGCTCCTGTGGATAATTGGTGTGTGCAGTTGCTGATCGACTGCCGGTCCAGCGCGCGTAATTTGCTCTCTGCGCCAGCAGGACGTACCCTTAATCGGTTGACTTATGCCCGGATTCGGGCAGTTCCCTCTGTCTCCGGTCGTACTCATCCGGTGACACCATTCCCGGAGTGATTCCATGAGCAAGCGTACGTTCCAGCCCAACAACCGTCGTCGCGCCAAGAAGCACGGCTTCCGCGCTCGCATGCGCACTCGCGCCGGCCGCAGCATCCTGTCGGCTCGTCGCGCGAAGGGCCGCACCGAGCTCTCGGCGTAAGCCTCGTGCTCGCCCGTCCGTTTCGGCTGACGCGAGGCACTGACTACAGGTCGGTCGTCCGTCGCGGTGTCCGGTGCGGGGGCGCTCGGGTCATCACCTCGATGGTGTCGACCGGAGAAGCGCGTGAACCCCGGTTCGGGTTCATCATCAGCAAGCAGGTGGGTAACGCTGTGATCCGCAACACCGTGCGTCGTCGGCTCAAGGCCGTGTGCGCGGATGCTGTCCCAGCTGTGCCGAAGGGCACGGATGTCGTCATCCGTGCCCTTCCTTCGTCTGCGACGGCATCCTTCGCTGACCTCAAGGCGGATGTCACCCGCTGCCTGTCCAGACTCGACCGATCGACGGTGCCAGCATGAGCGCGCTGCCGTCGTACGCGATGGGAACAGGGCATCTGCACACGGGGGACCTTGTACGCAGCATCCCGCTGATCCCTCGCAATCTGGTTCTTGGCTTTCTCACCGCGTACCGCACGGTCATCTCTCCGATGTACGGGGATGTGTGCGCCTATTACCCGTCGTGCTCGGCTTACGCTGTAGGGGCGGTGCAGCAGCACGGCGCCATCAAGGGAGCTGCTCTCTCGGCGTGGCGCATCCTGCGATGCAACCCCTGGACCAAAGGCGGCGTTGATGACGTCCGCCCACACGACCATTTCCGACACGACCTGACCGCTCGAGGTTTCGTCGTACCTTCTCGAAAGGACTGAACAGTGGGTCTTGACCTTCTGCTCGCCTCTGCGACGCCCGCACCCGACTCCGGCGGCGGCGGGTTCGATCTGCTCGGCACGATCCTCTGGCCTCTGAAGTGGGCTGTTGAGCTCATCCTGGTCGCATGGCACTGGCTGTTCACCGCGGTCGGTATGGAGGCTGCGTCCGGTGCGACGTGGGTGGCGTCGATCATCGGCCTCGTCATCGTGGTCCGTGCTGCAGTATTTCCCCTGTTCGTGCGGCAAATCAAGAGCCAGCGCAAGATGATGGAAATCGCTCCTGAGATGAAGAAGATCCAGGAGAAGTACAAGGGCAAGAAGGACCAGCTCTCTCGCGAGGCCATGAGCCGCGAGACGATGGGGCTCTATAAGAAGCACGGCACGTCCCCGATGTCGAGCTGTCTGCCGCTGCTGGTGCAGATGCCGATCTTCTTCTCGCTGTTCAGTGTGCTCCGCGACGTGGCGGATCACGCGGTCGCGGGTAAGGGCGGTGTCGGCCTGCTGACACCGGAGCTCACCAAGGAGTTCTACGACGCGAAGCTCTTCGGCGTCGTTTCGTTGCACCAGACGCTCGGCGACGCGGTTGACACCGGGAACACCGTGGCGATCGTGCTGCTCGTCATTCTTGTCGTTCTGATGATCGCGTCGCAGTTCTTCACCCAGCTGCAGATCATCTCGAAGAACCTTTCCCCCGAGGCCAAGACCGGCCAGGCGTACCAGATGCAGAAGATCATGCTCTACGTACTGCCGCTGGGCTTCATCTTCTCGGGTATCTTCTTCCCTCTCGGCGTCGTCGTGTACTGGTTCATCTCGAACCTGTGGACGATGGGTCAGCAGTTCCTCGTGATCCGCGAGATGCCGACACCTGGATCCGAAGCAGCAAAGGCCCGCGAGGAGCGTCTTGCGCGCAAGGGCAAGGCGATCGACTCGTCGGGCAAGGTCGTGCCGATGGCCCAGTACGAGGCTGAGCAGCAGCGGATGCTGGACGAAGCGGAGAAGGCGAAGGAGGCTGCGCCCAAGCGGCAGCAGCCTGTCAGCAAGAAGCGCGCCAAGAAGAAGGGCTCGAACTGATGACCTCTGAGAACCTCACCGAGCGTCCCGAGAGCACCGTCGAGCAGCTCGAGAACGAAGGAGATGTCGCAGCAGACTTCATCGAGGAGCTGCTCGACATCGCCGACATCGACGGCGATCTGAACCTCGACGTGCGTCAGGGTCGCGCCTACGTCTCTGTGGAGTCGGAGGATGAGAGCATCTCGGTGCTTTCCGACCCCGACACCGTGCAGGCTCTGCAGGAGATCACGCGGCTGGCAGTGCAGAGCAAGACGGGGTCCTTCTCGCGTTTGATCCTCGATGTCGGGGGATCGCGTGACGCGCGACGCCGTCAGCTCGAGAAGCTCGTGGATGCGGCTGTCGCCAAGCTCGACGAGGGTGCCTCTCAGGCGTCGCTTCCCTCGATGTCGAGCTATGAACGCAAGCTGGTTCACGACATCGTCGCCGACCGGGACCTGGTCTCGGAGTCGTACGGCGAGGGTGCTGACCGTCACACGGTCATTCGTCGTCGTTGATGTTTCACGTGAAACATTGCTGAGATACGCAGATGACGCTTGAGGCTGA
>Ga0308157_10008044_pt1 | contig 12091 bp, 8 predicted proteins | sample PhyBR1_FD_201035 | JGI IMG/M metagenome (GOLD analysis project Ga0308157, IMG submission 201035) | Phyllosphere microbial communities from UC Gill Tract Community Farm, Albany, California, United States - DLSLB.R1 | ecosystem: Host-associated > Plants > Phyllosphere > Unclassified | place: USA...
GTCCGGTGATGCCATGCCGTTGCCATCGGCATTGGCATTGGCTGACGACGATGGCATCCGCGCGTCGCGATCGAACCGGAAGCCTGCGGGTGGCGGGCCGGGCCAGCCCCAACCCATGCCGCCGCCTGCGCCTTCGCCGCCGCCGCCGCGGATCAGTGGCCGGGTGCGCGGCGGCGACTGCGAGGCATCGCGCAGCAATTGCTGCCAGGCGTTGCCGCTGCCGCCGTCGCGCAGGGCCTCCCAGTTGCCATGCAGCGCATGGCTGCGCTCGGCGCGCTCGCCCACCCACTGCATGCGCGACAGCTCGATCTCGGCCACATACGGGCCCAGACCGCGTTGCAGCCCGAAGCGCGTGAAGCCGGCGAAGATCAGCAGCAGGGCCACCAGCAGGACGGCGAGCGCGAAGAAGACTTTTCTCTGGAGCGTCAGGCGGGGCATCGCTCCATTGTCGGAGCGCCCGAGCCCGGGCGACGATCGTGATCGAAATCGAAATCGTCGTCACGTGGCCATCCACGAGGCTGCCCGGCAGCGAAGCTGTGCCGGCCGATGCGGCGGAAAGATGGGACGCGCGGCGCGCGCGCCTTCAGTGCTCGCCGGCCGCGCGCGACATCAGCCGGTCCGTGCCGGCGATCGCCATGGCCGACAGCAGGAAGGTGATGTGGATCACCGTCTGCGCGATCAGCACGCGGTCGGTGTAGTTGTCGGCGTTGATGAAGGTCTTGAGCAGGTGGATCGAGCTGATGCCGATGATGGCGGTCGCCAGCTTCACCTTGAGCACGGAGGCGTTGACGTGGCTCAGCCACTCGGGCTGGTCGCGGTGGCCGCTGAGGTCCATGCGGCTGACGAAGGTCTCGTAGCCGCCGACGATCACCATGATGAGCAGGTTGGAGATCATCACGACGTCGATCAGCGCCAGCACCACCAGCATGATCACCGTCTCGTTGAGCGAGGTGATGGGCGCGGTGGCGGCGGTCTTGTAGCCGATGCTGGTGATCAGTGCCTTGAGCGCGGTCTCGCTGCCGAAGGCGGCTTCCACCAGGTGCAGCAGCTCGACCAGGAAGTGCACCACGTACACGCCCTGGGCCACGATCAGCCCCAGGTACAGCGGCAGCTGCAGCCAGCGGCTGGCGAAGATCAGCCGGGGCAGCGGCCGCATGGGCGAGGCGGCGGCGAGCCGGGGCGGCGCGTCGGCGGCCGGATCGAGGGAAGCGGGGGCAGCGGCGGAGCCGCGGAAGTCGGAGGGATCGGGGCGAGCCATGATGTGTGAGGGGGAAGGAGGGGGGCCGCAATGGCGGCGGGTGGGGTCGGCCATCGAGGCGGCGCGGCGCGGCGATGGAGACCCGGCCAGCGGCGCGGCATTCTAGGGGCGGCCGGCCGGCGTCCTCATGACATGCCCCCACGGTCATCGGTGCGAAGTCGCGCCGGGCCCGGTCTCAGCCGGCCGGTGGATCGTCGGCGGCGTCGGGCCATTCCGTGAGCACCTCGAAGCCTTCCGGGGTGACGGCCACCATGTGCTCCCACTGCGCCGACAGCGACCGGTCCCGCGTCACCACCGTCCAGCCATCGGCCAGCGTGCGGGTCTCGGCCCGGCCGGCGTTGAGCATCGGCTCGATCGTGAAGATCATGCCCGGCTCCAGGCGCAGGCCGGTGCCGGGCGAGCCGAAGTGCAGCACCTGCGGATCGCCGTGATAGACCTGGCCGATGCCGTGGCCGCAGAAATCCCGCACCACCGAGAAGCGCTCGCGCCGCGCGACCGCCTGGATGGCGTGGCCGACGTCGCCGAGCGTCGCGCCCGGCCGCACCCGACGGATGCCGGCCCACATCGCTTCGTGCGTCGCGGCCACCAGCCGGCGCGCCAGGACTCCGGGCTCGCCGACGAAATACATCCGGCTGGTGTCGCCGAACCAGCCGTCCTTGACGACGGCGACATCGATGTTGACGATGTCGCCCTTCTTCAGCACCTTGTCGGCCGAGGGGATGCCATGGCAGACCACCTGGTTGACCGAGGTCAGCACCGTGCGCGGGTAGTCCAGGTAGCCGAGGTTGGCGGGCGTCGCGCCCTGCACCTCGACGATGTGGCGGTGGCAGATGCGGTCGAGCTCGTCGGTGCTGACGCCGGGTCGCACGTGGGGCGCGACGATGCGCAGCACCTCGGCGGCGAGCTGGCCGGCGATGCGCGAGCAAGCGATCTCCGCCGGGCCGCGCAGCGGGATGTCGGTGCTCATTGGCGCGCCCGCGATGGCGGGGTGGCCGTGGCCGGCGCGAGCGCCGCCGGCGCCTCGGCGACGAGCGACTCGAGGTCGAAGCCGCCGGCCTGCTCGGCCTGGATCAGCAGGCGGCAGATGTCGCGGTGGTCGAGGTCCGGATGCAGTTCGGACAGCATGCCCACGCGCATCCAGTGCTCGGCCTGGGCATTGATCGAGCGGCTCAGGGCATTGCCGGCCAGCCGCAGGTTGACATGCATGAGGTCGGAGATCTTGACGATGCCCATCACGGTAGGAATATATGAAACATGCATGGATCATATATGCACTGCGAGGCTCCACGGTGCATCGACGCGGCGGCTTGTCTCAGGCTGAGGCGGGCCTGTCCGACAGGCGTCCCGTGGCCGTGCGACTACAACCCTGGCATCGCAACGACAAGAGGAGGTTCACATGGGTCTGATTACGGGCGCACTGCTGGTGGTGGTGCTGTTGATCGCGGCGCTGGCCGCGCTGAACTGGGGTCTGCTGGTGGCACCGACCTTGATGTCGCTGGGCTTCATGCAGACGAACGCGCCCTTCGGGCTCATCATGCTGGGCCTGACGGTGCTGCTGGGCGTGCTGCTGATCGCCTACGTGGTGTACCTGCAGAGTTCGGTGCTGCTGGAGACGCGGCGTCACAACCGCGAGATGCAGACCCAGCGCGACCTGGCCGACAAGGCCGAGGCCTCGCGCTTCACCGAACTGCGCGCCTTCCTGGAGACCCAGGCGACCGCGCGCGCGGCCCAGGAGACGCAGCGCCACGAAGCCGTGCTGGCCCGCGTGGCGCAGTTCGAGACCGCGACGCGCCAGCGCGCCGAGCAGACCGAGAACTCGCTCGCCGCGCACATCGGCCAGCTGGAGGACCGGCTCGAACGTCGCCCGGCGGCATCGGCCGGCATGGACGTGGCGCCGGCGCCCGGGTTCCCGTCGCGCTTCTGAGGCGTCGCCGCGTCAGTGGGGCGTCGCCAGCACCCAGGTCGCCAGCGCCTTGGCTTCGGCCTCGCTGACCTGGTTGTTGGCCGGCATCGGCACCGGCCCCCAGACGCCGGCGCCACCCTTGCGGATCTTGGCGGCCAGCATGTCGGCCGCGCCGGCCTGGCCCTTGTAGCGCGCGGCGACGTCCTTGAAGGCCGGGCCGAGCACCTTGCGCTCGACGGCGTGGCAGCTCATGCAGTTCTTCGACCGCGCCAGGGCCAGGTCGGCCCAGGCGGGTGCCAGGATGCCGCACAGGCCGGCGGCGAGGACGAACGCTTTTTTCATGGGGTCGGCTCAGGAGGTCGGTGATCGTGGCGGGTGGACGCGGCTCGGACGCCCGATGACCGCAGCCGCGGCCATTGTAGGGAGCCCGGCCCGTCGGCCGAGCCGCCAATCGCGCTCGGCTTCTTCCCGGCCCCCGGCCGGCATGGGGCTCGTGTGCGACGATCCGGCGGATCGTCTGGAGAAATGTCTATGTGGTTCCTGGCCCTGGGTCTGCTCGGCCTCGTGCTGAAGTTTCTGGAGGTCGGCCCGGTGGCCGGTCTCTCCTGGTGGATCCTGCTGATCCCGTTCGGCCTCGCCGCGCTGTGGTGGGCCTATGCCGATGCCTCGGGCTACACCAAGCGCCGCGTCATCGAGCGCGAGGCCGTGCGCAAGCAGGCGCGCATCGACCGGCAGCGCGCCGATCTCGGCCTGTTCGATCCGCGCGATGGCCGCAACGGCCGCAAGGACCGCGCGCGGCGCAAGTAGCGGCATCGAGCGCGCAGCCGACGGCGGAGTCGGCGCCGCGCCGGCCCCGCCCGCCCGCTTGCCCGCTCCTCAGTAGTTGTCCAGCACCGCGCCCGAGCTGGCGCTCGACGCGTTGAAGGCGAACTTCGCCTGCACGCCACGCGTGTAGCGTGGTGCCGGCGCCGTCCAGCCTTCACGCCGCTTGGCGATCTCGGCCTCGTCGACGTTGAGCTGCAGCTTGAGTTCGTGGGCGTCGATGGTGATCGAGTCGCCCTCGTTGACGAAGGCGATGGTGCCGCCGGCCGCCGCTTCCGGCGCCACGTGGCCCACCACCATGCCCCAGGTGCCGCCGGAGAAGCGGCCATCGGTGATCAGGCCGACGCTCTCGCCCAGGCCGGCGCCGATCAGCGCGCCGGTGGGGGCCAGCATCTCGGGCATGCCCGGGCCGCCCTTGGGGCCGAGGTAGCGCAGCACCATGACGTCGCCGGCGACGATCTTGCCGGCCAGGATGGCCGCCAGCGCCGACTGCTCGTCGTCGAAGACCCGCGCCGGTCCGGTGATGACGGGGTTCTTCAGGCCCGTGATCTTGGCGACCGCGCCCTCGGGCGAGAGGTTGCCCTTGAGGATGGCGAGGTGGCCCTCTGCGTACATCGGCTCGCCGATCGGGCGGATCACGTCCTGGTCGGCGCGCGGCACGTCGGGCACGTCGGCCAGCACCTCGGCGATGGTCTGGCCGCTGATGGTGATGCAGTCGCCGTGCAGCAGGCCGGCGTTGAGCAGCACCTTCATGACCTGCGGGATGCCGCCGGCCTGGTGCAGGTCGACCGCCAGGTACTTGCCCGAGGGCTTGAGGTCACACAGCACCGGCACCTTCTTGCGCATGCGCTCGAAGTCGTCGATGGTCCATTCGACCTCGGCGGCGTGGGCGATGGCCAGGAAGTGAAGCACCGCGTTGGTCGAACCGCCGGTGGCCATGATGACGGCGACGGCGTTCTCGATCGACTTGCGCGTCACGATGTCGCGCGGCTTCAGATCCTTCTTGATGGCCTCGATCAGCACCTTGGCCGATTCCCTGGCCGAGTTGGCCTTCTCGTCGTGCGGGTTGGCCATGGTCGAGGAGTAGGGCAGGGAGATGCCCAGCGCCTCGAAGGCCGAGCTCATGGTGTTGGCGGTGTACATGCCGCCGCACGAGCCGGTGCCGGGGATGGCGCGCTTCTCGATCTGCAGCAGGTCCTCGTCGCTCATGTGGCCGGCGGCGTTCTGGCCCACGGCCTCGAACACGCTGACGATGTTCAGGTCGCGGCCCTGGTAGCGGCCCGGCAGGATGGTGCCGCCATAGACATAGATCGCCGGCACGTTGGCGCGCAGCATGCCCATCAGGCCGCCGGGCATGTTCTTGTCGCAGCCACCGACCACCAGCACGCCGTCCATCCACTGGCCGCCGACGCAGGTCTCGATGCAGTCGGAGATCACCTCGCGGCTGACCAGCGAGTACTTCATGCCCTCGGTGCCCATGGCCATGCCGTCGGAGATCGTCGGCGTGCCGAAGACCTGCGCGTTGCCGCCGGCCTCCTCGATGCCGGCGATGGCCGCGTCGGCCAGCTTCTGCAGGCCGGAGTTGCAGGGCGTGATGGTGCTGTGGCCGTTGGCCACGCCGACCATCGGCTTCTTGAAGTCGCCTTCCTCGTAGCCCATCGCGTAGTACATCGAGCGGTTGGGGGCGCGCGACTTGCCTTCGACGATGTTGGCGCTGCGGCGGTTGATCTGGAGGGTCTTGGTGTCCATGGCGGGGGTCTGCTCGGAAATCGGGGGGTCGCCAGTATCCGCCTTCGCACTGATTCGCTCCAATCCGTTTTCAGTGGCCGATTGATATGCTGGGTGTATGAAAGACCTTCCTGTCGACCTGCGGGCCTGGCGCCAGTTCGTCGCCGTCGCCGAGGAACTGCACTTCGGCCGCGCGGCCCGGCGGCTGCACCTGACCCAGCCACCCGTGACGCAGGCCATCGCCCAGCTGGAGCGGATGCTGGAGGTGCGGCTGTTCGACCGCACGCAGCGTCGGGTGGCATTGACGGCGGCCGGCGAGGCGCTGCTGCCGGACGTGCGCGACCTGCTCGCGCGCGCCCAGGCGCTGCCGGCGCGGGCGCGCGCGGCGGCGGCCGGGGAGGTCGGCCGCGTGCGCCTGGCCTTCGTCTCCACCATCGGCTTCGAGCAGCTGCCGCTGTGGGTGCGCGACTTCCGCGCGCTGTGTCCGCAGGTCGCGCTGGAACTGGTCGAGGCGACCGGCGACGTGCAGCTCGAGGCCCTGGCGCGCGGCGAGATCGACGCCGGGCTGATGCTGCATTCGCCCGGCTTCGCGCCGCCCGGGCTCGACCGCCTCGCCGTGGCGGCCGAGCCGCTGGTGCTGGCGCTGCCCGAGGCCCACCCGCTGGCCGGCGCCATCCGCCCGGCGCTCGCGGACGTGCTGGCCGAGCCGCTGGTGATCTTCCCGCGCCGCATCCTGCCGTCGCTGCACGACGCGATCCACGGGCTCTACCACGCCGCCGGCCGCGTGCCCCGCGTCGCGCAGGAGGCGATCCAGATGCAGACCATCGTCAACCTGGTGTGGGGCGGCATCGGCGTGGCCTGGGTGCCGGAGAGCGTGACGCGGTTCCGGCGCGAGGGCGTCGCCTATCGCGGCGCGGCCGCCTTCGCGGGCGGGCGCGCGGCCCGCTCGAAGGACGGCCGCGCGGCGAGCGCCATCGCGCTGCCCGACTGCGAGACCAGCCTGGTCTGGCCGGCCGAGCGCGACAACCAGGCGCTGGCGCGCTTCGTCCGTTTCGTGCGCGACCGCGCCGCGACGCCTCAGGTGTGCTCGGGGATGCCGTAGTAGAGCACCAGCATCTCGCGGATCTCCGGCTCGAAGGGGAGCAGGTGCGGGAAGCGCGGCAGTTCCTGGTGCAGCCGTCGCGTCAGCGACCGCACGGTGTTGGTCGCGCCGCCCAGCACGGGTTCGAGCAGGTTGATCAGCTCGTAGTTGCTCTGGATCTGGGATGCCGTCATCGCCTGCTCGACCGTCGTCGCCGGGCCGGCGTCCGCCTTGGTGACCGAGGGCAGGATGCGGCTGACGAACGTCACGCGATGCAGGATGCGCCAGGGCTTGGATTTGGTGCTGCGGTCCTTGAGCGGGCGCAGGGCGGCGGCGTTGGGGTCGCTGCTCTGGCTGAGCCATTTCTGGTCCACCACCTTCTCGAAGAAGTCGTCGTGGTGGGACTCCTTGCCATCCAGGAAGAAGGTCGAGAACCGGTAGGCGTCGACCTTGCCGGGCAGGTTGGCCTTGCCATAGGGATCGCTGAAGGCGAAGTTCCATTCCTGCTGGGTCAGGTAGCGGTAGTGGCGGATGTTGTTGGGTGGGGTCAGGGTCACCTTCATGGCGAAGCCCTCGCTGGTGTCGTTCTGCTTGGAGCGCTCCACCGCCAGCTGGCTGCCCATCATCCCGACCATCTTGAACGCCGCCTTCAGGCTGAGGCCGGAGGCATCGGCGCCGAAGCCGCCCTCGGCCTGCATGCCATGCAGGTCCTGGACCGTGAACTTGCCGGTCATGACCTGGGAGAAGGTGTTCTTCTGCGTGCTGTTGAGCTCGAACAGCCCGCCCGACGCCGTCCAGACATAGGTGTTCATGAGGTTGCGCCTGGAGGGCGTGACGGCGAGCGACCCGGGCGTCGCCTCGAAGGCATTCTTGAATCGCGTCATGGTGTGCATGTTCACCGCGGCCATGCCGACCCCGGTGGCCGACAGGATGGGACCCAGGACGAAGGGCATGCCCGCCGCCACGCTGGCGAGGATGCTGGGGGTCGCGGTCGAGGCGGCCACGGTGGTTCCCAGGATCGCCGACTTGATGGCGGCGGCGGAGGCGGCCACGCCCGAGGCGACGCCGGCCGACGCCATGCCGCCGACCGCCGCCAGCCCCCCGGCGACGGCCGCTCCCCCGCCGACGGCCAGGATCGCCGGGAGGTCGTCGGACAGGGAGGCATAACCGGGCGCGCCACCGGTCGACTTGGCGTTGAAGTTGCCGTAGTAGGCCGCCAGCCCGGCTTCCTCGCGGTCGATCTGGGACTTCAGCCGATAGGCCTCGCGCGGCTTGAAGTAGCTGTACTCGCCACGACCGGCCGAGCCCCGGTAGTCCGGATCGAAGAAGGCCTGGAAGCCTTCCTCCTCGTTGCCGTCGAGCCCGAGGCGGCCATCCAGCGTGCCCTGCTTGGTGTACTTCGGATTGATGTCGAAGGTCATCAGGTTGAAGTCCTCCGGGATGTCCGGACTCGGCAGCATGCGATAGGCCAGGATGCCCCGGTGGCCGCGCAGGCGCAGCGCGAAGACATCGGCGGTCTTGGACTTCACCAGGGCCAGGCCCTTGTTCTCCGGCAGGAAGCGCAGGCCCAGGGTCTTGTTGTAGCCGGCCTCGGGGTTGCTGGCGGTGTCGTCCTCGATGAGCTTCCTGTCGATGTAGGCCGACTGCCAGTGGCCGTTGACCTGGAAGCGCGTCGTCTTGCGCGACTCCCGCTCCGTGACGATGCCGTTCTTGGTGACGACGCCATTGGAGGTCTCGTACTTCCCCTTGTAGCCGCCGCTGAAATTGGCCGTGGCCTTGAAGGTCAGCCCGACGCCGAACGGCGCGATGACGAAATCCTTGATGCCGTAGGTGTTGCCATAGGTGGCGTCGACCTCGGTCGAGGTCTTCTCGGCGATCTCCCGGCTCTGGGAGTAGGTGTACTTGTCGGTGATCGCATCCACCAGCTCGATCGACGAGACCGCGTTGTAGTCCATCTTGAGCGTCTTCGGTCCGAGCGTCAGGTTCTCGCCCGGCACCGGCGGCGCGCCCTCGATGTAGCCGACCAGCTGCGGGTCGTACTGGACCTGCGACACCCATTCGCTCGTCAGCGCGCCGACCCTGAAGCCCGTGACCAGGTGCAGGTCGCCCTCGTCGAGGAAGGCATAGGCGCGCTTGTAGGCGCCAGCCACGCCGCCGGCGCCGTCCATCTGCATGTCCGCGTACTCCTGCGCGCAGACCACGCTGTCCGTGGTGCGGATGAACCGGTTGTGGAATGGATTGAGCACCGTCCTGACCATGCCGATCTCGCTGCGCGCCGGGCCGTCGTTGATGCTGTGGTGGTCCGGCGTCCAGGCGTCGCGGGCCTTGCGCCGGCCGGCGCGGCCGCGCGCCGCCGCCGGGGCGAGCTGCGTGTCGGTCACCGCCAGGTCCAGGCCGGCGTGCCCCTCGTCGTGCACGTCGCCCGCGGGATCGAGGTTGAACGGGTAGTACGCGATGACGTCTTCCAGGTCGTCGTGCAGCTTGACGAAGAGGTTGTCGCGGATCGCCTCGTCCGAGCGCAGGCTGTTCCAGATGCGCACCTCGTCGATCAGGCCGGAGAAGTTCCGCCCCAGCGAGAAGCCGTGGTCCACGGGCAGGTGGCCGGCATCGCCATCGTCCAGGGTGCGCAGGGGCATGCCATTGAGGCTGAGCGAGGAGTAGTGGCTCTCCACGTCCTCGCTGGGCAGCCAGGTGCCCGCTTCCTCCTCCTTGCCCATCCGGATGATCCAGGCCGTCTTCGGGTCGCGGGTGTCGCCCACGCGGCTGCCGCGGCCGTCCTCGAAGCGCCACCAGTGGACCAGGGCGGACATGGCCGCCCGGGGCGGCGACCAGACCGGACCGATCTCGCATTTCACGGACCAGAGGCGGACCTCGTACAGGATGCCGTCGAAGCGCTCCCCCATGACCATCGGCAGGGCGTTGCCATCGACCTTGGGCGCGTAGAAGGGCAGCCGGTCCGGCTTCCCGTTCATCGTCGTGGGTGGCGAGGCGGCCTCCTTGGCCTCCTTGGCCAGGGCCTCGGCCGTCACGCCCGGGCGCGGATAGAGCGGGATCTCCTGGCCGTCCTCGCGCTTGAAGAGGTGGAGCGGCTCGTTGACCAGGAACGAGCCGCAGGCGACGCCGTCGATGAAGAAGTCGACGGTGACCTGCTCCTCGTCGCGATGGCTCTCGTGGAAGTCGTTCTTGTCGTTGTAGATCGAGCCATCCTCATACTCGGTGATCCTGACCTTGCGCGTCCAGCGGCGCACGGCCAGCGTCTGGAACTTGCCCGGCGTCAGCTTCGACGTCGAGACGAAGCCATGGGTCCCGCGCCACGGGGTGATCACCGGATTGGTGGGCGAGGAGCCCGCCATCGCCGAGTAGGTGAAGAGCAGCCGGCCCGCGTTGTCGACGCCCAGGCAGAACGCATGGCCGCCCCTGCCATGCTCGCCGTCCGCGTCGCCCTCGCTGTTCTCCAGGGCCTGGTCCAGCAGGACCGCCGTCCGGCCCTTCCAGGTCAGCGCCATCTCGATCGTCAGGTCGCGGGCGACGACGGACTCGTCGCTCTCGGCCTCGATGCGCAGCTCCGGATCGAGCTGGAGCCCGTAGGCATGCGCATAGCGCACCGCGACGTGCGACCAGCACTGCTGCCGCAGGCCGATGACGGAGCGCCGCTTCACGTCGTCGCAGACGTAGCGGATGGTTCGGAACGGCGTCGGCGAGAAGCCCAGCGCGTTGGCCTTGATGGTGTAGTCGCTGTCGTGGATGTAGTTGGGGATCCGGGCATCCTTCTCCAGGATGTCGTATCCGTCGTCCTGGACCCCGACGGCGGGCAGGTAGACGCGCAGCTCGTCGAAGGCGAGCGACTCGGCGTTGAGCGCCAGGTCCATGAAGGCGCGGATGTCGGCGATCGACCGCTTCGCGTGCCAGATGCGGAGTTCCGCCAGGCTCATCCGGTTGCCGCCGGTCGTGAAGTGGAGGATGCCGAAGGACGAGTCCGTCGAGGTCAGGCGGATCCGGTGGATGCCGTCGACCACGACGTCGGCCGTGGCGTCGTCGACGACCACCGCCAGGTGATGCCACCGGCCCCGGACGATCGGCCCGATCACGGTGCGGCGCGTGGCCGGGCCGGTGTACTCCTGGCAGACCAGCGAGCCGTTCTTGAGCTCCAGCCGGAAGTAGCCCTGCAGGGTGAACCACGACCAGTTCTGCAGCGCGTCGTCGAACCTGAAGAGGGTCTCGATGGTGGCGCGCGACACCAGCTCGTCCTTGACCAGGTAGAGGGCGCCGTCGTGGCCGAGCGTCAGCGCCTTGCCGGCGAGGGCGCCGGCCGCGTAGGCGACGAAACCGACCCCGGCCTTCGGGATGAGCCGCTCCGGGGCGCGCGAACTCAGCCCGATGCCGTAGTTGAAGATCCCGGTGCTGCCATCCTCCCGGGTGTCCTTGAACCACATGACGCGCTCGAAGGCGTCCCATTCATCGTCGGCGTTGGTGAACGGGAACACCCAGCTCTCCAGCGTCAGGGCGCGGTCGCCGCGCATCTTCCTCAGCGCGCCGGGGTCCTTGAGCGAGGCGACGAAGCGCTGGAGCGGCGCGAAGCTGTAGCCCGCGGGCTCGGACGACCAGGCCGGCGCCACGCCCGGCTGGTCGATGCCCGCCGCGATGCCGCGCAGGGCGACATGGGGCAGGCCCTCGAGCTTCAGCCGCGCGATCACCAGCCGCGAGTGGAACGACGCCAGGTTGTCGACGAAGATCTCGCCGCCGAGCCTCACCACCTTCGAGCAGCCCCCCGGAAGCGACTGGCCGTTGATGACGCCGGCCAGCATCGCGACGCTGTTGGGGATGCCGCTCCAGGTCTCCTCGATGCCCAGGACCGGGTTGGACAGCGTGAGGGTGAGGGTCGAGAGCTCCGGCTGATCGGGCTGGGTGGCGTGCGGGACCAGCTCCAGGCGGCTGGTGGTCGATGCCGCCGCCTCGTCCGACTGCTGCGATCCCAGGCTGAGCATGCCGCGTCGGCCATCGACCGTCTCGAGGTCGTGCTCGATCACGTGGCGGACCGCCTTGACGTCGTAGGTGGCCGAGGCGATCTCGTGCTGGCTGCCCACGCGCTGCGCGAAATACAGCAGCACCGTGCCGCCGGCGGCCTCGAACAGGGTCGCCCGGTGGGGGGCGGCGGCGAAGCCCAGGCGGGCAGCGCAGAGGGTGCAGCCCAGGCCGTCCGTTCCGGCCACCGGCATGGCCTCTCGGTAGGGGCCGCTGTACTCGGGGTCGAGGGCGTGGAGATCGTCCGTCTCCAGCCGGGCGAGGTCGCGCAGGGAGC
>Ga0308157_10008045_pt1 | contig 12091 bp, 12 predicted proteins | sample PhyBR1_FD_201035 | JGI IMG/M metagenome (GOLD analysis project Ga0308157, IMG submission 201035) | Phyllosphere microbial communities from UC Gill Tract Community Farm, Albany, California, United States - DLSLB.R1 | ecosystem: Host-associated > Plants > Phyllosphere > Unclassified | place: USA...
CGCGCTTCCATGTGGATGTGCAGGACCACAACATCGAGCACACGCTGGACCGCAAGCTCATCGAGCGCAGCAAGCCCGCGATTGAAAAGGGCGAGCGCGTGCAGTTCATCGAGGTGGCGCGCAATGTGAACCGCTCCGTGGGCGCCATGCTCTCCGGTGCCGTGACGCGTGTGCACCCCGAGGGCCTGCCGGACGACACCATCCGCATCCAGCTCGAAGGCACGGGCGGCCAGTCGTTCGGTGCGTTCCTCACGCGCGGCATCACGCTGTACCTGATCGGCGACGCCAACGACTACACGGGCAAGGGCCTGTCGGGCGGCCGCGTGATCGTGCGCCCCAGCATCGACTTCCGCGGCGACGCGGTGCGCAACACCATCGTGGGGAACACCGTGATGTACGGTGCCACCACGGGTGAGGCCTTCTTCAGCGGCGTGGCGGGCGAGCGCTTCGCGGTGCGCCTGTCGGGGGCCACGGCGGTGGTCGAAGGCACGGGCGACCACGGTTGCGAGTACATGACCGGCGGCACGGTGGTGGTGCTGGGCAAGACGGGCCGCAACTTCGCGGCGGGCATGAGCGGGGGCGTGGCCTATGTCTACGACGAGGACGGCCAGTTCGACACGCGCTGCAACATGGCCATGGTCAGCCTGGAGCGCATCCTCGCGGGTGAAGAGCAGAAGGCCAGCGTGCCGCGCGCCATCTGGCACAACGGCCAGACCGACGAGGCTCAGCTCAAGAAGCTGCTGGAGGACCACAACCGCTGGACGGGCAGCAAGCGCGCGCGCGAGCTCCTGGACAACTGGGCGGCGTCGCGCAGCAAGTTCGTGAAGGTCTTCCCGACCGAGTACAAGCGTGCGTTGTCTGAAATTTATGAACGAAAAGTGCTGGAAGAGTCCGCTACACCAGCGGTAGCTGCTACCAAAAAAGAAGCGGTCCCCGCCAAGTAAGGCGATGCCGCAGAGATCCGCACAGCATTCATAGACAAGGACATCGTCATGGGAAAAACTACCGGCTTCATGGAATACGAGCGCATCGAAGAGGGCTACAAGCCCGTGCCCGAGCGCTTGAAGCATTACAAGGAATTCGTCATCGGCCTCGACGAGAGCCAGGCCAAGGTGCAGGGCGCGCGCTGCATGGACTGCGGCACGCCGTTCTGCAACAACGGCTGCCCGGTGAACAACATCATTCCGGACTTCAACGATCTGGTCTACCACCAGGACTGGAAGAGCGCGATCGAGGTGCTGCACAGCACCAACAACTTCCCCGAGTTCACCGGCCGCATCTGCCCGGCGCCCTGCGAGGCGGCTTGCGTGCTCAACGTGAACGACGACGCCGTGGGCATCAAGTCCATCGAGCACGCCATCATCGACCGGGCCTGGGATGAAGGCTGGGTGCAGGCGCGCCCTGCCAAGCACCAGACCGGCAAGAAGGTGGCCGTGGTGGGCTCGGGCCCTGCCGGCATGGCGGCCGCGCAGCAGCTGGCGCGTGCCGGACACAGCGTCACGCTGTTCGAGAAGAATGACCGCGTGGGTGGCCTGCTGCGCTACGGCATCCCGGACTTCAAGATGGAGAAGACGCACATCGACCGCCGCGTCAAGCAGCTCGAAGCCGAAGGCGTGGTCATTCGCACCAGCGTGTTCGTGGGCGCCGCCAAGGACGGCCTGGGCAAGGGCTCCAGGGTCACCAACTGGGCCAAGGAAACCATCACGCCCGAGCAGCTCCACAAGGAGTTCGACGCCGTGCTGCTGACCGGTGGCGCCGAGCAGTCGCGCGACCTGCCCGTGCCGGGCCGCGACCTCGACGGCATCCACTTCGCCATGGAATTCCTGCCCCAGCAGAACAAGGTCAACGCGGGCGACAAGCTCAAGGGCCAGCTGCGCGCCGACGGCAAGCACGTCATCGTGATCGGCGGCGGCGACACCGGCAGCGACTGCGTGGGCACCAGCAACCGCCACGGCGCGGCGAGCGTCACGCAGTTCGAGCTGATGCCGCAGCCTCCCGAAGAAGAGAACCGCCCCATGACCTGGCCCTACTGGCCGATCAAGCTGCGCACCAGTTCCAGCCATGAAGAGGGCTGCGAGCGCGAGTTCGCGATTTCCACCAAGGAATTCATCGGCGACGGGAAAGACGGCAAGTCCGGCAAGGTCACCGGCCTCAAGACCGTGCGCGTCGAGTGGAAGGACGGCAAGATGGTCGAGGTGGCTGGTTCCGAGCAGATCCTCAAGGCGGACCTCGTGCTGCTGGCCATGGGCTTCGTGAGCCCCGTGGCCGCCGTGCTGGAGGCGTTTGGCGTGGACAAGGATGCCCGCGGCAACGCCCGCGCCACCACGGACTTCGATGGCGGCTACGCGACCAACGCGCCCAAGGTGTTCGCCGCTGGCGACATCCGCCGGGGCCAGTCCCTGGTGGTGTGGGCCATTCGTGAAGGCCGCCAGGCCGCCCGTGCCGTGGATGAATTCCTGATGGGGTATTCCGACCTGCCGCGCTGAGGCAGCGTCGCACGGCAACAACGGCGCCCTGGGGCGCCGTTTTTTTGCCCCCGGGGGCCGGCGGCACCACCGGCGAGGCCAGGACGCCCGCCGGTCAGGGCCTTGGGGCAGCGCGCAGCGGATGGCGGCCTTTATTGGCACAATCGGTGCCTGTCAATCCGGGGTTGCCGCACGCGGATACCTCCCGTGGCCCCGCCGGTGGCGGCGTTGAAACGCAAACATACATGAATGTATGTTTCTTCAGCTACCATCGCTGCTGTGTGAGCGCAGCATGTTCCCATGCGTCGCGGCCGCCGTTCTCCGGATTTCCGAACCCCTTCCATTGCATGCCTGAGTCTTCCTGTCTTGCCGAATTGCGCAGTGTCACGTTCTCCTACGGTGACCGCGTCGTCTTGCGCGACGTGACATTGGCGGTGCCCAGGGGCAAGGTGACGGCGCTGATGGGGGCCTCCGGAGGGGGCAAGACCACGGTGCTGCGCCTCATCGGCGGCCAGCAGCGTGCGCAGGCGGGCCAGGTGCTCCTGAATGGGGACGACGTGGGGCGCATGGACACCCACCAGCTCTATGCAGCGCGCCGCCGCATGGGCATGCTGTTCCAGTTCGGGGCGCTGTTCACGGATCTGAGCGTGTTCGAGAACGTGGCGTTCCCGCTGCGCGAGCACACGGATCTGTCCGAGGCACTGATCCGGGACGTGGTGCTGATGAAGCTCCATGCCGTGGGCCTGCGCGGCGCGCGCGACCTGATGCCCAGCCAGATTTCCGGGGGCATGGCGCGGCGCGTGGCGCTGGCGCGTGCCATTGCGCTGGACCCCGAACTGGTGATGTATGACGAGCCGTTTGCGGGGCTGGACCCCATTTCCCTGGGAACGGCCGCGCAGCTGATCCGGCAGCTCAACGATGCCCTGGGCCTCACGAGCATCGTGGTCTCGCACGACCTGGAAGAGACCTTCCGGCTTGCGGACCATGTGATCATCCTGGGCGCGGGCGTGGTGGCCGCGCAGGGCACGCCCGACGAGGTGCGGGCGAGCACCGACCCGCTGGTCCACCAGTTCGTGAACGCGCTGCCGACCGGGCCCGTGCCGTTTCACTACACCGGCCCGACCGTGGAGCAGGACTTCGGCCCGTTCGGGGGGCGGGTGCTATGAGCTGGTACAAGCCATCCGACGTGGGCTTTGCCGTGCGCCAGAAACTGTCCGACATCGGCATGGCCGCCCGCCTGTTCGCGCGGCTGCTGCAGCTGGCGGGCGCGGCCTTCATGCGGCCGTCGCTGGTGCGCGACCAGATCCATTTTCTGGGCAACTACTCGCTGGCCATCATCGCGGTATCGGGCCTGTTCGTGGGTTTTGTCCTGGGCCTGCAGGGCTACTACACGCTGCAGCGGTACGGGGCTTCCGAGGCCCTTGGGATGCTGGTGGCGCTGTCGCTGGTGCGTGAGCTCGGGCCCGTGGTGACGGCCCTGCTGTTCGCCGGCCGCGCGGGCACGTCGCTCACGGCCGAGATCGGCCTCATGCGCGCGGGCGAGCAGCTTTCCGCCATGGAGATGATGGCCGTGGACCCGGTGCGCCGCATCCTCGCGCCGCGGTTCTGGGCCGGTGTGATCACCATGCCCCTGCTGGCGGCGGTGTTCAGCGCCGTGGGCGTGGCCGGCGGGTGGGTCGTGGGCGTGCTCATGATCGGCGTCGACCACGGGGCGTTCTGGAGCCAGATGCAGGGCGGCGTGGACGTATGGCGCGACCTGGGCAACGGCGTGATCAAGAGCGTGGTCTTCGGCTTCACCGTCACGTTCGTGGCGCTGCTGCAGGGGTATGCGGCCAAGCCCACGCCCGAAGGCGTGGCGCGCGCCACCACCCGCACGGTGGTCATGGCGTCCCTGGCCGTGCTGGCGCTGGACTTCGTGCTCACGGCCCTGATGTTCAGTATCTGAGGCGGGCCCGAAAAGCCGCCGGAGTGGAGGAATCAAACAATGCAACCATCCAAAAACGATCTCTGGGTAGGGCTGTTCGTGATGCTCGGCACGGTGGCGCTGGTGTTCCTGGCGCTGCAGTCGGCCAACCTGCTGAGCCTGAACTTCCAGCCGGGCTACCGCATCACCGCGCGCTTTGACAACATCGGCGGCCTCAAGCCCCAGGCCGCGGTGCGCGGCGCCGGTGTGGTGGTGGGGCGTGTGGAGTCCATCACGTTCGACGACAAGACCTACCAGGCGCGGGTGACGCTGGCGATGGAAAACCGCTACGCTTTCCCCAAGGACAGCTCCCTCAAGATCCTCACCAGCGGCCTGCTGGGTGAACAGTACATCGGCATCGAGGCCGGTGCCGACGAGAAGAACCTGGTGGCGGGCGACGTGGTCACCGCCACGCAGTCGGCCGTGGTCCTCGAGAATCTGATCGGGCAATTCCTCTACAACAAGGCCGAGGACGGCAGCAACAGCAAGCCCGCAGGGGCAGGTGACAAGAAATGACAACGATGACGACGAACCCTCAACCCGCGACGGCGCACGCCGGCGCCCGCAAGGCGCGTGCCGCCGCCACCTGGCTCGCGCTGGCGCTGGGCGTGGCGCTGCTCACGGGCTGCGCGACGGTGGCCAACCCGGACCCGCGCGACCCGCTGGAGTCCTACAACCGCAGCATGACGAGCTTCAACGAGCAGGTCGATGCGATGGTGCTCAAGCCGGTGGCGATTGCCTACAAGGAAGCCACGCCCGCACCGGTGCGCACCGGCGTCAGCAACTTCTTCGCCAACGTGGGAGACGTGTGGTCGTTCGTGAACAACGTGCTGCAGCTGCGCGCGGAAGCCGCGGCGTCCACCTTCATGCGCGTCAACGTGAACACCTTCATGGGCCTGGGCGGCCTGCTCGATATCGCCAGCGAACTGGGCATTGACCGCTACAAGCAGGATTTCGGCCTCACGCTGGGGTACTGGGGCATGGGCACGGGCCCTTATCTGGTGCTGCCGATCCTGGGCCCCTCCACCGTGCGCGACACGCTGGCCCTGCCCGTGGACTGGAAGGGCAATGTGGTGAGCTATGTGGACCCGGTATCGGCCCGCAATTCGCTGTACGCACTGCGTGCCGTGGATGTGCGCGCCAACCTGCTGCGCGCGGGGTCCGTGCTCGACAGCGCCGCCCTGGACAAGTACAGCTTCACGCGCGATGTGTTCCTGCAGGTGCGCAGCCAGCAGCAGGCGGGCACGGCGCAAAATGGCGACGACAAGGACGAGCGCAACGCCAATGACGGCGTGCTGCCCGAAGAGCCTCCGCGCTGAGGCGGCGCAGCAGCCCGTGGCGGGCCGTGCCCGGGGCAGGCGTGTTGCACTTGCTTGCAATCCGCAACCCGCGCGACGCACGGGGCCTGCGCCCGCCGCCCACAATGAACGAACGCCGGGTGCCGCCGGCGCCCGCAGCTCCCGAGAAAGTAGAAGACATCATGACGATGAACCGACGTACCCTGGGCCGCACGGCCCTGTGCCTGGCGGCCGTGGCCGCGCTGGGCGCCGCGCCCCTGGCCGCGCTGGCCGCGGATGAAGCTCCCGATGCGCTGATCAAGCGCCTGTCGGCCGATGTGCTCAGCACCGTGAAGGCGGACAAGGCGATCCAGGGCGGCGATCTGGCAAAGATCATCGCGCTGGTCGACAAGACCGTGATGCCCAACGTGAACTTCCGCCGCATGACCGCCGCGGCGGTGGGCCCCGGCTGGCGCCAGGCCACCCCCGAGCAGCAAAAGCGCCTGCAGGACGAGTTCAAGATCCTGCTGGTGCGCACCTACGCCGGGGCGCTGGCGCAGGTGAACGACCAGACCATCCAGGTCAAGCCCCTGCGGGCCGCCCCGGAGGACAAGGACGTGCTGGTGCGCACCGAAATCGTCGGCCGTGGCGACCCGATCCAGCTGGACTACCGGCTGGAAAAAACCCCGGGCGACGGTGCGGGCTGGAAAATCTACAACCTGAACGTGCTGGGCGTGTGGCTGGTGGAAACCTACCGCGGCCAGTTCGCGCAGGAGATCAACGCCAAGGGCATCGACGGCCTGATCGAGACTCTGGTGGCCCGCAACAAGAGCAATGCCGGCGCCAAGGGCTGACATGGCGCACCGGTTTCATGCGCCGCGGCCGGCGTGCGGCACCACCGGGCACTGACATGCTGGTATTGCCCGCCGAACTGACCCACCGCCAGGCCACGGTGTGCCTGCACATGCTGCTGCAGGGCCTGAAGGCGCACCGCGAGCCCTGCGTCATGGTGGATGCCCGTGCGCTGGCGGTGTTTGACACGTCGGCGCTGGCGGTGCTGCTCGAATGCCGGCGCGAAGCGATCGACGATGGCAAGACCTTTGCCGTCCAAGGCCTGCCCGCCGCCCTGCGCAGCCTGGCGGGGCTGTATGGCGTGGGCACGCTGCTCGCGCCCGCGTCCTGACCACGGTGGACTGCCGGGCCGGCGCGCTTTGGTGCAAGGCCGTAAAATCAGGGGCTTCATGCCCGCAGTCTCATTCCAAGCCATCTCCAAGACCTTTGCCACGCCCAAAGGCCCTTTCCAGGCACTGAACCAGGTCAGCCTGGACATCGAGGAGGGCGAGTTCTTCGGGCTCCTGGGCCCCAACGGTGCCGGCAAGACCACCCTCATCAGCATTCTCGCGGGCCTGGCGCGTGCCAGCAGCGGCCGTGTGCTGGTGCAGGGCAGCGACGTGCAGGCCGACTTTGCCCAGGCGCGCCGCAAGCTCGGCGTCGTGCCGCAGGAGCTGGTGTTCGACCCCTTCTTCAACGTGCGCGAGTCGCTGCGCATCCAGTCCGGCTACTTCGGAGTGAAGAACAACGAAGCCTGGATCGACGAACTGCTGGAAAACCTGGGCCTGGCCGACAAGGCCACCGCCAACATGCGCCAGCTGTCGGGCGGCATGAAGCGCCGCGTGCTCGTGGCGCAGGCGCTGGTGCACAAGCCGCCCATCATCGTGCTCGACGAGCCCACGGCGGGCGTGGACGTGGAGCTGCGCCAGACGCTCTGGCACTTCGTGGCGCGCCTGAACAAGGAAGGCCACACGGTGCTGCTCACCACGCACTACCTCGAAGAGGCCGAGGCCCTGTGCGGCCGCATCGCCATGCTCAAGTCGGGCCGCATCGTGGCGCTCAACCGCACGAGCGAGCTGCTCCAGGCGGCATCCGGCAGCATCCTGCAGTTCAAGACCGATGCGGCCCTGCCGCCTTCGCTCAACGCCGCCGCCCGCGTCACCGGCCGCATCGTGCAGCTGCCCGCGCACGACGCGGCCGAGATCGAAAACCACCTGGCCGCGCTGCGTGTGGCGGGCGTGGACGTGCATGACATGGAGATCCGCCGGCCCGACCTGGAAGACGTTTTCCTGCAGGTGATGTCCGGCACCTCGGCATCCAACATTCCCATGCCGGAGGTGGCGTCCGCCGCCGCGCCGGGCCGTCCCAGACAGGGCTCGGTCCCCTTGGGGGGCAGCGAGGCCACGGCCGTGCCGAGCGTGGGGGCACAACGATGACCGGCTGGCAGACCCTGTTCTACAAGGAGGTGCTGCGCTTCTGGAAGGTGAGCTTCCAGACCGTCGCCGCGCCCGTGCTCACGGCCGTGCTGTACCTGCTGATCTTCGGCCACGTGCTCGAAGGCCATGTGAAGGTCTACGACCGCATCAGCTACACCGCGTTTCTGGTGCCGGGCCTCGTGATGATGAGCGTGCTGCAGAACGCCTTCGCCAACAGCTCGTCGAGCCTGATCCAGAGCAAGATCATGGGCAGCCTCGTGTTCGTGCTGCTCACGCCGCTGTCGCACTGGGCCTGGTTTCTGGCCTATGTGGGCTCCTCCATCGTGCGCGGGCTGGTGGTGGGGCTGGGGGTGTTCGTCGTCACGCTGGCCTTTGCCCGGCCCGAGTTCGCCGCGCCGCTGTGGATTCTCGCGTTCGCCTTCCTGGGGGCGGCCTTGCTGGCCACGCTGGGGCTGATTGCCGGGCTGTGGGCCGACAAGTTCGACCAGCTCGCGGCGTTCCAGAACTTCGTGGTGGTGCCCATGACGTTCCTCTCGGGCGTGTTCTATTCCATCCAGTCGCTGCCCCCGTTCTGGCAGGCGGTGAGCCACCTCAACCCGTTCTTCTACATGATCGACGGCTTCCGCTACGGCTTCTTCGGCCAGAGCGATACCTCGCCCTGGCTCAGCCTCTCCATCGTGGGCGTGGCCTGGCTGGCCGTGAGCGCCCTGGCCGTCCACCTGCTGCGCACCGGCTACAAAATTCGGAATTGACATGACCGCAGACCAACTCAAAGACATCATCGCCGCTGGCCTGGCCTGCGAGCACATCACGCTCGAAGGTGACGGCCGCCACTGGTACGCCACCATCGTCTCGGCCGAGTTCGAGGGCCGGCGCGCCATCCAGCGCCACCAGCGCGTGTACGCCACGCTGGGCGCCAAAATGCACACCGACGAGGTGCATGCGCTGTCGATGAAGACCTTCACGCCCGCCGAATGGGCCGCCCAGCCCCGGTGACCGCCGGATTGCTCTTTTTTTGATAGCTGCTTGCGCTTGATGGAAAAGCGCTGGCGGCACTTTTTATTCATATTTCTGATTTCGAGATGGACAAACTCCTGATACGCGGCGGCCGCCGCCTGCATGGCGAGGTGCTGGTATCCGGCGCCAAGAACGCCGCCCTGCCGGAGTTGTGCGCCGCGCTGCTCACGGCCGAGCCGGTCACGCTGCTGAACGTGCCCCAGCTGCAGGACGTGAGCACCATGCTCACGCTGATCCGCAACATGGGCGTGGCGGCCGCGCGTGCCGACGATGGCACGGTGCGCATCGATGCCAGCGGCCTGAACACGCCCGAGGCGCCGTACGAGCTGGTCAAGACCATGCGCGCCTCGGTGCTGGCCCTGGGCCCGCTGCTGGCGCGCTTCGGCGAGGCCACGGTGTCGCTGCCCGGCGGCTGCGCCATCGGCTCGCGCCCGGTGGACCAGCACATCAAGGGCCTGGCCGCCATGGGCGCCGACATCGTGGTCGAGCACGGCTACATGATCGCCAAGCTGCCCGCGGGCTGGACGCGACTGAAGGGCGCGCGCATCACCACCGACATGGTGACCGTGACGGGCACCGAGAACTTCCTCATGGCGGCCGCGCTGGCCGAGGGCGAGACCGTGCTGGAGAACGCCGCGCAGGAGCCCGAGATCTCCGACCTGGCCGAGATGCTGATCGCCATGGGCGCGAGGATCGAAGGCCACGGCACCAGCCGCATCCGCATCCAGGGCGTTGAAAGACTGCATGGCTGCACCCACCGCGTGGTGGCCGACCGCATCGAGGCAGGCACCTTCCTGTGCGCCGTGGCGGCCACGGGCGGCGACGTGGTGCTGCGCCATGGGCGCGCCGACCACCTCGACGCCGTGATCGAGAAGCTGCGCGAGGCCGGTGTGCAGGTGCAGGCCGTCGACGGCGGCATCCGCGTGCAGAGCGCGGGCGGCGCCACGCTCAGGGCGCAGGGCTTTCGCACCACCGAATACCCCGGCTTTCCCACCGACATGCAGGCGCAGTTCATGGCGCTCGACTGCATCGCGCAGGGCACGGCCACGGTGACCGAGACGATTTTTGAAAACCGCTTCATGCACGTCGACGAGCTGGTGCGCCTGGGCGCCAGGATCCAGACCGACGGCAAGGTCGCCATCATCGAGGGCGTGCCCCGCCTGTCGGGCGCCACCGTGATGGCCACCGACCTGCGCGCCTCGGCCAGCCTCGTCATCGCGGGCCTGGTGGCCGACGGCGAAACCATGGTGGACCGCATCTACCACCTGGACCGCGGCTACGACTGCATGGAAGCCAAATTGCGCGGCATCGGCGCGGACATTGAACGGATCACAGCATGAGCAGCAGCACGATTACCCTGGCGCTTTCCAAGGGCCGCATCTTCGACGAAACCCTGCCGCTCCTGGCGGCCGCCGGCATCGAGGTGCTGGAAGACCCCGAAAAGTCGCGCAAGCTGATCCTGCCCACCAACCAGCCCAACGTGCGCGTGGTGCTGGTGCGCGCGACCGACGTGCCCACCTACGTGCAGTACGGCGGCGCCGACATCGGCGTGACCGGCAAGGACACGCTCATCGAACACGGCGGCCAGGGCCTGTACCAGCCGCTGGACCTGCAGATCGCCAAGTGCCGCGTGAGCGTGGCCGTGCGCAATGATTTCGACTACGCCCGTGCCGTCAAGCAGGGTTCGCGCCTGAAGGTCGCCACCAAGTACACCAGCATCGCGCGCGACTTCTTCGCGACCAAGGGCGTGCACGTGGACATGATCAAGCTCTACGGCAGCATGGAACTCGCACCCCTGACCGGGCTGGCCGACGCCATCGTGGACCTGGTCTCCACCGGCAACACGCTCAAGGCCAACCACCTGGTGGAGGTCGAGCGCATCATGGACATCAGCTCGCACCTCGTGGTCAACCAGGCCGCGCTCAAGCTCAAGCAGGCGCCGCTGCGCCGCATCATCGATGCGTTCGCCTCGGCCATTCCTGCGGAAAAGAACTGACCCCCACCCACTGACTGACACTATGACTTTGGTAGCTGCTCCCGCCCGTCTGTCCACCGCTGCGGCCACTTTCGAGGCTGATTTCGCAGCCCGCCTGCACTGGTCCGCCGACACCGACGCGGCCATCGAGCAGCGCGTGGCCGACATCCTGGCCGACGTGCAAAAGCGCGGCGACGCCGCCGTACTGGAGTACACCGCCCGTTTCGACGGCCTCTCGGCCTCCGGCATGGCGGCGCTGGAGCTGACCCAGGCCGACTTCAAGGCCGCGTTCGACGCCATTCCAGAGGCCCAGCGCGACGCCCTGCAGGCCGCCGCCAGGCGCGTGCGCAGCTACCACGAGGCGCAGAAAAAGGCCTCGGGCGAAAGCTGGAGCTACCGCGACGAAGACGGCACCCTGCTGGGCCAGAAGGTCACGCCACTCGACCGCGTGGGCATCTACGTGCCCGGCGGCAAGGCCGCGTACCCTTCCAGCCTGCTGATGAACGCCATTCCGGCCCACGTGGCGGGTGTGCAGGAAATCATCATGGTGGTGCCCACGCCCGTGCGCGGGAGCGTGGCGACCGGTGGATCGGGCGCGCAACTGGCCTCCGACAAGGGCGAGCGCAATGACCTGGTGCTGGCGGCTGCCTACGTGGCGGGCGTCACGCGCGCCTTCACCATCGGCGGCGCGCAGGCCGTGGCCGCGCTGGCCTACGGCACGGCCACGATTCCGAAGGTCGACAAGATCACCGGCCCGGGCAACGCCTACGTGGCCAGCGCCAAGAAGCGCGTGTTCGGCATGGTGGGCATCGACATGATCGCGGGCCCGAGCGAAATCCTGGTGCTGGCCGACGGCAGCACGCCGCCCGACTGGGTGGCGATGGATTTGTTCAGCCAGGCCGAACACGACGAACTGGCCCAGAGCATCCTGCTGTGCCCCGACGCGGCCTACATCGACGCCGTGCAGCGCGAGATCGACCGCCTGCTGCCCACCATGCCGCGCGCCGAGATCATCGCCAAGAGCCTCACCGGCCGGGGCGCGCTGATCCTGACCCGGGACATGGAGGAAGCCTGCGCGATCAGCAACCGCATCGCGCCCGAACACCTGGAAGTGAGCAGCACCGACC
>Ga0308157_10008046_pt1 | contig 12091 bp, 12 predicted proteins | sample PhyBR1_FD_201035 | JGI IMG/M metagenome (GOLD analysis project Ga0308157, IMG submission 201035) | Phyllosphere microbial communities from UC Gill Tract Community Farm, Albany, California, United States - DLSLB.R1 | ecosystem: Host-associated > Plants > Phyllosphere > Unclassified | place: USA...
AGTGGTTGTAGATTGACTTCTCCGCACGCCAATCTTGGCACTCCGATGCCGTAGCCCGGAAGTGGGAAGTCCCTTCGTATTCGTACGCTAAGGATTTGAGGAGGCTGGAATCCAGCGATAAAGCGTCGGCACTGACACGCCAAGGTTCTTGGCCACGTCCCGTGGCGGCACGCCGTTGGCTAGGAGTTTCTTGGCTGACTCGATTTTGCTGTCGGTCATCAAGCGCTTGCGCCCGCCCTGGCGACCAAGCTGGCGAGCAACTTCCAATCCTGCTCGGGTGCGCTCCACAGTCAGTTCGCGCTCCATCTGGGCTAGGCTGGCCATGACGTGAAAGAAAAATCGTCCCGAGGGGGTCCCTGTGTCGATGGTATCGGTCAGGCTCTTGAATTGCACGCCCTGCTTGTGCAACTCGCCGACCATATCCACCAGGTGTTTGACGCTGCGGCCCAGCCGGTCGAGCTTCCACACGACGAGGGTGTCGCCCTCGCGCAGCATGTCCAGCGCCTTGGCCAGGCCGGGCCGCTCGGTACGGCTACCGCTTATTTTGTCCTCAAAAAGCCTGTGGCAGCCCGCCTTGGTCAAAGCGTCGGTCTGAAGATCAAGGGTTTGATCCAGTGTGGAGACACGCGCATAGCCGATTAGCATGCCGGACCTCGATGGAGTTGTTCCATGCTTTTTCCTTCTCAAAACTCGTTGTCATGGTAGTGCTTCAAGAATATAGTTCCAAGAACTATTTGTGAGAATATCCATGCCTTGATCCTGCGCGCAGCACGAGTGATGCAGCAAGGCTTCTCAAAATCCAGCGTTTTCAAGAGGAGCACAGATGCCCCGCCGTTCAATCCTGTCGGCTGCGGAGCGCGACGGTTTGCTGGCTTTGCCTGACTCTGACGATGAACTGATCCGGCAGTACACGTTCAGCGAAGCCGACTTGTCGTTGATTCGACAGCGGCGCGGCGATGCGAACCGCTTGGGCTTTGCCGTGCAGTTGTGTCTACTGCGCTTTCCGGGGCAGGGTTTGCCGACCGATGCCTCTGTTGCGGCATCGCTGATGCGATGGATTGGTCAACAACTTCACATCGACCCGGCCTGTTGGCCGCAGTATGCCGAGCGCGAGGAAACGCGGCGCGAACACCTGCTGGAACTGCGTGCCTACCTGGGCATCGTGCCATTCGGTCTGGCGCACTTGCGCCAAGCCATGCATGCCACGACCGATTTGGCTTTACAGACCGACAAGGGCGTCGTGCTGGCTGCCAGTGTGCTGAATACATTGCGCCAGCAGCACATCATCATTCCGGCGCTCGATGTTGTCGAGCGCATCTGTGCCGGGACCATTACGCAGGCCAACCGGCGCATTTATGCCGCCCTGACCGACACACTTTCTGACGACCATCGTCAGCGCCTGGAGAACCTGCTCAAGCGCAAGGACAACAGCAAGCTCACCTGGCTGGCGTGGCTGCGCCTGTCACCGGTCAGGCCAAACTCGCGGCACATGTTGGAGCATACCGAGCGCCTCAAGGCCTGGCAGGCGCTGGACCTGCCCGCCGGCATCGAGCGGCTGGTCCACCAGAACCGGCTGCTCAAGATCGCCCGCGAGGGCGCCCAGATGACGCCCGCTGACCTGGCCAGGTTCGAGCCGCAGCGGCGCTATGCAACCCTGGTTGCGCTGGCCGTGGAGGGCATGGCCACCGTCACCGACGAGATCATTGACCTGCACGACCGCATCATTGGCAAGCTGTTCAATGCGGCCAAAACGAAACATCAGCAGCAGTTCCAGGCGTCCGGCAAGGCCATCAACGACAAGGTTCGCCTGTACGGGCGCATCGGTCAGGCGCTGGTGCAAGCCAGGCAAGGCGGCGGCGATCCCTTCGCGGCCATCGAATCGGTCATGTCCTGGGACGCGTTCACGGCCAGCGTTACGGAGGCGCAAAAGCTCGCGCAACCCGAGAGTTTTGACTTCCTGCCGCGTATCGCCGAAGGCTACGCCATGCTGCGCCGCTACGTGCCTCAATTCCTGGACGTGCTTAAGCTGCGGGCGGCACCTAGCGCCAAAGGCCTGCTTGACGCCATCGAGGTGCTGCGGGCGATGAACACCGACAACGCACGCAAGGTGCCAGCCGATGCGCCCACCGGCTTCATCAAGAAACGCTGGGAGAAACTGGTGATGACCGATGCGGGCATTGACCGGCGGTACTACGAGCTGTGCGCGCTGTCCGAGCTCAAGAACGCGCTGCGCTCGGGCGATGTCTGGGTGCAGGGCTCGCGCCAGTTCAAGGACTTCGAGGACTACCTGGTGCCGGCGGGCAAATTCGCCAGCCTCAAGCAGGCCAGCGAGTTGCCGCTGGCCGTGACCCTTGACTGCGAGCAGTACCTGCAAGAGCGCTTGTCCCTGCTGGAGCAGCAGTTGGCCAAGGTCAACGCCCTAGCCGCAGCCAACGGCCTGCCCGACGCCACCATCACCACCGCGTCCGGCTTGAAGATCACGCCGCTGGATGCCGTGCTGCCCGATACGGCACAAGCGTTGATTGATCGCGCCGCGATGCTGCTGCCGCGCGTGAAGATCACGGATGCGTATTCCACGCGATGGCGGACGCGATTCCATGCTGATGGCGGACAGCGGTCCACCGTCATCGCGGACACCGTTCCATGCTGATGGCGGACAGCGGTCCATTTTGAAGGCGGACACCCCAGCAGTGTCCTGAGTGACCCAAACGAGGCGTAGGCTGCCCGGTTTTTTTGACCGGAGCCCAGCTATGCCCACACCAAGGGTCACCATGAGCAAGATAAGGGCACACATTGCAGCTGCTGCACAGCGGCAACCTCAGCACGCGCCAAATCGGCGCAGCACTGGGCATCTCCAAATCCACCGTCAGCGACATCGCCAGCTACAGCCGCGCCGCCGGGCTCGACTGGAGCGAAGCCCAGCATTTAAGCGACGAAGAACTCCAGGCCCGGTTGTATCGGCCGCCGGTGGCACGCCAGTCGCGCCAGTTCGAGCCCGATTACGCTGAACTGCACAGCGAACTCAAGCGCGCCGGCGTCACCTTGCAACTGCTCTGGGAGGAGTACCAGCGCCAGCACCAGGGCGCGGCCTACAAGTACAGCGCCTTTTGCGAGAAGTACCAGCAGTGGACCAGGCGCCTGAAGCGCTCGATGCGCCAGAGCCACCAAGCGGGCGACAAGCTGTTCGTGGACTACGCCGGGCAGACGGTCCCGGTCGTGAACGCCAGCACGGGCGAGATAACGCAGGCCCAGGTGTTCGTGGCCGTGCTGGGCGCGTCGAACTTCACCTACGCCTGCGCCACCTCAAGCCAGAAGGCCGCTGACTGGGTGGCCAGCATCATTGCCACGCTCGAATTCATCGGCGGCGTGCCGCGCCTGCTGGTGCCCGACCAGCCGCGTGCGCTCATGGCCCGGCCGGACCGCTACGAGCCCACCAGCCACCGCTTGTTGGAGGAACTCTCGCAGCACTACAGCCTGCCCGTGCTGCCGGCACACCGACCAAAAGCCAAACCAGTCCTGCCTAGGCTCGGGCGAGTGCACCTGCCAGCGCGCCTGGCTTGACCACTACTGGGGCCGAAAGCGCTGGCGTGTCAACGCCGATTGAAATTTCCCCCTTGGGGGGTGCGGCGGAATTCTTGGACTACTTGGAAAGGTAGTTCATGTATTCTTACGAAGACCGCATGCGAGCAGTCAAACTCTACATAAAACTTGGCAAACGCACTGGCGCGACCATTCGGCAGTTGGGGTACCCGACCAAGAACGCGCTCAAGAGCTGGTATCGAGAACTCGAACAAGGCCGCGATTTGCCGGTGGGCTATGCGCGTTCGAAGCCGAAGTATTCAAACGAGCAGAAGAAAGTGGCCGCCCAGCACTACCTGGACCACGGCCGCTGCCTTGCTGCAACCCTGAAAGCACTGGGATACCCGTGCCGCGAAACGCTCGCAGCCTGGGTTTATGAGTTGCACCCCGAAACGAGCAAACGCGTTGTTGGCAAAGCGCGCAGCGTACCGCGCCCTCCAGCGCTCAAGCAGGCAGCCGTCGTTGAGCTTTGCACCCGGCAGACAAGTGCGCTGGCCATTGCTCAGAAGCTCGCCGTGAGTAGGCCGACGTTGTACCAATGGAAAAACCAACTCCTGGGCGCTGAGGCGCCCGCATCCATGAAACCCAACAACGATTCACCGCCAGATCCTGAGCGGGCGGAGCTCGAGCGGCAAGTCCAATCGCTTCGGCGCGACATCCGGCAACTGCAGCTTGAACACGACATCTTGAAGAAGGCCAATGAACTGTTAAAAAAAGGCCTGGGCGTCGACCTGCCGCTCCTGAGCAATCAGGACAAGACGCGGCTGGTTGACGCCCTGAGAGATGCGTACGGGTTGCCAGAACTCTTCGCCGAAGTTGACCTGGCCCGCAGTTCGTATTTTTATCATCGGGCACGGCTACGGGGCGTTGACAAGTATGGCCGATGCGCGTCTGGCCATCACGGATGTCTTCGAGCGCAATCACCGCTGCTATGGCTACCGTCGGATGCGGGCTGCATTGAGCAGGCAAAAGCTCTGCCTTTCGGAAAAAGTCGTGCAGCGCTTGATGAGGCAGGAATGCCTGTCAGTGGCCGTGAAGAAGCGGCGCCGGTACGGCTCTTACCTCGGAGAAATCAGCCCTGCGCCAGACAATCTCATCAACCGCGACTTCCAAGCTACAGGCCCGAATGAGAAGTGGCTCACGGACATCACAGAGTTCCAGATCGCGGCTGGCAAGGTCTACCTGTCGCCCATGATCGACTGCTTTGATGGTTTGGTCGTCAGCTGGACCCTTGGCACGCGTCCTGATGCCGAGCTTGTCAACACCATGCTGGACGCTGCCATCGAGACGGTAGCCAACAGCACCAAGCGGCCCATCATCCACTCCGATCGCGGCGCCCACTATCGTTGGCCTGGGTGGCTCTTGCGCACGCACAATGCCAAGCTGATCCGCTCGATGTCGCGAAAAGGGTGTTCACCCGACAATGCGGCCTGTGAAGGCTTCTTTGGGCGGCTCAAAACGGAACTGTTCTACCCGCGGGACTGGCAGGCCACCACCCTTGAGCAGTTCATTCAGGCCGTTGACGCCTACATCCGCTGGTACAACGCCAAGCGCATCAAGCTCTCCCTTGGCTCGCTCAGTCCCCTCGAATACCGAGAAAGCCTCGGACTTACGGCATAACCCAGTCCAAGTTTTTGTCCGCACCCCCCTCCATGAGGTGGATTTTCTACTTCAGCTTGGGGCAGGTTTTCGAGGGGACTTCAGAAGGCCTTGTCTCAAAAAGGTAGGTCTCTGGGGTGACAGCGGTTCTCAGATGCTTCTTCGCGTCTGCGCCCGCTCGCAGCTTGTTGGGGCAAGTCAAGAAGGCCGGGGCGCCTTTCCGCGCTTGTCCGCCCCCAACAGCGGGCAATTGCCCTTCGCTCGAAACCGCGCCTGCGTGCCTGTCCAGTGCCCAAGCCCAACTGACACTTGGTTGCAACGGGCTACGTTTTCTCAACTAATCGGCGTAGCGTGCCGTGGGCGACTGCGAGGACAAATATCGGGGGAGTTTTCTTGTGGCGCCAAGGCCAGGCTTTGATTATTAAAATTTGAGGGAAACACGATGATTCTGCACAACAACAAGCGCCCGAGCGCAGCGCACTCTCGCACAAGCGCTTTTCCTTGGCGGCGAGGCTGCCGCACGCTCGCAATCTGTCTTGCCATCGGGGCAGCGGCGCCTTACGCGCTTGCCCAGGCCCTGCTCCCCGGCACTGCCACGGGCTGGGGCTTCAATGGCGAGGGACGGGCCACCGTCCCGGCGGGCTTGACGGGTGTCAAGGCGATTGCCGCCGGCGGCACTCACAGCCTGGCGCTCAAAACCGATGGCATGGTCGTGGGCTGGGGCTACAACGGCGAGGGACGGGCCAGCGCCCCGGCTGGCTTGACGGGGGTCAAAGCGATTGCCGCCGGCGACTATCACAGCCTGGCGCTCAAAGCCGATGGCACGGTCGTGGTCTGGGGCAACAATGACTTTGACCAGACCACCATGCCGGCTGGCTTGGCGGGTGTCAAAGCGATTGTCGCCGGCGGCGTTCACAGCCTGGCGCTTAAAACCGATGGCACGGTCGTCGGCTGGGGGTTCAACGGCGATGGACAGGCCACCGTCCCGGCTGGCTTGACAGGTGTCAAAGCGGTGGCAGCCGGCCTCCTTCACAGCCTGGCGCTTAAAACCGATGGCACGGTCGTGGCCTGGGGCTATAACGGCGATGGACAGGCCACCGTCCCCGCTGGCTTGACAGGTGTCAAAGCGATTGTCGCCGGCGCCTATCACAGTCTGGCGCTTAAAACCGATGGCACGGTCGTGGGTTGGGGCTACAACGGCAATGGACAGGCCACCGTCCCCGCTGGCTTGACAGGTGTCAAAGCGATTGCCGCCGGCCTCCTTCACAGTTTGGTGCTTAAAACCGATGGCACGGTCGCGGGTTGGGGCTACAACGGCAATGGACAGACCACTGCCCCGGCTGGCTTGACGGGTGTCAACGCGATTTCAGCCGGCGGCTTTCACAGTCTGGCGGCCAATGTACTGACTGAATCTGCACTCAGCCCCTACACCTTCGTCGGTTTCCTGGCGCCGGTCAATAACCCCGGCGCGGTCAACGTCGGCAAGGCCGGGCGCACCTACCCCTTGAAGTGGCAGCTCAAGGACAAGGACGGCACGTTCGTCACTTCGATGGAGGCGGTGGAGTCCCTCACGTACAAGCCGGCGCAGTGCGGCTCGTTTGCCAGCGCGCTGACGGATGGCATGAAAGCGCAAGACCTGGGCACGCGCCCACTGAGCATTGAGGCCGGCAGCCACCAGTACCACTACAACTGGGCCACGCCCTCGACGCCGGGCTGCTACGCCTTGCAGCTGACCTTGAAAACCGGCCAGGTGCAGCAAGCCTATTTCAACCTCCGGTGAAACCGTAGCGCCCAGGCATTGAGAGCGCCGCCCTTGGACGGCTTTCGCTTACGGCCTGCATGGAAGCCGTCTGTTCACACGGCCGCACCCCGGGGAGTAAAACGGGTTCTCAAGCGCAACCCGCGCCGACCGTGCTTGCCTGCAAGGAAAGGGGACCCCATGAAAAAACTCAACGGTGGTTTGATGGCAGCCATTGCCCTGGCTCTTGTGGCCAGTGGTTTCAACGCAGAAGCGCGCCTGGGCAAGTCGGGCAGCGCTTCGCGCTCTTCTGGCTACTCTTCGCCCAGCCGCCCTTCGGGGGCGACAGCGCCCCGGCCTTATACGCCGCCGTCCCGGGTCGGGGGCGGCGCCTCTGGGGGCATGCAGCGTTCGGACGCGATGGACCAGGCCCGGGCCATGAGAGGCGCGCCGGCTTCGCCGCCTCCAGCGGGCACGGCCGCCGGTGCTGCAGGTGCTGCAGGGGGCTCGTCCATGATTGGCCGAAATGTCGCTCCAGGCGCGCCGGTTGCCCCTGGCGCAGCACCTGGGGCAGCGCCTGGACCGGCAGCTGCGCCCCGAGGCTTTAGCACGGGGCAGATGATAGGTGGCGCGGCAGCCGGTGCGCTCGGCGGCTATGTGCTGGGCCGCGCGATGGCGCCCGATGCAGCCCCGCCGCCAGCTGCGAGCGGTACCCCGGCCGGCAGCGCATCCGCGCCAACAGCGGGGGAAGCTGTTCCCGGGACAACGGGTGGCGCAGGCGGCGACTGGAACGCAGGCAACAACGGCAGGGCCTCCCCCAGCGCGCAGGACGCGCGCGGCGGCGCGGGCCTGCCCGGCGAGCCGGCCGCTACCCGCGGCAGCTCCTCGATGATGCCGTTTTTGCTCCTGCTGGCATTGCTGGCCGGGGCAGCTCTGTATTTTTTCAAGAAAAAGTCCGGCGTGCTGGCCGGGCCCAACGTGAGGAAGTCGCTCTCAAGCGGCTTGGACCTCGGGCAAGGTGGCGGGAGCGCAACGCTCGACTCCTCCGAACAGGAACTGCTGGCGCAGGCACCCGGCATTTACCGCCGTCTGCAAGATGCCAACAACGCAGCCGACACCGCGCAAATGACGCGCCTGGTGGACGAGAGCTACCTTCCTGTGCTGCTGAGCGCCTTTCCAAATCGGGTCGAGCCTTCGCGCACCCGGGTGCTGGGCCTGGACATCAAGGAAAACCGGGTGCTGGACTTCAGGCAGGAAGGGGGCCGGCAGGTGGGCAGCATCTACTTTGTGGCCCGGCTTGACGAGGGGGACGGCGTGCCCAATCTTGTCGAAGAGGTCTGGCACTTTGTGAAGCCAACCCAGTCCAGGGACTGGAAGCTGGCCGGTATTGAGGTGCTCGCCTGATGGGCCTCGTCGCGATTTTTCTAGATTCGGAGGCTTGCTTCATCGCGATCCCTTTGCCAAAGTACGCTGCGCTGCTTTTCAAAGGATTTGCACGTTCAGCTTTGCATCGGCCAAGCTGCCTGCACAATCCGGCTGCACTCGGCCGGCAGTTCGCTCACGGGCCGGCGCATTGGCCGAGCTGAAGCGCTCGCAGCAACTTCGGGCGCTCACAGGCCTTGCTACCGCCTGCCAAGTGCCCAGCATGGCCACTGCAACGCCCAGCTGATGTGCCGCTTTATGCACCCTGACCGATTCGACCAGCCTCGCCGCCTTGATCTTGAACTCGTCCGTGTACTGCCGCTTGAGCAGTTTGCTACCTTGCATTTTCACTCTCCATGCAGGTGAAGTTCCCAACTCCTTGCTGTAAGTGAAACCACGACAGGGTCAAGCTATTTACCAAGCCCTCTGCATCCAAGAGCCAAGCGCTCTCAAGCGGAATCTGGGCCGTCACGGCGGCGTCACAGGGGCCTGCCAGAGTGAGTGGTTTTCACTACAGGCTTTTGCAGACCATGCCCCATCAACAGGCTTGCCCTGGCGGCCGTGCCCGCTTCAGTCTCGCCCCATTGGCCCTCTCGATCAGCTTGGCGCTCGCCCTGGGCATTGCCGGCTGCGGCGGTGGTAGCGATGAGGGTAACGGTCGCATCAATGGTGGCCTGCAGACCATCGGCGGCGTGCGCCTGATCGGCGAGCAGTCGATCAAGACCAAGACTTTGTTCCAGAGCGTGGAGTTTGGCGGCATCTCCGGCATCGACCGTGCGCCAGACGGCAGCTACTGGGCCGTCTCGGACGAGCGCGGCGGCGAACGCGGCACGCCGCGCTTTTACCAGCTGGCCATCGACTTTGACGCTACGGCTTTCAAGAGCGTTGCGATCACGAAGATGGTCTACATGAAGGGCCCCGACGGCCGCGACCTCTCGGCTACCACGCGCACTGTCGATCCGGAAGGCATTCGGTACGCCCCCCACGGCAACCTGTACATCTCCAGCGAAGGCAGCTACACCAGTCCGGCCAATTTCTACCAGCCCTTCGTGCGCGAACTCAAGACCGACGGCTCGTATGTGCGCAGCTTCGAGACGCCGGCCGCGTTCAATTATGTAGACAACGCCACCACCGGGGGCCGCAGCAACAAGCTCTTTGAGGCCCTGGCCGTCACGCCCGAGGGCGCCGTGTTCACCGCCAACGAAGATGCGCTGGTCGAGGACGGTCCGATCACCACCTTGGGCGCCGGCAGCGTGGTGCGGGTGGTGCGGCTTGATCCGGCCAGCACCAAGGCCACCGCGCAATACGCCTACCGGTTGCCCAAGATCCCGGTGGACAAGGCCCCTGGCGGCAGCTTTGCGCCGGACAACGGCCTGGCCGAACTGCTGGCCGTCTCGAACCACGAGTTCATCGCCGTCGAACGCGCCTTTGCCGATGGGGTAGGCAACACCATCCGGCTGACGCTGGCCACCATTGAGGCTGACACCACCGACGTGCGGGGCTTGAAAAGCCTGGTCGGCGCGGCCTACAAGCCGATGAAGCGCGAGCTGCTGCTGGAGATGCCTATCGTCTACCAGGGCGTGAAGATCGACAACCTCGAAGGCATTGCCTGGGGCCCGCGCCTGGCCAACGGGCACCGCACCTTGGTGCTGGTGGCTGACAACAACTTTGCCGACAGCCAGGTGACGCAGTTCATGGCCTTCGAGGTGCTGCCGAAATAGGACTTTCAAGGCTTTTCAAGACTTGAAAATTTGTCTGCGCGTCCATGTCTGATGGGGCAGGTCATTGCCGTTCGAAGATGAGAGCATTCGGACGGGGGCAAACTGATGTCACTGACGCCACCTTCGTCGAAGGGCTGGTTTGCCATGCCTTTGGTGATCTTGCAAATTCCATGCTTGCGCCATGTATGGCTCATCCTTGATGCCTGGATAATGAAACACCCGATCCTTCTGGCCTGATCCTGGAGGCACATTTTTATATGCAACCAGCCAAACCTGCCTTGCCGCAACCAGAAGTTGTTCGCTGATGCCCGGTGACTGGGTCCGGGTATCAAACCGATTTCACCAACGAACCATTGGCGCATGGCGTCAGCTAAAAGCAGCCCTTATTTATGACAAGAGCAATTGGCTCAGCCTCGCCATTTACCCCAGCAAGCGATTTCCCCACTTGGTATGCTGTGGGTGCGTGGCACAAAGAGCGTGTGTGCATGGCCGTTTTGGCACGCAACGGCGAGCGCCTGAGAGGCTCGCAGTGCACTTCAGTGGCAACCCGTGATTTGCCGCATCTGCTTTTTGTGATTGGCCCTGGCCAAGACGAGCAGTCAAAGCTGGAGCTTGGCGAGATCGCCCACTGGTGCGAAATACGGCAAATCGCCCTTGTCGCTCTGGACATCACTGGCGCTCGGGCTGAGACCTTGATCAACGATTTTGACTGCATGTATGACTACTGGGTGCGAACACCGTTTGCATGCAACGATTTTGAGGACCTGCGCAGCATTTTGGGCGACGGGTCATCCATCAAAAAAATTTGGACAGGCATTGCTGCAGCGTCTGGCAAAGACGCAGTAACAACTGCCCTCAGGGCGGCAGCGGCTCAGGCAGGGCTGACAAATGATAGCGCGCACAAGCCCGAACATCGCCAAGTGTCCGGTGTGCTTTGCATTGCCGCAGTGAATAAATCATCACCTGGACAGGTAAATTTGCTCAAGCAGATCAGTGTTGAATCAAAAAGCTTGGTCGCCGAAAAGTGGGATTTTCTTGCGGCCATGGTTTACGACCCTGCCCTGCGAGAAGGCGAGATCCGGGTGTCGATTGTGGTGGTTGGTTCATAAAACCAAGCAACGTCACTTCGGTGTCCTGCGTGTATGGTCCCCCGGCATTGATGGATCGGGTCAATGATGAATCGACTTGGCTGGCAGTAACAATGGTGCAGGGCCGCTGCCGCCTGGTCAAGTGCTTTATTTGTTGCTGTTTCTGTTTTTCTTACACCAAGCACAAAGATCTGTGTTTTTTCAGGCCTTTTATTACTTTTACTAACGCCTAAAAAAGAATAAAAAAATCCGGTTCCCCTCTAGAGTCCTACCCACTGCCAGTTCAGCTTGTCTTGTCTGCCAAGACGCCTGAATGGACAGGAAAAAAACAACAACACGAGGGAATGGGCCAAGGTGATGGAGAACCGATGCAACGCACGCTACTTTCTCGTGCTCGCCGTTGCCCTGGCATTGCCTGTGGCACAGGCCGAGCTTTCACAAGTACAACCCGCCTTGCTGCCAGGGGTGCCAGCCGATCGCGCCCCTAGCTTTTCCCCAGGCTCTGGCTCAGGCGCCGAGCCGCTCGGCCAGGGCCAGCTCCTGCAGGACCTCGACGCAGGCGCGGTGGTCAACCAGACCCTCACCATGGTGGGGCAGGATTTTTACCAGTCTTTCGTCACTGCCTGGCGCGACAAGCCGCTGAGCGAGCGCTACAGCGTCTCGGTCCACGAGCGGCCCTCGGCGCGCCTGGGCAGCCAGGTCTGGGTCGAGTACGCCAACCGGCGCGTGTTCCAGACGTTCTTGCCCCCGGCGCGCGCGCGGCTGAGGCAAGCGGGCGAGGAGGCGGTCGAGGTGGTTTACCAAAACATCGTCGAGGCCGACGTCTTGAACCTGCTCTTTCGCGACCCGGACCTGGGGCCCGATGAGCTCAAAAACTGAAGAACAACAAGATAAGTCAACCAACTTGAAGAGGGAGTGGAAAGCATGCATTTTTCGACAAGGCA
>Ga0308157_10008047_pt1 | contig 12091 bp, 8 predicted proteins | sample PhyBR1_FD_201035 | JGI IMG/M metagenome (GOLD analysis project Ga0308157, IMG submission 201035) | Phyllosphere microbial communities from UC Gill Tract Community Farm, Albany, California, United States - DLSLB.R1 | ecosystem: Host-associated > Plants > Phyllosphere > Unclassified | place: USA...
GGTGGCGTGATCCCCTGCGCGGCCAGCGTCGTCGACACGGCGGTGTGGGCCGCCGCCTGGGCGGCAGCGTCGGGGTGGGGGCCACGGCCGCGCCAGTAATCGATGTGCTTTTTCATGCGGGCCACGGGGCGGCTGAGACGGTAGACGGCGGAGTTCTCCACGGCTTTCACCGTGTCCACCAGTTGGGCGTATTCCTGCTGCAGCCGGGTGCGCTCGCGTTCCACGTTGGACAGGGCGCCGCGCAGGTGGGCGATTTCGCGCTGTTCGCCAGCGTGCAGATTGCGGATCTCGGCGGCCAGGGTGCGTTCTTTTTCAACCAGCGATTCGAGCTTGTGGCGCTCCTTCGCCTGCAGGGCTTCGGCGTCCATCAGGGCCTGGTGCTTGGCTGCCATCTGCTCGCGCAGTTCGCGCAGGGTGGCGTCGCGGTCCTGCACGACGGTCTGAGCGTGGTGCAGTTCGTCGCCCAGCTCGTCCACGCGGCGCTGGAGCGGCTGCACGCTTCCAGCCAGGGTCAGATAGTCCGCCGACATCGGCCATCCCAGGTCCACGGCCAGTGCGCCGCCGTTGGCCAGGGCCAGCGCTTGCGCGGGCACGGGCAGCTCCAGCCAGGGGTCGTCCCCCGTCAGCAGCAGCAGCGCGGCGGCGGCCACCGCCGGCAGCATGTCGCCCCCGACGATCTGCTGGTGCGCGGCGGATTCCAGCAGCGGCCGTGCGCCCTGCCCGGCTTGCCACGACCACAGGGTGTCGCCCGCAGCGTTGGTCAGCACCATGCCATGCAGATGGATGAAGCCAGGGCGATCGGCCGGGTCGAAGCGGATCTGCGTGAAAGGCCGCTCGCTGGATTGCGCAGGCAGGCTGAAACGCAGCGTCTGCCGTGTCAGGCCGATCCGCCCCACGGCCGAGCGCTTGTCGTCTTCTTCGTAATGCCCATCGCGGCCCAGGTAGAGCTGCGCGGTGAAGCCGGCGCCGGCGCTCTCGGGGCCGATGGCCCGGGCCTCGACCTGCACGGCATGGTGGTTGTCGACCACGGCCTCGACCGGGTGCGCCTCGACGATGAACTGGTAGGTGAGGGCGTCGGGCGTGCCGAGCAGGTAGCGCGCCGCGGCGGGCGGCAGCTGGTCGAAGGCGACGCGGAATTCGGATTCGGGCAGTTCGCGCTGGATGGTGTCCAGCGACTTCACCGCCCAACGCTCTTGGCCCAGGAAGCGGCCGAGCGAGCGGCGGGTGAAGAAGCGCAGGTGGGTGCGGTCCAGCAAGCCTTCTTCGCGGTAGAGGAACTCGCCCTGCGACAGCTCGCCGATCAGCCCGGCGTATGCGGCGTTGGGCACCGAGATCAGCACCCGCCCGCCGTCTTTCAGCAGCGACCGGCACTGGGCCAGCACGCGTTCTGGCTGGCGCAGATGTTCCAGCACGTCTGCGCAGACGATGACGTCGTAGCGCTGTGTGCCGAACATCGAAATCAGGTCGCAGCTTTCCAGGTCGGCCACCTCGACCTGGTCGTAATGGGGCCGCGCCATCCGGGCTTCGGTTTCGCTCCAGGTCACCCCGTCGCTGGTGCAGTCCCGGGTTTCCTGGAGGTAGCGGCCCAGCGAACCGCTGCCGCAGCCCAGGTCAAGCACGCGCGAACCACGCTCAATGAGGCCTGCCAGCACGGAAAGAGAGGTGCGCTCACCGGAATCGATGGTGCGCAGATAGATGTGCTGGTCCTTGGCGTTTTGAGTCATGGGGCGCGATTATGACGAATGCATTGCAGGCAACGCCCCATCGGCAGGGCAGCGCTTCGCCGTGTGGAGCGGGTCCTGCTAGCCTTGATAATCCCACCCGAGCGCTTCCCACCGAACCCAAGGCCCGATGATCGTATTTGCCCACCTGCTGAATGACCGTTCCGGAAGTCCGCGGGTGCTGCACAGCGTGATGGGGGCGCTGAAGAGTGTCGATCCTGACCACCTGCTGTATCTGGGGGAGGGCGGCGACGGATTCCTCGGCGAAGCCGTGCCTGGCGCGCGTCGCTATCCCTACCGCCGCCACTCCAGAAGATGGGCGACCCTCTGGGCCTATCTCGGCAGCCAGTGGAGCCTGCTGCGCCTGCTGCGCAAGGCGCGCGATATCGACACGGACGCCGTGATCTACGTCAACACCCTGCTGCCTTTCGCTGCCGCGATGTTCGGACGGCTCACCGGGCGGCGCGTGGTGTGCCATCTGCACGAAGCCTCCATGCGGCCGCGGCTGCTGCAATGGTTCCTGCTGCGCACCGCGCTGTGGAGCGCGGACCGCGTCATCTGCGTGTCGGATTTCCAGAAGCAGGCCCTGGGCGTGGCGGGGGCGCTGGTCGTGCCCAACGCCGTGGAGCCGGATCTCTACACGAACGGCTTGCGCCACGGCTATACCGCCCGGCGCGGCGCAGTCTTTCGGGTCTGCATGCTCTGCTCGCTGCGCGATTACAAGGGTGTGCCGGAGTTGCTTCGCCTGGCGCATCAACTGGCCGATCGGCCGGACATCGAATTCGAGCTGGTCGTCAGCGACGAAGCCCCGGCGGTGAGTGCCTATTTCGCGGACCTAGACCGTCCCGCCAATCTCGTCCTGACCCAGGGCCTGACGGACGCATCGATCGCCTACGCCCGTGCCAGTGTGGTGGTGAACCTGTCGCGGGTGGACCTGTGCGAAGAGACGTTCGGCCTGACCTTGCTGGAGGCGATGGCGTTCGGCATCCCGGTGATCGCGCCGCCCGTGGGAGGCCCGGCGGAGCTGGTGCAACACGGTGTGCAGGGCTACCTGGTGGACTCACGCAACGCGGACGCGTTGCGGCAGGCCGTTCTGGCGCTGGCGGGCGATGAGGCGCTCTGCATGCAGATGTCGCATGCGGGCCGTGCCGTGGCGCGGCGTCTGTCGCCCGATGCATTCCAGGCCGCGATCCGCCGTGCGGTCCTCGTACCATGAGCCCCACCGTGTCGCACCGGACGGAAGCTGGGGAGCGCCGCCGCAAGATCATGATCGTGGGTTGCGCCGGAGTGCCCGCTGCCTACGGCGGATTCGAAACACTGGCGGAAAACCTGGTGGTCTACAGCGAGCGTTCGGCCCTGCCCGTCGAGCTGACCGTGTTCTGCGGGGAGCCGCTTCCGTTGGACCGGCCCGACCAGTTCCACGGGGCCCGGCTGCGCTATCTGCCGCTGAAGGCCAACGGTTTGTCGAGCATTCCCTATGACCTGTGGTCACTGATGGTCGCTGCCCGCGAGGGTGCGGATGCCGTGTTGGTACTGGGCGTGTCCGGTGCCATCGGCCTGGGCCTGATGCGCCTGCTGACGCGCACGCGGATCGTGACCAACATCGATGGCATCGAATGGCGACGAGCCAAGTGGGGCCGACTCGCGCGCACCTTCCTGCGCTGGTCCGAATGGGCGGCCGTGCACTGGTCGCATGAGGTCGTGGCGGACAACGAGGCCGTGGCCGAACATGTCAGGTCGCGCTACGGCGTGTCGTGCACGGTGATCGCCTATGGCGGCGATCACGCCGTGGCCGTCCCGGCCACCCCCTATCCGCGGCCCCTCCCCGATGGCTACGCGCTGGCTCTCTGCCGCATCGAGCCCGAGAACAATGTGGAGATGATCCTGGAAGCCTATGCGCGGCTGCCGGATCGGCCGCTGGTCTTCATCGGCAACTGGAACGCGAGCGAATTCGGCCGCACGGTGCGGTCGAGATACCGGCACTGCGCGAATATCTCCCTGCACGACCCGGAGTACGACCTGGGAGCGTTGCGGACGCTGCGCGCCGGCGCCTGCCTGTATCTGCATGGGCACTCCGCCGGGGGCACCAATCCTTCGCTGGTGGAGATGATGCACTTCGGCGTGCCCGTGCTGGCTTTCGATTGCGCGTTCAATCGCCACACCACCCACGAGGCCGCGTTGTTCTTCCAGACGGCTGAGGACGTGGTGCAGCAAGTCCGCGCCCTCACACCGCAAAGGGCGGCAGCGGTGGGCGGGCAGATGGCGCAGATCGCGGTGTCCGACTACACGTGGACGAGCATTGGCGGCCGATACTTCCGCGCGCTGATGTGATGCGGCGGTCGCAGATCTCCTCTGCATCTGTAACTCCTGCCTGTTTTGGTGCGCGCTTTCTGGCGCCTACGCTGCACCCGCCCGGTTCGTGCCCACCAGCTTTGTTGCATTTCCCTACACCCCGGTCGGATACGATCGCCGCTTCATGATCTGGTTGTCGTTTGTCAGCTTCTTCGTCGCCCTCGTGGCTGCCGGAGCCATTGTCCGTTGGCTTGGCGGAAGTGCGGCTGATTACAGCGACAGCATGCCGCAGCGGTTTCACGTCGGCGACGTGCCGCGCCTGGGCGGCCTTGCGCTGTGGCTGGCGATCACCGTCAGCTGGCTTCTGGGCATCTGGCAGACCTCGTCCGGCGACCCAGGCTCCCTGCGGCTGGGCAGCTGGGTCTGGTGGTGGCTGCTGGCGCTGACCCCCGCCGCCATGGGCGGCATCGTCGAAGACCTGACCCAGCGGCTGGCCGTGCGCTACCGGCTTCTCCTGACAGGCTGTTCGGGCCTGGTGGCGCTGGTGCTGCTGGGCGTGAGCATCCCGCGCCTGGGGCTGCCCTGGCTCGACACGTTGCTGCACTGGATTCCCTGGCTGGGGCTGGGCATCTCGCTGCTCGCCATCACCGGACTCCCCCACGCCTTCAATATCATCGATGGCTACAACGGCCTTGCCGGCATGGTGGCGCTCATCATCTGCCTGGCCCTGGCGCATGTGTGCATCCAGGTGGGCGACCGCTCGCTCGCCGCGCTGCTGGTGTGCACCGCCGCGGCTACGGGGGGGTTCCTGGTGTGGAACTACCCGCGCGGCATGCTGTTCGCGGGCGATGGCGGGGCCTATGTGTGGGGCGTGGTCATCGCGCTGGCCAGCATTTCGCTGGTGCAGCGCAACCCCGACGTTTCTCCCTGGTTTCCCCTGCTGCTGCTGATCTACCCGGTCTGGGAGACGCTGTTTTCCATCTACCGCAAGCTGGCGCGCGGGGTGTCGCCGGGCGTGGCCGATGCGCTGCACTTCCACCAGCTGATCTACCGCCGCATCGTGCGCGGGGTGTTTCACGACGACGAAGCGCGGCGGGTGCTGATGCGCAACAACCGCACCTCGCCGTATCTCTGGGGTTTCACCATGCTGACCGTGGTTCCAGCCGTCCTGTTCTGGAACAACACGCTGGTGCTCATGACGTTCTGCGGCATCTTCGGAGCGCTCTACGTGGCGGCCTACCTGGGCATCGTGCGCTTCAAGGTGCCGCACTGGCTGCGCCACTGAACGCCCGGGCGGCCCGCGCAGCCCGCCCCCCGGCACGCCTGTCGCGGCGATGCCCCGCAGTTGCGGCACAATTTGCCCATCTTCTCCATCGCTCCAGTGCCTGACGGCGCGCCTTCCATGACCGACCTCCAATCCATTGCCCCGCGCGACAAGGCCGAAATCCTGGCCCAGGCGCTGCCCTACATCCGCAAGTTCCATGGCAAGACCATGGTGATCAAGTACGGCGGCAATGCCATGACCGACCCGGCCCTGCAGGCCGACTTCGCGGAAGACGTGGTGCTGCTCAAGCTGGTGGGCATGAACCCGGTGGTGGTGCACGGCGGCGGCCCGCAGATCGAGACGGCGCTGAACCGGCTGGGCAAGAAGGGTGAATTCATCCAGGGCATGCGCGTGACCGATGCCGAGACCATGGAGGTCGTCGAATGGGTGCTGGCCGGCGAAGTGCAGCAGGACATCGTGGGCCTGATCAACCAAGCCGGCGGCAAGGCCGTGGGCCTGACGGGCCGTGACGGCGGAATGATCCGCGCGCAGAAGCTGCGCATGGTGGACAACAAGGACCCGAGCATCGAACACGACATCGGCCAGGTGGGCGACATCGTCTCGATCGATCCCAGCGTGGTCAAGGCGCTGCAGGACGATGCGTTCATCCCCGTCATCAGCCCGATCGGCTTCGGCGAAGACAACGAGAGCTACAACATCAACGCCGACGTGGTGGCCAGCAAGCTGGCGACTGTTCTGCAGGCAGAGAAGCTGGTGCTGCTCACCAACATTCCCGGTGTGCTGAACAAGGCGGGCGAGCTGCTCACCGACCTGACCTCGCGCGAGATCGACGGCCTCTTCGCCGACGGCACCATCTCCGGCGGCATGCTGCCCAAGATTGCCGGTGCGCTCGACGCCGCCAAGGCGGGCGTCAACGCCGTGCACATCATCGATGGCCGCGTGCCGCATGCCATGTTGCTGGAAATCCTGACCGAGCAGGCCTACGGCACGATGATCCGCAGCCACTGATCCGGCTCCTTCCTCCCGGCGCCCCGCTGCCCAACGACCGACCGCGTCCACGGCTTCTGCCATGCGCCTGCTCCTGGTCGAAGACGACGTCATGCTGGCCAGCGGCATCAAGCTCGGCCTCACGGACGCCGGCTACGCGGTGGACTGGGTTGGCAGCGGCGAGCGTGCCGAGGAGGTGCTGCATGCCGAATCGTTCGACGCCGCCGTCATCGACATCGGCCTGCCGGGCATGGACGGGCTGGAGCTGACGCGCCGCCTGCGCCGGCCGGAGATGGCGCATCCATCCATGCCGGTGCTGATCCTCACGGCGCGGGATGCGCTCCACGACCGGGTGCAGGGGCTGGACCTGGGCGCGGACGACTACATGGTCAAGCCCTACGAGCTGCCCGAGCTGCTGGCGCGCCTGCGCGCCTTGCTGCGCCGCTCGCAGGCCGCCACCACGGCCATCCTCGGCTTCGGCCCGCTCGAGCTGGACACGGCGCACCGCAGCGTCACGGTGCGTGCCGGCCCGGGCCTGATCGCGCGCCAGCCGATCGAGCTCGGCCCGCGCGAATGGACGGTGCTGGAATACTTGCTCATCCATGCGCCCAAGCCCGCCAGCAAGGAGAAATTGCTGCAGGCCCTCACCGGCTGGGACAAGGAAATCACGCCCAATGCGGTCGAGGTCTACGTTTCGCGCCTGCGCGGCAAGCTCGAGCCCCACGGGGTCGCGCTCCGATCCATCCGGGGCTTCGGTTACCGGCTGGAGTTGCAGGCGCCGTGCGCCTGAGCGCGGCTGCTGGCGCAACATCCGCGCCGCACCGCTTTGCCCTCTGACCCACGGGCGCGCAGCATGCAGCCGCAAGCTTTCCGCCGATCTGCGCCGCGTCCCGTGACGGCCGACCTGCGCAACCGGCTGCTGCTGCTGTTGGTGGCGCCGCTGTGCGTGCTGGCCATGATCGGCGCCTGGCTGGACTACCGCTCGGCCGACGAGGCCGCCGGCCGCCACGACCAGCGGCTGATGCGGCTGCTGCCCGCGCTAGCCGACTCCATCCTCTCGCCCGCCATGACCGAGGACGGCCAGCCGCTGCTGCTGCTGGCGCCGCCTGTCGAAGAGTTCCTGCGGCAGAACGCCGGCTTCTCGGGCTTCAGCGTGCAGGACCTGACGGGCCGCGTGCTGCTCGGCGACGACTGGCTGGGCAGCGCGGTGCCGACCACGGCGGTGCCGGAATTCCACAGCGTCGAACACGACCAGATCATCTACCGCGTGGCGGTGCAGCGCGGCCGCACCAGCGCCGGGGAATTGGTGGTGGCACTGGCCGATGGATCCGATGCCCGCCAGCAGTGGGGGCGGCAGCTGCTGCTGCGCGTGCTGCTGCCCAACCTGGCGCTCATCGCCGCCGCGGCCCTGGCCATTCATTGGGCGGTGCGGCGCGCCTTCAAACCGCTGGTGGAGCTGACGGGCGCCGTCGAGCACCGTTCTCCGCGCGACCTGAGCCCCATCGACGAATCCGCTTCGCCCGCCGAAGTGCGGCCGCTGGTCGATGCCCTCAACCGCCTGTTCGCGCTGGTCAACGCGCAGGCGGAGAGCCAGCGGCGCTTCGTGGCCGACGCTGCCCACCAGCTGCGCACCCCGCTCGCCGGGCTGCAGGCGCAGGTGGAGGCCTGGGCGCTGGCGGCCCAGTCGGCCGGGGAGGCGGGCGAGCCCGGGCGGGGCGGCCAGTCGCAATCCAGGTCAAATCAGCCTCTCGCGCTTGATGATGCTGGGCGTGGTGCTATTTCTTTGGGAGCATCTGAGCTGCAGAAGCTGCGGCAGGCCACCCGGCGCACTTCCAAGCTGGCGCACCAGTTGCTGGCGCTTTCCCGCGCCGATGCGCGCAGCCTCGACGCCCAGCCGCCGCAGTCGGTCGACTTGAAGGCGCTGTGCGAAAGCCTGCTCGAGGCCTTTCTCGACGCCGCCACCGCCAAGGGCATCGACCTGGGGCTGGAGACGGAGCCGGCGGCCACGGCCGGCCACGGCTGGCTGCTGCGCGAGATGCTGTCCAACCTGGTCGACAACGCCATCAGGTACACGCCGGCGGGCGGCAGCGTCACGCTGCGCTCCGGCATGCGCGGCGGGCATGCCTTCCTGCAGGTGGAGGACGACGGCCCTGGCGTGCCCGACGCCGAACGGCAGCGGGTCATGCAGCGCTTCTACCGGTTGCCGGGTTCGGTGGGCGAGGGCACCGGCCTGGGCCTGGCCATCGCGGACGAGATCGCCCACGTCCATCGCGCCAGCCTCACGCTCGCTGCGGGTGCCGCCGGCCAGGGGCTGCTGGTCACGGTGCGCTTCCAGGCCGGGACGCAAACGGCCTGATCACCTCCGGCGGGCGGTGGCGACCTCCTTCCGGGGCTGGCCCGGGGTAGGACGGCGCAGGGCGGGGCAGGGCAGGGCGGGGCGGGTGGCGAGGATCGCTGTGCGAGAATCAATTGCATACATTGGCTGCCATGTCCGCACTCCCTCCCGACACCGACACGCGACCCGCTCCCGCTCTGCTCTCCACTGCGTCAGACCCCTCACCCACGCCCGCGAGAGACGAGCCCGCTGCCGCCGCCGTGCGCCGCAGGCCGCCGCCCGGCGAGCGCCGCGTGCAGATCCTGCAGACGCTGGCGGGCATGCTGGAGCAGCCCGGTGCCGAGCGCATCACCACTGCCGCCCTGGCGGCGCGACTGCAGGTGAGCGAGGCGGCGCTCTACCGCCATTTCGCCAGCAAGGCGCAGATGTTCGAGGGCCTGATCGAGTTCATCGAGCAAAGCGTTTTCACCCTGGTCCACCAGATCATGGAGCGCCCCGCCGAACAGTCCGGCCCGGCCGACGGCGCCCAGCGCGCGGCGCGCATCGCCGCGCTGGTGCTGCAGTTCGGTGAGCGCAATCCGGGCATGGTCCGCGTGATGGTGGGCGATGCGCTGGTGCTGGAAAACGAGCGCCTGCTGCAGCGCATGAACCAGTTCTTCGACCGGATCGAGTCGTCGCTGCGGCTGTGCCTGCGGCCGGCGGCGGACGCTGCCGGCGCCGCCACGCCGACCGTCGACGCCCAGGTGCGCGCGGCGGCGCTGTGCGATCTGGTGCGCGGCCGGTTGCAGCGCTTCGCGCGTTCGGGCTTCCGGCGCCTGCCCACCGAGCATCTGGACGCCTCGCTGCAGTTGCTGGTCTAGGGCGCAGGCTCAACCTGCCGGCTGGCGCAAGGCCATTGGCGGTGCGGCGGGATGGGGAAGGCGCGCTGCGCGGGATGGCGCGACTCGGGGGGGCGCAGCGTCGGCGCGCCGGGTGCTGTGAAGGGGCGGTGCGGTGCGTGATCCGCCTTCACTGCACCACCGCCCGTTCGGGCCGAGCCTGTCGAAGCCACGGCATGAAGCTAGCGAAATACTGATTTCTGATCCCCCGCCCGTGGAGTCAGACCTTGTGACAGGGTCCCGGCCGCACCCTCCGCACCCTCCCCAGCATCGTCACCCAGCCAAGCCAGTGAGCGCAGGCTTCCTGCAACGCGCGCACCGCCGCCGCTGCAGGCCGGTGAGACGGCCCGCAAGCCCACCCATCGCCGGCTTCAGGGTTTTCCCTGGCAAGCCCTCATCCGCCACCAGGAACTGAGCTCTACCGCAGGTTTTCATGCAAAATAGAACGATCGTTCGTTTTATTTTACGCATGGCTGATACGTCCTCTCCCACCAAACCCGTGCGCGCGGCCGCGCGCGATGGGCGCGCCCTGCAGAAGGGCCAGCAGACGAAGGCGGTGATCGTCGAGGCCGCCCTGGGCCTGGCTACGCACATCGGGCTGGAAGGGCTGTCCATCGGCGCGCTGGCCGACGTCACCGGCATGAGCAAGTCCGGCGTGTTCGCGCACTTCGGCTCGCGCGAGGAACTGCAGATCTCGGTGGTGCGCGAATACCACGCCCGCTTCGAGCAAGAAGTGTTCTACCCCGCCATGGCCGCTCCGCGGGGCGTGGCCCGTTTGCGTGCCATGTTCGGCAACTGGATGCAACGCACCTCCATCGAGATCGATTCGGGCTGCATCTACATCAGCGGTGCGGTGGAGTTCGACGACCGCGCCGGCCCGGTGCGCGACGCGCTCGCCAGCTCGGTGCTGACCTGGCTGGCCGCGATGAAGCGTGCCATCGAGCAATCCATGGAACTGGGCGAGCTGCGCGCCGACGTGAACCCCGAGCAGATGCTGTTCGAGATCCACGGCCTGATTCTGGCGCTGCACTACGAGGCGCGCTTCCTGCAGACGCCCGGCTCCATCGACCGCGCGCATGCCGGCTTCGACAACATCCTGGCCCGCTACGGCGTGGCCGAAGCCAGCGGCGGCTGACCGCAGCGGGCCCATCCCTTCGTTCTCCAACGACTTCCTCTTCCGTTTTTCTTCGTTCATTCCCTTTCAGGAGCCAACATGCCCAGCTACACGCCGCCCCTGCGCGACATGCAATTCGTGATGCACGAGGTCTTCCGCGTCACCGACGAGTTCAAGGCCATTCCGCAGCATGCCGAGGTCGATGAGGACACCATCAATGCCGTGCTGGAAGAGGCCGGCAAGTTCGCCGCTGGCGTGGCGTTCCCGCTCAACATCTCGGGCGACGAAGAGGGCTGCACGCTCGACAAGCAGACGCATGAAGTGACCACGCCCAAGGGCTTCAAGGAAGCCTATGCGCAGTACATCGAGGGCGGCTGGGCGGCGCTGTCGTGCGACCCCGAATACGGCGGCCAGGGCCTGCCGTTCGTGGTGAATCAATGCCTCTATGAAATGCTCAACAGCGCCAACCAGGCCTGGACGATGTACCCGGGCCTTTCGCACGGCGCCTACGAGGCGCTGGTGGCGCACGGCACCGACGAGCAGAAGAAGACCTACCTGCCCAAACTGGTGAGCGGCGAGTGGACCGGCACCATGTGCCTGACCGAGCCCCACTGCGGCACCGACCTCGGGATGCTGCGCACCAAGGCCGAGCCCGTGGCCGGCGCACCGGAAGGCACGTACAAGATCACCGGCAACAAGATCTTCATCAGCGCCGGCGAGCACGACTTCACCGAGAACATCGTCCACCTGGTGCTGGCCCGCCTGCCCGATGCGCCCAAGGGCAGCAAGGGCATCAGCCTGTTCGTGGTGCCCAAGTACCTGGTGAACGCCGACGGCTCCCTGGGCGAGCGCAACCCGATCTTCTGCGCCGGCCTCGAGCACAAGATGGGCATCCACGGCAACGCCACCGCGCAGATCGCCATCGATGGCGCCATCGGCACCCTGGTCGGCCAGCCGCACAAGGGCCTGCAGGCCATGTTCGTGATGATGAACGCCGCCCGCCTGGGCGTGGGCAACCAGTCGCTGGGTCTGACCGAAGTGGCCTTCCAGAACGCGCTGGCCTATGCCAAGGACCGCACCCAGATGCGCAGCCTGTCGGGCACCAAGGCCAAGGACAAGGAAGCCGATCCGATCATCGTGCACCCCGACGTGCGCAAGATGCTGCTGACGGCCAAGGCCTATGCCGAAGGCGCCCGCGCGCTGCAGATCTACTGCACGCTACTGCTGGACAAGGCGCACAGCCACCCGGACGAAAAGGTGCGCAAGGACTCGGACGAGCTGGTGGCGCTGCTGACGCCCATCGTGAAGGCCTTCATCACCGACAACGGCCACATCGCCACCAACCACTGCATGCAGGTCTTCGGCGGCCACGGCTTCATCAAGGAATGGGGCATGGAGCAGTTCGTGCGGGACAACCGCATCAACATGATCTATGAAGGCACCAACACCATCCAGTCGCTGGACCTGCTGGGCCGCAAG
>Ga0308157_10008048_pt1 | contig 12090 bp, 17 predicted proteins | sample PhyBR1_FD_201035 | JGI IMG/M metagenome (GOLD analysis project Ga0308157, IMG submission 201035) | Phyllosphere microbial communities from UC Gill Tract Community Farm, Albany, California, United States - DLSLB.R1 | ecosystem: Host-associated > Plants > Phyllosphere > Unclassified | place: USA...
GCTCGTGATCGATCGGGACCGGCGCCGGTCGCATCCAGCGCGGGAGATAGGCCAGGACGCGCGCCGGCAGCATCGTGCGATAGGCATTCGACGTTTGCTTGTACCGCGGCCCTATGCCCTCGACCTCAACCCGCTTGAAACGGCGCTGGCGGGCAATGAAGCCGACTGCCTCCAAAATCCCCAATGCACGCGCGACCGTTGCCCGGCTAATGCCCGTCTTTTCCATCAACCATTCATAGGTCGGATAAACCCGCCCTGCGTTAAGCCGCGCCAGCTCTAGAATCCGCTCAAATATCAGGATCACGTTCCCGTTGAGCGATAGGATAGCGCGCTCGATCCGCGACGCCTTGCGCGCCTCGCGGCCGATCGTCGCCCGGATTGCCGAACGACGCGCGCAAAGCTCCTTTGCTGCCTTCAACGTCTTGTCGGTTTCGCCCTTCGCGGGAACCGCGAAAAACATATCCTCGAACGTGCCTTCTTCGATGCTGTTACGCAGCACCGGCGCGCCGGTCCTATGCGCTGCACCTGACGGCTTAGGCTTACGCGCGGAGTTCCATCCGCCGATCGCGCTCCGCGCAATCTCGCCAATCGATAATGCTTCCATCGTCCATCCCCTCGATAGGGCTGGGACAGGACGCGCGTCGTTTTGAAGGGATCGGCCGGATCCTCTGAACCCGCGCTCAGGTCGTGATTGTAATAGTCGATCTTCCAGTAGCAGTCGGTGCCTTCAAACCGGAACCGGCCCAGGTCGTGCTCGCCATACGGGTCGATGGCGTCGTCAAAGCCATCGAAGTCGCGAACCTCTCGGAGCAGTTCCGCCCGCTTGCGGAAGTTTCGGAAAAGAGTGACGTCGCCGATCAGATCTGCGATCCCGCTGGTCATCACGATACGGTTGTTGCCCGGGACGGTGAGATGCTCGCGCAGCCAGTCGTTGAGGCGGGCGATCTCCGCTGCGCCACCCTTGGCGTGGTTTGATTGGGGCGTTTGCTCGGCCATGATGGTCTCCTGCCATTGACCCCGACGATCGGGGCCTTTCGACAGGCGACAGGACGGCCGGGGCACAGGTCGCTCGCGCACCCATAGGGTCGAAACGGAGTGGAGAAGCCCGCTGGCGGGCTTGCGCGGGGGAGCGCCCCGGCCAGGACGTACGAGCCCGAAATGCCGCGCGGATCGTCGACACGGGAAGACTTCAGGTCCATGCTGATGCTGGACGACCACGCCGATCGCGGCGTATCGTTTGATCATGGAAACGGCTGCCGACATCGTTGCCCTGTGGCCCCGCTGGATGGACAGCGCTGGCGATATGCTCCGGATGAAGGCGTTGGTCCGGACCCGGTGCTGCAAATGCGGGACGCTAATGCGGGCCGAGCTGGAAGACATCGTGGCACGCCGCGGCTCCGACTATTCGCTGGTCGACAAGCTGGAGCGCTGTCGGATGGTCGAGTGCGAAGGGTCTACCTTCTATCTGGTGTCGCGAACCTATGGCCGCGAATGGGTGACGCTCCTGCGCGACCCGCGGCTGATGAAGGTGTTCGAGGAACTGCCGCCTGTCCGGACGGCGTGGAGCTGATTGCCCGCCTTCGGAAGAGATACCGCCTGAATTTGGATCCCGCACCCAAGCGGTGGGTAGAAGGGGGCAGAAGCGCGTCGTCCAGCGGCGCTGCCGTGCTTGCGCAGCGGGGCCGGGGCGGGCTCGATGCCCGCTCCGGCGCCTTCACGGTTGACGAGCGGGGAGGGGAGGGGGGCCGAAGCCCCCGGGAGGCTCAGGCGTAAGGGTCGTATTCGTTGACGATCGTGAGCGAGCTGTCGTGATCTTCGGCGGTGATGACGACGTACCCCGTGCCGACGGCGATGACGATGGTTGCCACCATGAGGGTTCTTGCTAGGCACATGGCGTTTTTGCGGGCGATCCAGATATCGTTGAACATGTCCGAGGCTCCTGTGAAGCCGGCGGGGTTCATCCCCGCTCGACAGGCGCCCGACAGGACGGGGAAGGGCCGCGATCACTTTGTTGCCGCAGGCAAGAAAGCCGTAGCAAAGCGCCCGGACCCCTTGCGGGTTGATCGTACAGGGCCCTGAGGCGGCCCAAGGATTGCGCCTCAAAAGCGGGGGGGAAGCCCGCCTGCCGGGAACGTCGTGCTCAGCGTTGGTTTGCCAGTAACGCGCCCCTCGCAGGCGCGGTGGACACCTGCCCAGTCCGTGCCCCTCTCTGCGCCCCGATGTCGACGGGGACAGTGCGCTGCGCGGCGGTGCAGCCCCGGCCGGGCCAGGATGGAAGGAAGTTGCCGCTTTCCGGAAAGACGTTTCCGCGCTGTGCGTCCGTCAGTCGATCGTCACCCGAAAGGGCCGAGACCGGCTACGGCATCGGTGAAGCGAAGCGGAATAGAGCGACGGTCCCGGCTTCGCCGGGAGACGCCATCTCATTTCGAAACGCCAACAACGGCAACCAGATTTTATAACGAGGCTTCAGATCGGAAGGTGATCTCTACCGTCGCTTATGCCTTGGTAGTCGATGATGATCCGCTTATCCTGATGCACGCGTCCGACGCTCTCGTGGCCGCCGGGTTTCGCTTTCACAAGGCGGGTACGGGGGATGAGGCGAAGACCCTCCTGGGCGATCATGCCGACAATGTGATGCTCCTGTTGTCCGACGTGGAGATGCCCGGCGACACCGACGGGTTTGCGCTAGCCCATCACGTTGCCCACCATTGGCACGGGATTGAAATCGTGATCGCAAGCGGCAACCGGAAGCCGGGTCCGGGTCCGGGTCCGGGTCCGGGGGTCATGCCCGACAAGGCTACGTTTATCGGCAAACCGTTCACCGATCGCATGGTTCACCGACATCTTAGGCAGACGCTACCGGACAACAAGCAACCCGAGCAGCTCAAGCGGGCGGTTTAGCTGAGTTTTCCTGAACTTGTGACCTTACGGTCCTGATCGCCAATGAACGCGATAAGAGGCCCGGAGCGTCAGCTCCGGGCCCGTACTGCCTCCCTCAGAAGGGGACGTCATCGGCCTCATTTTCCTGCGCGGCGCCTTGGCGTTCCTGGCGGTTCTTGCCGTAGGAGAGGAAGGTCACTTCGTCGGCGATGATCTCGACACCGTAGCGCTCGATATTCTGGTCGTCGGTCCAGCGGGTGTAGTGGATGCGGCCCCGGACCATGACCTTCTGGCCCTTCTCGACATACTGCGCGACGGTCTGGCCGACGCCGCTGAAGCAGGTGATCCGGTGCCATTCGGTGTCCTCGACTCGGCGAACTTCGCCATCCTTCATGGTCTTGCCGTCCTGGTCACGCTTGGGACGCGAGGTGGCGAGGGAGAAGTTGGTGATCTTGGTGCCGCCCTGGGTGGTGCGGACTTCAGGCGTGGCGCCGACGTTGCCGGTGAGGATGACGAGGTTCTGCATTTCGAAGTTCCTTTTTTTACTCGCCGGGGGGTCCGTCCCCTCGACTGAGCACCAAAAAAGACGGCCAGGACGCCCCCTCCACCGCAAGCGCGTAGACGCGCAGGGGAACCCCGATCAAAGGGGTGGTGCGGGCAGCCGTGGCACACGGCAACTCGGCCCGAATGATCGCGGGTTGGAGGGGGTGGACGGCCGAATTAGGTCGTTCAGGAAAGAGAGGGGATGGACCGCCCGGCGGGCAGCGGTCATGGAACCGTGAAGCAGTACGTCTTTGTCGCGTTACTCGTCCGGAAGTGCCACTCTGCCTCAATCCTGTTATCCCGGGCGGCTCTGACACTCTCCCTCGCTGGTGCTCGCGCCCTGCGCCGGTGTCTGTGGTGAAGGATGATGGTTGCGGCGTGGACCTTGGTGCGGCTTTCGCTGACACGGCGCGCGCGCGCCGAGCATGTCGAGATGACGATGGGACAGTTCGTGCTTCGCAGCATCCCGCCCGGACTGCAGGAACCAAGCGCGGCTGACGTGCCTGCCGGTAGTGCGTCCCGCCTGGCACACCGCGGCGAAGCCGGCGCAAAGGCCATCGCTGTGAGTTAGCGTGCGGCCTGAACGAGAAGCACACGGCGCGGGGCAGACTCCGGCCTCGCCCCACGGAACCGCTCCGCGTCGGAATCGCGATCTGGGCGCGATAAGCCCCCGTCAGTCGATCGTCACCCGGACGGGCCAAGACCGGCTAGGAACTCGGTGGAGCGAAGCGGCATAGCGCGCTGGTCGTTACACTATTCGCCACCAACCATCGCGAGCTTGCCCCTTAGGAACCAGTCATCACCGCTCGGCTGTTCGCCTTGGGAGCGTGCACGACCGATCATGGCCTCGACAGCGCGATCCGCGTCCTCACCATGCAGGCGGGGGGCCGAAGCCGGCGACGGTGACGCAAAGCCTCTTGCCGCTCGCGCGAGGAGCGCCGAGGTTGCTTGCGGCGACCGCGCAATCATTGATCCAAGATGATCGCGGCGACCTGGCGACCCTTGCCGGCGCCGGTGCCGTCACCGAGGAAGAAGCCGGTCCGGTACGGACGGCCATCCTCGGAGAAGCGATTGAGAGACCTTCCTCGACGGATTTGAACAGGCCGAGTAGGTTACGCCCAAACGCGTCGCCGGCATAAATCAGCGTCTCGAGCTGTGCGTCGGAGAGCGCCTTCGCGTAGACGACAGCCTGGGGCAGGGTCGGAACATAGATTGGCCGCGGCGCTGTGATCGAAGCCATGGCGATCGATTCTACCAGCGCGGTTGGATGCGCCGACGCGCAACCGATCGCGATACGGCTTGGCCGATAGGGCAGGTACACACCGACAGACTCCCCCGTCGGAAGTGGCTTGGCAAACACGGTGTAATCGATCGGCGTTGCGGTCTGCGACAGCGCGCCTTTTGCGGGTGGTGCGCTCAGCCGCGGTTTGCTCGCCAAGCCGCCAAAACGCGAGCTGCGCCCGCGGGGGCGGATGAGCAGCGAGGCCGTGCGCGGGACAGGCGCGGACACAGACGGAGCGGTCTTGGCGGTGATCGCCGCGGGCGCATCGGCGAGCGTCGTGCAGCGGATCATCTCGGCAGGCGTGCCGGTCACCTTTTCCAGCACCATGATCTTCACAGGTTGGCTGGTGCCATGCTTGGCATAGGCATTCGCCGGCAGTTCAAGGTGCAACGTCAGCGTACAACCCTCGGTCGCCTTCGCTCACGCGCGACTCGACGTGTCGACGCGGTCGGGCAAGATGGCGGCGCAGCGGCCTCCCGTGCCCAGACGCATCAAAGCGGTGCGAAGATGCCGGAACGCTGTTTGGCGGTCGGCGTGACGACCGATGCTGCGCGATAAAGGCGGATTGATAAGAACGGCCGTAAGGCCGGATGCTCGGCGCCAGCAGGTCGTGAATCAGCTCGGCGTCGTGCCGCGTGACGGCAGCCCCGGGGGAGTCGGCTGCGAGCATCTCGGCGCGAGCCGGATCGATCTCGTTCAGGACTAGGCGAGCATTGGCGCGGGAGGCGAACTCAGCGAGGAGACCAGTGCCGGCAGATGGCTCGAGCACCAGGTCCGTGGGCGCGATGCGCGCAGCGAGCGCGGCGAGGTACCCGATCGGCGCCGGTGTCGAGAATTGCTGGAGCTCAATCTGCTCTTCGCTGCGAACAGTGTGGGTCGGCAGATTGGCGACCAGTTCGGTAAGTGCAGCGACACAAGCGCCAGGATCGGCGGGAAGGCCTGCTTTTGCGAAGTACATGACTTCGACGAGTTCGAGCATGTCGCGGAGCGACCAGCGACCAGCGACCATCTGCAGTCGAAGCGCCATAGGCTTGCTCCATGACCCACACAGCATGTCGCGCTGGAGCGATCCATTCTTGGCAATGGTTTCGGCGACGGCCTTGGCAGCGGTGACTGACGGTTCGGTGAAATCGAGTTTGAGAGCTGCGTCTGAGGTTCGCATCGAGGGCCTCGGTTAAGTCGTCCGGTGATCATCACCGAATCAACAAGCCGAAGGCTCCCTCTCCTCTGAACACCTTGTGCCCGACAAAGCATCGCGACCGCGAAGCCATCTTCCAAAGCCGGTCGGGCGGCGTCGGCCGCGGCTAGTCGCGCAGGATGTCAGGCATATGGATCGATATCACGCGGCCAACGTGGCCCGACCGCCTGTCGACCGATCCTTGGGCCTCATTACAACGACCGTTTCTGGCTTCCCGACCCGTCGTCCTAGTTTATCCCGCGCAGGGACCTCCGGAACAACTTCGCGCACTTCAATTGAGTAGCTCGGCATCTTATTGTCGGCCGCAATCTTCTTCAGCTGACTTTTCAACGTGCGTAGCGGCGACGTGGAGCCGATTTTCGCACCCAGCATCTCCAGAGGCATTTCATATTCTTCATCACGACAATAGCAGTGCGCCAATTCATAAAGGCGTCGTTCAATCGAGCCAAGACGAAAATAGTCGTTGTGGTAGTCATAGATACGACTGTCACGCGAAACCGCGCGGACGAGCCAGTCACAGAGCTGGACGCGGACCGGCATGAGTTGATCGACGCCGCTCGCTGTTTCGCGAGTTGTCGCCTGCGCCTCCGCGAACCATGAGAAGAAGCCCTTCGTCCCCACGGTGCCAGTTTTAATGTTTGTTCGGATTTGCGTGCCCTGTAAACGACCGAGTGCTTCGATGAAGCGATCGTAATCACGCTTCGATGGGCGACCGACGCCGGTCGCCCGGAAGAAGTCGTGTGCATTGAAGGTAAAGACGTTCTGTACTTCACCCCCGGTCCGGCCAATATGCTGCACCATCAACGACAGGACGTAGATCAGGACTTCTTTATCCCACATCGTCGCGATACCGCTCGAACTGGGCTTGATCTCGATTTTGACGCCGTCCATCTCGTAGGTCATGGCCTCCATCTGAGGCCGCTTCGCTAACGAGAATAGTGGAAAGTCCATGATGCTCTGCTCGCCGCGGACTTTGCCGTGCAGCGGGCTGTCGAGATAGTCGAACAGCTTGCCCTGGGAGAGAGCGACTTCTCGCGAATCCATCGTCGGGGCTCCCACCAGCTTCACTTAGCAAGGCCGCTTATAGCGGATCGGCCGCAAACCTGCAGTCGGATAAGCGACCGCGTTATCGATAGCACGAGGATTTGGAGCGATTTAGCCGGTAAATCGGGGTGTGTTTCACATTTTGATAGGTACGGGCCACCGCAAACCCGGTCGAGACTCGTGCTATCGGTAACGCCGTGAACCTCATTCGGAGACCCGGTGTGCAGTACGAGTTCCAGGTCTTTGAGAAGGTGACGAAATCCTGTCATCGCAGTTCAGCCCCCCGGGAAACCAGCCGCGACATCAGGCTCCCGATCGGCGTCGCGTCGGTCCCATCGGACATCCCCCGCATGGCGACCGTGCGGCTCGTGTCCTTGAGGCCGTGGAGCGTCCGCCCAAGGTTCAATTCGCCCTTGTCAGCCTTGCTGCTCATTCCGCGGAGATACGCGCCGGGCCGCTGAACCTCGCCGCGCCGGTATTTCTGGATCGTGGCGATGACGGAGGCAGCGGCACCTCGCTGGCCCATGATGCGACAGGCTTCCTTGAACGCGTGATTGCTGATCCCCGACTGTCCCGCAAGACGCTCCGCGGTGGCGACCACCTCGCCCCACGATCCATCGCGGTGGAGCAGACCGGAACAGAGCTCCGGCGCGATCGACATCATGAATTCCGGATCGACACCGTGTTTCTCCAGATCGTCGTCGACTGCAGTTTGAGGTTGAGAGGAGAGGGCGTCCCCATTTCCACTACTTTTTTCCGCCAAGCCGCTACTGGTATCTGCTTTAGCAGATTGGAGTTGGCTTGTAGTTGTAGAGTGGATGTCCCTAGGTCCATCCCAGCATGAACTATCATCCTGATCGCTACCGGTACTGGGGACAGCGATCTCGGCCGAAACAGCCCCGGCTAAACGACGCGCACGCTCTTCGATCTGCTCCACACAGGCCGTCAGAAGGCCGACATCGCGGACGCAACGCATCTGGTCGGTGGCCATCAACGCCAACGCGAGATCGTCACCCGCCTTTAAATCGTGAAGATCGGCATCGAATACCGTTTGGGCCAGAGCCCTGATATTCCTGCGGGCAGCGGCAAGGCGTTTGCGGAGCACTGTCAGTGCCGCGTCCTCTGCGGCTCCCTTGGCCGCGCGGGCAGCAAATTCTTGAAGCCTGGTGCCGATCGGAGCGAGGACGATGCCGTAGCCCCATGTGATGAAGCCGTCGGCCCCGCGGCGTCCACCACGATGACCGTTCGGACTATCCCGAAAGCTGACCAGACCGAAGGCCTGTGCCTGATTTAAGAGCTTTTGAACCTGTCGGACGGTTACGCCCAGCTTTTGCGCGAGCAGGTCGTTCGACGGCCAAACGACGGGGATTTGTCCACCCTGCCAGTCCTGCGGCTTCGTCCAGGCAAACAGGAGATCGATGACGGAAACCACGCGCAGGGGGACGCCTATGTAAGGAGCCGCTCGTTTGAGCGCCGCAAGCGCTTTGGAAGGTGCCATTCCAGTTTCAAGACCGCAAAATTGCTCGGCAAGTTTCGTCGCCTTGGCGGCATGCTCGTCAAACCGGCGCAGTCCCCGGCCGGGGCTATGGGCAGCAGCCATTGTTCGTTCTCCCTGGGAGGGGAGCCCGTGCAGACAAAGCGACACCGTGGCGCCACGATCGACGCTTTGGGGTAGCAATAGGAAAGGGAGCCAGCTAAAGTGAGGTTTCTCACATCCGCCCTAGCAGGCGTCCCGAAAAGCCCGGCCTCGTGCCGGGTTTTTCATATCTGCACAGCGTCCCCCTTGATCGTTGTGACGCGCGCCCGAGTGGACGGCGGAGGTCAGCGTCGAGCTGATCCACAGCATCGATTGTTAAGCATCACTGGCGGGTCGGTCGTGCGCGATGAATCGTGCTATCAGTAACGGAATGGGTGATAATCACGTGCTATCAGTAACGACGTGTCGATCTTCGCTCGTGCTATCGATAACGCTGTCCCCAGAGGCACGTGCTATCGGTAACGCCGTCGCGCACTCGCTCGTGCTTTCGGTAACGGCGTGAGAATCGGGCGTTTCGGCAGTCTTACGTGACATGTTGCGCAGACGTAGAGCAGCCTCCTCATCGGCGCGCCGGGTAGGCGTGGCAGGGAAATGGCAATTGAGTCAGCGAGAGACTGCAAGTTCAGGCTCGAAATTGGCTGATGCCGTTTGTCCAAGCAGGGGAGCGAGTTGGACGTTTTCGGGCATTCGATATGTCACTGGTGGCTGAAAGACCGGAGTCTAGTGTGACCCGTAGACATCGTCAGCCCGATCTCCGATCCTGTATTCGGAACTCGGCAATTTGAAGATCGAGCCACTGCTCCGAAGCGACAAGAAGGGGAGTGAGCGTACCGACGATCAGGCGGCGTCCGTCTTCGGGATCCGTTTGTCTGACTATGTATCCAAGCGCCTCGAGATGCTCGATGTGGCGCAAAGCGGTGGTCGTCGAGCCTCCGCTCAGCTTACATAGCTGGGACACAGCGATGCGGCGTCGCTCGCATGCGGCTACGTAAAGTTCCAGGATCATGTCCCAGCTCGGATCATAGAAGCGGACCCCGTTGAAGTGGGTCGCCCGCCGGCGCCGGCCGACCAACACCGCCCTAGCCTCGGCAAGCCTGCGCTCGGACAGCTCTCTCGCGTCTGGCGGCATAGACAGCAACGTCTCCTCTATCGCCTTGCGCGGCAGCCGCACAACGACGTCGATCAGGTCATCTCGTTCAGATGCTGCACCCATAATCGTCTCGATCCGTTTCGGATGTGGGGCTCGGCGTTCGCCGGCAAGCGGAGCGTGCCGAGCGCAAGCGTGCCAAGCGCGAGATAAGCGTAGATCCCAAGGCCTGTATGGTAGGCAAAGAGTGGCACACCGGGCAGCAGAGCGCCGAAGATGCTCATGAAGAGGTCGGCTACTGCAAAACCTGTTGCCCAAATTGGCCAGAAGCGGATCGTCGTTACGCCCAGCCAGTAGAAGCCCGCAGCGACGCCCGCATCAATCACCAGGATCAATACCTCACCCGGGGCCCAGCCTTCTTTCGCCGCGATCAATCGAATAGCAGTAGTGGTGGCGAACCCCGCCATGTTGATGAGCGCCCCCAATCGTTCCGGCCTGCCCCCTCTGAGTGCCGCGAAGAGCAGCACGCCGAACATGACGACGTTAAAGATGACCGCGAGGATTATCTGGGCGCTCATAGGATTTCTCGCGGCCTACCCGCCGTTACCCCCGCGGTGACGTAGCCTCCGCAATCCGCGGAACGTCGATCTCCTTGATCGAAACAGATGGCGGCTTCGGCAAGTTCTCGCCTCAGTTCGTTTCTGTCAGGCCCAGTTGGCGACCGACCTTCTCGACAGACAGATGTGCTCGCATTGCCAGCTGATCCTGACCATCAACGAGGGCCGACAGTGCCGCGACCGTCGCCTTTACCGTTTGCTGCGTCATCGCGGCAGATAAGCTGTGGGCCTCCGTCGCCTCGAGTATGGTCAGTAGAAATTGCGCCGTATCACGTGTGGCTAGAGTGATCGATCGCTCCGCTCGGCGCAGGTCGTCCGCGACGATCCGGCTTGTGTCGGAAAGTGATTGCATAAGGCCTCCTTGGGCACCGAGCGCCCATCACAGTGGTTTCAATCCAAGCAGGAGAAGCAGCGTTACGATCGCCATGCCGGCCGCAGTTAGGCCCAAGGGGGTCACGATCGAGATGATCGCGGTCCAGAAGGCAACCTGCTTCCAGGTGAGCATATTCGCTGCCGCCCCAGCGGTCGGCAACGGGAGGGGAAGCGGTAAAGTTGGTGGCGCGGAAGGTAGGTCGTTTGCAGGGGGTAAAGGCTCTACCCCTCCGTCGTACTCCGCCAGGAGCCGCGCGGCATCATAACGGGTCGGCACGCCGAGGATATTATTTGCCTTTAACAGCTGCTTATCGACCGCCCGGTGGCTGCTACCCGTGGCTGCCGCGATCTCCTTCGAGCTGCGGTTCTGAAGCACCAGGCGGAGATAAGACCGCTGACGATCGGTCAGCAGAGCAACGCGATCCGGTGTGCTTACACCCGGCGTCGGTGTTGGAGGCGTCCGTTGGGCAGGACGTTTGCCCGGTTCGATCGTCAGCATGCTCGTGAAAATACTCGCAACCCGGAATGATTCGGCTCCATGTCTGCGATGACTCCTGACGGGGCCCGTCTATCAAATCCACATCACAAGGTTCAAACGTCGCTCGAACGCGACGGACCGGGCACGTTCCAGAGCCCACGACGCCTCGCCGCTTTCTCACTTTCGACGCAGGCTGAAGCCAAGACCAGCGTAGCGATCAACTGCGATCGCCACTCAGCATGAATAATAGAGCTAATGGACGGAAGAGAATATGCAGACGGTTGCCGCTGTGTCGTTCAAGCGGGAAGCCCAGAAGGAAAGGATCTGCCCCTCCACCGGGCGATCGTCGGCTGTATACGCGGCAAACTCGGACAGGGTGCGGGCGAGTTCGGCACCTGTGATTACGCGTTCGCGTTCCAGTATTGTGGCCAGCAGCGCGAGCCAGTCGCCATGTGCCTGCACCAGCGCTTCGATCTGAAGCATTCCCGAACCACTGTTCGAGAAATCCTTCGAAGGGCTTTGGCGCCGGCGGAACCTCGTGAGCAAACTTTTGATCAAGGACATGGCGCGCGTTCCATCAACCGCCGGTAGCCGGGACGGTTGAACACGCGGCAACACTGGTAACCACGCCCCACGTATTCCCCGCACCGACAAGCCGTAGCAAGGTCATGTATCTTGCGGGCCGCCCGACGGAAGTCGGGGACCCAGCATTCGACCGCACTTGCGGGCCAAGGATGGTGTTCAAGCCACGCCGCTATGGTACAAGGCTCAGGCGAAAACACGCTGTCATTGCAAAGCTAAGCGGACCGCAGCATCCTGGAAGCAGGCATCGCGCTCGTCGACGGAGCAATATGGCGGACGGCGCGCTCGTCGCTCGATCGGGGCGCGGGAGATCGCCCCGGCGATCAGCGTATCAATCGCCATGCTTTACCAGCAAGTTCCGGCATCCGAGCACGAAGCGATCCGGGATCGGTATTTGAAATGGACACAGATACACAGTTAGCGTCGGCAGGCTCGCTGAGGCGTCACCAAGCACCTGTTTGTCACACACG
>Ga0308157_10008049_pt1 | contig 12089 bp, 8 predicted proteins | sample PhyBR1_FD_201035 | JGI IMG/M metagenome (GOLD analysis project Ga0308157, IMG submission 201035) | Phyllosphere microbial communities from UC Gill Tract Community Farm, Albany, California, United States - DLSLB.R1 | ecosystem: Host-associated > Plants > Phyllosphere > Unclassified | place: USA...
TGCCGTCCAATCCTTGCAGTTCATGATGCGGGAAGTTGGCTTGCGCGACCATGGAGATGCTGTTTTTGGTCGCATCCATTTGTCGCCACAGAAAATAATTCGTTACTTCGTCCTGCGGCAGCACCCAAGCGCGCGCGTCGAAGGTAGCGAGCGGTCGATCGGGATAGACGTTGCGAATCTCTTCATTGAACTTGGCCGTTGCCATGGACGCGGCGACAGAGACGATCTTTTGCAGATTGTTTTCAAACCACGAAGCGGTCGTCAGCTTATCGTAGTTGGTCAGCAGGATCGAAATTTCGTCGCTTTGATGGTAGGCCAGCTTGCAGCCCATGATGTTTTGCGCGAGGTATTTGCACGTTTCCCAGAATACATGGATCAGCGGTTCGTCAAAAGGTTTGTTCATGCCTTTGGTGAAGGTGTGAAAATGGCAGCCGTCGATGCGGATCAAGACGGGCATGCGGCCGGGCAGGTGATGGCGGAACGCATTCTCGTAATGTTTCATGCGCGTGCCGAAGTCGTCGATATGCATGATGTGAAAATCTCCTTTGTAGGGAAGGTGTGAAAAAACCGACGATTCGAATATCGTCGGTTTTTTGCAGAAATGCGGATAAGAATAAGAAGAGAAAAGATTAGGCTTCGCCCAGCAGCTTATCGGCTGCGATCGCCAGGAAGGCTTTGGCGGCGATCAGCAGGGCGCGTTCGTCGATATCGAAGCGCGGGTGGTGGTGCGGGAAGGCCGTGTCTTCGTTTTCGTTTTGCGAACCGACGTTGAAGAAGTTGCCCGGGCGATGTTGGAGATAGTAGGCGAAGTCTTCCGCGCCCATCGAAGCGTCAAGGCCGAACAGAGCCTCTTCGCCGAACTGGCGGGTGAAGATTGACCGAACCTCTTCTGCCTGCTGCGGCGGGTTGACGAGCGCCGGATAGCCGTTTACGTAGTCCAATTCATAAGTTGCATGCTCGGCAAGCGTAATGCCGTGCACCATGTCGCGGATATCGCGTTCGAGCTGCCTGCGCACGTCCGGATCGAAGCTGCGTACCGTACCTTCGATCTTGGCTTTGTCCGCGATGACGTTGAACGCCGCTCCAGCCTGGAATACGCCTACGGTTACAACGGCCGAATGCAGCGGGTTGATATGGCGCGCCACGATATGCTGAAGCGAAGTCACGAGCTGGCTGCCGACGACGATCGCGTCGACGGTCTGGTGCGGCTTCGCGCCGTGTCCGCCTTTGCCTTGTACCGTGATGGCGAACGAATCGACCGCAGCCATCGAAGGACCGGACGATACGGACAACTTGCCCAGCGGCATATAGCTCGCCAGATGCGCGCCGTACACTTCGTCGATGCCGTCAAGCGCGCCCGCTTCGATCATCGCGATCGCGCCGCCCGGCAGTTTCTCCTCGGCATGTTGGAAAATGAAGCGAAGGCTGCCTTTCAGCTCGTTTTGGCGATCCGCCAGCACTTTGGCAACGCCGAGCAGCGTCGATGTGTGTCCGTCGTGTCCGCAAGCGTGCATCACGCCGGGATTGTTCGATTTATAAGGAACATTGTTTTCTTCTTCAATCGGCAGGGCGTCGAAGTCGGCGCGGAAAGCGATCGACGGTCCCGTATGCGCGCCTTTCAAATCGGCAAGAATACCGTTGCCGCCTACGCCTGTACGCACTTCGTAGCCGAATCCGGTCAACGTTTCCGCGATAAAGCTGGCCGTATTCGTTTCCTGGAACGACAGCTCCGGGTTAGCGTGCATGTGGCGGCGCCATTCTACGATCTGTTCATATTCGCCTTCAAGGCGTTCGATCCATTGATCTTTTGTCTGTGCAGTCATTTAATCGATCCTCCCGCAATATGTAATGAAACCCTTTGTTTTCACATGATCATCAATATGGTTTTCAAAATATCACTTTCCCGGTAAAGCGTCAAATATGCAAAGCGGCTTAAACTGAGCAAAAAGTAAAGCATGCCGGGCATTTGGCGGCAGTGAATTTTATTTTCCGAGTTAATGACTGTGAATTGTGAAAATGAGAAGTAACGATCACGACTTTTTTCGACAAAATACTATAAAAATCAGGACAAAAGACCGATAATACAACGGAAGCACTACAATCAAAATGAACCGGGAAGCAGGAGAACAATGAGAGTCAGAACTAAATTATTCACTGTTATTTTGATGTTGGTTGCCGTGTTGATCGGCAGCGGCACGCTGTCTTTGGTTGCGATCGACAACAGTATGAAGAGCTCCGCCAAATTGGAAGATAAGCTGGAAACGCAAACGTTCTTGAAGCAGCTGCAATACCGCTTGACCGGGCTTGCCAATGACGAGCGAGGATATTTGCTGACCGGCGATACGGAATTTGCGGACGGCATGGGAAAAAAGACGGAAGAAATTCAAGCTATGCTGGAATCGGAAGCTCTTCGTTTGCAGGGTGATGATTTGGAGTCTCTACAAAAGATCGGAGCCGAGTTGAGCCGGATGATCGATCTGAACGGACAGGTACTGCAGTTCGTCGCAAGCGGACGGCAAGAGCAAGCCGAGCAGATGCATTTCGGCGAGGAGCGGACGCTGCGCAAAGAGAAGGTCGATCCGGCCGTAAATGAGTTTGTTGAAAGATTGGATACCGAAGTGGATGCAATGAAGGCAGTGAATGAACGTGAAGCCAAGCGGAGTCAGGCGATACTGTTCGGCGTCGTTTTGGCGGCGGCAGCCGCGGGTCTTGGACTCGGGTTCTGGCTGCTGCGCTCCATCATGCGGCCGCTTACGCTGCTGGAACGCAGAATGAGCGAGATTGCGGAAGGCGATGCCGATCTGACCAGCCGAATCGAGTGGGATAAAAAAGATGAATTCGGTCATCTGGCAGGCAGCTTCAACCGATTTGTCGGTTCGCTGCGCGACATGATGGCAAGAGTGGGCGAAGCTTCGGAGCATCTGGCTTCGGCGTCCGAGCAGTTCTCCGCCAGTGCCGAACAATCCAAATCGACTTCGCATCAGGTAGCGGCTGCCATGCAGCAAATCGCGGAGCGCGCAGGAGAGCAGACGCAGACGGTCGGGCAAAGCACGGAATCGGCCAAAGAGACTTTGGAAAAAATTACGCAGATTGCCGCTTCGACGGCTGAAGTCGCGGCTTTTTCGCGGGATATGAGTCGTCGGGCTGCCGAAGGCGAGCAGGCGATCGTTCAGATCGATGAGCAGATGAGCGATATCAAATCGGCTGTGGTCGAGGCGGATGAACGGATCGCCCAGCTTGCTGTCCATGCGGAGCGGATCGATGACATTACTTCGCTCATCAACGAAATTTCCGGGCAGACCAATCTGCTGTCGTTGAATGCTTCCATTGAAGCGGCCCGGGCCGGCGAGGCCGGCCGAGGCTTTACGATCGTGGCGGGCGAGGTGAAAAAGCTTGCCGAACAATCGGCCGATTCGACGCGCGAAATCAAGGAATTGGTCGCCAGCATTCAGCAAGAAACGCAGGCGGCGATGGAAAAAATGCACGACGTGAAGACCCGCGTGGAAGAAGGCGCAGGCGTGACGCACCACGGCGCGCAGCAGTTCGGTGGCATTCTGCATGCGATCGGCGAAGTGTCGGATCGCACGGAGGCGATGGCGGCTTCGACGGCGCAAGTGCACGACGGCTTCGCCGATGTCTCGCGTTCCATGGAGGACGTCAGCTCGGGAACGCAAGAAATTTCCGGCGGCACGCAGGAAATCGCGGCCGCGACGGAGGAACAACTGGCGGCGGGGGAAGAAATGCTGCACGGGGCCTCGTCGTTGAACAAGCTTGCGGATGAACTGCGCGTGCTTGTGGGGCGATTCAAGGTTTGAACGAACTTCCTATTCGGGGAGGCGGCTTGGGGCGATGCTGCGGTAGAAATTCGCATCTTCGCTTCGCCTTGAATAGAAAAATCGCAAATCTTAAACCTGACGAGGTACACGTTAGGTTAGGGGAAAGGCAAGGGCGGCGATCGCTTCGGAGATCGCCGCTTTTTCTTTGCGCAGCACGGCGGAGGCGTGCAGGGCATCGAGCAGGCGCAGGAGTTCGGTGTGCTCCGCATGACCGTTCGGGCCGGCGAACAAAGCCGGAATTTCGCGTTCGGGCAGCATGCCGATCGCGGAGACGGCGGTCATGCGGAGCGCGTCGGCGCTTTGCAGCCAGCGGATCAGGTCTTCGGCTTGCGGTCGGGAAGCGGCGAGCAGCGTGTCCCAGCCGCTGAACGGGAACGAGACAAGCGGTTCTATCCAGGGGATGACGCGGCGGCTGCGGAACGGTGCCAGCGAATGAGTCGGCGGCGAGATCCGTCGGCCGGATTGCCGGGCTTTACGCTCGATATCGCGCAGCACGAGCGCCAGGCCTTCGTCTTCGGGCAGGCATGCGACTGCGAGACGATGCAGCACGCCTTCGTCTGCTTCGCGAGGAAAGGCGGCGGCATCCTTGCCGGCTTTCGCCACCCATAGAGCACGCACCCAATCGGCCGCGTCGCTGCCCATCGCTTCGCCGATCAGGATCAGCCGGTCGCGGCGATTCCGCTTCGGTTGAGGTTCTTCGCCGCGTGCCGACCATTCGCGAAGGATATCTTCGACGGAATGGTATTCCTTGAGCAAAGGACCGATCTCGCGTCTCGGCGTTAAATCAGGATCGTCGGAAGCAATCATCTCGAATAATCGGAGAGCGGCGGGAAGATCGTTTTTGACATCTTCCCATTGCAGCTCCCTATAGTCTTTGAGCCACGTCTGCCACAGCTGCCCGTTCGGCCCGTCCGGTTCCAGACCGTTTTTCCCAAGAAAGGGAAGATAAATATCGCCGTAAGCTCCGATCAGGCCGAGCTTCGTGATCCGTTCGAAAAAGTCCGGAAGGGACGGTGCCAGCAGACGGAACTCGTCTTCTTCGTGCGACCAAGATACGACGGCGGAACCTGCCGCGCTTTCCAGATCGAACAGCAGCAGATCGCCGTTGCCCGCCATATGAAAAGCAAGGTAGCGGCGCTGCGCGACGTCTTCGCCGTTTTCGTCGAAAAAATCCGGGAAGTCCGCATCTTGAATATTCCAACCGAAATCGCCTTCGGATACCTCTCGGAAAGGGATCAAAATCCCGTCGGGGAAACTCCAATCGATTTGGGCATGAACAGCGCCGAAACGGATCAAGTCTTTGAGATCTTCCGGGAGAAGCAGCGACAACCGGCATTCGATCTCCGCGGTCAAGCTTTCCGGATCGTCGGCAAACGAATAAACGCTTCCGCCGCTTTGACCGCTGCGGTCGGTAATTTGCCCGGCGATCCGGCTCCATTCTTCCGTCCAGGCTTCGAATCCTGCTTGCGTGATCTTGTTCATGTTTTTTTTCCTTTCGCTGAGCTTCTAAATTAAATTGCTGTAAATAAAATTTTTAAAAATTCGTAACTAAGTGTTTAAATACTCGCTAACTAGGATATAATAACTAATAGATAGTAAGAACTAGATCTAAAGACCTTAATCGAACGCAAAGCTGTCGGAATAGAGAGAAAGATGGCTGATTTTTAACCTCCATACAGGTCTAAAGTTCCTTTTTACTCTCAATAACGATCAAAGAGGTGCAGAATAATGAAAAACCGATTTAAAACGCTGGTCGGAAGCTTGTTCACCCGAATCTTGGCTGCTGCCGTGCTCGGCATGCTGCTTCCTACCGTTTTGAACTTCGTATTGATGAGCGATTTCGTTCAGCAGGCCAACGTATGGCGGATCGGTCCGCTGGTCGTCTCGGTGTTCGGCTTCGTCGTGTCTTTCGTCTTGTTGTTCTTTATTGTAAAAGGGATCGTTCGACCGATTCAAGCGGCCACGGCGCATTTGGACAAAATGGCGGACGGCGACTACTCGCATAAGCTGCCCGAAAAGTATCTGAATCGAAATGACGAAACGGGAACGCTTATGCAGGCATTGGAACGCATGCACAAAGCGGCACGCATGCTGCTCGGCAGCGTGTCCCGCGAAGCGGCCGAATTGAAAGACGCCACGGCGATCGCGCAAGACAAGTTCATCGGGATGGAGCAGTCGCTGGCCGGCGTGTCTTCCACGACCGAGCTGATGTCGGCGGGCATGCAGCAGACGGCCGCTTCCGCGCAAGAGATCGACGCGTCGACGCAGGAGTTCGAACGCGCGGTCGGATCGATCGCCAAGCGTGCCGAAGAAGGCGCCGAGCAGGCGGGGCAGGTCAGCGGCCGCGCCATGGAAGCCCAAGAGAATTTGATGCAGTCGGTTGAAGTTACCACCGAAGTCTACACCGACGTCAAAACGCAGCTCGACCTTGCGCTGGAGGAATCGCATTCCGTGAAAATGATCCGCGAGCTGGCCGATTCGATCCTTCAGATCGCGCAGCAGACCAACCTGCTTGCGCTTAATGCTTCCATCGAAGCGGCAAGAGCCGGAGAAGCGGGCAAAGGCTTCGCGGTCGTCGCCGACGAAATCCGCAAACTGGCGGACGCTTCGAAGCAATCGGTCGGACAGATTCACAGCGTCACCGAAAAAGTGGTGGGTTCGGTCGACAATCTTCAGCATCAGACCGGACGCCTGCTGCAATTGATGACGACGGAGATCGCGAACGATTACCAAATGATGCAAAGCAACGCCGACGCTTATTTGCAGGATGCCCTCTACATCGAAAACATGGTTTCCGATTTCAGCGCGACCAGCGAACAGCTTAGCGCTTCGGTGCAAAACCTGTCGAAAGCGATCAGCGAAATCGCGGCGGCCAACGGCGAAGCGGCCGAAAGCACGGAAACGATTTTCGAACAAGCCTCCCATGTGCTGGCCATGTCGGGGGAGGTCGCCGTTCAAGCGCGCCGGACAGGCGAAAGCTCGAAGCGTCTCGATCGGCTGGCGTCCTTGTTCCGGTTCGATGATTCGATAGACGGAACATTCGCCGCGCCGGAAGCGGGCGAAACGGTCCAATCGGCCGCGCAGCGCGCGAACGATACGAAGACGGTCGGCAGTCCAAGCTTTGTGTGAACGAAACGGAAAGTCAGACGCATGATAAAGTAAGCGGAGTCCTTGCGGACTTCGCTTTTTTGTTCTTTTTTCGCTCGTTATTCAGGCCCGTATGACCAGGCTTGATCCGCGAAGTGTGCCTAATTGTGAAATAATTGTTACAATACTACGGACAGGCGCCGCATCGATCCGTCGACCGCGCGCCCAAGAATCGAAAAAGCGAGGGACATCACGATGATAATCAAACCAAGAACGCGCGGATTCATTTGCACGACGGCTCACCCGGACGGCTGCGCCGCGCAGGTTCAACAGCAGATCGACTATATCGCGGCCAAGCCGCGTCTGGAAGGCCCGAAAAACGTGCTCGTGATCGGAGCGTCGACGGGATACGGCCTGGCCGCCCGGATCGCGGCGGCTTTCGGATCCGGTGCCGCGACGGTCGGCGTGTACCGCCCGAGCAAAAGCAGCGAGACGCGCACCGCATCCGCGGGCTGGTACAATTCGGCCGCGTTCGAGCGTAAGGCTGCGGAAGCCGGACTCCGTTCGTTCAGCGTCACCGGCGATGCTTTTTCGGACGAGACCAAAGCCAAAACGGTGGAAACCATCAAGACGGAGCTGGGACAAGTCGACCTGGTCGTGTACAGCGTCGCTTCGGCGCGCCGCACGAATCCGAAAACGGGCGAGACCGTCAACTCCGTGCTTAAGCCGATCGGCGCATCTTACACGAATAAGACCGTCAATTTCCATAGCGGCGAAGTAAGCGAAGTGACGCTTGATCCGGCGACGGACGAAGAGATCGCGGCGACCGTGGAAGTGATGGGCGGCGACGATTGGCAGTTGTGGATCGACGCGCTGCGCGAAGGCGGCGTATTGGCGGACGGTGCGACGACGATCGCGTATTCCTACATCGGCCCGGATCTGACGCAGCCGATCTATCGCGAAGGTTCGATCGGACGGGCGAAGGATGATCTGGAAGCGACGGCGCACCGGATCGGCGATCAACTGTCGGCCAACGGCGGACGCGCTTTCGTCTCGGTCAGCAAAGCGTTGGTTACCCAATCCAGCTCGGCGATTCCGGTCGTGCCGCTGTACGTGTCGGTCCTGTACAAGATCATGAAGGAAAAAGGACTACATGAAGGCTGCATCGAGCAGACGTATCGCTTGTTCGCGGAGCGCCTGTACGGGGCAGGAGACGTTCCGGTGGACGATGCGGGCCGTATCCGTATCGACGATTGGGAAATGCGCGGCGACGTGCAGGCGGAGGTCGAACAGATCTGGTCGCGCATTTCATCGGAAAATATCGAGGAATTGAGCGACCTGGCCGGCTACCGCAAAGAGTTCTTCCGACTGTTCGGCTTCGAAACGGACGGCGTTGATTATGAAGCCGATACGAATCCGGTCGTGGACATGCCTGTAGGCAGCCAACGCTCCGTATAAAATCAACTCGGGAACATAGACGAAGAGTCCACGAATATAGATAGAAAAAAGCTTCGATTTACGGAGGGGACGAATAGATTTATGCGCCGTAGAGAGGAGAGTTTTACGTTTGTTGAATAGATTCGATCGTGCTTTTCAACCCTTGACTTGGGTGCTGCTTGCTTTGATGGCGGTAAGTTTGTTTGCGTTGGATAATGCGTTCACGACGCCGCTGCTCGGCGTGTATGTGCTCCTGTTGGCGGTTCGCCATCGCTCGTCGATCGCGGATACGCTGCGCAGTTCGACGCCGAAACAAAAAGGACTGCTGGTACTGACTTTTGTCGGCTCGGTTGCCTTATCGTTCGTACTGATTCGCTTCGGAGGGCGGTTTCTGGAGTCTCAGGGCATAGGTCCGGTATTTTTGTACATTTGGATCGCGCTTGTGATCGGAATCGCCGTGGCGATCCTGCTTGGGGTGGCTTCGCGCTTCGGATTGACGTCGGAGAGTAGAAGCCGCTAATCGGACGTGTCAAAACATAGAACAGGAAAACGGACAGTCCGCGTAAGCAGGGCTGTCCGTTTTTGCGATGGAGCGGTTTCGGCCTATCTTTTACGGCTTGCAGGCAACGTTAAACGGATGAAGCTCCGCGTCAGGACTCTTCGTATACCTTTTTCAACAATCCGGCCAAAAGCGCTTCTTCTTCCTCGCTCAAATTGCGGGTGATGACGGCGTTATGCTCTTCGAGCAGCCGCAGCAGCACAGGGAGGAAATCGAGGCCTTTTTGCGTGGGGTAGAGAAGATAGGCTCGGCGATCCTGCTCGTCGGCGATTCGTTCGATGTATCCTTCCTGCTCCAAATGCTGAACGGCGCGGGCGGTCGTCGCTTTATCGAATTTGAGGTCAACGGTAAGCTGGTCTTGGCGAATGCCGGGATGAAGCAGAATGTTTTTGAGAAACGCATGCTGACCGCCGCCGCCCAGTCCGTAAGGTTTGAGCGCTTGCGTCAATTGTTTCTGATTTTGCCGATAGAGGATCGAGATCCATCTGCCGATCGAATATTGTTCGGACATGCCGGGGTAGACTCCTTTCTTGAAACGAAACGGATCAGCAGAGGGCTGTCCGTTTAAATGCCGCGCGTTGGTTCAACTCCATATCAAAAAGTGTAACGAACATTGGTTGCGCCCGCAACTTTTTTGACATACACTGTACAAATCAACTCGTTGCGTACGCAACCAATAAGCGGAGGTGTAAACGTGAATCCGGCTATTTCTTCGTATCAGGACGATCCCCGGGTGCAGCAGCGCCGCTGGCGCATTCTGATTATTCTCAATTTATTTACGTTCATGGCAACGCTTGACGGGAGCATCGTCAACGTGGCACTGCCTACGATTACCGGCGACCTCGGTTTGCAGCTCGGACATGCGCAGTGGGTATCGAGTATCTATTTGATGGCGATCTGTTCGTTTATTTTGTTGTTCGGTCGGTTGGGCGATATTTTCGGCAAGATTCGCGTTTTTCGGATCGGCACGGTTGTATTCGTCGTCGGTTCGTTGTTATGCGGGCTGAGCGGATCGTTGGCAACTTTGATCGCGGCGCGCATTATTCAGGCGATCGGAGCTTCCATGACCATGGCGAACAGTCAGGGCATCGTGACCGATATCTTCCCGGCCAACGAACGCGGCAAAGCGCTCGGCCTGGTCGGCACGTTCGTCTCGCTCGGCAGTATCGCGGGTCCGGGAATCGGCGGGATCATGGTCAGTTCGTTGGGCTGGGAGTCGATCTTCTGGATTAACGTGCCGATTGGCGTAATCGCCATTCTGCTTGGAGCCAAGCTGTTGCCTAGCGATATTCGGAGTTCCAAAAAAAGCATCGACGGCGGCGGAAGCCTGTTGTTTGCCGGGTTTATCGTTTCGCTGATCGCGGCGATTTTGCTGGGGCAGGAGATCGGGTACGCCGACTGGCGGATTATCGGATTGTTGGTGTTCGCGGTCGTTTCGTTCTTGGTGTTCTTGCGCGTGGAATCGCGAATCGGGGAACCGATGCTGGATCTGAGCCTGTTTCGGAATCCTTTGTTCACGTTGAGCATTTTGTGCGGCTTTCTGGTCTTCGTGAGCATGTTCTGCTACAACATCATCGCGCCGTTTTACCTGCAATCGATCGTGGGTTTATCGCCGAGCAACGCGGGCTGGATGATGATGATTTATCCGCTGGTGATGGTCGTGATCGCTCCGATCAGCGGCGCGATGTCGGACCGGTTCGGTTCCGAGTGGCTGACCTTCATCGGCCTGCTGCTGATGGTCGGCGCGCAGGCGGGACTGGCTTCGCTGCATGAAGGCAGTACGTTGGTTGCGGTCGGCGGGTTCATCGCGCTGCTGGGCTTGGGCGGGGGCATGTTCCAGTCCCCGAACAACTCGCTGGTGATGTCGACTGTTCCGCGACCGCGTCTAGGCGTAGCGGGCAGCGTCAACTCGCTGATCCGCAACCTCGGCATGGTCGTCGGGATCGCGGTCGCGACCACTACGTTGTTCGGCGTGATGAGCAATCAGGCGGGGTACCGGGTAACAGGCCTGATCCCGGATCGCCCCGACATTTTCCTCGCCGGCATGCACATCGTCTTTACCGTTTCGGCTTCCATTTGCGTCGTGGGCGCTCTGTTAACGGGATGGCGGCTGCTGACGCGTAAGCGGCGGAGAGATGAAGAGGGTAGCGGCGAGAGCAATCGCGGAAATGAATCGGCGGCGAAGGCTTAGTATGAAGGCGTGATAGGCAGTTGGAAAAGATCAATGGACAGCCGTTTCGGAAAACTGTACAACGCAAGTTGCATACTTTACAACATTCTTGACTCATTTCTATTCGTTTTAAGGTGTAAGTTGTAGAAGATGCAATATTATCGATGTTCGAGCCTACTTTTCCGCTCGTTTCCTTCAATAATCTTGCAGATTGTACAACTTGATCGATGAAAAAGTCGAGATCTTCCCGATAATCTTGCACATTTTACAACTTTGTTTGGCTTCAGTCCGGCTTCATTGTCACCTGACCCTAATTGGATTCCCATTCCGCGCAAATAAAGCCTGTTCATCCTACTTTTCAAGTAGAGAACAGGCTTTTCGACATGGGTCTGACTAGTTCAAAAGCAATTTAGGAAATTCGCCGACAATTTCGTAATAGCGCACATATTTACCGTCGCCCACAGGTTTAATCAATCGATGCTCCACCAAAGTGTTCAAATGATTGCGAGCCGTCCGGAAGTTTATTCGATACGCCTCCATCACGTCCTTCGGCCGAATCGCCCTTCCCAACCGCCAAGCCAACTTCAATACGTCTTTTTGCATCGGAGTAAGTGTTGGGTTTGCAGACGTTCCTGCGATGATCGGCATCACGCTCATTTGCAGCAGCATCCGGCACACCTCCGGGCGGCGCTGGATATCATCGAAGGCGAAGTGCAGCATTTTCCAACCCATCCCGGTGAGAAAAGTATCTCGATTCAGCGCGTAACTAAACCGTTCACGATCCATGTCTTTGATGTGGCTTTGGAAGCCGTCGCATTCGATACCGATTCGATCGCCGTTCCCCGTAATAAAAGCAAAATCGAGAAATTGCGAACGGCGGTTCCAATCGTAGATTTCGTATTCGGGATGCAGATGATCGAAGTTACCGACAAGCGGCCACCATACCTTTTCCAAAAACAGTTTCTCCGCATATTGATGTCCGCGTTCCAGTCGGCCCCGA
>Ga0308157_10008050_pt1 | contig 12089 bp, 11 predicted proteins | sample PhyBR1_FD_201035 | JGI IMG/M metagenome (GOLD analysis project Ga0308157, IMG submission 201035) | Phyllosphere microbial communities from UC Gill Tract Community Farm, Albany, California, United States - DLSLB.R1 | ecosystem: Host-associated > Plants > Phyllosphere > Unclassified | place: USA...
GCCGGCGGAGGCGCCGATGGATGCCGCCGCGGTTCCGGCCTTCTCGAGGTCGCGAGCGAGGAACTGAACTTTCGCACCGCCCCTGACTGCGACGCCGGCGATTGCCTGGCCCATGTTTCCGGTTCCGATGACAGTGATCGCGGTCATTGTGATGCCTTTCTTCTGAGTCGTTGCACCGTTCGCATTTTGTTGCTAAGGCAACTACTCGTGAGAACGCGCTTGCCACGGCAACTATTCCCGGCAGAATGGAAGTCATGTCCGCATCTCTCCCCCGGATGACCCCGCAGCAGTCCCGCGCATGGCTCACGCTGATCAGCACGTCCGAACTGCTGCCCGCCGCCCTTGATGCGCAGCTGCAGCGCGACGCGTCGATGACGCACTACGAGTTCATGCTGCTGAGCGCCCTGCAGCGCACCGGCGCGATGCGATTGAGCGACCTGGCCGCGGTGACGAATGCGACCCTGCCCCGCGCCTCGAAGGTCGTGAGCCGGTTGCAGCAGCGCGGACTCGTGAAGCGCGAGGAGAGCGCACACGACAAGCGCAGCATCCTCCTCGAACTCACCAGGCAGGGGCGCCGACAGCTCGTGCTCGCGACGCCCGGACACTTCGATACCGTGCACCGCCTGGTGCTCGATCGGCTCACCCCCGAGCAGCTCGACCAGCTCGCCGATGCGCTGGAGCCGGTGCTGGATGCCCTCGACCCCCAGCAGCGGTTCGGGGGTCTCGGCCGGTGACGTCCCGCCGGACCTAGTGCGCGTACTCCATCAACTCGACGCCGAGTACCCGGAACGCGTCGTGGGCGCGCAGACGGTGCGCGATCGAGAGGTCGTCGAATGCGACGACCATCGCGTAGGCCACCCCGGCCCGAGGTCCCGCGAGCACGCCCGCCTCGGCGCGGACGCCTCGGTCGCGCCCGGTCTTGTTGATGAAGAGCAGACCGTGCGCGTCGTGCTCGTGGGCGAAGGGGTCGAGTCCGGTGGGGGCGGCGACCAGACTGAGGTCATGATTGAGGCTCAACCACTCGGCGACCTGTGCACTCACCACGGCATCCACCGCGTCGGAGTTCACCAGCGCCGAGAACAGCCCCGCGAGCTCGCGAGTCGTGCCCACGGCGACATGCGGCGCGTCATCCGGCCCCCGCTCGTCACGGAAGCAGTCCAGCAGCGCCGTCCGCTCGAGCCCGAGCGAATCGATCCGGTCGCTCACCCGGAGCAGCCCGACCCTGTCCAGCAGGAGGTTGGCGGCGAGGGGGTCGCCGGCGGTCGCGGCGAGAATCGCGAGATCCACCAGCGGCAGAGCCGGGGCACGGAGGCTTCGCCAGAGCCCTGACCCTGTGACCGCCGCGACGGCCGACCGGTCGACGATCTCCAGCGGATCGAGCGTGCCGGCGTCGAATCCCGCGGCGACCTCGATGAGAAGCGGCACGACCCCCAGGCCCGCGATCGGCAGCGTGACGTGATCGTCGCCCGCGAGCACCTGGGCACCGGTGTCGAGATCGACGACGTGCACCGAGACCTGCGCACCGGCATCCGCCAGATCCTCGAGGGCCCGCATCGTCGACGCGAACGATCTGCGCCCGACGGCGGCACGGCGCGGCAGACGACGGGCGCTGCGCTGTGACCGGCGCAGCATCGCAGGCTCGGGGGGAGTGCCCACGCGCGTTCCTTCCCGGGAAGGTGTTCGGGGGATGTCGTCGACGAGACTCCGGCGGCGGCAAAGGACATCCTAACCCCGCCACCGGAGCCCGGGTCACGCGTTGTGGATAACGGTCACCAGATCGTCACACGCTCGTTGCTCGGCAGGTGCAGCGCGTCGTTCTCGGTCACGCCGAACGCGTCGTAGAACGCGTCGATGTTGCGGACGATCTGGTTGCAGCGGAACTCGTTCGGCGAGTGCGGGTCGATCGTCAGGAGCCTGATCGTCTCGGCGTCGCGGCTCTTCTGCTGCCAGACCTGCGCCCAGCTCAGCAGTAGCCGCTGCACGCCGGTGAGACCGTCGATGACCGGCGCATCGGCGCCTGCGAGCGACAGCTCGTACGCCTTCAGCGCGATGCCCAGGCCGCCGAGATCGCCGATGTTCTCACCGATCGTCAGGGCTCCGTTGACGTGATTCTCCTCGGGCAGCCCGACCGGCACGAGCGCGTCGTACTGCGCGATGAGGGCCTTGGTGCGCTCCTCGAAGGCTGCGCGGTCGGCATCCGTCCACCAGTCCTCGAGCTTGCCTGTGCCGTCGTAGCGGCTGCCCTGGTCGTCGAAGCCGTGTCCGATCTCGTGACCGATCACGGCTCCGATGCCGCCGTAGTTCGCCGCGGCATCCCGAGCGGCGTCGAAGAAGGGGTCCTGCAGGATCGCGGCGGGGAACACGATCTCGTTCATCGACGGGTTGTAGTAGGCGTTGACCATCTGCGGCGGCATGTGCCACTCGTTCCGATCGATGGGCTTTCCCACCTTGTCGACGTTGCGGTCGTGCTCGAAGATGTTCGCGCGGCGCACGTTGCCGAAGAGGTCGTCGGCTGCGATCTCGAGGGACGAGTAGTCTCGCCACTGGTCAGGGTGACCGATCTTCGGAGTGAACGCGTCGAGCTTGGCGAGGGCCCGCTCGCGGGTGTCCGGGCTCATCCATTCCAGCGTCGTGATGCTCTCCCGATACGCCTCGATGAGGTTCGCGACCAGTTCGTCCATCGCGGCCTTGGCCGTCTGCGGATAGTGGCGCTCGACGTACACCTTGCCGATGGCCTCGCTCAGGGCTCCCTCGGTGACCGAGACGCCGCGCTTCCACCGCTCGCGGATCGTGGGCACGCCGGTGAGCTCGGTGCCGTAGAACGAGAAGTTCTCCTGCACGAGGTCATCGGTGAGGAACGGCGCCGCGGCGTGCACGACCTGCGCGCGCAGCCACGCCTTCCAGTCGTCGAGCCGGTCCGCGGCGAGCAGCGTGCCGAGTCCCTCGAACGCACTGGGCTGGCTGACGACGACCTCGTCGAAGGCATTCGGATTCGTCGGCGCGACGGCATCCCGCCACGGGGCGAGGTCGACGCCGACGAGCGCCTGGAAGTCGTCCCAGGACTTGAGGTTGTACGTCTTCACGGCGTCGCGGCTGGCGACGTTGTCCCAGTGGTGCGAGGCGATCTCGGTCTCGAGCGCGAACGCGCGCTCGGCCTGTGCGTCGGCATCGGTGATCTCTGCGAGTGCGAGCAGTCGGGCGAGGTGCGCGCGGTACGCGGCACGGGTCTCGTCGAAGCTGTCCTGGCGGTAGTAGCTCTCATCGGGCAGCGACAGGCCAGACTGCAAAAGGACGGGGATGTAGCGCTCGGGATCGCCGGGGTCGCCGTCGACGTAGAAGCCGATCATGTGGGCGCGACCGTCGCGCTCACAGGCGCCGGCGAGCGCGAGCAGAGCGGGGATGTCGCCCACGGCATCGATCTCGTCGAGCGTCTCCTGCAGCGGCCGGATGCCGGCGGCGTCGATGCGCGCCGTGTCCATGAAGCTCGAGAACAGGTCGCCGATCTTGCGCTCGAGCGTCCCGGCTGCAGCGTCCTGGGCCTCTTCGATGATGGTGCGCACGTCCTTCTCGGCCTGCTCGGCGAGCAGATGGAACGAGCCCCAGCGCGCCTTGTCACCGGGGATCTCGGTGCGATCCAGCCACGCGCCGTTGACGTGGCGGTACAGGTCGTCCTGGGGGCGGATATCGGAGCTGAACTCTTCGGTCGCGAGACCGGCAGGCAGAACATCAGTCATGCCGCCCAGCCTATGCGCGCTGCGCGGGTGCGGGCATCCCGGGGCCGGGCGGCACCTGATCGCGTCGAAAGAAGAGTTTGAGGGCCGGGACGCGACGTCAGGCCCGGATTTCCTTCTTTGCGCGGCGGAACAGGCTCCGCCGCGCGGGCGTCTCCGGCGCGCGGGCGGCAGCCGCCGCACGGGTTTCCCGCCGCTCGCGCCAGGCGTCGACCTCGGCATCCACGTCTCGCGTCCTCGTGACCACCGGCGGCCCGCCCATGAGTTGCCGACGCGCCTCGATCACGCGCTTGTTGAAGTCCTCGAGCGCATCGCGCACGTCGCTCTCGCGGGAGAGCGCGTCGAGTGCGGCGTCCATCCCCCGATCCTCGTTGCGCAGCAGGATCGCGGGCGGCCCGAGCCCGGTGAGGTTCTCGGTCTCGATCTTGCGGCGGATCCACCAGTCCGGATCGTGGTGGGAACCGAGCCCCTCGAGCGGCTTGCCCGCGCCGGGCAGGTCGTCGAACTCGCCGCGGCGGATCGCGATCTGGATCGCGCTCTCCACGAACTGATGCTTGTTCTCGGCGGTGAGCTGCATCGGCGGCGCTTCGGGATCGGCATCCGGCTCGCCGCTTCGCCGCGCCCGGTAGCGGGCCGCGGCGTCTCGAGGATCAGTCATCGTCCACCTCCGGATGCCGGTTCTGACAGCTTACGCCCGGGCTCGCACCGACGTCGCGGCACGCCGTACTCAGCGATTGATCCGCATACGCAGCACGTCTGTGCGCTGGAGCGTGACACCATACGCCAGCGTCCGCCCTTCAGAATCGACAGTGCTCTGCTCAGTCCGCAGAATCGGCGATCCGAGCGCCAGATCGAGCGCATCGGCATCTTCCTGACCGACGCTGTGGGCCTCCACGTCTGTCGTTGTGTGCGCGACTACGCCGTCGATATGACCATTGAGCATGTCGAAGAGTCCGGCTTCGACCGTGGTCATCGACGCCGGGTCGATCGCTACTCCTTGGATGCTCACCGGAAGGTACTCGACCATGAGGGCGGACGGGACGTCGTCGACAGCGAAGAGCCTGTGGACCCGCCAGACTGTCGTTCCGCGGGCTACACCCAAGGCCGATGCCGCCTCCTCAGGCGCCTCCACGCGAGAGTACCCGGCCTCTCGCAGGGCAACCGTGCGGCCGACCGCACGAACTCGGTCACGGTACGAAGCGATCGACGACATGCTGAGAGAGGAAGACGGCCTCGGAGTGCTGACGAAGGTCCCCACCCCCCAGGTGCGGGTGACGGACCCTTCGGTCTCCAGGATTCCGAGTGCCTCGCGCACGGATCCCCTGCTCACGTTCAGGTCCTCCGCCAGTTGCTTCTCGTTCGGGAGCCTGTCGCCGACCGCGTAAGCCTCCGCGATCAGAGCGCGCAACGCAGCGACGACGCTTCTCACCACACTGTCGCGCTTCCCCATAGTTCTACCGATCAGTCGGGCGGTCTTCCGCCAGCGAAACCTACCCCCGAGTTCTACCAGACCTGCTCAAGGATGCGCATCGCGTTGCCTCCGAGAACCTTGGCGATGTCCTCATCGCTGTACCCGTGATCGACGAGCCAAGCGGTGATGTTCCAGAAGTTCTCGCCCGGGTTATCGAGGCCGTCCACGTACTCGACCCGCGGATGCGTCGCACCCTCCGGCGACTTCTGCGCGTAGTTGCCCGCGTAGGCCTTGTGCACCGCGACGTGGTCGCCGAACATCGTGTCAGGCCCGAAGGAGACGTGATCGATCCCCACGAGGTCCACGCAGTAACGGAAGTGGTCCATGACCGAATCGATGGTGTGCACCGGATGCTGCTCCGACAGCGTCGTGTGCGGCGCCGCCTCGAGTCCGATGAGGCCGCCTCGCTGGGCACAGGCGATGATCGTCTCATCGGTCTTCATCCGGTCGATCGGCCAGACCGCTCGTGCGCCGGCGTGTGTGATCATCACCGGCACCGAGGAATGATCGATCGTCTCCAGGCAGGTGCGATCACCGGAGTGGGAGATGTCGATGAGCATGCCCAGCTTGTTCATCCGCTCCACAGCTCGCCGTCCGAAGTTCGTGAGCCCGCCGTCGGCCGGCTCCGACAGGCCCGATCCGAGCATGTTCGACTGCGAGTAGGCGATTCCGAGTTGACGCACGCCGAACCCGTAGAGCATGTCGATCCGGTCGAGCTCGTTCTCGATCATCGTGGAGCACTCGAAACCCGCGATGAGCGCGACCCGTCCGTCTCGTTTGGCCGAGTGGATGTCCGCCACACTCGTCGCCAGGCGCACGTAGTCCTGTTTGGCGAGGTCGGCGAGGCGGAAGCCGAGAGCGTAGATCATGTCATCCCACTTCCAGCCGTGCTGGCTGGTCACGCAGGATGCCCCGGCCATGAAGTTGTCGATGACCGCGGTCAGTCCGGAGCGCGAGAGACCCTCGTATCCGGTGCGTTGACGACCCGTGCGGTTGTACGGCTTGATCTCATCGCCGTTCTCGGGCAGTACGATCGCATGTTCGTGCAACGACAGAACGATGTTGTCATTCATGAGACGGCGTACGCGGGAGACCTGTTCCTCGTCGATGTCGAAGAGGCGCGAAGGGACCCGGTCGACTTCGGCGGCGAGGTCGAAGGCGCGATAGTCGGAACCCGGCTCCAGGTAGTCATAGGCGCGATAGCCGCGGTACTGCTCGGCGCTCTCGGAGGGGATCACGGACGAAGGGGACTCAGACATATCGGACTTCCTATGATGCGGTGATGTTCTCGGCTACGAGGGGGAAATGACACGCGACCTCGCGCTGGTCGGCGTGTGCGAGATGACGCAGCTGCGGCTCGTCGCTCGCGCAGACGTCTTGCGCGAAGATGCAGCGGGTGCGGAACCGGCATCCGCTCGGCGGCGACACCGGGCTCGGCGGATCTCCTGCGAGGAGCGTCCGCTCCGCACCGCGGTGCGCCGGGTCGGGGATCGGCACCGCGGAGAGGAGAGCGTCGGTGTACGGGTGCGCCGGGGTGTCGTACACGGTGGTGCGATCACCCAGCTCGGCCATTCGGCCGAGGTACATCACACCGATGCGATCCGAGATGTGCCGGACTACCGAGAGATCGTGCGCGATGAACACGTAGGCGAGTCCGAGCTCTCGCTGCAGCCGCTGCAGGAGGTTGACCACTTGGGCCTGCACCGACACGTCCAGGGCGGAGACGGGCTCATCGCAGACGACGACCTCGGGCGAGAGAGCCAGAGCCCGCGCGATTCCGATGCGCTGCCGCTGTCCTCCTGAGAACTGGAACGGGTAGCGGTCGAGGTGGTCCGGATTCAGCCCGACGAGATCGACGAGCTCTTTGATCCGGGTCTCACGGTGCTTCTTCGCCACGACCTCGGGGTGAATCGCGAAGGGCTGGAGCAGAGTCTCGCGGACAGTGCGGCGCGGATTGAGCGAGGAGTAGGGGTCCTGCAGCACGATCTGGACGCGTCGGCGCATGTCATCGCGATCCCGGCCGCGCAGGCGATGCAGGTCCGCACCGCGGAACCGGACTGCGCCTGACGTCGGCGTCTCCAGGCCGACGATCGTACGGGCGAGCGTCGACTTTCCGCACCCTGACTCGCCGACAATGCCGAGCGTCTCGCCCTTGCGCAGTGCGAAGCTCACCCCGTCGAGGGCGCGCACCGCCTTGCCGCCGGCACCGAACCGGGCACCGCGCACCGGGAAGTGCTTGGTGAGGGAGTCGACCGTGAGAACGACCTCAGGCTCGTCCATGAAGAACCTCCTCGCGTCGGTGACAGGCGGACACGCGGATGCCGTCGGCATCGACCGCCAGGAGCGCAGGCCTGTCGACCGCGCAGAGGTCGATGGCGGCATCGCAGCGCCCCCGGAAGGCGCATCCTGATTCGAGGTGAAGCAGGTTCGGTGGGGCCCCCGGTATCGCCCATAGCGTCTCGTCGTCACGGTCGGGGCGCGGCATCGAACGCAGCAGGCCGCGGGTGTACGGGTGCGCCGCGTTCTCGAACAGCTCGAAGATCGAGCCCCGCTCGATGATCCGTCCGGCATACATGACCGCGATGCGATCCGCGACCTCGGCGACGACTCCGAGGTCGTGAGTGATGAGGATGAGGGCCATGCCGGTCTCGCGCTGCAACTGCACGAGCAGTTCCATGATCTGTGCCTGCACAGTGACATCCAGCGCCGTGGTCGGCTCGTCCGCGATGAGCACCTTCGGCTCGAGCGCGATCGCGAGCGCGATCATGATGCGCTGGCGCATCCCTCCGGAGAACTGGTGCGGATAGTCCTTCGCCCGCTCCGCGGCAGCGGGGATGCGCACTCGTGCCATCAACTCCACCGCGCGATCCCACGCGCGCTTCCGTGTGAGTCCGCGGCGCACGCGGAGCAGCTCGGCGATCTGGCTCCCGACGGTGTAGACCGGGTTGAGCGCCGACAGCGAATCCTGGAAGACCATGGCGATGCCCTCCGCGCTCACCGCGCGGCGATGCGCCGCATCCATCGTCAGCAGGTCCTCACCCTCGAACAGGATCTGTCCTGCGGTCACCCGTCCGGGCGGGGTCTCGATCAGGTTCATCACGGTCTGCGCCGTGACCGATTTGCCTGACCCGGATTCTCCGAGGATCGCGAGAGTGCTTCCGGCGGCGACGTCGAAGCTGACATCCTGCGCCGCGGGCACCACGCCGTCCCGCGTGGTGAACTCCACGCTCAGTCCGCGAACGCTCAGCACGGGGTCAGTCAACACGGGGTCGGTCATGGGCGCACCCCCGCTCCGGCGAGAAACTCCCGCACCACCCGCTGGAACTTCTCGGGCTCCTCCAGCTGCGGGGAGTGACCGGACTCCTCGAAGACGACCAGTTCGGCGTTCGGGATGCCGTCGGCGATGACGGCGGACGCCTGGATCGGAGTGCGCCAGTCATGCCGGCCGACGACCACGAGCGTCGGACAGCCGATCTCGCTCAGCCGCGCGGTGAGGTCGTACTGCGGCATGTTCACCCCGAACGCGGCGTTGTGCGTCGCGTAGTGGTAAGTCGTGGCCTGCGCTTTGCGCTCGGTCGCCTCCGGGTCGTACGAGTGGTCGTACAGCGGAAGGATTCCGCGCCAGTAGCGCTCGAACTCGGTATTGTCGGCGAAGTGGCCTGTGCCGATGCGCGAAATGGTCCATTCGTCGATGACGACACGGTCGGTGGTCCGGGCACGATCGACGGCCAGGTGGTCGTAGTCGGTGTTGGCCGCGGTGTCGCGCAGGATCAGGGCGTCCACCCGATCGGGGTGGGCGAGGGTGTACTCCATGGCGAGGAATCCACCGTACGATCCGCCCGCCATGACGATCGACTCGAGGCCCAGATAGTCGCGGATCGCGTCGATGTCGGCAACCCACTGCGCGTGGGTGTACGGCGGGAGATCCTCCGACTCTCCCGACCCCCTGGCATCGAACGTGATGATCCGGTACTCGTCGCCGAACGGACCGAACGAGCGGACCGGTTCGGCGCGAGAACCGAGGCCCGGCGCACCGTGATGGACGATGATGGCCGGCGCATCGTCGGGGCCCAGTATCTGAAGCTTGAGCCGGGCGCCGTTGATGACTTCGAAGTACTCGCTCATACGATCGTGTTCTCCTCGATGCTGCGCGGATAGCGGGTGAGTCGCTCGGGGCCCTCCCGGGTCACGAGCACGGAGTCCGAGATGCGATAGCCCGCATGCCCCGGCACGTAGATGCCGGGCTCGCTCGAGAGGATCATGCCCGGCTCGAGCACGGTCGCGTCGCCGTCTTCGACCCACGGCGCCTCATGCTGCGCGATGCCGATGCCATGACCCTGCCGATGACGGATGTACTCGCCGTATCCCGCGTCGCGGATGACGTCGAGGCACTCCGTGTTCACCGAGGCACAGGTCCTCCCCGCAGTCATCGCCAGCGTGCCGACCTCCTGCGCACGCATCGCCACCTCGAAGAAGTCGCGCTGCTGACCCGTGGGCTCGCCGATGACGAACGTTCGCTCGCTCTCGACGAAGCGGCTCGCCACTGCGGCGCCCAGCGAAAGGATCAGTGTGTCGCCGATCTGCAGTCTCCGTCGGGAAGGCAATCCGTGCGGACGGGCCGCATTGGGGCCGGCATAGACGAGGCCGCCGGCCAACTTGGTGGTGTAGATCACGTGCTCATAGCGCTCGTACATGCGGTCCGTACCGCAGCCGATCACGTGCCGGGCGAGATCGCCCTCGGTCGGCAGCGGTCGTCCAGAGTGCAGCGCGTCCTCGATCAAGCCACGTCCTGCCTCGAGCATCTCGTCGCAGATCTCGGCGGCCTGACGGTGGAACGCGATCTCCTCGGGTTCTTTACGCAGGCGCAGCTGTCCGATCAGACCGGTCGGGAACAACCGGGTGGCCGGCAGCGCCTCTTCGAGTGCGGCGCGGGCACCAATGGTCAGGGCAGGACTGATGCCCACGCGCTCGTGGTCGATTCCGTCTCGCGTGAGCAGCGTGGCGAGATACTCCTCCGGCGACCGGAGGCCGGGGTACTCGAAGTATGTTCGGATATCGGCATGAATGCCCTGCGCCTGGGCGTACTCGGCATCCAGTTCGGGCAAGAGGGTGAAGATCGAGCCGTCGCGTCCGAACCAGAGATACACGGGTCGCTCGGTGACGGCGTAGAAGAAGCCGACGAGATACGCGACGTCGCCGGGAACCGTGACGATCAGTCCGTCCAGTTGCTCGTCAGCGAGGCGAGCGCGTACCCGATCCTGCACGCGTCGGTAGAAGTCATCAGAGAGCAGCATCAGATCCCCCTCAGGCGCGGATCGCGCGAATCGTTGTATCGGATGCCGGCGACGGTGGCCGCGAGCACGAGCACGAGAATCGCCAGCGACGGGAACAGGGTCTGCCACCAGGCCGTGGCGATCACGCCCGACCGTTGCGCATTGAGCAGAATGCGCCCCCACGACCAGGTGCTCGGATCCCCCATCCCCAGGAAGCTCAGCCCCGCTTCGGAGATGACGGCCCTCGCCGCCTGAAGCAGCACGCTCACGACGACCAGCGGCATCACTGCGGGGAGCACCTCGGACGCGAGGATCCGGATGGGCCCGGCTCCGAGGACCCTGGCGCCGTCGATGTACGGCATGGACGAGACGACCAGGGCGTTCGAGCGGATCAGGCGAGCGACCTCCGCCCACGAGAGCACACCGATGACGACGGTGAGCGTGAACACGCTCGGTCCGGCAAGAGCGGTCACCAGGATCATCAACGGGAGGAGCGGCAGCGAGAGCATCACGTCGGTGAGCGTCGTCACGATCGGGTCCAGTCGCCGCACGTAAGCGCCCACGAGACCCAGGGTCGTACCGATGAGGATCGCGATGACGGATGCCGCGATGCCCACGGTCAGGCTGACTCTGGTGCCCCACACCACCTGGGCGAACACGTCCTGCCCCAGGTCGTCGGTCCCGAACCAGTGCGCGGCGGAGGGCGGCTGGAGGATGTCTGTGCCGAGGCCCCCAGGTTTGTCGACGACCATCGGACCGAAGATCGCCGTGAGGAGGAAGAGCACGAGGACCGAGACGGACAGCCAGCCGGAGGGCGCCGCAAAGTACCCTCCACTCCGTCTGCGGCGGCGCGCCGTCATCGCATCGAGGTTCGTCGCTGCGGGAAGTGTGGTGCTCATGTGCGGATCCTGGGGTTGAGGAACATGGCGATGAGATCGGTGAGGAGGTTCGCCACGACGACGGTGAGCGCGAGAATCACGAACGCACCCTGAAGCATCGGGTAGTCCAACTGCTGCACGGACTCGTAGATGAGGCGCCCCACTCCGGGGTAGGCGAAGATCGTCTCGGTGAGCACCGCTCCGCCGACCAGGGTGCCCAGTTGCAGGCCCATGAGCGTGAGGGCCGGAATGAAGGCGTTGCGCAGTGCGTGTCGCCAGATCGTGCGCCGAGGTGCATAGCCGCGCGAGCGCGCGCTCTTGATGTAGTCCTCACCCAGCACCTCGAGCATGTTGGTGCGGAGGGTGAGGGCGTAGGGCCCCACCTGGACAAGCACGAGTGAGAAGAGCGGAAGCGCCAGGTGCTGCAGAAGGCTCAGGTAGGCCGCCGCTCCCCTGGTGTCCGGATCGATCGCCCCACCGATCGGGAACAGCTGCAGGTTCGCCGCGAACACCACCAGGAGCAGGATGGCGACACTCGGCACGAACAGCGCGTTGCTGGTGATGCCCAGGAACTGGACGAGCTTGTCGACGGCCTTGCCCCGCCCGACAGCCGCGTAGACGCCGAGCGGAATGCCGATGAGGATCGTCAGGATGAACGCGGAACCTGCCAGGAGCAGCGTCCAGGGGAGCCGGTCCATGATGATCTCGCCGACCGGCACCAGTTGCCGGAACGACG
>Ga0308157_10008051_pt1 | contig 12089 bp, 13 predicted proteins | sample PhyBR1_FD_201035 | JGI IMG/M metagenome (GOLD analysis project Ga0308157, IMG submission 201035) | Phyllosphere microbial communities from UC Gill Tract Community Farm, Albany, California, United States - DLSLB.R1 | ecosystem: Host-associated > Plants > Phyllosphere > Unclassified | place: USA...
AAAAACTCAATTTTCCTTCGTATACTTTTCGTTTCAAAAATAGCGAAAATAAAGTATGTATATTTGATGTCATCAGGAAAAAATTCATCATTCTAACCCCGGAAGAATGGGTTCGTCAACATGTTGTTCACTATTTATTAGAAGAAAAAAAATACCCTAAATCATTGATTAATGTTGAAAAAGTTTTAATGGTCAATGGGTTACGCAAACGCTATGATGTTGTGGTTTTCAATCCAAATGGCACTATTTTTATATTAATCGAATGCAAAGCTCCCGAGGTAAAAATTGCACAGACTACTTTTGACCAAATTGCACGATATAATATGACGCTCTCGGCGGAGTTTTTGATGGTTACCAATGGCTTAAATCATTATTTTTGCCTAATGGATTTCGAAAACGAAAAATATGAGTTTTTGAGAGAGTTGCCAGATTATAATGTAACTAAAAAGGATATAGAGAATAGCATCTAGACTTTATAATATTAAAATAAATTTCTTTGAAAAAAATAGCTGTAGTTATACTGAATTGGAATGGTGTAAAATTGTTAGAACAGTTTTTGCCTTCCGTAATTCAATTTTCGCCCGAAGCGACGATATATGTTGCCGATAACGCTTCAACAGATGGATCGATACAATTTGTACAAGACAATTATCCGTCGGTCAATATTGTACAAAACAAAAGCAATAAAGGCTTTGCTGGCGGCTATAATGATGCTTTACAACATATAAATGCCGAGTTTTACGCTCTTGTCAATTCAGATATCGAAGTAACCGAAAATTGGCTGCAACCGATATTAAAAACATTCGCATCTGAACCAAGCACAGCAATTATTCAGCCTAAGATTTTAGATTTTAAAAGAAAAGATTATTTCGAGTATGCTGGCGCCGCAGGTGGATTTATTGACAAATATGGATATCCATTTTGCCGAGGCCGCATTTTTGATACGTTAGAAAAAGATAACGGACAATATAATGATGCAACTGAAATTTTTTGGGCTTCGGGTGCCTGTTTTTTTATTCGAAGTAAAGTTTATAAAGAATTAAACGGCTTTGACGAAGATTTTTTTGCCCATCAGGAAGAAATTGATTTATGCTGGAGAGCAATAAATAAAGGGCACATCATTAAATACATTTCAGAATCAATTGTTTATCATGTTGGAGGAGCAACTTTGCAGCAATCTAATCCACAAAAAACGTTTTTAAACTTTAGAAATTCACTGTTAATGTTAACAAAAAATCTGCCACAAAAAAATCTTTTAACAGTGATTTTTAGCAGATTAGTTCTAGATGGAATCGCTGGAGTAAAATTTATTTTTTCTGGACAATTTGCTCATTGTTGGGCAATTATACGTGCGCATTTCACATTTTATTGTTTATTTTCTAAAAATTTTAACAAAAGAGAAAAAAAACAGATTTCTACATACTTTAAAACCAAAAGCGTCGTTTATGGTTATTATGTAAAAAGTGGCACAGTTTTTGGTGACATAATTTAACAATAATTTACATTTAAAATTAACATTTAACAACTAACTTTGTCAAACACGTTTAATTAAAATTACGATCTATGAAAAAAATAATGATCACTTTATCGGCTTTAGCACTTTTGACTTCTTGTGTATCAAAAAAGCAATATGCAGCTTTGGAAGCTAAGAACAAGGAAACGCAGGATTTATTGAACACTTGTACAGTAAAATTAAATTCTTGTTTGGAGGAAAAAGCAGGTCTTACTGCAACAGTTGCAGGTTTGAAAGAAACAAATCAACATTTGATCTCTACATCTAAAGATATGACAGTTCTATCTACTAAAGGAGCTGAAAATATTGAGAAAGCTTTAGAGTCTATCAAAGAAAAAGATTTAAAAATCAGCAGAATGCAAGATGCTTTAACCAAAAAAGACAGTGTTACACTTGCAGTTGTTACTAGTTTGAAATCAGTTGTTGGATTGGATGACAAAGACATCGAAATCAATGTTGATAAAGGAGTGGTTTTCATTTCTATCTCAGATAAAATGTTATTTAAAAGTGGTAGCTATGAAGTAAGTGACAAAGCAAAAGGTGTTTTGGCTAAAGTTGCTAAAGTAGTTAATGACAAACCAGATTTTGAATGTATGGTAGAAGGTCACACTGATACTGATGTATTAAAAGGAAATTCTTGTTTAATTGACAACTGGGATTTGAGCGTTAAACGTTCTACTTCTATCATCCGTATTTTATCAGGTGATTTAGGAGTTAATCCAGCTCAATTAATTGCTGCAGGTAGAAGTTCATACGTACCTTTGGTTCCAAATGATTCTCCAGAAAATAAATCTAAAAACAGAAGAACTCGTATCTACGTAATGCCAAAAATAGATCAGTTCTATGATATGGTTGAAAAAGAAATGAAAAAACAACCGGGAGCTCCAGCAACAGCACCAGTTCAAAAATAATTCTTTCAATAGTTTTATAAAAAACGCTTCGAGATTTCGAAGCGTTTTTTTTTATTCAAAAGGATGATGAGATTAGAATATTTAAAATATAAATCCTCCTGTACTTTATAATGCTATGATTCTTTGAAACCTTCCATGATGAGTTATAGAAACAGGCTTGGTTATATTATTATTCAAAAAATAAGGAATTCCATTATTTTTTTTGATATTATCTAATGTTTGCAAGGATTTAATTTTGGAGAAATTAGCTGTCTCGGAAACAGCTTCAGAATAAATGTACAAATTAGTAATCTCCGTTTGAGTGTGGAATTCAAAATCATCAATTGTTACTGTACCCGAATTTTCATCTTTATACATACATTCTAACATCGAAGGGAAATACCCTCTTATACCAGTTAAACGATTGTAGATTTTATAGGCAGCTTCTTTCCTTGTCCATAAATTCCAAATCATAATTTCTGGATTTGGACTATTATGAATCAATTCTTGTTCTTGGATTGAAAAAATTTTTTCTAAAAAACCTTTTCGCGTCCAATTGCTTTCTTCCCTTGCTAAGTTAAAATCCACGATATCGTTCCCAATCATATAGCATGCCTTATTTATCTTTAAGTAACTCTGTTTCAATAATTCCAATAGCTTGTTTGACAGTCACCATATTTTTCATTGACTCATTATCAATCATGACATCAAATTTCTCCTCAATATCCAGTATCACATCCACCAGATTTGCAGAGTTTATTTTTAAATCATTAATAAAATCTGTTTCTTCGGTAAGTGAATTAAAAGCTTCCTGATCTTGAACATATGGTTTTATAATATGCTTCAATTGTTCTAGTACTGTTTCTTTATCCATAAAACTTCATTTTAATGAGTTAACTATTAAATAATTGGATTACTAATATATCATTTTTTTTAAAACAACACATCCGTTTACATCTCCAAATCCAAAACTGGCTTTTATAATAATATTTATATCTTCTTCAATCAATTGCAAAGGAACGCAAGAAGGATCAATAATTGCTTTAATTTCAGGATGCAAATCTTCACAATTGCGATTTGGAAAAATAAATCCCTGATGTAGTTGTAAAACCGTTGCAACACTTTCAATACTTCCTGCCGCAGATAAACAATGACCCACAGTAGATTTTAACGAATTTATATAAGGAAAATTGTCTCCGCTACGTTTTAACGCTGCACTCCAATTGGAAATTTCCAAACTATCTTTGGTCGTAGCAGTGAGATGACCGTTAATGGCATCAACCTCTTGTCTGGTAATTCCAGAATTCGTCATTGCTTGCTCAATACATCTTTGCACTGCAATCGGATTCGGAGCTGTCAACGATCCTAAACCTCTTTGCCCTCCGGAATTTATAGATCCACCTAAAACTTCGGCGTATATTCTTGCTCCACGTGCTAAGGCGGTATCCAAATCTTCAAGTACCAAAGCTCCTGCACCACTCGCGGGAACAAATCCTGAAGCACTTTCAGACATTGGTCTTGATCCAATTTCAGGAGAATCATTATGCTTAAAAGTACACACCCGCATCGCATCAAAACCGCCCCAAATGTAAGGTCCAGAATCACTTGTACTTCCTGCCAGAATCCGCTTGGCTTGACCAGATTGTATTCGGTCATAAGCCATGATAATACTTTCGGTTCCTGTAGTGCAGGCAGAAGAATTACTTGAAACCTGATTTCCTAAACCTAATTTTCCTCCCAAATAAGCACTTACGCCACTATTCATAGTTTGAAGTACGGAGGTACTTCCTAAATTCCTAACTTTAAAATCGTCGATTTTATAAATGCTTTCTCGTAGTTTTTCTATTCCAGAGGAGCCGGTTCCAAAAATAGTTCCGCTATCCCAATCAGGTTCGTCTAGTGTTTCTATTGGTAAACCAGCGTCTTTCCAGGCATCTATTCCAGCAATTACACCATATAAAACTCCGGATGAATTGAAGTTTTTTAATTCTAATTCGGTAAAATAGTGCAAGGCTAATTCTGTAGACACCTCTGGCATTCCCGCAATTTGACAGGAGAATTTTAATTTTTCTAATTCTTCAAAATGCTTTATACCTGAAATTCCATTTTTAATAGCATGTTGAAACGCATCAAGTCCTACCCCATTTGGAGCAACTACACCCAGACCAGTAATTACAACTCGTTTTTTCATGTTCTTCAATCCATATTCATCATACCAGAAATCACGCCTTTGCAAATGATGTCACCATTAGCATTTTTCATAATGACATTACATTTCAGTTTGCCAAATCTAAAGTATATTTTTTCTGAGACGACCGTTACTTTTTCTTTTGGATAAACTACTTTTAAAAATTCAATATCTGTTGATGTTAAAGCTATTACCGTATTTGAATTTACTTTATCATTTAATAAAAAAATACCAAGACAAACCAATCCGATTTGCGCCATAACCTCAGTTAAAATCACTCCTGGCGTAACGGGATTATCTTTAAAATGTCCTTTGTAAAAATCCAGATTTTCGTCAAAAGTATATTCTCCCTCCACTCCGTTTTCATCGATTTTAAGAATTCGATCTACAAACAAAAATGGTTTTGAATACGGCAATTTTGAAAGTATTTCAGTTTTGTCCATTAATTTTAAGTATAATTTTTAGAATTTCAATAATATTCTTTGTGCAGAAAATCCAGGACCAAAACTCAACATCAATCCTTTTGAACCTTTCTTAGGCTTTTTATCAATAAAACGCTCCAAAACGTACAGAACTGTAGCGCTAGACATGTTTCCGTATAATTTTAAAACTTCTTTTGTATCGTCAATATTTTTTCCATGACTAGAAAATAGATCTTCTACAATCTGAATAATTTTCTTTCCCCCTGGATGAAAAATTAAATGATCAATATCACTAATTGCTAAATTGTTTTTTTCTAAAAAAGGGTGGACTATCGCATCAAAATGGGAAGCAATCGTATCTGGAACTTCTATATCCAAGACCATTTGCAATCCAGAATTAGTCAGTTTAAAACCCATCATATCAATGTTATCGTAGAAATGATACATTTCCTCTGCCAGAATTTCAACTCCGTCTTCATCTTCATCAGATGAAAGTAAAACGCAGGCAGCACCGTCACCAAAAATAGCCGCGCTCACGATATTTGCCATCGAAAAATCATCTAATTGAAAAGTAGCTGTAGGACTTTCTATAGCAATAACAGCAGCTTTTGTTCCCGGATTGGCTTTTAGAAAATTTTTAGCATATATAATACCCGAGATTCCGGCTGCACAGCCCATCTCGGTAACTGGAAGGCGCACAATATCTTGTCGCAATTTTAAACTATTTATTAGATACGCATCCAATGACGGAATCATAATCCCAGTACAACTAACCGTAATGATATAATCCAATTCATCAGGTGACCATTGCGCTTTTTTTAAAGCTTTATCCAAAACTTTTTCTCCAAGTTCGATGGCTTCTTTGCAATAAATATCGTTTTTATCTTCGAAAGACGTCTTTTCAAAAACAAGTGCCGGATCCATAATGGAGTACCGTTTATCCACTTCGGCATTTTCAAAAATTTTCTTCACTTTACGAATAAAACGCTCCTCTTGTCCCGCTAACCAAATATCCAAAAAAGGAAGAATTTCCGCTGTTGTCCTTGAGAACTTAGGCAATTCTTTGGTAACACATTTTATTTTCACACTCATTATTTCCCAGGTAATTTTGATATTAAAATCAAGACTTTTATTTTTCGACTATCCATTGGTAACGGAATGCCCATTTCCACTGAATGTCATATTTTTTAAAATTTAATCTTTCTGAAAACGCAATTAGTTCTCTTTTTTTGAAACCTCTTAAAATAGAAATTAAACCATCTTTTCTAGACATTTCATTCAATCCAAAAACAAAACAAATCGCTTGAAACAATCGATATGCGACAGCACTCCGATGCAAATCATTTACAATAATGCCAAGCTTTGAATTGCTGTAAAACTGCTCTAATAATTTTAGAATTTCATCATTTTTAAAGTGATGTAACGTCAACGTACAAAGAACAATATCGTATTTTAGCTCATTAAAAGATTCGTCAAAAATATTTTCACATCTATAACTGATATTGGAATAATCTTTAGACAAATCGATTGCATAATGTACTGTGAAACTGTTGGCGTCGATTCCAATTAACTTCAGATTTAAATTGTTTTTTAAACCAAAATCAGCTAGTTTTCTTAACATGTCTCCGTTGCCACAACCAACGTCTACAATTGTAATCAGATCTGATTTCGGGACATTTTTAAGCAACTTTTTAACTCCTTCCAAAGTCAATTGATTGCCTCCTAAAAGTTGGTTTATTCGGGCAATTTTATCCAAAGCCGATTTCAAATCATTTCCTTCGATAGTAAAATCATCCATTATCTCGGATTCATCAGTTCTATAGCGTGTTTTTAGAAACATGTTTTTTTTAATCTTTAATAACTATTGGCTTACCGTGAGTTTGTTTTATGATAAAAGGCAATAACATAGGGAATGTAAGTATTATTTTCATCAGCACAATAGAAACATTGGAATTTTGTAATAAAAATGCTAAAACCCTGCCAATTCTTATTCTTTTTATAAAATTACGCTTCCATTCGCTTTCATACATTTTCACTAATTGCTCTGTTGATTTGATTTCGTTGTTATAAAATTTCTCAATCAGTTCACAGACAATTTTTGCGCTATGAATCGCCATTGCCATTCCGTTCCCGCACAAAGGATGAATTAAACCTGCGGTATCTCCAATCATTAAGATATGATTTTCTACCAGTGCTTTTTTATTAAATGACACTTGACTAATGGTTAGTGGATTATCAAAAATCATTTCGGAATTTTTAAAAACAGATTTCAAATGTGGATTTTTAGCAAGAACCTGATTTTGGAACTCTTCAATGTTTTTGTGTTTTTTAAAGGAAGCATAAGTCACCAAATAACAAATGTTTGTAGCATCATTTTCTACTTTTGAAACACCACAATAACCGCCTTCAAAATTGTGTAAACCAACTAAGTCATCTGGAAAATTACCTGAATAATGTGCCTTCACAGCTAACCAATGAGATTTTTTTAATGCAAATTCACGCTTTAATTTTAGATCAATATTTGAACGTTTACCAAAAGCACCAATAACAATCCGTGAATTTATGATTTTTCCATCGGAAGTAGAAACCGTAAAAATATCATTCTGATAAATAATATCTTCGACATTATCCTGAAAGATTTCGCATCCATTTTGTATCGCTTTTTTATACAGAAAATAATCAAAAGCATAACGGCTGACTCCAAACCCGCCGAGAGGTAAATCGCAGTGAATCGTTTGTCCATCAATAGTTGAAAATTCTAATTTGGAAATCCGAGTGGGTTTTAATTCTGATATATCTAACGAAAGCCAATTCAGATATGGCAAAATTTCATTGGAAACATATTCTCCGCAAACTTTATGTTTGGGATATTCATTTTTTTCGATCAACAGTACTTTCAATCCAATTTTTGACAAATGAATAGCTGCCGTAAGTCCAGCCAACCCTCCTCCAACAATTGTAATTTCTTTAGAAATATTCATAGCAAATAATTATGACAGAAAATTATGTTTAATGTGAAAATACGTAAAATGTTGGCACAAAAGCGAATTCAATACTTGTTTTATTTCGCGACTACAAAGCAGGAAAATTAAAATTTTGGAACTTGCTTTTTGAATTTTCTAGTCCTATATTTGCTTTCCAATAAAAAATTCTATGGAACAATTTGTAGTATCGGCCCGTAAATATCGTCCACAAACATTTAAAGATGTTGTGGGACAAAAAGCGATTACCAATACTTTACTTAACGCCATAGAAAGCAACCACTTAGCTTCGGCGCTTTTGTTTACCGGACCTCGTGGGGTTGGAAAAACGACTTGTGCCCGTATTTTGGCCCGAAAAATAAATCAGCCGGGATATGATGATCCAAACGAAGATTTTGCGTTTAATGTATTCGAATTAGATGCTGCTTCAAACAATTCTGTTGATGATATCCGAAATTTAATTGACCAGGTTCGTATTCCTCCACAAACAGGACAATACAAAGTCTATATTATTGATGAGGTTCACATGTTGTCTTCGGCGGCTTTTAATGCGTTTTTGAAAACATTAGAAGAACCACCAAAACACGCCATTTTTATATTGGCAACCACCGAAAAACACAAAATTATTCCAACGATTTTATCTCGTTGTCAAATATTTGATTTCAAAAGAATTACCGTAAAAGATGCCAAAGAACATCTTGCAGATGTAGCAACAAGTCAAGGAGTTGCTTTTGAGGACGATGCTTTACATATTATTGCCCAAAAAGCTGATGGTGCGATGCGTGATGCTTTGTCTATTTTTGACAGAGTCGTTTCTTTTTGCGGAAATAACTTAACTCGTCAGGCTGTAACCGAAAACTTGAATGTTTTGGATTACGAAACCTACGTAAATATTACCGATTTAATTCTGGAAAATAAAATTCCAGATTTATTGATGGCATTTAACGATATTCTTGCCAAAGGATTTGATGCACATCATTTTGTTTCTGGTTTGGCAAGCCATTTCAGAGATTTGTTAGTGAGTAAAACACCGTCAACGCTTGTATTACTCGAAGTTGGGGAACAAGCACAAAAAATGTATGGCATTCAGGCACAAAAATGCAGCCAGGATTTTTTATTAAAAGGAATCGAAATCGCAAATGATAGTGATTTGAAATACAAATCGAGTCAAAACCAGCGACTACTTGTCGAACTTTGTTTGATGCAACTTGCCTCTATCACTTATGATGGAGAAAAAAAAAAGTTGAGCAATTTATAATCCCTCCTACTTATTTTAGAAAAACAGATTATTCTATAGTTGAAGTTTCTAAAAAAGAAGAAATTAAAGCCGATAATAAAATCCCGGAACCAAAAGCAGAAACCACTGAAACTGCAAAACCCCATGGTCCAGTGGTTGAAAAACCACAAATTCAACCTGTAACTCCAACATCACCAGGAAACGAAACTAAATTTTCGGCTTTATCGCTTTCTAGTATTCGTGCCAAAAAGAATTTAGAAGAAAGCCTAAAAGGTTTTGTAAAAGAGGACAATAACACAGTACTTCCAACAGAAGCGTTTACAGAAACCCAAATGCTTTTATATTGGACCAAATACGCAGAACGATTAGGCAGCAAAGGATTCAAAATCATGGAATCTTTACTATTAATTAATGATCCAAAATTAGATGGTACCAAAATTACTTTTGAATTACCAAACGAAGGCTCCAAACTCGATTTTGAAAAGGAAATGATTGGACTTTTGGGATATCTACGCGGTCATTTGCACAATCACGATATCACAATCGAGGTAAATGTAAATGAAAGCATAGAAATCAAAAGAAGTTTTACTGATCAGGATCGTTATAATCGCTTTTTGGAAATCAATCCAAATATTGAATTATTAAGAACAACTTTCGGTTTAGATTTAGATGCTTAAAATAATTATTTGTATTTTTTACACAAATGAAAATTTAATACCATAAAATGCTATTTTTGTAGAAACCGACAACGTATTATAACGTTATATTAGACTTTTGTAACGACTAAAAAACTAGAAAAAAATGGAAAACAAATTAGCAAATCCTGCACCTTTAGGCCTTCTTGGCTTTGGAATGACAACAATCCTATTAAACATTCATAATTTGGGATTTTTTCCTGTGAGTGCTGTAATTATATCGATGGGTATATTTTATGGTGGTTTGGCACAAATAATTGCAGGAATATTATCATTTAAAAACGGAAAAACATTCGCGGGAACCGCTTTTACTTCTTATGGATTCTTTTGGATATCGTTGGTTGGAATTTGGCTTTTTCCAAATACAGGATTTGAAATGGCTGGAAAAACTCCCGCAGCATTTTTTGGTTGCTATTTAGCACTTTGGGGGATTTTCACTGCTTTCATGTGGTGGGGAACTTGGGGAGGCAGTAAAGTACAGCAATTTGTATTCCTATCATTAACTATTTTATTTTTCGTTTTGGCTACCGAAAAAATTACTGAAATTGAAGCATTAGCGCCAGTTGCAGGCGCAATCGGAGTTATTTGTGGTGGAAGCGCTTTCTATTTAGCAATGGCTGAACTTTTAGAAGAAGTGAAAAACGAAAAGGTTTTACCTTATTAAAAAAAACATCTCTCCTCAAATTTGCTTTTACTGAATTTAAATTTTTATAAAAAAGGCTCAAAATGTTTGGAAACGTTTTGAGCCTTTTTTTATATCCTATATTAGTTAGCTTAAAGAAAATCTTCATTTTTGTCGAATCAAATTCAACGTATCTAACTGCTAAATCTTTCAATTGGTAAATTTTCTAAATGCCAATCCAATTCAGGATTGTACCATAATTGACCTTTTGAAACTATTAGAGGGCAATCAAAATTATTCGTATACAATGCTCCTGTTCCCAATCCTTGAGGCATCGGATTGTTAAGTGTAAAAGTCCATTGAGAAATTGCATTCAATCCAATATTACTTTCTAAGGCCGAAGTAATCCACCAACCAATATTGTATTTCTCAGCTAATGTTATCCATTCTTTTGTCCCTTTGAATCCACCAACAAAACTAGGTTTCAAAATGATGAATTGTGGCTTGATTTTAAGCAGTAGATTTTCTTTTTCTTCTAAAGTAAATATTCCAATTAGCTCTTCATCCAAAGCGATAGGAAATGGAGTCGTTTCACATAGTTCTGACATACTGTCAGTATTGTTTTTTTGAACAGGTTGTTCAATGCTATGTAATTCAAATTCAGATAATTGATTTAATTTATATAAAGCTTCATTTAAATCAAAAGCACCGTTTGCATCAACTCTGATTTCTATCTGTTCCGCAGTGAAATGTTGTCTAATAAAGCGTAATAATTGTAGTTCTTTATCAAAATCTATAGCTCCAATTTTGAGTTTTATGCAACGAAAACCATTGGCTAATTTCTCTTCAATTTGTTGCTTCATAAAGCCTTCTTCTCCCATCCAGACTAAACCATTTATTTCTATTGATTTGTTTCCGGTAGTAAAATCAGAAGGAAAAAGTAAAAACGGATTTTCACTTTCTAAAGACAAAAAAGCCATTTCGATTCCAAACTGAATGGATGGAAATTCTAGTAATTCATTCCAAAGTTTATCTTTTCCTAAATGAATATTAGCACAAGTCCATTGTAATTTTTCTTCATAATCGGGACGATCATCAGCACTTAATCCTCTCAAAATTCCGCACTCGCCTATCCCTTTTTTTCCTCCGTGTTCCAAAATAATAAACCACGTTTCTTTTTCGGTCATTACACCACGAGAAGTTCCTGATGGTCTTTTGAAATTTAGAATATACTTATGGTAGGTTGCTTTCATTTTTACTTCAATTAAAACTATTCTTTATACACTTTTAAAACACGTTCAAAATCCACGTTTTGAATTCCAGCTTTTTGAAACGCTTTGAAATCTTGTTCAGTTTTTTGAGTCCAACTTAAACTATCAGTTACGTTTTGATTTTTGTATTTATTATAGATTTTTTTGGCTTCTTTGTAATTATTATTAAGTAAATACGCGTGAGCTAAATTTAATTGAATCAATAATTCGGTATTGTCGCGTTTTTCTCCTTCCTGCAAATATTTTAAAGCTTTTCCGTATTGCTTTGTC
>Ga0308157_10008052_pt1 | contig 12088 bp, 13 predicted proteins | sample PhyBR1_FD_201035 | JGI IMG/M metagenome (GOLD analysis project Ga0308157, IMG submission 201035) | Phyllosphere microbial communities from UC Gill Tract Community Farm, Albany, California, United States - DLSLB.R1 | ecosystem: Host-associated > Plants > Phyllosphere > Unclassified | place: USA...
GTTGTATGTATTCCTTCTGGTATTACTGAAGTGGAGATGAGAGCGGTGAAGGAATCTTGTGAGAGAGTAAACGGAAAAGAAGTTTACTTGATTCATGAACCAATGGCGGCGGCAATTGGTATTGGTATTGATATTATGCAACCTAAAGGAAACATGATTGTCGATATCGGAGGTGGTACAACAGAAATTGCTGTTATCGCTTTAGGCGGAATTGTTTGTGACAAATCTGTAAAAATTGCAGGTGACGTTTTCACAAATGATATCGTTTATTACATGCGTACACAGCACAACTTATTTGTTGGGGAAAGTACTGCTGAAAAAATTAAAATTCAAATTGGAGCGGCAATCGAAGATTTAGATGGCCCACCAGAAGATATGTCAGTTCAAGGTAGAGATTTGCTTACGGGTAAACCAAAACAAGTAGATGTTTCTTACCGTGAAATCGCAAAAGCATTAGACAAATCTATTCAGCGTATCGAAGATGCGGTAATGGAAACATTATCTCAGACTCCGCCTGAGTTAGCAGCAGATATCTACAACACAGGTATCTATTTAGCTGGTGGAGGATCTATGTTAAGAGGTCTTGACAAACGTATCTCTCAAAAAACAGATTTACCAGTTTATATTGCTGAAGATCCTTTGAGAGCTGTTGTTCGCGGTACAGGAATGGCTCTTAAAAACATTGCTAAATTTAAAAGCATCTTAATTAAATAAGATTCAAAATAATAATCAATTTACTTTTATAAGGGTCAAATTACAACCTTTTGACCCTTGTAAAAACTGAAACCTTTAAGCATATCCTGAAACAAAATAACCAGACAAGAAATGCAGCAAATATTTAATTTCCTTATAAGAAACAGTAATCGATTGCTGTTTTTGCTGCTTTTAGGTATTTCGTTAGGACTCACGATTCAATCTCATTCTTACCACAGAAGCAAAATAATCAGTTCTGCAAATTTCTTAAGCGGAGGTGTTTATGAAAAAATCAATCGTGTTAATGAATACATGAATTTAAGAGCTGAAAACGACGAACTTGTACTTGAGAACGCAAGATTAAAAAGTCTTTTATTCAACAAAGAAGACACATCAAAATTGCCTTTACCTGATACCATTAAAGGGGTAAAACCTGCTGACATCATTGTATCAAAAGTAATTCATAACACATACAGCACACACGAAAACTTTCTTACTTTAAATTCTGGATCTAACGAAGGCGTTAAACCAGATATGGGAGTAATAAACAGTTTAGGAATTGTGGGTATCATAGATGATACGTCTCCAAGATATTCTACTGTTGTGAGTATTTTGAACATGAAATCCAGAATTAATGCCAAGTTAAAAAAATCAAATCATTTTGGTTCTTTAACATGGGATGGAAAAAGCACTGGATTTGTACAGCTAAGAGATGTACCGAGATTAGCTTCAGTTAAAAAAGGAGATACAATTGTAACAGGAGGACAATCTGTAATTTTCCCTGAAGGAATCAACATTGGAACCGTTGAAACGATTTACAAAGAGACTCAAACAAGTTTTTATGTTATAAAAGTTAAACTTTTTAACGACATGACAAACTTAGGACACGTTTACATTATCAAGAGCAAAGACAGAGAGGAACTTATTAATTTAGAAAACAAAGAAAAAAATGAATAGCGCTCTGTTAGTCAATATTTTTCGATTTATTATGTTACTGGCAATTCAGATTGTTATTTTCAACAATATGAATTTCTTGGGATATATAAGTCCGTTTCCGTATATCTTGTATATCATTCTTTACCCAGTAAACAGCAATAAAGCTGGATTAATTATCTCAAGCTTTTTCTTAGGATTAATTATGGATATGTTCTGCAATTCTGGCGGGATACATGCCACTGCGTGTGTTATTTTAGCCTATTACAGGCCTTATATTTTTAAATTTTCTTTTGGTTTAAGTTATGAGTATCAAACCATTAAACTGAATGAATCTTTAACCCCAGAACGGTTTTCATTTATATTGGTTTCGGTTCTAATGCATCATATTGTATTGTTTGTTTTAGAAGCCTTCCAGTTCAAATTTATCTGGGACATTTTGCTTCGAACCTTATTTAGTTCTATCTTTACTATAATCACCTCAATAATAATAATTTATCTTATTAAGCCCAATAAACGATGAGAAAAGTCTTGCTGCCCACTATAATTATTATTGCAGCGTCTTTGCTAGTGATTAGGATTTTTTACCTGCAGATTATTGATGATTCTTTTAAACTGAAATCAGAAAATAATGCAATAAAAAAAGTATATGACTACCCTGAAAGAGGTTATATTTATGATCGTAACGGAAAACTTCTTGTTGCGAATCAGGCTTCTTATGACATCATGGTTATTCCTAGAGATATAAAAAAGGATTTAAATATTGCCGAATTTTGCGCTCTTTTGAATATTACTGAAGAAGAATATCATAAGCGTATTGAAAAAGCAAAAGTCTACAGCCCAAGGCTCCCTTCTGTTTTTTTATCACAGTTGAATAAAAATGAATTTGCTGCTTTTCAAGAAAAAATCAGAAAATATGATGGCTTTTATTTCCAAAAAAGATCACTTCGTGACTACGAAGTAGATTACGGGGCAAACATTTTTGGTTTTATTACTCAGGTAAATGAAAAACAAATTGAGAAGAATCCGTACTATAACAGTGGAGATTTAATTGGAAAGCAAGGTGTAGAAGAAAGCTATGAAGAAATTTTACGCGGAATAAAAGGTGTAAAATACATTCAAAAAGACAAATACAATAGAGAAATTGGCCCTTATAAAGAAGGAAAATACGACACTATTGCCGTTGCTGGAGAAGACATTAATTTAACAATCGATGCTGAACTTCAAAAATATGGTGAAGAATTAATGATTAATAAGCGAGGTGGAATTGTTGCTATTGAGCCAAAATCTGGAGAAATTCTAGCATTGGTTACAGCTCCTTCTTATGATCCAGGTATTTTAGTAGGGCGTCAGAGATCTAAAAATTATACGCTTTTATATCATGATTCTATTGCAAAACCTTTATATGACAGAGGACTTTTAGCAGAGTATCCTCCAGGTTCTCCATTCAAAATCCTGACTGGTCTGGTCGCACTTCAAGAAGGTGTTATAAATGAACAAACTACTTTCATGTGTCACCACGGATTTAGTTATGGTGGAGGCCGTTTTATGAAATGCCACGGTTTTGGTCCGCATCAATTGCATAACGGAATTTACAATTCTTGCAACACTTATTTTGGCCAAGCCTACATGCTGACAATCAACAAGTACAAAGATCCTGGAAAAGCTGTAGATGTTTGGAGCAGTCACGTAAAAAGTTTTGGTTTAGGTCAGTTTATGGGTTATGATTTACCTACTGGAAAACGAGGAAATATCCCGACTTCTAAAACATATAAAAGAATCTATCCTAACGGCGGATGGAGAAGCTCAACTATTGTATCTAATGCAATTGGTCAGGGAGAGGTTTTGATGACACCTATTCAATTGGCCAATATGATGGCAACTGTTGCAAATCAGGGTTATTATTATACTCCTCATATCATTAAAAAAATTGAAGGCGAAAAAATAGACGAAAAGTTCACAACAAAACATGTGACTACGGTTGATCAAAAATATTTCCCACCAGTTATCAGCGGATTATTTGATGTGTATAATAAGGGTACAGCTTATGCTCTTAGAGTAGAAGGAATCGATATTTGTGGAAAAACTGGTACCGCTGAGAACTTTGCTAAAATAAACGGCAAAAGAACACAGCTTAAAGATCACTCTATATTTGTTGCTTTTGCACCAAAAGACAATCCAAAAATTGCTATTGCCGTTATGATTGAAAATGGAGGTTTTGGAGCAACAGTTGCAGGTCCGATTGCTAGTTTAATGATTGAGAAATATCTAAGAAAGAAAATTACAAGAACCGATCTAGAAATAAGAGTATTAAACAAAAGCTTACTTTCAGAATATGCTAAAGTAGGCGGAATAAGTGATGCTCTTAAAATTGAATCTGTTCCAAAAGATTCAGTTTTACAAGCAAAAATTGTAAAACCAAAAACACAAGCCACAACGGCGCCAAAAACTGAAGTTAAAAAAACAGCAGTAGACACTACTAAAGAAAACTAAGAAAGATTATTTCAAATGAAAAATCAAAGTGTAAAAAATAATATTGATTGGATAAGTGTCTTTATCTACATTGCGCTGGTAACTTTAGGTTGGCTGAATATTTATTCGTCTTCTTTATTATCTACCGATGGAACGTACCAAAAACAGCTGATTTTTATCTGCTGTACTATTCCATTGATATTTGTTGTGCTTTTTGTTGATGGTAAATTTTACGAAAAATATGCGAGTATTATCTTCGGAGTTTCCTTATTGTCTCTTGCTGGATTATTTCTTTTCGGAAAAACCATAGCGGGACAGCGATGCTGGTATGCCATAGGAAGCTTCACTTTACAGCCTTCTGAGTTTGCAAAAGCAGCAACTTCTCTTGCATTGGCCAAATATTTAAGTGACACACAAATCAACTTAAAAGAAACCAATAGACAAATTCAAGCTTTAGCTATTATGCTATTGCCTGTAATATTGATTTTACCACAGCCAGATCCTGGAAGTGCTTTAATTTATAGTGCGTTCATTCTTGTTTTATATAGAGAAGGTTTGCCTTCTTGGTATGTATGGACAGCATTTATAACTATTGCGCTTTTCGTTCTTACTTTAGTTTTAGAACCATACGCTGTTATCGGAATGGCATTTGTCGTGTTAGCAATTATACACTTTAAAGGTAGAGTAGTTGACAGAAACATCATCTTAAGCGGAATTTTATTAGTCCTAATATCTGGATTTGTTTTCTCTGTTGATTATGTGTTTGACAATGTTTTCAAACAGCACCACAGAGACCGTTTCAATATTTTACTTGGTAAAACTGTAGACATGAAAGGTATTGGATACAATACCAACCAATCTGAGATTGCTATTGGTTCTGGAGGATGGCTTGGAAAAGGTTTTCTTGAAGGCACGCAAACCAAAGGAGGATTTGTACCTGAGCAGCACACTGATTATATCTTTACCACTGTTGGTGAAGAATGGGGTTTTGCAGGTTCATTAGTAGTGATTTTACTTTTTACAGGTCTGCTTCTTAGGGTTATTTATTTAGCAGAAAGACAGAAAACTAAGTTCAGCCGGGTTTACGGATATTGTGTCGCCGCAATTCTCTTTATCCATTTCTTTGTAAACATTGCGATGGTAATTGGAATTTTCCCAACAATCGGGGTTCCTCTGCCCTTCTTTTCATATGGAGGTTCTGGACTCTGGGGATTCACGATTTTGCTGTTTATTTTCCTTAAAATGGATGCCAACAAAGTGAACGAATGGTAATGATCTAAAAACAATCAATTTTTAAATCCCAAATTCTAATTCAAAATATCTTTTATAAAAGCTATAAACAAATTTCAAAAGCTGTAATTACGTTTTAAAACTAATTACAGCTTTTTTGATTTATACTCTTGCTCTATTGACCTTTTTGCGTTAAAGAGAATTTTATACAATTAAGAGTATGTTTCTAATAAAGCTTAAAACTAACATAAAAAAAATCCGAAGCTCTTCAGCATCGGATTTTTTTTATTCTCTCTATTTGATTATATCTCTTCGTGTGGTCTCTTTTTTAAAAGTTTCACTAAAACTGGAAACGTTGAAATAATAATGATAATGATAATGATATATTCAATGTGTTTCTTTAAATCTATACCTTGTTTTAAGAAGACACCATATAAATAATGTCCTGCAAAGATCAATATAAATGACCAAAGAAAAGAACTCAAAACGTTATAAAACATAAATTTCTTTCTGTCCATCGAAACGATTCCTGCAACAATTGGAGCAAACGTTCTGAAAATTGGCAAGAAGCGTGCATAAATAATTGCCTTTCCTCCATATTTTTCAAAAAAGTCTTTCGATTGAAGCAGATACTTTTTCTTAAACCAAAAAGTATCTTCTTTTTTGAATAAATAATAACCGCTCTTTGCACCAAACCAATAACCAGTCATATTACCCAAAACTCCCATTATAGCAACTGCTGTTGCAAGCAGAAACACATTTAAAAAATCATTTGGAATAAAAGCAACATTTTCAATTAAATCACGACTGTAAATACCCGCTAAGAAAAGTAAACTATCTCCAGGCAGAAAAAAGCCTGCAAAAAGTCCTGTCTCAGCAAAAACTATAAACAGAACGATAAACAACCCAATCTGAAAACCTCCGACGCTTAAAGTAATATAAAATTCAGGGTTTAGTAACTGAGTCCATTCAAAATTATTCATAAATGTGATTGGTTATTTTTTATAGTTCGTGAAAGTAACAATAATTTACCTTAACCACAATAAAATGCGGTATTTTAAACATAAATTAACTATTAAAAAAAGCCCAAACTAATTGTCTGGGCTTCTCTGCATAATTATTCTCTTACATACTTGCAACAGCTATGAAGGTTGTCATAATCTTCAGTTGTTGCTTTAACTTCCTTAGTATCATGACCTGCCTTTGCAATTGCTTTATTCAAATCAGAAGGAGAACATTTCTCTTCGTTTAGAATTACCGAAAGCTGATGCGAACTTACATCCCAGCTTGCCGTTTTTACTCCCGGAACGCCATAAGCCGCTTTTTCAATTCGTTTCTTGCATTGTTCGCAGTTACCGTTTACTTCAGTTGTATATTTTAAATTCTTGTTCTTTTTAGTTTGAGCTTGAGCTGAAAATCCTAAAAAAACCATCATTGCGATTAAAACTATTTTATTCATTGCTTTTAATTTTTATTATTGTTGAAATTGTTATTTAATTTTAAATCTAAGTCCCGCATAATACATCTGCCCGAAAATTGGGGCGTATGCAATTGATGCATCAAAATTAGGTCCAAAAGGATCATTTGCTCCTAAAATTGCTTTTTCTTGTCTATAATTTCCAATATTTTCTCCTCCTACATACACTTCAAAAACTGGAGAAAAAACGCGGGTTACTTGCGCATTCATTACAGCATAAGCAGGTGAAAAATCTGGAAACTGATCTACTGCAGGATTTGATGCCGTATAAGGCAATTGTTGTTTTCCTGACCAATTATAAGTAAAATCAAACCTCCATTGCTTATCGTTATTCATTGTAGTTTCGTACTCTAAATTTCCTAAGAAACGATGTTTAGCCTGAAGCGGACGCTGGAATGTCCCTCTTAAATAATCGGTCTGAATATCATAATATTTATAAGCTGTTCTTAAATTCAAATTGTGAATCAATTCATAATTAAATTCGACCTGAAGACTATTTGCAAAAGAACTTCCTTTCAAATCATAAAACAACACTTGCTGCGGACTTTGCATCACATCTACAACTGCCTGATTTTGGAAATCGGTTCTATAAAGATCAAAACCTGCATCGGCATTTCTGTTGAAAAGACGGAATTTCTGAGAAAAACTCACTCCATAATTCCAAGCAATTTCAGGATTCAAACCATATATTTTTCCGTTAGAATCCAAGATTGAAAAAGTTCTTGAGCTAGCAAAAAGCTGCTGATTTTCGGCAAAGATATTAGCAGAACGCTTTCCTCTTCCTGCAGAAAAACGGACTACTCCATTTTTCCAAGGATTATATCTCATGTGCAATCTTGGCGTAACAAAAACTCCTAATCGGTTATGATTGTCTACCCTTCCGCCCAGAATCAAACTGAAATTATCTGTATTATCGTAAGTATATTCAAAGAAAGCACCAACAGAGTTATCAATTCTGCTTACATCTGTCAAGTTTACAAATTCCTGATATTGATCATAAGTAAAATTCAGACCAGTTGAAAACTTATGCATTGTATTATTGATGATCGAATTGAAAATCAAGTTAGAATAAAAGCTATTCTGTTTGATGTCGTATTGGTTTAAACCATAATAAGAATCTTGTTTATGACTGTTAAAGGCATTTTGAAAACCAATGCTTTGGTATGGCATGTCTTTAAATACATATCCGATTTTTGTAGAAACATCAAAACGTTCTGTATTAATTTCTGAACCCCAATAATTGGTTGTGCCACGATCACGATCTTTATCAAAATTAACTTCTCCAGTTTGCTTTTTATCATTCATATATCTGAAATTGATAAAACTCACCAAACCACTTTCTGGATTATAATATTGATAACGATTTAAAACATTGATTTGTTTTCCTAACGGATTATCTAGAAAGCCATCTTTGTTCATATCGTTTTTTGTTACACGCGCATTACCATGAACGAACAAACTGGTCGCCCACTTGTCTGATAATTTCTTATTGAAATGTGTGTTTAATTCAAAACGAGAATCTGTAGAGCCATAAGCATTCAGAAAGAAAGGAATATCATTTAAAGGCTTTAAAAGCTCTGTATTAATCTGGCCAGAAATACTTTCGTAACCATTTATAACACTCCCTGCTCCTTTCGTAATTTGAACACTTTCAATCCAAGTTCCCGGTGTAAAGGACAAACCATACGCCTGAGATGCTCCTCGTACAGAAGGAATATTTTCTTCTGTAATCATTAAATACGGACTAGTTAAACCAAGCATTTTGATCTGCTTAGTTCCCGTTAAAGCATCAGAAAAATTAACATCGATTGACGGATTGGTCTCAAAACTTTCGGCCAAATTACAGCATGCTGCTTTAAGTAGTTCTTTACTGGTAATTACAGATGTATTGGCTGTTACTGTGAAGGATTTTTTAATTCCTTTTTGCTTTTTAGTAATTTTTACTTCTTGCAGATCTTCTTGTGAAAAAGCAGAAAAAGAAAGCAAAATCATTGCAAAAAGCATTATATTTTTTTGCATAAAAAATTGATTTTAATGTTGAAATAGAATTACATTTTTGATATTTTTCAAAAACAAAAACTATCAAAATGTAAATACAAAGTCTTGACTAAGACTTGCACTGCATCTTAACATTAAAATCAGGAATAGAAAATATACTGATGGTATAATTTAAATAAGGGGGGCGCATTCGCATCAGCGTAATACGAAAGAACTTCTTTCTTTTTAAAAGTTGGAACTTCTAAAAAGACTAAAGGTTTATAATCCTGTATAACTGCCGGGAAAGCAAATTGAAAAAAGAAGAATTTGATTGTTGCGTTGTCTGATTTCTTTTCGAAATGAACAACTTTATCTTTACAGCAAGAGTTTTCTTTCTCTTTAGAACCGCAACATTTCTTTTCAACAACAGGTTCTGCTGTAGTTTTTAAAGAAACCGAAGCAATTTCTCCGCCACAATAATGCACATCAAAAGCAAACCCAATATTGGAAACCAATAAAAGGAACGCTAAAAATAGACCTGTACACTTTTTCAAATTCATACTGCAAAGCTATTTAAAAACCGCATAAAAAAAACCTAAACAAATGTTATTTTTTAGTTTTTTGAAGCTGATAGTAAAATCCAGGAATAAATAATAGCACTAAAATAGGCTGAATTAAAAATCGACGCACATAAAACAGTAGCCAGCTTCCGTTTGGAAAATATTCGAGAATGATGTAAAATGCCATTAAAAACAAGACCAATAATAAGCTGTAAACAAACAGACTGAATTTAAAAATGTCTCGATTTTGGAACAGAATAAAAATAAGCAAAAGTGATAAAGCCGAATTTAAAAAATACCGAAAAAAAAGCCCTGCAAAAAGCTTAAAATTTTCAACTGAAGGATATGGTATTGAATGAAAATCAGCATTGAAGTATGCCAGAAAAGGATCATAAAACAATTTACTTTCAAATGTTCTAATCAATGCAAAACCTATTACAACAACAATTGTAACAAAGATTTTTAACTTATTTTCTTTTAATTTATTTAGCATATTTTGAAAATCTATTGATCCAGAAAATCCATAAAATAAAAACATATCCGTAAATCATCAGAGGAAAAAAAGTTCCATGCAGAAAATGGGTATATTGCGGAAAGTGATACACAAGCACAATCAGAAGCGAAATTCTAATAACATTTAGAATATAAATGGATATAAGTCCAAAGATTATAAACAATAGTGTCTTTTTTAAATTTCCAGAAAAAGCCGCTACAAACGATACAAAAAGTATCATCACACTTACAGCATTACAGCCTTCGGTTATGTGCGCTATAAATCTGCCATTTAGAATAATATCCTGCCATGGATTTTGTGAGTTTTTTTGAATTATTATATCATAATCAAAAAGTTTCAGCAATTGTTCTGAATTTCTTCCAGAAATCATCGTTATAGCGTCAAGATCTTCTGCCTGATAACTATTTAAATAAAATTTATAAAGAATTGTAAAGACAATATATGTCAGAAAAAAAATGCTTATAAAAATCAGGAATGGCTTAAACTGGACTAAATATTTTTTCAAGAGATTTTTTTTTTCAAATTTATATATTTTTTGAGTTCAGCTTTAAATACTTTTGTATAAAATTTAATATCATGACATTTCAAGAATTACAACCACAGATAACCAGCATTATTGCTGACATTCAAAAAAATAGAGACGAAAAATTATTTGCAGTTTGCAAGCTTTTAAACGAAAACGTAGAATATTATAACTGGGTTGGTTTTTATTTTGCAAATCACGACGCCAAAACGCTACACTTAGGACCTTACGTTGGAGCAGAAACAGACCATACCGTTATTCCGTTTGGTAAAGGAATCTGCGGTCAGGTTGCCGAAAGCAATGCTAATTTTGTAGTGCCTGACGTTAAAGCACAAGACAATTATATTGCCTGCAGTTTAACTGTTAAATCTGAAATCGTAGTGCCTCTTTTTGTGAATGGAGTAAATATTGGCCAAATTGATATTGACAGCCACGTTATTGATCCGTTTACAGAAGCTGACGAAAGATTTTTAGAATTTGTAAATCAAGAAGTTGCTAAATTATTCTAGAAGAACTATTTTTAAGATAAAAAATAGAACTGAATGAAAAGAAACATCTTCATCTTATTGCTTCTGATAATTTCAGTTAATCTGTCTGCGCAAATTAGCATGATGTCTAAAAAAATCTTTTTAGATTCTTTAAATCGTGAATGTACACCAGAAAATTATGCTTACACAAGAGTAATTACCAATTATTCGCAGAAAAGTATCCGTTATGTTGTTACTGATTTCTACAAAAATGGAAGGAAGAAAATGACGGGATCAACTTTGGACCGAGATGTTTTGAAAAAAGATGGAGAGTTTATTTGCTATTATAAAAATGGCGCAAAAGAATCTGTTATAAATTATTCTGAAGATCATAAAAACGGCAAAGAAATTAATTGGTACGAAAATCAAAATAAGAAATCTGAGATTCAAAATCTCTGGGATTCGAAAACAAAAAAACAGCAGACTCTGATTCTTAATTGCTGGGACGAAAATAAGAATCAAACTGTAACAGATGGGAACGGCGAGTTTGAAGAAAATGATAAATTTGTGACACAAAAAGGCCCAATCAAAGATGGATTAAAGCAGGGCGTTTGGGAAGGAAGTGATAGTCTTAGAAAAACTACATTTGTTGACAACTACGATCGAGGAATTTTAATTTCTGGAGTAAGTATTGATGGAGACAATGTAAAATTTTCTTATTCCTCTTTAAGCGAAAAGCAATCGGGCAAAAAATCTCTGAAGTCAAAATAGAAATCAGCTTAAATTAAGCAGGAAAAAACAGATGTAAATCTTTAAAAACAAATTTCTTACGCCAATTTTTTAGATTCTTTTATTTTTTTTTGATTTTTCTGTTTTTTTAATCTAATTTTGCACGCGTCTTACAAAAGTTGTATTGACATACATAAAAATCATTAAATAATATTGGAATGTATTTAACTAAAGAAAAGAAAGAAGAAATCTTCGCACAACACGGTGGTGCAACAAACACTGGAAGCGCAGAAGGTCAAATCGCGTTGTTCACTTACAGAATTTCTCACTTAACTGAACACTTGAAAAAAAATCGTCACGATTACAACACTGAGCGTTCTCTTGTACTATTAGTAGGTAAAAGAAGAGCTTTGTTGGACTACTTGAAAAAGAAAGATATCAACAGATATCGTGAGATTATCAAAGTATTGAATATCAGAAAATAATCAATATAGAAAAGAGGTGCGAGAGTGC
>Ga0308157_10008054_pt1 | contig 12086 bp, 7 predicted proteins | sample PhyBR1_FD_201035 | JGI IMG/M metagenome (GOLD analysis project Ga0308157, IMG submission 201035) | Phyllosphere microbial communities from UC Gill Tract Community Farm, Albany, California, United States - DLSLB.R1 | ecosystem: Host-associated > Plants > Phyllosphere > Unclassified | place: USA...
AAACATGCCGCCATCCATCCAGCCCTGGTTGCGTTCGCCGGCCTGCCAGAAATTGCGCAAATCGACCGTCACCACCAACAGCTTGTTGACCGCCTGCGAGAAGCCGCGCGCACCCATCTGCAAGTCCAGCGCCGCCTTGATCAGTTCAGGATCGGCAATCACGTGCACGGAGCCCGACTGGCGGTTGCACACCACCGGCGATTTCTGCGCGACGCGGATGGCCGCTTCGATGTCCTCCAGGTCCACTTCTCGGTCGCTGAAGGCGCGCACGCTGTGGCGCTGCATGAAGAACTCTTCCGATACCGGCGTGATGGCGTCCATGATGGTTGCGCGTTTGACCAGGCGGGTGCCGCCCATCTGCACATCGGCCGGTGGCGCCGCCGCCAGCATCTTCTGGATCTCCTGCTTGCACGGGTAATCCGGATAGTTGTGGCTCTCGTGATAGCGCGCATAGGTGGCCAGCACCTCCAGCGCCGAGCTCAGGATCGGATGGGTCTGACCGTACAGGCGCTGATACTTCTGCATCGCCAGGATCAGGTTGTTCAGGTTTTCCTTGCCAAAGCCCAGGCGCGGCTGTGGCAGCGACAAGCCCTTCTCGATGTTGTGATAGGTGGCGGTGATACGGGCCAGCAGATTTTCCGCCGGCGTGCCATCCAGCGTGCCGGAAAATTTCAGGTAACGCGAGAAGTCCTTGATGTACTCCACCAGCACCTGCGGCGCGGATTTTGCCAGACGGTACAGCAGACGGCGGCGCTTCGGCACATCACCACCGCCCAGTATCAGATCGGAAAACGAGTTTTGCATTTGCATGTCTACAAGTCGGAAAGGAGTAAGGCAAGATGCCCGGATGCTGCGGCACAGCAACTTCCATCGAGAAGTTGTCATTGATAACTGAATGATAACCGCCACCGTGTGGAATGGGTAGCGAATTCAATCGAACAATCATGATTCAAGCGTAAAAAACATGCACTTCTGGAAAATGACACAGCGCAGCAATTCCCGTATGCAACAAAGCCTGTTTTTCATTGCTTTAGGGCACCACCGCCGTCACCTCGATTTCCACCCGCGCGCGCTCCTCGACCAGCGCGGCCACCTGCACCGCCGTCATGGCCGGATAATGGACGCCGATGAGGTCGCGGTAGGCGGCGCCGATGGCCTTGTAGGCAGCCACGTATTCGTCCTTGTCCACCACATACCAGGTCATGCGCACGATGTGTTCCGGCTTCGCGTTGGCCTCGGCCAGCACGGCGACGATGTTGCGCAGCGCCTGCCGCACCTGGCCGGCGAAATCATCGGTGTGGAAGACGCCGTCGCCATCCCAGCCGATCATGCCGCTGACGAACACCATCCGGCCACTGGCCGCCACGCCGTTCGAGTAGCCGCGCGGACGCGCCCAGCCTGGCGGTTGCAATATCTCCATCTCAGATCTCCTTCAGCAGTTCGCGCGCGATGATCAGTTGCTGCACTTCGGTCGCGCCTTCGTAGATGCGCAGCGCCCGGATCTCGCGGTACAGGCTTTCCACCACCTGGCCACTGACCACACCGAGGCCGCCGAACATCTGCAGCGCGGCGTCGATCACCTGCTGCGCGGTTTCAGTGGCGTGCAGCTTGGCCATCGCCGCTTCCTTGGTCACCTTGCCGCCCTGGTCGCGCTGCCACGCGGCGCGGTAGGTCAGCAATGCGGACGTATCGATGCCGGTCGCCATCTCGGCCAGCTTCGCCTGCGTCAGCTGGAAGTCGGCCAGCACCTGGCCGAACATCTGCCGCTGCGTCGCGCGCGCCAGCGCCTCATCCAGCGCACGGCGGGCGAAGCCCAGCGCCGCTGCCGCCACCGAGGTGCGGAACACGTCCAGCGTGGTCATCGCCACCTTGAAGCCCTGCCCCGCTTCGCCCAGCCGTTTACTGGAAGGGATGCGGCAATCGCTGAAGCGCAGGCGCGCCAGCGGATGCGGCGCGATGACATTGATGCGCTCCGCGATCGTCAGCCCCGGCGCATCCGCATCGACGATGAAGGCGCTGATGCCACGCGCGCCTGGCTGTTCGCCGGTGCGTGCAAACACCACGTAGAAATCGGCGATGCCGCCATTGGAAATCCAGGTCTTCTCGCCGTTGAGCACATAGTCGTCGCCATCCTGCACCGCCGCGCATTGCATGGCGGCGACGTCCGAACCGGCCTGTGGCTCTGACAAGGCAAACGCCGCAATCGCCTCGCCGCGCGCCACGCGCGGCAGGTAATCGGCGCGATTGGCCTCGCTGCCAAACAGGCTGATGGCGCCTGAGCCCAAGCCCTGCATGGCAAAGGCGAAATCGGCCAGCCCGTTGTGGCGCGCCAGCGTTTCTCGGATCAGGCAAATGGCGCGTGTGTCGATGCTGTCGCCAGCGCCGCCATGCGCCGTGCCGCCGATGGCGTGGCGCAGCCAGCCGCCTTCGCCCAGCTGGCGCACCAGATGGCGGCAGGCCGCGTCCACATCCTCCTCGTGTGCGCCCGCCACATGCTGCGCGGCCCATGCGTCCAGCGCCTGTTCCAGCACAGCGTGGCGCGCTTCAAAGAATGGCCATACCAGGTAATTCTTGTCGCTCATCAGTCGCCTTCAAATTGCGGTTTTTGCTTGGCCACGAAGGCGTGATAGGCACGATGGAAATCGTTGGTCGCCATGCAGATCGCCTGCGCCTGAGCCTCCGCTTCGATGGCTTCGTCCACGCCCATATTCCACTCCTGCTGCAGCATCTTCTTGGTCATGCCGTGCGCGAACGTTGGACCATCGGCCAGCCCCTGCGCGAAAACGCGCGCGGCATCCAGCAGCGCTTCCGGTTCCTGCACGCTATTGAAGTATCCCCAGCGTTCGGCTTCAGTGCCGGACATCGAACGTCCGGTGTACAGCAGCTCGGCGGCTCGGCCCTGCCCGATCACCCGCGGCAGCAGCGAACATGCGCCCATGTCGGCGCCAGCCAGGCCGACGCGGGTGAACAGGAAGGCGGTCTTGCTGCGCGCCGTGCCAAGGCGGATGTCCGACGCCAGCGCGAGAATGGCGCCAGCGCCGGCGCACACGCCATCCACCGCCGCGATGATAGGCTGAGGGCAGTGGCGCATGGCTTTCACCAGGTCGCCGGTCATGCGCGTGAAGGCCAGCATGCCGGGCATATCCAGCCTGGTCAGCGGGCCGATGATGTCGTGCACGTCGCCGCCGGAGCAGAAATTCTCACCGGCGCCGGTCAGCACCACCGCCTTGACGTCGTCTGCATACGCCAGCGCGCGGAACAGGTCGCGCAACTCGGCATAGGATTCAAACGTCAGCGGATTCTTGCGCTCGGGACGGTTCAGCGTCAGCGTCGCCACGCCGCCGCTCACTTCAAACAGGAAGTGGCTGGCCTGGTAGCCGGCCAGTGCGGCGCGGTTGCCGGGCAGTTGTTGCGGTTCGCCGGGAAGGTATTTCATGACTCGGTCCTCAGCTTTTGCTTCATATCGGACAGCAGTTCGATCAGCTGCGCCTTATCCTCGCCGGAGACATCCTGCAACAGTTCGGCGAGCCAGCTTTCGTGCACGGCCGCCATGGTGGCAAAGGCTTTGCGGCCAGCAGCCGTCAGCTTGACGCTGTAGGCGCGACCGTCCTTCGGGTCGGGCACGCGCACCACCAGCTTTTCCTGCTCCAGCTGATCGGTGATGCCGGTGATGTTACCGCCAGTGACCATCATGCGCTTGGACAGCTCCCCCATGCGCAAACCCTGCGGGTAGCGCTCCAGTTGCGCCATCAGGTCGAAGCGCGGCAGCGTAATGCCGAAGGTGGCGCGCAGGCGGCTGCGGATTTCGTTTTCGATCTTGACGGTGCAGGACAACATCCGCAGCCACAGCTTGAGCGACTGGTGATGGTCCTGCGTCAGGCGGCTGGCCAGGTCCAGCTGTTCTTCATCTTCCATGATTTCTTTCCAATTGTTGTTTACCTGCCAGGTATTGTTTAGGCCATGCCACAGCCTTGTAGCCGATACGCGCCGCTTCCGCCAGGGTCCAGGCCGGATTCGCCAGGTGCGGGCGGCCTATCGCGCACAGGTCGGCGCGGCCGGCGGCGATGATGCTGTTTGCATGATCCGCCTCGTAAATCGAACCGACCGCGATCGCACCAATACCGGCTTCGTTGCGGATGCGGTCGGCAAACGGTGTCTGGAACATGCGGCCGTAAACCGGCTTCTCTTGCTTGCTGACCTGCCCCGATGAGCAGTCGATCATATCGGCGCCGGCGGCCTTGAACAGGCGTGCGATCCGCACCGCGTCGTCCGGCATGATGCCGCCTTCCACCCAGTCATGCGCGGAGATACGCACGCTCATCGGCTTGTGCGACGGCCACGCTGCGCGCATCGCGGCGAACACCCGCAGCGGATAGCGGCAGCGGTTTTCCAGGCTGCCGCCGTATTCGTCGCCGCGCTGATTGGTCAGCGGCGAGATGAAGGATGACAGCAAATAGCCGTGTGCGCAGTGCAGCTCCAGCCAGTCGAAGCCGGCGTCGTTGGCGGCCAGCGTGGCATGCACGAAATCGGCTTGCACCCTATCCATCTCCGCCGCCGTCATCGCGCGTGCGGTCTGCGACACGCCCGGCAGGTACTGCTGCGCGGAGGCTGAGACCAGCGGCCAGTTATCCTTGTCCAGCGGTTGATCAATGCCGTCCCACATGGCGCGCGTGGAGCCTTTGGCGCCGGCGTGGCCGAGTTGTACGCCGATCGCCGCATCGCTGTGCTGGTGAACGAAATCGACGATGCGCTTCCAGGCCACGGTGTGCTCCGGTGCGTACAGGCCCGGACAAAACGGCGTGATGCGCGCGTCGGCGGACACGCAGGTCATTTCGGCCATGACCAGCGCGGCGCCGCCCAATGCGCGCGCGCCAAGGTGGGCGAGGTGATAGTCGCCAACAGCGCCATCGACCGCGCTGTACTGTGCCATTGGCGACACCACAATACGGTTTTTCAGCGTGAGACCACGCACCTTGTACGGCGTGAACATCGGCGGCGGCGCGGCGGCCGACGACGACTTGGCGCTGATTGACGGCGACGTGACGGCGGCCGGCGGCACGACGGCGGCCGAGGACGGCGTAGCGCTGTTTGACGGCGACGCGACGGCGGCCGGCGGCACGCCTGCCTGTTCGGCGGCGCGCTGCGCCAGCCATCGTTCGTAATCGCTGACATAGGCGGGATCGCGCAAGCGCAGGTTCTCGTGCGACAGACGCTGGCTGCGCGTCAGCATCGAATACGCGAATTGCGGCGCTTCCATGGCGGTGTAGCGTTCGACGTTTTCAAACCACTCCATCGAATTGCGCGCAGCGTTTTGCAGCTTGAGCACTTCGACCGAACGCAACGCAGCATACTTGGCCAGCGCAGCCGCCATGGTGGGCTGCGCGCCAAAGCAGCGCGCCAGCTCGATGGCATCTTCCAGCGCCAGCTTGGTGCCGGAGCCGATCGAATAATGCGCGGTGTGCGCGGCATCGCCCATCAGCACCACCGGCACGTCGCCATTCCAGTGCACCCAGTTCGTGCAAACGATGCGAGGGAACTTGATCCACATTGCCGAGCCGCGCAGGTGCGACGCGTTCGACATCAGCGCATGGCCATCCAGTTGGTCGGCAAACAGGCGCTCGCAGAAATTGATCGACTCTTCCTGGCTCATCGACTCCAGCCCGGCCGCGCGCCACACATGCTCCGGCGTTTCAACGATGAAGGTGGAGGTGTCGGCGTCGTACTGGTAGATGTGCGCCTGGAACCAGCCATGCTCCGTTTGCTTGAAAGCGAAAGTGAAAGCATCGAATTTCTTGCGCGTGCCCAGCCACACGAAGCGGCAATGGCGCTGCTCGATCTGCGGCTGGAAGCTGTCCGCATGGCGCGTGCGCAGTCGGCTGTTGAGGCCATCCGAGGCGATCACCAGATCGGCATCGTACTGCTGCTCATCGCTGACATCCGTTTCAAACACCAGTTGCACGCCCAGTTCTTCGCAGCGGTGCTGCAAGATGTTCAGCAGATGCTTGCGGCCGATGCCGCAGAAACCATGGCCGCCAGAAGTCACCTTGCTGCCTTTGAAGAAGACGTCGATATTGTCCCAATGATTGAAAGACGCTTCGATCGCCTGTGCGGTCGGCGCATCCGCTTCCATCAGGTTGCCCAGCGTCTGATCGGAAAACACCACGCCCCAGCCGAAGGTATCGTAGGGACGGTTGCGCTCCACCACCGTGATCTGGTGAGATGGGTTCTGCTTCTTCATCAATAGCGCGAAATACAGGCCCGCCGGGCCACCGCCTATGCACAGTATCTTCATGTCATTCGCTACGCAGTTTGAAACGTTGCAGCTTGCCGGTTTCGGTGCGCGGCAAGGCGTTGAGGAATTTGATCGAGCGCGGATATTTGTACGGTGCCATCTGCTCTTTCACAAATGCCTGCAATTGCGCCGTCAGTTCCGGCGACGCCATGTGGCCCGCGCGCAGCACCACGTGCGCCTCAACAATCTGGCCACGCTCCTCGTCCGGTTTGCCGATCACGCCGCATTCCGCCACCGCCGGATGGCGCAACAGTACATCTTCCACCTCAGGCCCGGCGATGTTGTAGCCGGCAGAAATAATCATGTCGTCGGTGCGTGAGCGGTAGTAGAAATAGCCGTCGGCGTCCATCTCGTATGCGTCGCCGGTCAGGTTCCAGCCGTTCAGCACATAGTCGCGCTGGCGTTCATCGGCCAGGTAGCGACAGCCGGTCGGGCCTTTTACCGCCAGCCGACCGATCACACCAGGGCCAACCGGCTTGCCCTGGAAGTCCAGGATGCAGGCCTGGTAGCCCGGCACCGGCTTGCCGGTGGCGCCGGCGCGGACCTGGTCGCCGGAAGCCGAAATAAAAATGTGCAGCAGCTCGGTCGCACCTATGCCGTCGATCATTTTCAAGCCAGTGGACTGGCGCCAGCTTTCGCGCGTGGCTGGCGGCAGCGCTTCGCCGGCCGACACGGTCTTCTTCAGGCTGGAAAGGTCGAACTGCGACGCCAGCGCCGCCATCTGGCGGTACGACGTGGGCGCGGTAAAGCAGATCGTCGCGTGGTGCGTTTCAATGGCCTTCAACAGCGTTTCAGGTGTCAGCTTTTCCAGCAGCACCGTGGCCGCACCCACGCGCAGCGGGAACAGCAGCAGGCCGCCAAGGCCGAAAGTGAACGCCAGCGGCGGCGTGCCGATGAAGACGTCGTCGCGCTGTGTGTGCAGCACCGAGCGCGGGAAGCAATCGCAGATCACCATCACGTCGCGGTGGAAGTGCATGGTTCCCTTGGGGATGCCAGTGGTGCCCGAGGTGAAGCTGATCAGGCAAACGTCGTCGGCCGCCGTATCCAGCGCCTCGAATTCCACGGGCTGCGCCGGCAGCAGCGCTTCCAGTTCGCTGAACCAGAGCGTGTTGGCGCGTGCCGCCGCTGGCTGCTCCGCCGCAGCCATGTCGTCGCGCAGATTGTCCGCGCACAGTACGGCGTTGACCTGCGCCTTGGTGGCGATGGCGCCCAGCTCGCGTGCGCGCAGCAGCGGCATGGTCGGCACGGCGATCAGCCCGGCCTTCATCACCGCCAGGATGCAGGCCGCCATCATCGGGCTGTTGGCACCGCGCAGCAGCACGCGGTTGCCCGGCTCCAGCTTCATCGGCCCGCGCAGCACGTGGGCAATGCGGTTCACCTGCTGCAGCAATTGCGCATAGGTCCACTCACCCAGCGCGCCACGCACCGCCACGCGCTCCAGCGGACACTCGTCCAGCAGCATGGCCACGCAGTTGAGGCGCGGCGGATACTGAAGTTCGGGGAGATCGAAGCACAGGTCCGGCCACAGTTCGCGCGGCGGCAAATGTGTGCGGGCGAAATGGTCGGTGTAGGCGCTGGTTGTGAGAGCTTGGTTCATGTTCGCCTTGAAGTTGGAAGTTGCAGGTATCCACGGCAACGCAGATACTTTAAACTTAAACTATCTCAACATCAAGTGCTTCTTAATTGGCGGCCTGGCGCACCAGGCCAGCTTGGTGTATCACGGCACGAATGACGTCGGCAACCACTGCCTGCACCGCATCGTTGGAAAGGTGACCTGGCGCGAAGCTCTTCAGCGCGGCAGCCGCGCCGTGCAGGCCCAGCGTGACGCAGCCCGCATGCAGGCGGTCGATGCGCACCTGTGCATCCTGTTGCTCGCCATTGGTCAGCAGTGATTCGAGATCGGTGGCGGCAGCGGTCAGCTGGTTCTGAAAGCCGCTCAGGTAAACCAGCAGGCGCTCGCCATTGATGCCGAGCCGGCGTTGCGTATCGGCTGGCGCTTCAGCATGGTGGTCGTAGCCGCTGGCAGCCTGGTCGAGAAAGCCCGCCAGATGCACGCGCACCTGCTCCGCCTGGAACGGCTTGACGATGTAGCCTGCGGCGCCAGCCTTGGTGGCTTCCTGCACGGTGTCCTTGTCGTTGGCGGAAGTCACCAGCACAAACGGGATGCTGTTAATTTCCGCGTGTGCCTTCACACGCTGCAGCAGTTCCATGCCGGACAGGCGCGGCATGCGCAGGTCGCAAAAGCAGATGCCCGGCCGCAAACCGGCTTCCAGTTGCTCCCAGGCGTCGGCGCCATCTTCCGCTTCGACGATTTCAAAACTGCCGCAGCTATCGATGAGGTGCATCAGCACCATGCGTGAGACGACATCATCGTCCACTACCAGAACTTTCATGTGGCTCCCTGTGTCGCGTGTTGTGATGATATTACATCAATAACAGCCACTTGCAATGCTCCGCACAAGATAAAGATCCCTTACTGCGTGCTAGCTGCCGCCAGCAGGCGGCGCAACTGCGCCATGGCCGTCTCGACCTGCGTCCAGTTGCCATGATCGGCTTCCAGCTCCAGGTCGCCGCACAGCGCCTGCAACTCCTGTTCTTCCAGATAGCCGGCGCTGCCCTTCATGCCATGCAGCAGGCGGCTGGCGGCTTCGCGGTCGCGCGTGGCCAGGGCCTGCTCCAGTTCCAGCAGGCGCAAGGGTGCGTCCTGATTGAAGGCGCTGCGCAGGCGGGCTTTCAGATCGCTGGCACCGCTATGCTGCGCCAGGCGCGAAGTCTCCAGCGCCGCCGGCGCCACGCCGAACATCGAATCCAGTTCCGGCGTGCCGATTGCCGGATTGCGGCGCGGCTGCATGCGCGGCAGCTGGAAGCCCCTTTGCAACTGACGTTCAATCGCGCGGCTTAACTGGAAGTGCAGCTTGTCCTCGTCGATCGGCTTGGTGAGGAAGTCATCCATGCCGGAGGCCAGGTAGCGGCTGCGGTCTTCCTCGCTGGCGTTGGCGGTCAGCGCGATAATCATCAGCTCCTGGTCGCGCACCGGCGCCTCGTCAGGCCCGCCGGAGCGGATCAGGCGAGTGGCGCTGGCGCCGTCCATTTCCGGCATGCGGCCGTCCATCAGGATCAGGTCATAGCGCGTCAGCGAGCAGGCCTTGACCGCTAGCGCGCCGTTGGCCGCGATATCGACCTTGTGACCCAGATCTTCCAGCATCATGCGGATGATGATCTGATTGGTCGGGAAGTCCTCGGCGCACAGCACCTTGAGCTGATGGCTGTGCGGCTCGCGCGGCACGTGCGGTACCACCGGCGGCGGCACGCCGTTCGGCAGCGGCAGTTCGAACAGGAAGGTACTGCCTTTGCCCGGCGTGCTGATGGCGCTGATGCTGCCGCCCATCAGGTCCACCAACTGGCGGCAGATCGCCAGTCCCAGGCCTGTACCGCCATAACGCCGCGTGGTCGAGGCGTCGGCCTGCTCGAACTGCTGGAACAGGCGCGGAATCGCATCGGCCTCGATGCCGATGCCGGTATCCGATACGCTGAAGCGGATGCGGTTTTCGGCATCCTCATCCGGCACGCGTTCGACCCGCATCGTCACCGTGCCCTGTTGCGTGAACTTGAAGGCGTTACCCACCAGGTTGACCAGCACCTGGCGCAGGCGCGTGGGGTCGCCCACGACGAACTGCGGCAAGCCGTCGCCGAACTCCAGCGCAAAGCCCACGCTATGCGCTGCGGCCTGCTCCTCGAACAGGCTGACCACATTCTCCACCGCCGACGACAGCGCGAAATCGATATTCTCGATCGACAGCTTGCCCGCCTCGATCTTGGAGAAGTCCAGCAGGTCGTTGATGATGGACAGCAGCGACTGCGCATTGGCTTGCGCACGCAGGATCTGTTCACGCGTACCGGCCGCCACCTGCAAATCGCGCAGCGCGAAGCCCAGCATGCCGATCACGCCGGCCAGCGGGGTGCGCATCTCGTGGCTCATATTGGCCAGGAATTCGGATTTCTGGCGGGTGGCGTCTTCGGCTTTTTTCTTCGCGTAGCGCAGCTGGTCGCGCGTCTGCCGCAGCGTTTGCAGCGTCTCTTCCAGCTCCTGGTAAGCGCGTGCGTTTTCCAGGCCGGCGGCGGCGTGGGAAGCCAGCGTTTGCAGCATGTCCATGTGGATGCGCTGATAGCTGTTCTTGTCGCGGCTATGCACGCTGAGCAGGCCGACCACCTTGTCGCCGGCAATCAGCGGCGCGTACATCATCGACTGCGCCGGCGCCGGCATTACGCCGTCTTCGCGCATGCAAGGGATCAGCGAGTCCAGGCCGGAATCGTCCATGTAGTCGCGATACTCTTTCTGGAAGTCGTTGATCAGGATAGGCTTGCGATGCGTCAGGCACCACACCGCCAGCTGGTTCGGCTGGTCCAGCCGGCGCTGGTAGGGCAAGGAGCGCACGCCGGCTTCGATCGCGAACGGGAAGTCGATCACGCCGTCTTTTGGATGCACAAAGCCGATGCCAAAAATCTGCGCGTTCATCAGGTGGTTGACATGGCGGTACAGCGTCTGCATGGTGGTTTCCACGTTCAGCGACGCGCTCATTTCGCGACCCAGCTCACTCAGCACGGAGATATTGCGGTGGGCCTGCTCCACTTCCTCCTTTTGCCGCTCGGTGTCGAGGCGGCGCTGCTCCGCTTCGGCGCGCTGCGCTTCCGCTTCCAGACGGCGCCGCTCCAGCTCATGCTTCTGCTGTTGCAGTTGCTGGTTCTTGTATTCGACTTCCGCCGTGCGCGAGCCGACCAGATGCTCCAGCCGCAGTTGCTGGTGCCGCAGGCTGCGCACGCGCGCGTGGTAGGCGGCATACACACCGCCCAGCGCCAGCAGGCCTAGCAGCGTCCGGAACCACCAGGTCTTCCAGAACGGCGGCAGGATGGTGATTTCCAGCGTGGCCGCATTGTCGTTCCAGATGCCGTCCTTGTTGGCCGCCTTCACGCGGAACACGTACTTGCCCGCGTCCAGGTTGGTGTAGGTGGCGAAGCGCTTGGTGGAATCGGTGACCACCCAATCTTCATCGAAGCCCTGCAACTGGTAGGCGAAGCGGTTGCGCTGAGGCGCCGCGTAGTGCAAGGCCGCGAACTCCAGCGAGAATACCGAATCGGCCTCCAGCAGCGTCAGGGCGCCCGTGTGTTCGATCGAGGTTTTCAATACGTCCGGATGGTCGCCCTGTCCCGGCTTGAGCGACTTGTTAAAGATCTGGAAGTCGGTAATCGCTACCGCCGGCGCCACGCTGTTCTCGCGCACGTCGCCCGGCAAGAAGGCGGTGATGCCGTTAAAGCCGCCGAAGTACAGCGTGCCGTCCGGCGTGCGCAACGCCGAGCCGTCGAAGTAGGCGCCTTCAATGGTGCCGTCGGCGCCGCTGTAGTTGCGTACCAGGCCCGTATCGATATTCAGCCGCGACAAGCCGCTATTGGTGCTCATCCACAAATTGCCGGCGTCGTCCGGCAGGATGGAGGCGATGGCGTCATCGGCGATGCCGTCCTTGCGCAGGTAACGGCGGAAGCGCACATTGCCATCGGCCGCAACTTCCATCTTGTTCAGGCCGGCCGCCGTGCCGACCCAGATGGTGCCGCGCGCGTCTTCGTACAGGTAGTGCACCTCATCGTGACTGAGGCTGTAGGGATCGGTGGCGTCGCGGCGGAAGTGGCGGAACTTGCCAGTCTTGCGGTCCAGCAGATCCAGCCCATTGAAGGTTCCGATCCAAAGCTGTCCCTTGCGGTCTTCCAGTATCGGCCGCACCACATTGTCGGACAAGCTGCC